>Ga0335073_10004113_pt1 | contig 20344 bp, 17 predicted proteins | sample Lox_Sample_22_FD_207093 | JGI IMG/M metagenome (GOLD analysis project Ga0335073, IMG submission 207093) | Soil microbial communities from Loxahatchee National Wildlife Refuge, Florida, United States - Lox_Sample_2.2 | ecosystem: Environmental > Terrestrial > Soil > Wetlands | place: USA...
CCGCGGCCGCCGAGGCCATGACCCTGGCCCGGCGGGCCGCTGGCAAGGGCCGGATCTTCCTGGCCGACGCCGACTGCCTGCCGCAGACGCTGGCCGTCCTGGCCACCAGGGCCGAGCCGCTCGGCATCGAGCTGGTCACCGGCGAGATCACCCCGGAGCTGATCGCGGCACAGCCGGACGGCGAGCTGTTCGGCGTGCTGCTGCAGTACCCCGGGGCCAGCGGCGAGGTCCGCGACCTTGCTCCGGCGATCGAGGCGTCCCGCGCCCGCGGCGCCCTGGCCGCGGTCGCCGCCGACCTGCTCGCGCTGACCCTGCTGCGCCCCCCCGGCGAGCTCGGCGCGGACATCGCGGTCGGCAGCACCCAGCGGTTCGGGGTGCCGATGGGCTTCGGCGGGCCGCACGCGGGCTACATCAGCGTCCGCGACCCGCTCAAGCGCCAGTTGCCGGGCCGCCTCGTCGGCGTCTCGCTCGACGCGGACGGGCACCCCGGCTACCGGCTTGCGCTGCAGGCCCGCGAGCAGCACATCCGCCGGGAGAAGGCGACCAGCAACATCTGCACCGCCCAGGTGCTGCTGGCCGTGGTCGCGGCCATGTACGCGGCCTACCACGGCCCCGACGGCCTGACGGCGATCGCGCGCCAGGTGCACGGCCGCGCCGCTGTCCTGGCCCGCACCCTGGAAGAACAGGGTTTTGTTACGCACCGGCGCCCCTTCTTCGACACCGTCAGGGTGATCGTGCCCGGGGGGGCCGACGCGGCGCTGGCGCGGGCCAGGGCCGCCGGGTACAACCTGCACCTCGCCGGGCCGGACGCGGTGCAGATCGCCTGCGACGAGACCACCACCGAGGAGCAACTTCGCGACGTGGCGCGGGCGCTCACCGGCCGCACTGATGCCGAACTTTCCGCTGGCGCCCCAGACGTGATCCCCGCCGGGCTGCTGCGCGACTCGGCGTTCCTCACCCACCCGGTGTTCCAGGCGCACCACAGCGAGACCTCGATGCTGCGGTACCTGCGCCGGCTGTCCGACTTCGATATCGCGCTCGACCGGTCGATGATCCCGCTCGGGTCGTGCACGATGAAGCTCAACGCGGCCGCCGAGATGGAGCCGATCAGCTGGCCGGAGTTCGCGCAGTTGCACCCGTTCGCGCCGGCCGACCAGACCGCCGGGTACCTGGAGCTGATCGGCGGACTCGAGGACGCGCTCACCGAGATCACCGGGTATGACGCCGTGTCGCTGCAGCCGAACGCCGGCTCCCAGGGCGAGCTGGCCGGGCTGCTGGCGATCCGGCACTACCACGCCTCGCGCGGCGAGCCCGGGCGCGACGTGTGCCTGATCCCGGAGTCGGCGCACGGCACCAACGCGGCCAGCGCCGTGCTGGCCGGGCTGCGGGTGGCCGTGGTCAAGTGCGGCTCCGACGGCGCCATCGACGTCGCCGACCTGCGCGTCAAGCTGGACGGGCACGCCGGGAGCGTCGCGGCCATCATGCTCACCTACCCGTCGACCAACGGCGTGTTCGAGGAGACGGTCGGCGAGGTGGCCGAGCTGGTGCACGCGGCTGGCGGGCAGGTCTACGTGGACGGCGCGAACCTGAACGCGCTGGTCGGGCTGGCCCGGCCGGGCACGTTCGGCGCGGACGTCTCGCACCTGAACCTGCACAAGACGTTCTGCATCCCGCACGGCGGCGGCGGCCCTGGCGTCGGCCCTGTCGCGGTCCGCGCCCACCTGAAGGAGTTCCTGCCGGGGCGGCCGTTGGGCTCCGGCGAACCGCGGGGGGTTGCGGGGGATCGCCCCACCGGGCCAGCACGGCCGGCCGGCCCGGTGGCCGCCGCGCCGTACGGCTCGGCCGGCATCCTGCCGATCTCCTGGGCCTACATCCAGATGATGGGCGCCGAGGGCCTGCGCCGGGCCACCGGCGTCGCGATCCTGTCGGCCAACTACGTGGCCCGGCGGCTCGACCCGCACTTCCCGGTGCTGTACACCGGTCGCGAAGGCCTGGTCGCGCACGAGTGCATCCTGGACCTGCGGCAGATCGCCAGCCAGACCGGGATCACCGCCGAGGACGTGGCCAAGCGGCTGATCGACTACGGCTTCCACGCGCCCACGATGTCATTCCCGGTGGCGGGCACGCTCATGGTGGAGCCGACCGAGAGCGAGGACCTGGCCGAGCTGGACCGGTTCTGCGAGGCCATGATCGCGATCAGGCAGGAGATCGCCCGGGTCGCCTCGGGCGAGCACGACGCCAAGGACAACCCGCTCAAGAACGCGCCGCACACGGCCAGCATGCTGCTGTCGGCCGACTGGGATCACCCGTACCCGCGGGAGGACGCCGCGTACCCGCTGCCGGGCGACCGCCGGGCCAAGTACTGGCCGCCGGTGCGCCGGATCGACCAGGCCTACGGCGACCGCAACCTGATGTGCGCGTGCCCGCCGCCGGAGGCGTTCGCGGACTGATTCATGCTCGCTCGCATGTCGTCCAGATAGAGCAGGAACGTCGGGATCCAGTGGCTGCGGTTGAACCCGGCCGTCGGCTCGAGCGTGGCCACCAGGGCCAGGTGGTCGTCGGCGGCGGCGCGGGCTAGCGCGGCCGCCGGGTGGCCGGCGTCCAGGGCGTGCGCAATTGCGTCCAGGCACCAGGCGCGGGAGATCAGCAGGCCCTCCAGGTGGACCGTGCCGGGATCGTCGCCGTCGCGGCGAAACCGGGGCGCCGCCCAGGCCGCTTCGACCGGGCCGGGCAGCACCCGGTCGAGCCAGGCGGCGAACTCGCCGGGGCCGAGCACGTCGGCCATCAGCGCGGCCTCGGTCAGCGGGGCGGTGAGGAACGCGTTCCCGTCCGGCGGCTCGGCCCACGGCAGCGCCGGGTCGGCGGCGAACAGCGCGCCCGCGGCGGCGGCCAGCCGGTCCGCGATCGCCGTATCGCCGCTGCGGCGCGCCGCCTGCAGGGCCAGGTGCAGGCTGAACGCCGTGTTCGCGTGCGTGCCGGTGCGAATCGGGTAGGCCAGGCCGCCGCCGAAGTGATCGGCCAGCCGGCCGCCGAGCAACGCCGCCAGCGGCGCGAGCGCCTCGGCCCAGCGGCGGTGCCGCGCGTCGCCCGCAGTGGCGCACTCGGCGTGCAGCATCAGCAGCCATGCCCAGCCGTACGGACGCTCGGAGGTCCGGCCTCCCTGCCCGGCGAAGAACGCCAGCTCGCGCGCTGTCCGCTCCGGGCGCAGGTGCTCGTCGAGGCGGGCGGCGACGTCCGCGGCCAGCGCACCGGGCAGGCCGCGGGACAGGGCGCGGACCAGCAGCCAGTGGCAGTGCACGGCGGAGTGCCAGTCGTAGCTGCCGTAGAAGCTCGGGTTGAGCTCCCTCGGCGGCAGCAGGTCCGCATCGCTGCTGAGCTCCTGGTCCAGCCGGTGCGGGTACTCGCGGGCGACCGCGGCCAGCGCGGCGGCGGCGAGCACGGGCAGGTCGATCATGCGCGTATCCGCGCCGGCGGCGGGGCGTATCACTTCGTGAAGTACCAGTTTTCCGGCGTCAGGCTCTCGATCGGGCTCTGCGGCAGGGTTCCGTGCAGCTTCGTGGAGATCTCCGAGATCTGGTACACCGGCTGCGGCATCCACAGCACCGGGATCTGACTGGCCATGTAGTTCTCGTACGCGGTCAGCGTGCCGGGGCCGTGCACGGTCGCGGCGATCAGGCTGTCGGCGGCCGGGTTGGAGTAGTTGCTGGCGTTCGAGCCCGAGCCGGTCTGGAAGAGCTGGTCGCCGGTGGGGTAGGGGTCGACCCCGTAGGTCCAGCCGCCGCCGTAGTTCAGCATCTGCCAGGAGCACGAGGCCTGAGTCGCGGTGCACGGGTCCAGCAGGCTGATGATCGAGTCGAACGGGGCCTGGCTCAGGTTGATCGTGATCCCGGCCTGGGAGAAGCTCGACTTGAGTGCCTGCATCTCCTGGCTGGTCACCACGTCGCCGCTGCCGTACTCCAGGGTGAACGTCAGCGCGGTGCCGGCCGCGATGCCCGGGCCGCAGTTCGCCGAGCCGCTGCCCGGCTTGGTGCACGTGGTCGTGCCGTTGGGCTTGACGCTCCAGCCGTGGCTGGACAGCAGCCTGACCGCGGTCTTCGGCGAGTACGGCCACGGCCCCTTGGTCTCGTACGCGTCGCTGTAGGGGTTGGACGGCAGCGACGGCACCGGGCCGTAGTTCGTGTGGCCGAACCCGTCGAGCGGGCCCTTGACGTACTCGGGCTCGTCGATCAGCGACTGCATCGCCTGCCGGACGTAGGCCTGCGCGATGACCGGCCCGGTCTTGGGGTTGTGGTAGTTCATCAGGAAGTAGGTCGTGCCCCAGCCCTGCCACTGCTTCTCGGTGTAACCCTGCGAGGCCAGCACAGAGGACTGGGATGCCTCGGCCGGCGGCACGTAGCCGTAGGTGATCGTGCTGCCCGAGCGCAGCACGTTGAGCTCGGCGGTGTCGGTGGTGAACGGCAGCTCGACGAAGTAGCTGAGCCTTGGCTTGCCCGGTCCGGCATAGTTCATGTTCGCGGCGAACTTGGCGTACCCGTTGGACTGGTAGCTCACCAGCTTCCACGGGCCGTCCACGACCTTCCACAGCGGGTTGCTGCCGTAGCTGGCGATGTCCTTGGACTGCGCGGTCAGGAAGTTGAAGACCGCTTTGGCGCCCGATGTGGTCTCGTCGTAGTTGCCGACGGAGCCGGTGGCGGAGGTCTTGTCCCAGGCCTGGACCGGCAGCGGGGTGATCTGGGTGAGCTGGTCCTCGGTGAACCAGGTCGGGTTGAACGACCCGGTGAGCGTCAGCACGATCGTCTTGGAGTTGACGATCTTGTAGCTCTTCAGGTTGTCGGGGAACTCGCCGGGGATGTAGGCGGCGAAGTCCGCCTTGTTGGCCTTCAGCAGGTTGATCCAGAAGCCCACGTCGCGGGCGGTCACCGGCTGGCCGTCGGACCAGGTGTAGTTGCCGAGGTGGATGGTGACCACCGAGTCGTTGTCGCTGTACGCCGGCGGCGCGGCCAGGCTCATCGCGGGGTCGACGACCGGCTGGCCCTGGCCGTTGCCGATCCAGTACAGGGACCGGAACGACAGCCGCTGGAACTCCTCGATGTTGGCCACGCTGTAGTACGCGGCGGTGAGCATCGGGAAGATGTAGTTCGGCGTCACCCCTGGCAGCAAGGCGAACGTCGCCGTCCCGCCGCGCACGGGCTTGCCGCCGCTGGCGCCCGTGCCGGACGAGCCGCTGCCGCAGGCCGCGGCCACGAGCGCCAGTGCGGCCAGCGCGGCGACCGCCAGGCCCAGTCGAACGCGGCTTTTCATGCTGTCCTCCCGAGGTAGAGACCGCCCTGGCCGACCGCGTTCTGGCCGGCTGCGAGCAGCAGGTCCAGGCCAGCCGCCTGGAGCGTCATGGACATGGAGGGCTGGCGCTCCGGCTCGGTTACCAGCTCCGGCAGCAACGGAACGTGCAGGAAGCCCACCCGGCAGCCCACGCCCAGCTCCTGGGCTGCCCGGGCCGCGCAGTAGAAGGACAGGTTGCACAGGTAACTGCCGGCCGACTGGGACACGTAGCCGGGGATTCCGGCGTCCCTCCAGGCGTTCAGGATCTGCTCGGCCGGCAGCGTGGTGAGGTAGGCGGCCGGGCCGCCGTCGGTGACAGGCTGCCTGCTCACGCTGACGCCGTCGGCGTCGGCGTGAGCCTGCGGCCAGCTCGCGAGGTTGACCGCGACCGCCTCGATGCTCAGCGCCGTGCGCCCGGCGGCGAGGCCGACGCCCAGCCACAGGTCCGGCCGGTGCTCGTTCATGAGCTTCGGCACCGCCTCGGCGACCTGCTGCATCGATACCGGCAGGACCTCGGTGACCACGTCGTCGTCGCCGCGCTCGGCCAGCGAGCGAACCAGCAGCTCCGATGGGTTGACCGCAAAGTCGCCGAAGGGTCCGAACCCCTGTACAACCGAGCGCATGCGACGTCCTCACTGATATCGGTTATGCCGTGTACCGTATACAGTGTTCCAGCTCGAGCGCTAGATCCTTTACGGCGCCGAGCCGATATCGTGAGCGGGCATGAGGGTGATAACCGGCGCTGGGCGGTACACGGACCCGGCCGGCGGGGAGCTTAACCACTGGATCGAGCACCTGCGGGTCGCTGACCTCAGCGTCGGCAGTTACTCGATTCCGCGCGGCGGCACCGACGACCAGGTGCCGCACACCGAGGACGAGATCTACGTGGTGACCGCGGGCCGCGCGGTGCTGCGTGCGGGCACCGACAGCGCCGAGGTCGGCCCCGGGTCCGTCGTGTTCGTGGCCGCGGGCGAGGAGCACCGGTTCACCGACATCACCGAGGACCTGGCCGCGATCGTGGTGTTCGCGCCCGCCGAGGGCACCCGCGAAGAGCCCTGAGGCGCCGTGGTTGTACCTAATGGGTGATCGGCCATACAACGGTGCAACCACGCGGGCCGCGCCGGCTAGCCGGTTCGGCCGGCCGGGATCGTGCGGCCCTTCCACTGGCCGCCGCGGCCCAGGTGGTAGCGCCGGGCCGAGTCGGCGGTCATCGCGGCGTACAGCATCGCGGTCAGCGGCAGCAGCGGCGCGCGCCACGGCGAGAGCCGGTACAGCGCCAGCATGGGCACGTAGCTGGCCGCCATGATCGCCCACCCGGCCAGGCCCGCCCCGGCCAGCCAGCCAGCGGCCGGGCCGCCGCCGGCGGCCAGCAATCCCAGCCCGCCGAGGGCGGCAGCGGGCGGCAGCGCGTACAGCCACAGCAGGCCGAGCAGCGTTCCGGCCAGCACGGCCGGGGAGTAGCGGAGCTGGGTGTAGGCGCTGCGGGCGATCATGTCCCACAGTTCGGAAAGCCGCGGATACGGGCGGCGGCTGGTGACCTCGGTGGTCAGCCCGAGCCAGCAGCGGGCTCGCACCGGGGGCCGCTTCAGCAGCCGGCCGAGCGCCACGTCATCGATGCGCGCGCCGCGGATGGGCCCGAGCCCGCCAGCGGCGTCCAGCACGGCCCGGCGGACCAGCATGCACCCGCCCGCGGCGGCGGCGGTGCGCGAGCCGGGCCGGTTGACCCGCCGGAACGGGTAGAGCATGGCAAAGAAGTAGACGAACGCCGGGACGATCAGGCGCTCCCAGATGGTCTCGGCCCGCAACAGCGCCATCTGCGAGACGAGGGCGCGGTCGTCGTCACGCGCCGCCCGCACCAGCGCCGCGACCGTGCCCGGCGCGTAGCCGATGTCCGCGTCGGTAAACAACAGGTAGTCGGCCTCGCCCGCTTCCAAACGGCCCTGCTCCATGGCCCAGACCTTGCCCGCCCAGCCGGCCGGCGTGGGGGACCCGGCGACCACCCGGAGCCGGCCCGGCGAGGCGGCGCCGATTCCCCGTGCGACGCCGGCCGTGCCATCCGAGCTGTCGTCGTCGACGAGCACGACCGAGAAATCCCCCGGGTAGTCCTGATCGAGCAGCGAGCAGAGCGTTAGAGAAAGGACTTTGGATTCATTACGGGCGGGCACGACCGCTACCACGCCAGGCCAGGAACGGGCTCGGCGTGACGAGGGTGCGCCCGGGGCTGGCAGCCGCTGGTCCGTGCGCCAGTACCCGCCGTGCCCGACGAGCAGGTAGGCCCAGGTGAGCGCGGCGAGCGAGGCCAGCACGGCGGCAATAAGCACCGGCACAGCCTGACATACCAGGGATTCCGGGCGCGCTTCGCGGCGGGACTGACGCTGGTCCCGAATAGAGTTGCTGCGTGGCAGATCCGCACGCCTACCGGCCCGCCCCCGGCTCGATTCCCGAGTCCCCGGGGGTCTACCGGTTCTGCGACGAGCATGACCGGGTGATCTACGTCGGCAAGGCCAAGAACCTGCGGTCCCGGCTGAACTCCTACTTCGCCGACTATGCCGGGCTGCACCCGCGTACCCAGACCATGCTGCGCTCGGCGGCCGCCGTGAACTGGACCGTGGTCGGGACCGAGGTCGAGGCGCTGCAGCTCGAGTACTCCTGGATCAAGCAGTTCGACCCGCGGTTCAACGTCCGCTACCGCGACGACAAGAGCTATCCCTACCTGGCCGTCACCATGGACGAGGACTACCCGAGGGTGATGGTGATGCGGGGCGCGAGGCGCCGCGGGGTGCGCTACTTCGGGCCGTACGCGCATGCCTGGGCGATCCGGGACACGGTGGACACGCTGCTGCGGGTATTCCCGGTCCGGACGTGCTCGGCCGGGGTGTTCAAGCGGGCGGGCCAGATCGGCCGGCCCTGCCTGCTCGGGTACATCGGCAAGTGCTCGGCGCCCTGCGTCGGCCGAGTCGACGAGCTGTCCCACCGGCGCCTGGCCGAGGAGTTCTGCGACTTCATGGCCGGGCAGACGGGCAAGTTCATCCGGCGGCTCGAGACCGAGATGCGCCGCGCGTCCGACGCCGAGGAGTACGAGCGGGCCGCGCGGCTGCGCGACGATATCCAGGCGCTGAACCGGGCGCTCGAAAAGCAGGCCGTAGTGCTCGGCGGCGGCACCGACTGCGACGTGATCGCGCTGGCCGAGGACCAGCTCGAGGCGGCCGTCCAGGTGTTCTACGTGCGCGGCGGCCGGGTGCGCGGGCAGCGCGGCTGGGTGGTCGACAAGATCGAGGACATGACCCCGGGCGAGCTTGTCGAGCAATTTCTCGGCCAGGTCTACGGCGAGGACCCGGTGGCCGGCGAGGGCTGGGCGGGCGGCACCGGGGACCGGGCACAGCGCGGCGGTCAGCGCCGGGCGATCGGCGACAGCCGCCGGCCGGACGCGCCGGTGCCGCGCGAGGTGCTGGTGCCGGACCTGCCGCCGGACGCCGAGGCGCTCGAGGAATGGCTGGCCGACCGCCGCGGCGGGCGGGTCAGCCTGCGGGTCCCGCAGCGCGGCGACAAGAAGGCGCTGCTGGAGACCGTGGCCAGGAACGCCGCCGAGTCACTGGCGCTGCACAAGACGAGGCGGGCCAGCGACCTGACCACCCGCAGCCGGGCGATGCACGAAATCCAGGAGGCGCTCGGGCTGGACGAGGCGCCGCTGCGGATCGAGTGCTACGACGTGTCGAACCTGCAGGGCACGCACGTCGTCGCGTCCATGATCGTTTTCGAGGACGGGCTGGCCCGCAAGTCGGAGTACCGGCGGTTCAGCATCCGCGGCCTGGACGGCACCGACGACGTCGCCTCGATCCACGAGGTGATCACCCGCCGGTTCCGGCGCTACCTGGAGGAGCGCGAGGCCACCGGCGAGCTTGACGTGCTCGGCGACCGGGAGGAGGACGAGCCCGGGCTGGCCGAGGCGGCCGCGCGGCGCAAGTTCGCCTACCCGCCGAACCTCGTCGTGGTGGACGGCGGGCAGCCCCAGGTGGCGGCGGCGCAGCGGGCACTGGACGAGCTCGGCATCGACGACGTCTCGGTCTGCGGCCTGGCCAAGCGCCTGGAGGAGGTCTGGCTGCCCGGCGAGGACGGCCCGGTGATCATGCCGCGGACCAGCGAGGGGCTGTACCTGCTGCAGCGGGTACGGGACGAGGCCCACCGGTTCGCGATCACGTATCACAGGAAGAAGAGGTCGGCCGCGCTGACGACCAGCGAGCTCGATGGCGTGCCCGGCCTCGGCCCGGCCCGCAGGGCCGCCCTGCTGCGCCATTTCGGGTCCGTCCGGCGGATCGCTGGGGCTAGCGTGGCGGAGATAGCCGAGCTGCCGGGCTTCGGGCCGCGGATCGCGGAGACGGTCGCGGCGGCACTGCGCGGCGGGGACCCGCCGGACGCCGGCGCAGCCGGGAACGCTGCCAGCGCCGGGCACGCGGCGGCCAACGGGGGAGGGACGCGATGAGGCCGGAAAGCCCGGCGGACGGCGGCGTCGCCGCGCCGGAGATCGTCATCATCACCGGCATGTCGGGAGCAGGCCGGAGCACCGCGGCGAAGTCGCTGGAGGATCTCGACTGGTTCGTCGCCGACAACCTGCCGCCGGACCTGCTGCCGACCATGCTGGATCTGGCCCGCCGGGCCAGCGGCTCGGTGCCCAGGCTCGCCGCGGTCGTCGACGTGCGCAGCCGGGCGTTCTCCTCCGACCTCAAGTCGGTGGTCGGCGACCTGGAGGCCCGGGGTGCCCGGCCCTACGTGGTGTTCCTCGAGGCCGGCGACGAGGCCCTGGTTCGCAGGTTCGAGAGCGTCCGGCGCCCGCACCCGCTGCAGGAGGGCGGCCGGGTGGTCGACGGCATCGCGGCCGAGCGGGAACTGCTGGCGGGCGTGCGCGGCGAGGCCGACCTGGTCCTCGACACCTCCGCGCTCAACGTGCACGAGCTGCGGGGCAGGATGCGCGATGCGTTCGGCGGCGACTCAGACACCGCGCTGCGGGTGAACGTGGTGTCGTTCGGGTTCAAGTACGGGCTGCCGGTCGACGCCGACATGGTGGCCGACTGCCGGTTCCTGCCGAACCCGTTCTGGACGCCCGAGCTCGCGCCGCTGACCGGCCAGGACCAGGAGGTCAGGGAGTACGTCCTGGGCCAGCCGGGCGCGGAGGAGTTCCTCGCCTCCTACGTGGGCGCGGTCCGGGTCACGCTGGACGGGTTCGCCCGGGAGGGAAAGCACTTCGTGATGCTCGCCGTCGGCTGCACCGGCGGAAAGCACCGCAGCGTCGTGATGGCCGAGCAGATCGCGGCCAGGCTGGCCGGGTCGCCCGCCTCGGTCCGCGTGGTGCACAGGGACCTCGGGCGCGAGTGAGGCGGGCATGACCGAACGCACCGGGCCCGCCGAGCCGGGGCGGCGGACGACGGCATCCGGCGGCCGGCCGCTGAGCCGCAGGGTGGTGGCGCTCGGCGGCGGGCACGGGCTGTACGCCTCGCTCTCCGCACTGCGCCGGATCACCCGCCAGCTCACCGCCGTGGTGACCGTGGCCGACGACGGCGGGTCGAGCGGGCGGCTGCGACGGCAGTTCGGGGTGCTGCCGCCCGGGGACCTGCGGATGGCGCTGGCCGCGCTGTGCGGCGACGACGCCTGGGGAACGACGTGGAGCGAGGTGGTCCAGCACCGGTTCAGCGGCCACGAGGACCTCGGCGGGCACGCGGTCGGCAACGTCCTGATCGTGGCGCTCTGGGAGCTGCTCGGGGATACCGTCCAGGGCCTGGACTGGGTCGGCCGGCTGCTCGGGGCGCACGGGCGGGTGCTGCCGATGGCCTCGGTCCCGCTGGACCTGGAGGCCGAGGTGGAGGGCGCCGACCCGGCCCGTCCGGACGAGATATCCACGGTTCGCGGCCAGGTCGCCTGCGCGAAGACGACGGGGCGGGTACGGTCGATGTCACTGGTTCCGGCGGACCCGCCCGCCTGCCCCGAAGCGGTGGCCGCGGTCGGGGAGGCGGACTGGGTGGTGCTCGGGCCGGGGTCCTGGTTCACCAGCGTGCTGCCCCACCTGCTGCTGCCCGGGCTGGCCGAGGCGCTGGTGACCACGAAGGCGCGCAGGCTGGTCGCGCTGAATCTGGCGCCGCAGCCGGGCGAGACCGAGGGGTTCTCGCCGCACGCACACCTGGAGGTGCTGGCCGATCATGCTCCGGAGCTGACCGTGGACGTGGTGCTGGCGGACCGCGGCGCGGCCAGCGGAACCGTGGCGGAACTGGAGAAGGCCGCGGCCGTTCTGGGCGGCCGGCTGGTGCTGGCCGACCTGGCTGTCGGGGACGGGACGCCGCGCCACGACCCGCGCCTGCTGGCCGGCGCTTTCGCGCAGATTTTCGAGGGGGAGTGACGCCGATGGCCATGACCGGCCTGGTAAAGGACGAGCTCAGCCGGATCACCGTGCTGAAGCCGTGCTGCCGTAAGGCAGAGGTATCCACGCTGCTGCGGTTCGCCGGCGGTCTGCACCTGGCCGCGGGCCGGATCGTGGTCGAGGCCGAGCTTGACACCGGCGTGGCGGCCCGCCGGCTCCGCAAGGACGTGGCAGAGGTGTTCGGCCACTCGTCGGAGCTGATCGTGCTGGCCCCGAGCGGCCTGCGCAAGGGCAACCGGTACGTGGTACGGGTCACCAAGGACGGCGAGAGCCTGGCCCGGCAGACCGGGCTGGTCGACGCGCACGGGCGGCCGGTGCGCGGGCTGCCGCGGCAGGTGGTGTCCGGCACCACGTGTGACTGCGAGTCGGCGTGGCGGGGGGCGTTCCTGGCCCACGGCAGCCTGACCGAGCCGGGCCGGTCCATGTCGCTCGAGGTGACGTGCCCGGGCCCGGAGGCCGCGCTGGCCATGGTCGGCGCCGCGCGGCGGCTGAAGATCCACGCCAAGGCGCGCGAGGTCCGCGGGGTTGACCGGGTGGTGATCAGGGACGGCGACGCGATCAGCGCGCTGCTGACCCGGCTCGGCGCGCACGACAGCATGCTGGCCTGGGAGGACCGGCGGATGCGCCGCGAGGTCCGGGCGACCGCGAACCGGCTGGCCAACTTCGACGACGCCAACCTGCGGCGCAGCGCCCGGGCCGCGGTCGCGGCGGGGGCGCGGGTCGAGCGGGCGCTGGAGATCCTCGGCACCTCTGCTCCCGACCATCTGATCGTGGCGGGTGAGCTGCGGATCAAGCACCGGCAGGCCAGCCTCGAGGAGCTGGGCCAGCTCGCGGAGCCCGCGCTGACCAAGGACGCGATCGCCGGCCGGATCCGCCGGCTGCTCGCGCTGGCCGACCGGCGCGCCGCCGAGCTCGGCATCCCCGGGACCGAAGCGCACCTCACCGCCGACATGCTGGTGCCCTGAGGGCGCGAGCGGGACCGGGTGGTGGCCGGAATTCGGTAGGGTTTCAGGCGGGGGAAGAGGGCCGCACCGGCGCGGCCTCGGGCCAGCGACACCACGGTGAGGAGAACGCTGCAGTGACTGTCCGCGTTGGCATCAACGGATTCGGCCGCATCGGCCGCAACTTCTGGCGGGCGGTGCACGCCGGGGCCATGAATGGGGCAGGCGAGGCGGGTGGCGCGGGGATCGAGATCGTCGCGGCCAACGACCTCGGCGACGTCAAGACGTTCGCGCACCTGCTCAAGTACGACACCCTGCTGGGCCCGCTCGACATGGACGTGACCGTGGACGGCGACTCGATCAGGGCGGGATCGCAGACGATCCGGATGCTCGCCGAGCGCGACCCGGCCGCGCTGCCCTGGGGCGAGCTGGGCGTGGACGTGGTCGTCGAGTCCACCGGGCGGTTCACCAAGGCGGCCGACGCCCGCAAGCACCTGGAGGCAGGGGCGCGCAAGGTCGTCATCTCCGCGCCCGCCACCGATGAGGACATCACGATCGTGCTCGGCGTGAACGACGACGCCTACGATCCGGCACGTCACGACATCATCTCCAACGCCTCGTGCACGACGAACTGCGTCGCGCCCATGGCCAAGGTGCTGCAGGACAGCTTCGGGATCGTCAAGGGCTACATGACCACGATCCACGCCTACACCAGCGACCAGGTGCTGCAGGACTTCCCGCACAAGGACCTGCGCCGGGCCCGCGCCGCCGCGCAGAACATCGTGCCCACCACCACCGGTGCCGCGAAGGCGACCGCGCTCGTGCTTCCGGCGCTCAAGGGCAAGCTGGACGGAATCTCGATGCGGGTGCCCGTGATCGACGGCTCCGTGACCGACCTCGTGGTCGACCTGGAGCGCGAGGTGACCAAGGACGAGGTCAACGCCGCCTACCGGGCCGCGGCCGACGGCCCGCTCAAGGGCTACCTCAGCTACACCGCCGACCCGATCGTGTCGTCGGACATCGTGCGCACCCCGTACTCGTGCACGTTCGACTCGCTGTGCACGATGACCAACGGCAACCAGGTCAAGGTCATCGGCTGGTACGACAACGAGTGGGGCTACTCCAACCGGCTCGCCGACCTGGTCGCGCTGGTCGGCGCCGGGTTGCCAGGCCGGGCCTGAGGGGCCGGCCGGATGCGGGGGATCGCCGACCTGGGTGACATCGCGGGCCGAACGGTCCTGCTGCGCGCCGACCTGAACACGCCGCTCGACGGGACGACGATCACCGACGACGGGCGGATCCGGGCCAGCCTGCCGACGATCAGCAAGCTGGCGGGCGGCGGCGCCAGAGTTCTGATCCTTGCCCACCTGGGACGTCCTTCAGGGGATTCTTACGCCCAGCGCGCCGCTGGCGGCCCGTCGCTCGCGCCGGTCGCGGCGCGGCTGTCCGAACTGCTCGGGCACGAGGTCGCGCTGGCCGGAGACGTCGCGGAGGACTCGGCGGCCGGCGTGGTGGCGCGCCTGGCCGACGGCGGCGTCGCGATGGCGGAGAACATCCGCTTCGAGCCCGCTGAGACCAGTAAGGACGACGCCGAGCGGGCCGGGCTGGCCCGGCGGCTGGCCGCGCTGGCCGGGCCCCGCGGCCTCTACGTGGGCGATGGCTTCGGCGCGCTGCACCGGAAGCACGCCAGCGTGTACGACCTGCCGGCACTGCTGCCGCACGCCGCCGGGGACCTGGTGCTGGCCGAGGTCGCGGTGCTGCGCCAGCTCACCGAGAACCCGCAGCGGCCCTACGTGGTGGTGCTCGGCGGCGCGAAGCCGTCCGACAAGCTGGCCGTGATCGCGAACCTGCTCGGCAGCGCCGACCGCCTGATCATCGGCGGCGGGATGTCGTACACGTTCCTGCGGGCCCAGGGGTACGAGGTGGGCAAGTCACTGCTCGAGGAGAACATGATCCCGCAGGTGTCCGAACTGCTCGACGAGGCGGCCAGGCGCGGCGTCAAGGTGGTGCTCCCGGTCGACCTGGTCGCGGCGACCGGCTACAGCCCTGACGCCGAGCACGAGGTGGTGCCGGTCGGGGACTTCCCGGCGGACCGGGAGAGCCTGGACATGGGCCCGGCCACCCGGGAGCTGTTCGCGTCGGCGCTGGCGGACGCGCGGACGGTCTTCTGGAACGGCCCGGTCGGGGTGTTCGAGTTCCCGGCGTTCGCCGCCGGGACCCGGGCCGTCGCCGAGGCGATCAGCCGGGTGAGCGGGCTCACCGTCGTGGGCGGCGGCGACTCAGCGGCCGCGGTCCGGATTCTGGGCTTCCCCGATGACGCGTTCACGCATATCTCGACCGGCGGCGGGGCCAGTCTGGAGTACCTGGAGGGCCGGCCGCTGCCGGGCCTGGCCGCGCTCGAGGCCGACGAGGCGGCCGCGTGAGCCGCGCGGCGGACAGGAAACCGCTGGTCGCCGGCAACTGGAAGATGCACAACAGCCACTTCGAGGCCATCGCGCTGACCCAGAAGCTGGCGTTCGAGCTCAAGGGCAAGGACTACGACGCCGCTGACGTGGCCGTGCTGCCGCCGTTCACGGCGCTGCGCAGCGTGCAGACCCTGATCGACGGGGACAAGCTGCGGCTGGGGTACGGCGCGCAGGACCTGTCGCCGCACGACGACGGCGCGTACACCGGCGACGTGTCCGGGCGGATGCTGGCCAAGCTCGGCTGCCAGTACGTGCTGGCCGGGCACTCGGAGCGGCGGCGCTACCACGGCGAGGACGACGCACTGATCAACGCCAAGGTCAAGGCGGCGCTGCGGCACGGCATCACGCCGGTGCTGTGCGTGGGCGAGACGCTCGAGGTGCGGCAGGCGGGCGAGGCGATCGGGCACACGCTGGGCCAGCTCGACGGCGGGCTGTCCGGCGTGGCCGCCGAGCAGGTGGGCGCCATGGTTGTGGCCTATGAGCCGGTCTGGGCGATCGGTACCGGTGAGGTGGCCACCCCTGAGGACGCCCAGGAGGTCTGCGGCGCCATCCGGGGACGTATTTCCGCCGTTCACGGGGACGAGGTGGCGGCCAGTGCGCGTATCCTGTATGGCGGGTCAGTGAAGTCAGACAACATGGCTGCGATCATGGCGCAACCGGACATCGACGGCGGGCTTGTCGGCGGCGCCAGCCTCGATGCCCGGGAATTCGTCAGGATCTGCCGGTATCGTGAACTGAGCGCCTGAGCGAACCCGCCCGGAGGGGACCAGAACCAGCAGTGACCATCGCAATCTCTATCGTCCTCATCATCACGAGCCTTCTCATGGTGGTGCTCGTGCTGCTGCACAAGGGCAAAGGGGGCGGTCTGTCCGACCTGTTCGGCGGCGGAGTCTCGTCGAGCCTGGGGTCATCGTCGGTTGTAGAGCGGAACCTGGACCGGATCACCATTTTTACCGGTGTCCTCTGGTTCGTCTGCATCGTCGCGCTAGGCCTGCTGCTCAACCGCTGATAGCGGTAGCTGCCAGGCCGGCAGTTTTCTTCAAGCACGCCAAGATTTCAGCGGGTCATGGCCGAACAGGCCGTGAGGCAAGGGGTGAGCAGTGAGCAGTGGCAACGCGATCCGGGGCAGCCGGGTCGGCGCGGGTCCCATGGGCGAGGCCGAGCGCGGCGAAGCCGCGCCGCGGGTGCGGGTCTCGTTCTGGTGCTGCAACCGGCACGAGACCGTGCCCAGTTTCGCCAGCGATGCCGCCATCCCCGAGACCTGGGACTGCCCGCGGTGCGGCTTCCCGGCCGGGCAGGACCAGGAGAACCCCCCGGCGCCCCCGCATGCCGAGCCGTACAAGACGCACCTGGCCTACGTGAAGGAGCGTCGCAACGACACCGACGGCGCCGCGATCCTGGCCGAGGCCCTCGACCGGCTGCGCCGCGGCGCCTGACTTCTCCGGGGCGTTCTCAATGGGCGAAGCCGCTGCGATCCTGCTCGGTCCCTGGCATGAGCGGCACGGGCGGGTGCGGATGCGAGTCCAGCACCCCTAGCTGGACCCGCAGGTCGTCGAGCAGGCTGTCGGCCAGGTCCATGCTCAGGCCATTCCTGACCACGATCCTGATGACGGCCGTGTCCTGCATGTCCTGCGGGAAGGTGTAGGCCGGGACCAGCCAGCCACGCTGGCGCAGCCGCTCGGACAGGTCGAACACCGTGAACCCGCTTGCTTCCGGGTCGCGCAGCTTGAACGCGAACACGGGCAGCTCGGATCCGTCGCTGAGCAGCTCGAACGGGCCCATGGCCGCTATCTCCCCGGACAGGTGCATGGCCACGTCCTGGCAGGTTTGCTGGACGCTCCGGTAGCCCTCGAAGCCGAGCCGAAGGAAGTTGTAGTACTGGGCGGCGACCTGGCTGCCGGGCCTGGAGAAGTTGAGCGCGAACGTCGGCATCTCGCCGCCGAGGTAGTTGACCCGGAAGATGAGGTCCTCGGGCAGCGCCGCGGCGTCCCGCCAGACCACCCAGCCCACGCCGGGATAGACCAGGCCGTACTTGTGGCCCGAGGTGTTGATCGAGGCGACCCTGGGCACCCGGAAGTCCCATTCCAGATCCGGGTGCAGGAACGGGGCGACGAACCCGCCGGACGCGCCGTCGACGTGAACCGGGATGTCCAGGCCGCGCTCGGCCTGGAGCCGGTCCAGCTCCTGGCTGATCCCCAGCACGGGCTCATAGCTGCCATCCATGGTGGACCCCAGCACCGCCACGACGCCGATCGTGTTCTCGTCGCACCGCGCTGCGGCCTCCGGGCCTGTGAGGTGCAGCCGGCGGGGCTCCATCGGCACCATCCTGGGCTCGACCTGCCAGTAGCGGCAGAACTTCTCCCAGCAGACCTGGACGTTGGCGCCCATGACCAGGTTGGGAGTCGCCCCCGTTGCTGTTGTGGCGGCGGCCGCCTGGCGCGCGCGCCACCGCCAGAGCAGGGCCATGCCGCCGAGCATGCACGCCTCGCTGGAACCCGTTGTGGAGCAGCCTACGCCGGTAAGCGCCTGGCGGCCCGAGGCGCCGGAGCGAGCCGTGGGCGCGTGCCAGAGCTCGGCGAGGATGTTCACGCACCGCCGCTCGAGCTCGGCGGTCTGCGGGTACTCATCCTTGTCGATCATGTTCTTGTCGAAGCACTCGGCCATCAGCCGCTGCGCCTGCGGCTCCATCCACGTGGTCACGAACGTGGCCAGGTTGAGCCGGGCGTTGCCGTCCAGGATCAGCTCATCCCGGACCGTCTGCAGCGCGGTCTCGGGCAGCATGCCGTGCTGGGGCAGCCGGTTGCGGGGCACGCTGAGGTGCAGTTCGCGAACATAGACCGGGTTGATGTCGAGCTCGGCATCCGTCCCGGTCTCGTCGACCTTGTAGTGCAGTGCCATTCGTCGCTCCCGTTTGTCGGTTCCCCGGCGGACCGGATCGCTGTCCCTGCGCGGATCACGCTATCGGGATCAGGCGCCGGTCACGGTGAGGACCGCGAGGGCCCGGGCGGCCGCGGCCCGCACCCGCGGCACCGGGTCCTGCTGCAGCGCGGCCACGGCAGCCAGCGCCTCGCCGAGCCCGCGGCGGGCGACCACCTTGGCCGCCATCTCCCGCACCCGCCACGCCTCGTCGTCCGCGGCCGCGATCACCGCCTTGGCCGCGGCGTCGTCCCAGGCGTACAGCAGTGCCCTGGCGGCCCAGACCCGCAAGAAGTAGCGCTGGTCGCGGCGGGGATGCGGGCCGAGCACCGAGTCGGCGGCCGGCCCGCCGATGGCGCGGGCGAACTCCAGGTCGGTTTCACCGCCGCGCAGCAGCGCGACGCAGCGCGCGACCACCTGGTCCTCGCCGCGGCGCTCGCATTCCCGCTCGACGCTCTGCCGCGGGCTCAGGTCCCAGCGGGGGGCCGGCATGACGGGGCGCCGCCGCTCAACCCGAGGCGTTCAGGTAGCGGCAGAACAGGAACCCCTGGTCCTCGAGCACATGGCCCAGGCTCAGGCGGGAGTCCGCGCCGTCGCCGTCGTCGTCGTCCCGGACGGGCTTGGCGCCGGGCGGCGCGGCCAGGATCCGCCCGGCGTGCCCGTCCTCGAGCAGCGGGCTGACCGTGAGGCAGAGCTCATCAAGGAGCCCGGCGGTGACGAACTGGCCGAGCAAGGTCGGCCCGCCCTCGAGCAGGATGCGCCGGTGCCCGCGTTCGGCCAGCGCCGCGACGAGCTCGCCCGGGGCGACGTCGTCCCGGCCCGCCACCACGACGTCGGCGTGCCGGGCCACGGCGGCCCGGCGGGCCGGAGGGGCCGCCTGCGTCGTGAACACGATCGTGCGCGCTCCATCCGGCGCCTTGGTCAGCAGAGCGTCGTCGGCGGAAATCGAAAGCCCGCGGGTGACCACCGCGATCGGCGGGGTGGGCGTGCGTCCCTCCCGCAGCCGCGGCCAGACCTCGCCGTCGCGGACCGGGCGGTACCGCTCGGCGCGTACGGTGCCCGCACCGGCCACGATGACATCGGCGAGGCTGCGCAGCACCTTGAACAGGGTCCGGTCGGCGCTGCCGGACAACCCCGCCGAGGCCGCGTCGATGGAGCCGGCGCCGTCCACGCTGGAGACCATGTTTGCCCGCACCCACGGTGCCGCACGAGCGGCCGGGTCGGGGTAGGCGTACAGCGCGGCGAGGGCGGCCACGGCCGCCTCCGACGACGGCCCGCCACCTCTGCCGTCGTCGTCGCCGGCGGTGTCCATCTCGGGCGCGGTCGAGGGGGCCGGGAAGATCAGGCGCACGGCAAGCCAGTCAATCAGATGGTGCCGCGGCGGCGGCGGGCGGTGTGCCCGGGCGTCAGGCGGTGCCGCGCCTGGCATCGGGGCCGGCTTCGCGGCCGGCTTCGCGCAGCACGATGATCGAGCGTCCGGCCAGAGCCATGCGCTCGCCGGACGGCACCGTCACTGGCGGGTCGGCGGCGGTCCTCGTCACGCCGGCCGCCGTGTCGACAAGCACGTCCCAGGCGGCGCCGAACCGCTGGCCCGGCACGGTGAACGTGACCGGCTCGCGGTTCGCGTTGAACAGCAGCAAAAAGCTCTGATCGCGCACGCTCTCGCCGCGCGGCCCGGGCTCAGTGATCGCCTCGCCGTTCAGGAACACCGCCAGCGACCGGGCGTAACCGGTCTGCCAGTCGCCCTCGGTCATCTGCCGGCCGGCCGGGGTCAGCCAGACGATGTCCTGGATCCCGGCATGCTCACCGCCCGCTGGCGCAGCCTGGCCGCTGAAGAACCGGCGCCGGCGGAAGACCGGATGTGCCCGGCGCAGGTCGGACAGCATGCAGGTGAGCTCGATCAGGTCCTGCTGCTTTCCTGCTGCCTCCCAGTCGATCCACGACGTCTCGTTGTCCTGGCAGTAGGCGTTGTTGTTGCCGAGCTGGGTGCGCCCCATCTCGTCGCCGGCCAGCAGCATGGGCACGCCCTGCGAGCAGAACAGCGTGACCAGGAAGTTGCGAACCTGCCTGGCCCGCAGCTCGTTGACCGCCGGGTCGTCCGTCGGCCCCTCGGCGCCGCAGTTCCAGGATCGGTTGTCGTCGGTGCCGTCCCGGCCCTCGTCGCCGTTGGCGTCGTTGTGCTTGCGGTCGTAGCTGACCAGGTCCCGCAGCGTGAACCCGTCGTGGCAGGTGACGAAGTTCACCGAGGCGACCGGCCTGCGGGCGCTGGTCTCGTACAGGTCACTGGAACCGGTCAG
>Ga0335073_10004114_pt1 | contig 20343 bp, 20 predicted proteins | sample Lox_Sample_22_FD_207093 | JGI IMG/M metagenome (GOLD analysis project Ga0335073, IMG submission 207093) | Soil microbial communities from Loxahatchee National Wildlife Refuge, Florida, United States - Lox_Sample_2.2 | ecosystem: Environmental > Terrestrial > Soil > Wetlands | place: USA...
GGGCCGTTCTGGAGACGAGGGAAGAGGAGCTCTGGCGGACCTCCGCCTCGTCGCTGACCTCTTCAACCACCCCACCATTATTGCCGGGGTGAAATGGTTGCTAGGAGCCAAGCAACTGGCTGATGTTGAACGGGGAGCGCAGCAGCCCGAACTGGAGCATCACGTCGGCCACGCGCTGCAGCCTGGCCTTATCGATGCCGATCGGGTAGTTGTTCAGCGCCATGACCGCCGCGACGATCGGCGGAATCTGGCCGTTCATCGGGCCGTTCAGCGACTCCATCGCCTGCTCGACGGCGGGCCGGCTGGTGTCGGCGATCTCCTGGCCCTGCTCGAGAGCGGTCACGAACGCCTTCAGCGTGTTCGGGTTGGCCTTCGCCCAGGCCCTGGTGGCGACGTACCCCTGGATGGGGAACTGCGCCGTGGCGCCCTGGTTCAGGTCGGCGAGCTTGACCGCGCCGTACTGCTGCTCGGCCGCGGTCGCGAACGGCTCGGGCATCGCCGCCGCGGCGACCTTCCCGGCGGCCAGCTGCTGGGCCATGATGGGGAACGGAATCGGCTGAGCCGGGAATTGCACGTTGCTCAGGGTGACGCCGTTCTCTGTGAGCACTGACGCGGCGAGCAGGTAGTTGATATTGTGCGGGGCGTTGATCCCGAGCACCTGGCCTTTCAGCTCGCTCAGGTTCTTGATCTTCGAGCTGGGCAGTGTGTAGATGGCCTGGCTGCCCTGCTGCATCACCGAGCCCTCGGCGACAATCTCCAGCTGCTGGTGGTCTTGGACGTAATGCTGGATGTAGGAAACGTAGTTCCCGCCGGTGATGTCGTATTTCCCGGCCACCTGCTGGTTGATCACCGTGTCGCTGCTGGTGGCGGGCGTGTAGTTGATCGTCAGCCCCTGCTGCGTGAACAGTCCCTCGTGCAGGGCGACGAAGAATCCGGCGGAGTCGACCGCTGGCACGACCGCGACGTTCAGCGTGGTTTTCTCCAGTCCGCCGCTTGCGGCGGAACTCGTCCCTCCCAAAGCGCCGGTGCATCCGGCGAGGGCGAGCATCAGTATTGCCGTGAGTGGCGCCAGAACGTGCATGCGTACGCTCATCCGTACGTGCATTGGCGTTGTCCTTCCAAAGCCGGGCCCCCGGCTGCTGGAAGCGTAAATCGAACGTGAATCGCCGTTTGCCTGTTTCCGGGAAACGGTGATCGTAATTAATTAATGAGACGGCACGGGACCTATGAGATCCCAGCGATTGCCAGAGATGTCGAGGAAGACCGTGACCCGGCCGTACGGTTCGTCGCGTGGCTCGGTGATGAACTTCACGCCGGCCGCCGTCATCCGCCGGTACGCGGCGTCGAAGTCCTCGACCTGCAGGAAGAAGCCGACGCGCCCGGCGACCTGGGTGCCGACGGCGGCGGCCTGGCGCTCGCCGTCGGCGCGGGCCAGCAAGATGCCCGTCTCGGCGCCGGGCGGCCGGACCACGACCCAGCGCTTCGGCCGGCCGCCCTCCGTCGTCAGCGCGGGCGAGTCTTCCGCCAGCTCGAACCCCAGCGCCTCGGTGAAGAACCTGATGGCCTGGTCGTAGTCGTCGACAATGATCGCGATCTTGTCTATCAGCACGCATCGGAGCGTACGTCAGCCAAGGCGTCAAGCACGATGCCGGCTACCTGATCGGGCATCGACAGGAAGGGGGAGTGGGACGCCTCGAGTTCGCGCACGGCCGTCGGATTGCCGGGGAACGCGACGTCCGCGTCGGCGATGAACTTGCGCTGCAGGGCAGGAGGGATCGTCGCGTCCCTGGTGCACACCACGTAGGTCCGCGGGATCGAGCCCCAGCCAGCCGCGGTGAGCGCGGTCACGCCGGTGCTGATGCCCACCGGAGCGTCCGGGGTCAGCAGCGCGATCGCCGCGTCGGCGGTCGCCCGGTCGACGTCGCCGTAGAAGGTCTCGCGCACGGCCTGCCGGTACGCCGGATCAGGCGACGCGACGTCCACGCGCAGCGCCCCGATCGCGCGCGCGTCCCCCACTCGCAGCGCTGCCACCCGGCTGCCCTCGTTCTCCGGCATCCTCGGGTACGCGGCCGAGGGCACGCCGGAGGCGGGCATGAAGGCGGCGAGATAGACGGCGTGCGCGATCAGTTCAGGAACCAGCTGCCCGGCCCGTGTCAGGACGGCGCCGCCCATGCTGTGCGCGACCACCGTCACCGGACCGCCGCCGCCGAGCTGCTTGACCTGCGAGACGAGCAGGTCACCGGCCTGGTCGAGGTCGACGCCGGCGGCCGGCGAGACTTCGGCGGCGAGCTCTTCAGCCTCGAACGGGCGCCGGGTGAGAGCCGCCGGACGCCTGGCGCGCAGGCCGTGCCCGGCCATGTCGACGGCCAGCGCCGGGACGCCCGCACCGGTCATGCGGGCCAGAACTTCGGTCCAGCACCAGCCGCCGTGCCAGAAGCCGTGCAGGAACAGCACCGGCGTGCGGTCACTGTGGTCCTCCGGCGCGGGCATGCTCAGCCCTGCCTGCGGAGGTCGAGCTCAAGCCAGCCGGCGAGGGCGGCGATCTCCTGGTCGATCTCGGCGGTCATGGCGGCGGTGAACGGCACATCCTGATGGACGGCGTGCACCACGAGCGCGCCCGCTTTGCGGTCGGCGACGGCGTCGACCTTGCCCACCAGCCGGTCGCCGTACAGCACCGGGAGGGCGTAGTAGCCCCAGCGCCGTTTCGCGGCGGGCTTGTACATCTCCAGCTGGTAGTCGAACTCGAAGAGGTCGAGGGAGCGGTCACGGTCGTGGACGAGCCGGTCGAACGGCGACAGCAGGGCCGCCCGCCCGGCGAACGGCTGACCGAGGTAGGACGGGTCGACGCGCCACTCGCCGCGGACGCCCTCGACGACGGCCGGCTCGCCGGCCTCGCCGACGACAGCGGGCTCGACAGGGAATGCCCCGCCGGTGGCGCGGGCGATGCCGAGAGCGCGCAGCCGGCGCCGGTCCCGTTCGGCCGCGGCCTCGCCGGCGGGCACGACCGGATGGTCGGGATAGACGCGTTCGGCCAGGTCCCACAGCCGCTCGCGGCCTTTCCGCCCAGCGACCGCGACCTCGCCCCGCGCGACCATGAAGTCGAGCAGCTTGGTGATGTTCTTGTTGTTGGTCCAGCCGGTGGAGGCCCACGGCCGCTCGCACGTGTCGGGCAGCTCGCGGGATTGCAGCGGGCCGTCGGCGCGCAGCCGGCCGAGGATGTCGCGGCGGCACCGGTCGTTCGCCTGCACCCAGTCGCGGAACTGTATCTGCCAGCCCTTCAGCTCACCCGTCCCCGGCCAGACGGCCATCCGCGCCCGGTAGAGCGCGAGGTCCTCGGCGGGCCGCAGCAGCGCCATCAGCTCGATCAGGTGCCGCTCGTCCACCGCCTTGCGCAGGTCCGCGGGGGAGTACGCCGGACCGAGCCGGCTCCAGGCGACCAGGTCGGCGCTCGGCGCGACCGCGCTGACCGGGTCCAGCTGGAGCAGGGTGAACCGGCGCGCTATGGTCAGCAGGCCGTCAGGCCGGTCCCGCTCCAGCAGTTGCGCCTTGATCGCCAGCCGCCGGGCGTCCTGGCGGCTGAGCTGGTGCACATTCGGCATGGGCTGAGCCTATGCTCAGCCGCCCGCCCGAACCACGTAAGCGGACCACGCCATAGGCCAGCGGGAGGACGACGATCAGCGCGCAGACGCCGGCGTTGACCAGCTTGTAGCGCAGCAGCACCGCGGCGAACTCGCGGAGCATCGCGCCAGGCCAGTAGTAGCCGGCCGTGCGCGCCCCGGTGGCCTGGCCGTTGATCCCGAGCCGCCGCGCGATGATCGCGGCGCGGAACGCGTGGAAGCCGCTCGTCACGATGACGCACCGGGCACTGGGCTTGCCGGGGGCGGGAGGCCGCTGCCGGTCCATGATGGCCTTGCTGAACAGCAGGTTCTCCCCGGTGCTGGCTGACTGGTCCTCGAGGATCAGCCGGCCGGCCGGGAACCCGCGCTCGGTCAGGTACCGGGCCATGGCTGATGCCTCGGAGACCTGCTCGTCGCTGCCCTTGCCGCCGGAGACGATCAGCAGCGGGTCGCCGCCTCGGGACGCCAGCTTCTCGTAGACGCCGCGGCCCCGCTCCAGCCTGCTGGCCAGCAGCCGGGGCACCTGCCCGCCGGCCAGCAGCCCGGCACCGAGCACCACCACGTAGCCGGCGCGGCGGGCGACCGGGAGCTTGCTGTAGATCAGGGCGTAGATCACGTAGGAGACGCACAAGAACGACAGGTAGCCGGCCAGCCGCACGGTGACCGTGGTGACCAGGCTCAGCCGCGGGGAACCGACCCGGTTCGCGGCGACTTCGAGGGCGATCACCCCGAGGATGGCCAGTCCGGCGAGCAGGGGGAGCAGGGTGGTCGGCCGGACGCCTTCCTTCCGCACCATGGTGACGCCGTTGCCGACCAGGTACAGGGCGGCGAAGAACGGGCCGGCCACCGCCAGCAGCACAAATGCGAGCAGCAGCAGGCGTGCCGCCCTGTCGTGCGTCCCGGCCAGCCGTTCGGCGAAGCCGAGCGCGCCGAGAGCCAGCGCGAGGCCGAGGAAGACCGCGTTGCTGAAGCTACGGCGGTCGTGGGCCACACCCGCGGCGAAAACGACGAACGCCGCCATGGCCAGCCCGAGAGCGAACACGTCCTGAGGATACGGTGACAGGGGAGGACGAACGCCTATGCAGGAGGACCGCCCGCGGCGCGACGCGCGGGAACCACGGCTGTTCCGGCTGATCCCGCGAGAACGCGCCTATCTCATCCTGATGGGCGTCTGCCTGCTGCTGATCATCTTGGCGTGGACCCTGATCTGGCATTACTCGACGATCGCCGCCGTCGCCATGTCCGTGGTAGCGCTGGTCATCCCGCCGGTCGCCGCGATCATCGGCAACGCGGGCCCGGTCAACAGGCAGTAGAGCGGCTGAGGCCGCCAGAAATCGGCTAACAGAGCGTCGCCACCGGCCCGTTCGGGAAAATTATGTCTCAAAATTGGACAGTTCGTTCTCTTGAATGATTCATCTTTGTGGCGATAGGGTCCTGTGTTATGACCCCGTCTCCGACTCCGAGCGCCGCCAATGAGCTGCGCGGCGCCGGCTTGCGGGTGACCGCCGCACGCGTGGCGCTGCTCGAGACCGTCCGGGGTGGTGACCACCTCGGCATCGAGGCCATCGCCATCGGAGTACGCGGCCGCGTGGGGCACATCTCCCTGCAGGCCGTGTACGAGGCGCTGCACGCGCTCACCGCGGCGGGGCTCATCCGCCGCATCGAGCCGGCCGGCGGCGCGCCCCGGTTCGAGGGGCGCGTCGGGGACAACCATCACCACGTCGTGTGCCAGTCGTGCGGCGTGGTCGCCGACGTCGACTGCGCGGTGGGCGAAGCGCCGTGCCTGACCGCGTCCGACGACCACGGTTTCTCGATCCACGAGGCCGAGGTCGTGTACTGGGGCCTGTGCCCCGCCTGTTCCACCGCCCGCACTTCATGAACACAGCGATCCGCGTAGTCCGGAAGGATTCCCATGTCTGAGTCTGAGAACCACGATCCAACAGTCATCGAGGACGAGACCCCGGAGGGCGCCGGAGCCGAAGGCTCGTGCCCAGTCGTGCACGGCCGTGTCCATCCGACCCAGGGTGACGCCAACTTCGAATGGTGGCCGCACAAGCTCAACCTGAAGATCCTCGCCAAGAACCCGGCCGTGGCCAACCCCATGGGGGAGGACTTCAACTACGCCGAGGCGTTCAGCTCCCTCGACCTGCCGGCCGTGAAGCGGGACATCGCGGCGGTGCTGACCGACTCCAAGCCCTGGTGGCCCGCCGACTTCGGCAACTACGGGCCGCTCATGATCCGGATGGCGTGGCACAGCGCCGGCACCTACCGGATCAGCGACGGCCGCGGCGGCGCCGGCTCCGGGCAGCAGCGGTTCGCCCCGCTGAACAGCTGGCCGGACAACGTCAGCCTGGACAAGGCGCGCCGCCTGCTGTGGCCGGTCAAGAAGAAGTACGGCAAGAGCCTGTCCTGGGCCGACCTGATCGTGCTCACCGGCAACGTGGCGCTGGAGACGATGGGCTTCCAGACGTTCGGTTTCGGCGGCGGCCGCGTGGACGCCTGGGAGCCGGACGCGGACGTGTACTGGGGCCCGGAGACCGAGTGGCTCGGCGACGAGCGCTACACCGGCGACCGGGAGCTCGAAGACCCGCTCGGCGCGGTGCAGATGGGCCTCATCTACGTCAACCCTGAGGGCCCGAACGGCACGCCCGACCCGCTCGCCGCGGGCCGTGACATCCGCGAGACGTTCCGCCGGATGGCGATGAACGACGAGGAGACGGTGGCGCTGATCGCCGGCGGCCACACGTTCGGCAAGACCCACGGCGCGGGCCCGGCGGAGAACGTCGGCCTCGACCCGGAGGCCGCCCCGATCGAGGAGCAGGGCCTCGGCTGGCGGTCGACCTACGGCACCGGTGTCGGCGCCGACGCGATCACCAGCGGGCTCGAGGTCACCTGGACCAACCACCCGGTGCGGTGGGATAACGAGTTCTTCGAGCTCCTGTTCGGTTACGAGTGGGAGCTGTTCAAGTCCCCGGCGGGCGCCTACCAGTGGAAGCCCAAGGACGGCGGCGGTGCCGGCACGGTGCCGCAGGCGTTCGGTGACGGCACGCGCGAGCCGCGGATGCTGACCACCGACCTCGCGCTGCGCGTCGACCCGATCTACGAGCCGATCTCGCGGCGGTTCAAGGAGGACCCGGCGGCGTTCGCCGACGCGTTCGCCCGCGCGTGGTACAAGCTGACGCACCGCGACATGGGCCCGGTCGTGCGCTACCTCGGGCCCGAGGTGCCGGACGAGGTACTGATCTGGCAGGACCCGATCCCGGACACGACGCCCCAGCTCACCAGCGACGACATCGCCGCGCTCAAGGCCGAGATCGCCGCCGCGGGCCTGTCGGTGCCGCAGCTGGTGTCCACCGCGTGGGCGGCGGCGTCGTCGTTCCGCGGCAGCGACAAGCGCGGCGGCGCGAACGGCGCGCGGATCCGGCTGGAGCCGCAGAAGGACTGGGAGGTGAACAACCCGGACCAGTTGGCGCCGGTGCTGCGCACCCTCCAGGGCATCGCGGATAACTTCCGCAAGGAAGTGTCGCTCGCCGACGTGATCGTGCTCGCCGGCGGCGTCGGCATCGAGCAGGCCGCCAAGGCCGGCGGGGTCTCGGTCGAAGTGCCGTTCGCCCCTGGCCGCGGCGACGCGGACCAGGACGAGACCGACGTCGAGTCGTTCGCCAACCTGGAGCCGAAGGCCGACGGGTTCCGCCAGTACGTCGGGAAGGGCGTGCGGCTGCCCGCCGAGTATCTCCTTGTCGACAAGGCGAACCTGCTGACGATCTCCGCCCCGGAGATGACGGTCCTCGTCGGCGGGCTGCGCGTCCTCGGCGCGAACTACGACGGGTCGAAGCTCGGCGTGTTCACCGACAGGCCAGGGGTGCTGACCAGCGACTTCTTCGTCAACCTGCTCGACATGGACACGACGTGGCAGCCCACGTCCGAGGACGCGAACACGTTCGAGGGCAGGAACGCCGCGGGCGAGGTCACGTGGACTGGCAGCCGCGTCGACCTGATCTTCGGGTCGAACTCCGAGCTGCGGGCGCTCGCGGAGGTGTACGCGAGCGACGACGCGAAGGAGAAGTTCGTCAACGACTTCGTGGCCGCATGGGTCAAGGTCATGAACGCGGACCGGTACGACCTGCGTGAGCCGAACTTCGGCGAAGGCTGATAACAGCAAGAAGCGGCTAGCCGCCCAACACGTGGCGCGCGCTGCCGGGCAGCGGAGCCGGTCCCTTAGGGGACCGGCTCCGTCTCGTTACGCCCAGTCGCCGGGTCCGCCGACTCAGGAACGGCGGCCGCCGACTGGTGGAAGTCCTTGCGACGTATCAGCGTCGCGGCGCACACCGCGCCGACGAGGGCCAGCGCCCCGGTCACGTAGAGCAGGTCGTTCATGCCCGCGGCGAAGCTTGACCTGAGCGCCGCGCCGAGCGCGGCGCGGTCGGCCGGCGGCACCGAGGAGAGCAGGTGCGTGACGTTGCCCTGGCGGATAGAGCTCACGATCCGCGGTGCTGATCCGGCAAGCGACGGCGGCAGGGCCGTGGTCAGGTGGTGCTGGATGGCCGAGGTGAAGATGGTGCCGAGCGCGGCGATGCCGGTGGCGATGCCGACCTGCCGGAAGGTCGAGTTGACGCCCGAGGCCATGCCCGCCTGGTGCGGCGGCACCACGCCGATGGCGGTCGACGCGAGCGGCGGGTTCACCAGGCCGGCGCCGAGCCCGGAGACGATGAACCCGGGAATCAGGTGCGTCCATGACGACGTGCCGGTCAGGCCCGTCATGAGGATCAGCCCGATGCCGACGAGCAGCAGGCCCGGGCCGACCAGCCAGCGCGCGGGCACGCGGTCGCTGAGCCGCCCGGCGAGCGTGGCCGTGCCGAGCTGGGCGAGGCTGATGACGGCGAGCCGCAGACCCGCTTGCAGCGCCGAGTAGCCGAGAATGTCCTGCAGGTAGATCACGAAGTACAGCAGCATCGCGTACAGCGACCCGTTCATCGCGAACGCCGCGATGGACCCGCCGGTGAACGTGGGGACGCGCAGCAGGGACAGGTCGAACATCGGGTGCGCGACGTGCTGCTCGGCCCACAGGAACCCGGCGAGCAGGACCGCGCCGACGGCCAGGCAGCTGATCACCACGGTGTCTGACCAGGAGTTCTCCCCGGCCCGGATCAGCCCGTAGATAAACGTGGTCAGCCCGGCTGTGAACAGCACGAAGCCCAGCCAGTCCGGCGGCTCGGGGTGGGGGGAGCGGGACTCTTCTGCCCGCCAGACGGTCACGGCCAGCGCGAAGATGCCAATCGGCACGTTGACAAGGAAGATGCCGCGCCAGTTCCAGTCCGTCGTGATCAAGCCGCCGAGCACCGGGCCGAGCGCGGTGGAGACGCCGATGACGGCTCCCCAGATGCCGAAGGCCACGCCACGGTCCCGGCCGCGGAAGCTGTTTCCGAGCAGTGCCAGCGACGTCGCGAAGATGATCGCGCCGCCGATCCCCTGGCCGCTCCGCGACACGATGAGCATGAGCGGATTGACGGCGAGGCCGCACAGCAGGGAGCCGACCGTGAAGATCGCGAGCCCGATCGAGAACAGCAGCTTGCGGCCGTACCGGTCGGCGAGCGAGCCGGAGGTCAGCAGCAGCGCGGCGAGGGTGAGCGCGTAGGCGTCCAGGGTCCACTGCACATCGCTGAACGAAGCGTGCAGCCCGGTCTGGATCGCCGGCTGCGCGACGGTCACGATCGTGACGTCGAGCAGCAGCATGAACAGGCCGGCGCACACCGCGATGAGGGTCCACCACTTCTTATCCATCAGTCATCGCCTTTCCACTCGGGCTTACCGCCACTCATGGTGCCCGGTACCCTGAACGTGCCCCGCGTTTAGCGGCTATCTCGCCGGATCTCGACATTGTGAGGTTCGAATCCGTGAAAACCAATCATCTTGATGACGTCGACAGGCAGCTGCTGCACGCGCTGACGGTGGCGCCGCGAGCGCCGTTCCGCCTGCTCGCGGAGGTCATCGGCGTCTCCGACCAGACCATCGCGCGCAGGTACCGCCGGCTGGCGGAAACCATCGGCCTGCGCGTGTACGGCCTGATCGACGGCGAGCGCGCCGGGTGGGTGGACTGGATCGTCCGCCTGCAGGCCACCCCGGGCAGCGCGCAACCGATAGCGGCCGCGCTCGCGCGCAGGCCAGATACCCGGTGGGTTCGGCTGTATTCGGGCGGCACCGAAATCGTCTGCACCCTGCAGGCGCGGACCCCTGAGCAGCGCAACACCCTATTCCTGCGCGGCCTTCCCGGCAGTCGCCACGTCACCGCTATCGCCGCGCACTCGATCCTCCACGAGTTCACCCCCACCGTGTACACAGGCTACGCCAGCGGCCTGTCAGCCGACGGGCTCGCCGCCCTCCGTGACGCCGTGCCTGAACCGCTTCCGCCGCCGCCGGAGGCGGCCCCGCCGCTGGGCGCAGCGTCCCCGTGGACCCCGGCCGGGGCGAACATCCTGCGCGCGGAGGACGACCCGCTGATCGCCGAACTGGCCCGCGACGGCCGGGCACCCGTGGCCGACCTCGCCACCGCGACGAACTGGCACGAGTCAACCGTGCGCCGCAGGATCGAGGAACTACGGCAGGCCGGGCTGCTGTACTTCGACATCGACATCGACGAGTCGGCCTTCGGCGTCAACGCGACCGTGATGCTGTGGCTGAAGATCGAGCCCGCCTGCCTGGAGGCCGCCGGCCGCGCGGTGGCCGCGCACCCGGAGGTCCCGTTCGCCGCCGCCACGACCGGGCCCGCCAACCTCGTCGTCAGCGCGATCTTCCGGGACACCCGCCAGCTCTACGAGTACCTGACCACCAGGCTGGCCGGCCTGCCTGGCCTGCAGTCAGTCGAGACCGCGCCGATCATCGGGACGGTGAAGAAGGAGGGCGTGTGGGAGACACCACGGGCCCGTTCAGAAGAAAGGATCTTAGGGAGCGCCTGAGGCCACGATAATGCGTGCATGGCCGGGCATCGCGGCCTCGGGGTCTGGGGTGGGGGAGCGGCGCGGACGCGCGGCACGGTCAGCCGCGCCAGTGCCGCCGCGCCGAGCGTCAGGAGGCTCGCGACGGCGGCCACCGTCTCGAGGCCCGACGCCCCCGCCGCCTGGGCGAGAAAGGGCCCGGCTACCGCGCCGACGAGAGTCGCCGCCGCCTCGCAGGTGAGGAAGATGGCGCTGACGCGTCCGAGCACCGCGTCGGGGATCAGCCGCTGCATGGTGGTCTGCGGGATGACCAGGGACATCGAGCCGAACGTGCCGATGATGACCGCGGCGGGCAGCGCCGTGGCCAGCGACGTCGCGCTGAACAGCAGGAAATAGCCGCAGGCCGTGGCGGCCAGGGTTACCCCGAGCAGGTTACGCGGCTGGATGCGGTCGATCAGCACGCGGATGACCGGCGCGCCGAGCAGGAACCCGATCCCCAGGCACGACAGCAGGAGCCCGGTGCGCTCGCCGCCGCCGAGGCGCTGGATCCCGAGGGGGATCAGCAGGGCGCTGAGCGACGCGTTCGCTCCCAGGTAGATGACCGTGACGGGAAGCAGCGGCCACGCGACGGGCTGAGCGCGCAGGGCCTGCGCACCCTGGCGGAGGTCGCGGGATAGCTGCCTGACCGCGAGTTTCCCGTCCGCGCGGCGGCGGCCGACGTATTCCGATCGGGATGTAAGGACTATAGCGATTGCAGCCATTACATAGCTGACGGAATCCGCGGCGATCAGTGTCCTGATGCCGCAGGCCGCGAGGAGGACCGCGCCGAGCGGGCCGCCGACGAGCCGGACGATGCCGCTGCTGGCGGAGGTCAGCGAATTGGCGCTGCTGAGCACGGGGCCGGTGCCGACGACGGCCGGGGTCATGGCCTGCATGGCGGGACTGGATAGGACGGTGCCGCTGTTCTCGGCGATCAGCGCCAGGTACAGGACCCAGTAGCGGCCCGGCGACGTGCCGAGCAGCATCATCGCGACGGCGCCCGCGCTGCACAGGTTCGCCGTCACGAGCAGGCGCCGCCGGTCACACCGGTCGGCGACGACGCCCGCGACCGGGCCGAGGACCAGCAGCGGCAGGTACTCCGCGGCGAGCGTGAGCCCGGTGTCGCGCAGCGAGCCGGTGGCCAGCAGGACGTGAGCCGGGATGGCGATGGTCAGCAGCCAGGAACCGAGGGAGCTGACCAGGCTGCCGGCCCACAGCAAGCGGAATTCCCGTATCTGGAGAGCCTGGAGCATGACACCGCCCGGATCGTGCTGATATCGTTTTCTCTTGAGAGAATAATTCTGTAAATAGTTATCTTGTCAAGATAGGGCGGCGAATTGGATCACGCGGCGATTGGCAGCCAGTTGCGGTCCCGGCGGGCGGCGACGGGGCGGACCGTGGCATCGGTCGCCGCCGACGCGGGCCTGTCGGTTCCCTACATCGCCAACCTGGAGAACGGCAGGGGCAACCCGACGATCACGGCCCTGGCACGGCTCGCCGAGGCGCTCGGCATGCGGCTGGCCGTCACGCTCGTGCCAGCGGGGGAGCAGGCCACGGCCCCCGGTGCCGCCGCCGCCTTCGCCTCTGCCGAGGTGCCCGCTTCGCTGGTCCGGTTCGGCCGGTCCGCCAGGTTCCGGCAGGGCGTCACTGTCATCGCAACGGCGCTCGATCTGGAGGCAGCGGAGCTGTCGGGCAGGCTGGTGACCGCGATGGCTGCGTTCGGCAACGTCGCGGACAGGGACCTTGGCGAGGCGGACTGGTCGCGGATCCTGGACGCGCTCCTGCTGGTGGCCGCGCATCCCGCGGAAATGTAAGTCGGGCAGCTGAACTGTCACGCGAGCATGTCAAGCCTGGCCTGAATCGGCTGGACATCGGCGCTCGGCACGTCGCTGAGAATGGCCAGTGCCTGCCGCCAGGTCGCGCGGGCCGCGCGCACGTCGCCCCTGGCGTGCTGCGCGTCGCCGAGGCCGGTGAGGGCCTCGGCCGTGCCTGCTTTGTGGTCGATCTCCCGGTAGATCACCAGGACTTCCATGTAGCAGGCGACGGCCATGCCGTAGTCGCCGAGGCTGAGGTGCACGAAGCCGAGGGTGGCAAGCGTGTCGGCGGTCAGCGCGCGGCTGCCGGTCTCGCGGCTGAGGTCGAGCGAGCGCTGGCAGTGCTGGAGCGCCTCGTCGTGGCGGCCGAGTCGCGCGTAGATGGACCCGAGAGTCTGCTCGGAGTGGGCGATCTCATCCGGGTCGCCGACGGCGCGGCGCAGCGCCAGTGCTTCCGTCTCGCGCTCGAGCGCCGCCAGGTACTCGCCGTCCTGCATGAGCAGCTGGGCCATGCCGTTGAGCGTCCGCGCGGCCCGCGGCTGGTCACCCGCCTTGGTGAACCACTGCAGGGCCTCTTTCAGGTGCGCTCCTGAGTCGCTGACCTCACCGAGCAGCGCACAGGCGTGCGCGTACTCGTGGTGCGCGATCCCTTGGCCCAGCGGGTCGCCGAGGTCGGTCGCCGCGGCGATGGCGATCCGCTGGAGTGCCAGGTAATCGCGGGGGTAGCCGCCCCGTGACAGGAACGGCGCCATCGCCCAGGGAAGCTGCCAGCAGTACGCGCCGAAATCGCCTTGCTCTGCCGCGTACGTGACCAGAGCCTGTATTGCCGGCCGCTCCGTGCGGCACCATGCCAGTGCCTCCGCGGCGGAGCCGAAGCTCTCCGCCTGCACCCCTGCCACCGGCGGCAGCAGCGGGACGGGCGGCCGTGCCGGGTAGATGAGGCTCACCGCCGCATGCATGCCGCGCAGGTAGTGGTCGAGCAGCCGCCGTGTCGCCGCGTCGAGTTCAGCGGCGCTTTCGGTTGCCCGGGCCAAGTCCGAGGCGTAGCGATGCCGGAGGCTATGGACGACGAACCGGTCTGGCTGGTGTTCCTCGACGAGACACGCGGCAGTCAGCTCGTCGAGCACACTGCGGGCCCGGTCCACCGGAATGGCGGCCAGGCTCGCCGCGGCAGGCAATCCGATGTCCGGTCCTGGACTGACGCTGAGCAGCCGGAACATCCGCGCGGCACCGTCGCTCAGCTGTGCGCAGGACGCGGCCAGGACCGCCAGGGGGTCGCCGGTACCTGAGCCTCCGGCTCGCAGCTCCGCCGCGAGCGCCCGGAGCGAGAGATCCGGGTCGGCCGCCGCCCGGGCGGCAACGACGTTGAGCGCCAGGGGGAGCTGGCCGGTCACGCTGCCCAGCTCGCGGGTGGCCGATGGCTCGCGCCGCAGCCTCGTGATCCCGATGCGCCGCTCCAGCAGGTCGCGCACCTCGCTGTCACTGAGCGGCCCGAGTCGCAGCACATGCGTTCCGGCACCGGTGAGGCCGACAGGAAGCCCGCGGGTCGTGATCAGCACAAGAGAGCCGGGACTCGCCGGAAGCAGCCGCCGCACCTGGCCGGCATCACGCGCATTGTCCAGGACGATGAGGACCCGCCGTCCGGTCAGCAGCGTCCGGTACAGGGCAGCCTGCTCGTCGGCATCAAGGGGGAGCTCCCTGGGCGCGACGCCGATGGCCTCGAGGAAGCCGCGCAGCACTTCCCTGTCCGGCACCGGCTCGCCAGCGTCGCCGGAGCCGTGCAGATCTGCCCAGAGCTGCCCGTCAGGGAACAGGTCGCTGTACTGGTGAGCGACGTGATCCGCCAGCGCCGTCTTCCCGATGGCCGCGGGTCCCTCGATCACGACGACCGTGGCATCGCCAGGCGCCGCGGCCCGGCGCGCGAAGTCTTCAAGGACCATGAGCTCACGGGACCGGCCCGTGAAGTTGCTCGTGTCGATGGGAAGCTGCCGCGGCTGGACGGGGGACCGGCCCGGCTCCGCCGGGTAGACCGACGGCAGGGAGGTCCGCGCCCACAAGCTGGCCAGCCGGCGGGCATCGACGCCGGTAGCGGAGAGCTTCGACGCCAGTTCCCTGAGGGCCCGCAACGGGGGGAGCGACTGTCCGTTGAGCCAGTCTTCCCAGGCGCTCTGGCCGGCTGCCGTTCCGCCGAGCTCGCCAGCAGACAAACCGGACGCGTCAACAAGACGCCGCAGCTCGGTATAGAACTCGCGCTCGGCGGATGTCAGGCGGACGGGCAGCGGCGGGTGCCGCTGATCCTGGTTCCGCATCAGGAACCCCACTCAGGCCACGGACGTATAACTGCACGTTCTGAGCCCAGTCCGGCGCCGGGTCGCTGACCGGAGCTGTGTAGGAATCAGTCTACTTAACTGACACGTCCAGACATCACCCGATCCCGCGCAATTGCGTAATTTTCTAATAACGGCGTGCCGCCTATCATGTGGCACGTGGCTGAGGTCAGCCGGATCAGGCACTGCAGGCACTGCGCGGGCGACTGTCCCGGTGACTGCCTGCTCCACGAGGGCCGGTGCATCCACGGCTGGAACGAGAGGCCACCGCGGCACTTCACGTGGCGGGTGGTGCTGACCCGCCGGTGGTGGCACCGGGTGTTCTGGGGTAATTAGCGGCCAGCTGGCAGAATCGGCTCGTGGACGCTGCATTCCTGGAGGCCTTCGGCCTCGACCCTGACGTCCTGCACCTCAACCACGGGGCATTCGGCGTCGCGCCGGTCGCCGTCCGGCAGGCTGCCGCGGCCTGGCGTGAGCGCGCGGAGCGCAATCCGCACCGGTTCAACCGCGTCGAGGTTCACGGCCTGGTGGCGACGGCGCGGGAGGGCGCGGCCGCGTTCCTCGGCATTGACCCGTCTGCCGCGGCGTGGGTGCGCAACGTGTCAGAAGGCGTGTCCGCCGTGCTCGGTTCGCTGGCGCTTCGGCCGGGCGACGAACTGGTGATCAGCACGCACGGCTACGGCGCGGTCCGCAAGGCGCTTAATCATCACGCCGCGCGCGCCGGGGCGCGGGTCGTCGAGGCGGCTTTCCCCGTGGGCGCCGAGGACGACGTGATCGTGTCGGCGTACGCGGCCGCCTGCTCGTCCCGCACCCGGCTGGTCGTAGTCGACCGCATCACCTCGCCGACCACGACCGTCATTCCCGTCGCGGCCGTGGCCGCCGCTGCCCGCGGCGCCGCCGGTGCTGGTGTTCGCGTGTTTGTCGACGCCGCGCACGGACCCGGCCAGCTCCCCGACGACATCGCGGTGTTCGGCGCCGACCATTGGGTCGGCAACCTGCACAAGTGGGCGTACACCCCGCGCGGCAGCGCCATCTTGTGGAGCCGGCCGGGCGCCGAGGTGGCGCCGACGGTGCTCAGCTGGCAGCTCGAGGACGGGTACGCCGCGTCGTTCGATTACCCCGGCACCTGGGACTACGCCGGCTGGCTGGCGGCCGCGGACGGCCTGGCGTACTGGGCAGCGCTCGGCGGCTGGGACGCCGTCGGCCGCCTCGCCGACCTGGTGACCGACGGCCAGAAGAGGCTGGCCGAGACCCTCGGCGCCACGCTTGACCGGCTCCCGGTCACGCCCGCGCCGACGATGCGGCTGGTCCCGATGCCCGACGGCGTCCTCGCGTCCGCTGAGCATGTCGATGCCTTCTACGAAGCCCTCTCGCGGGAGCGAGTGGAGGTCTCGCCGATCAGCTTCGGCGGAGCCGGCTACCTGCGGATCGCGGCGGCGCCGTACAACACCCCGGACGACTACGACCGCGTGGCCGGCGTCGTCCGGGGATTGCTGCGGGGATCGACCGGTGCTTGAGGTGATTAGGCCAGCGGCTGGCTCAGCCGCAGGTGGTTGCCGCTAGGGTCGCGGACGGCTGCGTCGCGGACGCCGTACAGCTGGTCGACCGGCTCCTGGAGGATCTCCGTCCCGGCGGCGCGCAGCGACTCGAAGGTCTTGTCCAGATCGTCGACCTGGATGAAGACCGCCAGGTCGCCCTTGGCGACAATCTCGCGCATGGACAGCCGGTCGGCCGGGGCGATGTGATGGTCCACGGCGGCCAGCAGCAGCTCGTGGGTGTCACCGGGGGCAGCGACGGTAAGCCAGCGCATCTCCGGGCCCATCGGGACGTCTTGGCGCACCTCGAAACCGAGCCGCTGCGTGTAGAAGGCCAGCGCGGCGTCCAGGTCAGTGCAGTACACGGGCGTGTGCGTGATCGAAAGTGTCATGTCAGCGACGCTACGCGCGGTCCGCGGGGAAGGCTTCTCCAATCCTGCATGGTTGCTCGATCCACCCCGGGCGTGCCCAGGCCCGGGTCATGCACGGCGGGACCGGCACGAGCCGCGAATGGTCCCGTGCCTTGTAGGCGGACGGCGGCTCGCCGACGAGCCGCGTGAACGTCGAGCTGAACGAGCCGAGTGACGTGAACCCGACGGCCATGCACACGTCAGTCACGGACATGCGGCCGTGCCGCAGCAGCGCCATCGCCCGTTCCACGCGCCTGGTCTGCAGGTAGCCGTACGGCGTATCGCCGTAGGCCTCGCGGAACCGGCGGGCGAACAGCGACGGCGACATCAGCGCGGCGCGCGCCATCGCCGGAACGTTCAGCGGCCGCGCGTACTCGCGGTCAAGCAAGTCCCGGGCCCGGCGCAGATGCGCCAGCTCAGCGACCTCCATACCAGGACCGTACACCGTTCACCGGCCCCCGCACGCCCGGGCGATTACCAGGTCGGTGACCGGCTCCGCGACCCGTGCGGCCGCGGCGACCCCGTCCGTGCCCGCCTGCCTGATGATCTCGGTGACCAGGCGGTACGCCAGTGCGCGGGGGAGCAGCTGGTCGAGTTCCGGCTCGCCGGCGAGGTGCTCGAGCAGCGCGGGGCTCGCCCTGCCCCACATCAGCGCGTCCACCGCCGCGATGGCCAGCGGCAGCCCGGCGGGGCGTTCCAGCGGCGAGAAGTCGATGACGGCAGGCGGCAGCCCGTCGGCGAACAGCACGTTTCCGCCGAGGTCCGCGTGGAGCAGCTGGCTCGGCAGGTCAACCGGTCGCAGCGCGGCCAGCAGCCGCCGCACCTGCCCGGCAACCGGCCCGGCGGCCGGGCCGAGCAGCGGGTCCGGGTCGCGGTCGCCCCACGCCACCTCGTCGCCGATCGTCCACGGGTTCTCCTCCGCGGCCCGCCATGACGGCACGGGAACGCCGGCCAGCGCGGCGTGCAGCGCGCGGCTCACCGCGACCATGGCCGGCCAGCGCGGCGAGACGCCAGACCAGTCCGCCGGGGCGCCGGGCACCCACTGGTAGGCCGTCCAGCCCAGCGCCACCCAGTCCCCGGTCCGCGCCCGCACCGGCCGCGGCACCCGGAACCCCGGACCGGTCAGCGCATCGTAGACCTCGGCGAACCACCGTCCCGCCCGCAGCGAATCGGCGGGCTTGAGTACCGCGTGCCCCGCCCGCCAGGCGGTTCCCTGCCCTCCGGCCAGCCGCTTCGGTACCGTCCCGGCCAGCCCGAACGCGGCCAGCACCTTCTCGGGCACACTGTCCACACGCTCAGCACCGGTCACGCAGGCGACGATAACGGACCACTCGGGCGGCCAGCCAACAGGTTTGCCGCCGCGATACCCTCCCCCCTATGACCGCCGATCCGACGGAGACACTGCGCGCTCTCATGCCGTTCGCCGCGACTCTGGGCATCGAACTGCTGCGATACGAGCCGGAGGAGGTCCGCGCCCGGCTGGCGTGGGCGCCGGAGCTGTGCACGTCCGGCGGCGCGATGCACGGCGGCGCGGTCATGGCGCTGGCCGACAGCGCGGGCGGCGCCTGCGCGTACCTGAACCTGCCGCCGGAAGCGGCGGGCACGACCACGGTCGAGTCGAAGACCAACTTCCTGCGCGCGGTCTGCGACGGCTACATCGAGGCGGTGGCCCGGCCGTTGCACAAGGGCCGGACGCTGATCGTCGTGGAGACCGACATCCGTGACGCTCAGCAGCGCCTGGCCGCGCGGGTCACGCAGAGCCAGCTCGTCCTCGCCGGGTCGGGCAGGTAATTTCATTCGGAACGGGCCCGTGGTGACTCAGTGAGCCCGTGGTGACTCAGTGAGGAGGACAGGCCGTCCACGCCGCAACCTGATCCATGTGTCGGCTCCAGAGAAGGGCTCACCCGGTTGACGTGGATGTCGGGATCTGCACGTCGACGCGGCTGCCCTCAGTAGGAATGGGATCGGTGTTCTGGATGGGCCCCCCACATGAAGAGCTAGTGCAGACGGAGGCCCGGATATCGATGGCTTGGAACTCTCCTGGCTTGATGGGCAGGTCGATCGTGTTGTCGACGGCGCCGCTGGCGTCCGGGGCTATGGACCCGTCCATGAGATACACGCAGCTGGCCTGCAGGCGATGCGGTCCGCACGGGTCTTCCTCGCAGGTCGCCTGATCCGCGGTGAGCGTGCTGTCGATTCCGGCGCATGCGTCTTTTATCGGAGGTTTGGCGGGCAGTCCCTCGACGGAGATCCAGATATAGCCGCCGCCTTCCACCTTGGATGCTGTCAAGTGCACGGTAAGCGCGGATCCAGAGCTATTGAGGGTTGCCGCTACCTGCGCCGAGGCTGACCGCTGGCTGGCGGTCTCCAGCCGCATCGCCCCGTATGCGCTAATGCCGATAAGCGTCACGCCAGCCGTCAGGAAGACGATGGTCGGCCGACTCCCCTGCATTCCGGTCAACTTCTGACATGCGCCCTCTCCTCGCCGTTGCATGGCGTGGCGTGCGGGTGCGCTCCCTGCTGTCGCGATACCTATCCAATGTGGAGTCAATACCGCATGGCAGCGCATCTCAAGCACAACCGGGCGACGAATCCGTCGAGGTACGGTAACGGCTAAGACGTCAGTAATCGCGTGCGCGGAAATGCCGTGTTTATCTGTGCGGCATCCCGGTTAAGTGATGCCGTCCTGTCAATGGACTGGCTCCGTGCCTGCACATAGGGCGCGATCGTTACATTTTATGTCCCTTTTGACCCGACTCTGCGGTAACGTTCGCGCCCTATGTCATCCCCGGCTTCGTAGCCAAGGCCATCCACTGCGGGCAGCCTGCGGCATCATCCGCCGCCATGACTCTCACGACGGAAACGCAGAGCCGGTCTTGTCAGGAACCGGCTCGGCAGCCCGTCTCCGCCAGGCTGGCCACCATTAGTCAGGCGGCATTGCGTCCTGAGGGCGAAGAAAACCGGCCGCCAGGAGGAACTGCGCGGCGACGTACGTCGGCATGATGGCCGATTCCCGGTGGGGGATCGCCTCGATGCCGGCCAGGCCGCACGCGATCAGCGCGTCGGAGACGACGAAGAGCGCGCCGCCCGCGGCGGCCTCGCGGTTGCGGCCGGATGCCAGGACGGCCATGGAGACGAGCAGCAGGCTGTAGGCCGCGACCGGGACGCGCAAGGGTCCGAGGCGTCGCCACAGGACCGCGATGAGGACCGCCCAGAGGGCGGCGTACCCGGCGGCGACTCGCGGGCGTACCCCGCGGGCCGCGCCGTCCCTGGCGAGCACGGTGAGGTAGCAGGCGTGGGCCGCGGCGAAGGTGCCCATGCCGGGCACGAACCAGCTCTCCGGGCCGAGCAGCGCGGTGTCGCCGAGTCCGGACAGGGCCATCCCCGCGGCCGGGAGCCGCATGTCTGCTTCGCGATCGCGGGCCGCGACGAGCGCGAACGCGGCCAGGGCCGGCATCAGCAGTGGCTTGGTCGCCCACTAGCCCGCGCGGAACCGCTTCGCGGCTGACGCGGAGTTGGCGACGCCGAGAGCCGCATACAGTCCCGCGAGCGCTCCGGCGCCGGCGCGGGCGGTGAGACGAGGCATGTTAGGACATTAGACCCGGCGTCCCGAAGAAGCTGTCGAGTGACTTCACGTCGGAGTGTGCGTTCGCCTGTTGCGTGGGCGTG
>Ga0335073_10004115_pt1 | contig 20342 bp, 18 predicted proteins | sample Lox_Sample_22_FD_207093 | JGI IMG/M metagenome (GOLD analysis project Ga0335073, IMG submission 207093) | Soil microbial communities from Loxahatchee National Wildlife Refuge, Florida, United States - Lox_Sample_2.2 | ecosystem: Environmental > Terrestrial > Soil > Wetlands | place: USA...
AGGTTGAAAGCCAAACCCCGAGTGCTAACTTATGACTGGACCAAAAACGGGGGGCAGGTCAGTTTGTTCACAACGCTGCAAGCAGGCGATTGCGCGAAAGGAACCGAACGCCGAGATTAGCTAACGAGAATCGAGAGGTCTACTTAATGAATCGTCTTATTGCATTCTTGACGACATCCGGGGTCTCAATAGAGTCGATGGCCCCTTGTCTCATCCGTGCCAATAGGGCATCGCTGAGAGGCTCAAACGGTTTCCGGATCTGCCGCTCAAACGCAGCTAGCTGATCTCCCGCAGAACATATATAGGCCGAAAAGTAAGCAACGCATGTATATTGTTTTACGAAAGTGTGTTCACCAGGCTTAATTATGCAAGTGGGATCAGAGTGCCGACGATTCGTGGTAAGGTGACAAACAATGATTGAACCGTCTTCAAGCACACCGAGCACGCAATACAAGTGTGTGCCGATGGCGTCCGGCATGAGATATGTATCGCCGTCGTTCATCCGCAGAGCGCACGAGCGAAAGCTTCTTCGTTAGCGCTCATGCGAACGTCCTGAATATCCTCGGCCGACCAACCGGCTTGCTCGAGAATAAGTGCTGGATCAATCGGCAGACTAGAGCCCTGCGGATCGGTGTATTCAGGGAGGCTGTGAGTTAGACTTTTTAGGTCCGTGAATCCAAGGTGACGATACTCCTCATAAACGGATCGCAGAAGTCTACGCTCGTACTCGCTCAACTCGTCTGTCGGGCAGTCTTCTCTACGTAGAGAGACTAGATTATCTTCCCGTTCGGTCAAGTACTCACGCCAATAACGATTCTGAATCTCGGCTGGTGCCTTTGTCTCGTCATAGATGCGGCTCAAAACAGGACCGAGAGGCATCGATACCATCGCGTCGGTTGTGATGGAGCGCCCGCGTTCAACAAGGCACTTTCTATCCGCTAGGTACAGAATTTTGATCAGCGCGTACACGTCCATCGTCCCACCGGACAGACGCACTAAGTATGCGGCCGCTTGTGCTGCTTTTATTGGCTTATAAACGAACTTCATGGATGACTCTCGCTTACGCTATCTTACGCGAAACAGCAACCGAAGACAATCAAAGCTGCTTTGAGCGTTCCAGACAAAAAATCAGCGTGACATATACCCGGAAAGGCAATTTGTATTCCGAGAAAATACGAGATGCCACGGCACAGATCAGACCGGATAGGCAAAAAGCGGGACCGCCCGCTCTTTTAGCGCGAATCCGGCTTGCGAAAATGGAGGTACCTAAGAAACAGTTTGCGTCCAACGCCCATCTGCTTGGAAAACCACTCCGTTACTTCATGCCGTTCATTAGCATGTGTCGCCGGACCGGCCGCATTGTACGTTTCCAGATTTATTCCTTGCTTGTACAGCTCGTTTATAAAGTCGCCGATTTCTGATTCAAAAAGGAACTCATGATCGCGTGTCTTTCGCATGAATTCCATACATTCTGCAATGCCAGGCTTAAGGGTCTGCATCACATCGGCGATGAACGCCATCGTTGTGTTGTAGACGGCCATCCTCTTTTCAAAAAGGGCCAACCGGAACTACTGGCGAGTGATTACGTGTTGCTGATAAGCAATCCATGCCACAGTTCCACCTATGACGAGGGTCAGGACTCCAGACAATCCCTCGCCCATTGCTCGCCAACGGATGGCGGCTAACATGACGACTAGACGGTGCATGATGAACGAAACTTTAAGCATGGTTTCATAGAAAAACAAGGAACGTCCGCTCGCAAGAAACTGTTCCGAGAAAATACGAGAGGCCGCTCGGGTCTGGCGGCTCGCTCGATGCCGCAAGTTTTCACCTGTCGCGGGTGTCTTCTGGCGTGCTTCTTAATCTTCCTCTGCAAGCCATACAGCGATTGATTCGGTGTGCGTGCCGCCGTATGTATCCTGTGGCGCGTGTGGTTTGTCGAATGCGACCTCATCGCAAAAAATCCTGCGGTGTTTGAGGGCCGTCCCGGTAATGCCGCTGAAAATGGCGCGCAGCCATTTCGAGGCGAACACCCGTCGTTTGTCAGAAAATGGCGAAGGAATAGAGAACGCCGATGGCACGATTTTGGCACGATGCACTACAAATGTGCAGGTCGAAAATCGCAAGCCGCAGAAATTACAATAGTTAGAAGCGGATGAGCCTGTAAGCCGGATTCTGTGCCCGCGTTCGCAATCGCGCCGGACTTGCGTTCGGCGCAAACTGCGCGCGGCGGCGATCATTCCTCTAGGTCCCGGATCGCTCCGGGACTCAAGCAGCCTACCCGAGGGTCGTCGGGCCGGGCCGGCCCTCCCCTCCTATTTGGCCTTGCTCCACGCGGGGTTTTCCGTGCCCTCGGCATTGCTGTCGAGGCGGTGGGCTCTTACCCCACCTTTTCACCCTTGCCAAATGCGCTTCGTCCGAACAGGTCAGCTCCCGGTATCACCGGAAACCGGCCGCCGAGGTCGAAGCTCACCGGCGGTCTATTCTCTGTGGCACTTTCCGTAGCCGGATTCCCTGCCGCGCTTGCGCGCCGCAAGGAGCGGCCCCCTGACGTTATCAGGCGCGTCGCCCTAAATCCCCGTCCCGCGAAGGCGGAAGAGGGATTCCGGAGTCCGGACTTTCCTCCCGTCCGCCCTGCTTGCGCAAGACGGACCGGCGATCACCCGGCTCACCCGCTTCTCCAATTGTAACGTGAAAATACCTGTTTTTTGAGCGCCAAATGGCGTTTTTAAGCCGTTTTTAGCGTCGAAATCACGCCCTTTTAAGCGACATCGTTCTCATCGCGGGCCGACTCGGCCCCATACAGGTCCATGTAGCTCGGGGGAAGCGCGGTTCGTGCGCTTGCCCCGAGGCCTTCGGCCGCCACCAGCCTGCCCATTCGCCCGGGCCGGTAACTTAGCCATAGGCGGGGCCGCGAAGCAAACTGTGTCAAATATGACACACACTTAGATATTGACACGGGACGTCAACCTGTGGTAAACTATCGTCTCAAAATTAACTCATGCCAACCGTGGCCGCTGGTGCTGATCGCCGATCAAGAGGCACCACTGCGCGCGCCCGAGACCACCCCTAAAGCCCCCAAACCGGCCATTTCTAATCGATATCGCTGCGATTAGAAAACGCCGCAACTCTAGTATTTGCAATAGATCCGAATTTCTAATCGATAGTAAATCAGCTGTTTTGGAGGAGCAAAAGCGCACAAAAGGCGAATGGCAAGGGCGTGGGCGCGAGTCATGAACCACGAATCACAAGTCACGGCCTTTCTAATCGCAAATGAAAATAATTAGAAATCCACCTAAATCGCTGAAAACAAAGGCCGCGAAAATTTCTAATCGCGGTCAGAAAGGGGGGTAAACGAGCGCCGCGATTAGAAACGCATAAGCGGCTAGGAGCTCTGCTCCGTCGGGGCGGATTCGAGCTTGCCGTTGACGATCACGTGATCGAACTTGAGGTTGGTCACGCCGGAAACCTCGAGATTCGGCCTCTCGAGCGTGACGTCGAAGTCTTTGAACGTGACGTCACTGATCGTCGTCTGGCCGGGATTCGGGCGGATGGTGCCGAATGATCCGGAACGTCCCGTGATTCCGGTCATGCTGAAGTTGCGAACCACCGAATGCGGCGGAGCTTCACCCAGGAGGTTCGCATACTGGGACCATGGCCGGATGGACACGATGGAAGCGCGGGAATTATCGAGAGTGATGCCGCGGAACGAAATGTTTTCGTACTGTTGAGGCGTGTCTGGACGCAGCTTCACGGTGGCGACGCCGACTTCGCCGATCACTTTGCAGTTTTCGACGCTCACATCGCGCACGATGGTGGCCTCGCTGCCCAGAGTCAGCACGCCGCCGCCGCGTTTGTAGGTGCAGTTGCGGACCCGGATATGCTCGACCGGAGGGCTGTCTTTGTCTTGCAAGGCGTTCGGGCCCTTGGAGCCCTTTAACGCGATGCAATCGTCGGTGACGGAGAAATAGCACCCGTCGACCGTCACGTTGCGGCAACTGTCGACGTCAATTCCGTCTGTGCTGGGCGCCTGCCTATAGTCGTCCGGCACCTGGAACCGCGTCTCGCGAACGACGACGCCGTCGCACTTGTAAAGATGGAGATTCCAGAATTGCGAGTCTTTGAAGGTGACGCCTTCAACCGTTGCGCCGCGTGAGTTTTCGATCAGCGCCATACGGGCGCGGGGAATGCCGATGTTTGGAAAGTTTCGCGGGTCGGGGGACGCGGCGCGCAGCTTCCAGAAAAGGTCCCAGATCGGCCGGCCCGCTCCGTCGAGCGTGCCTTCGCCGCTGAGGTGGAAGCCGTCGCAGCCGGTGGCATTGATCAAGGCGGGATTGAACTTGTTTTCGAAGTGGCCTTCGATGCGCGTGCGCTGAGGAGGAAAATTGGCCGTCACGTCCGTCGAGCATTTCAGCACGGCGTCTCTTTGCAAGTGAAGATTGACCTTGGGTTTGAAGAACAGCGCGCCGCTCACGAAGACGCCTTGCGGCACGACGACCGTTCCGCCGCCGCTTGCGGCCAAATGGTCGATAGCGGCCTGGATGGATTTGGTGTTGATGGTGGCGTCGTCGGCGACCGCGCCGAAGTCGGTGATGGAAGCCTCGCCGGAGACCGCTCCATAGGACGCCGCTGCGCCACAGAACGGCGCGGAAAGGAGTAACGCTGTAAACCGGCGGCGAGTGTAACGATGAGCTGTCATGGGTCTCCTATGCGCGGCAGCCGAGCGGTTCCTGCTGGGTGAGGCAGTGGAGTGTTCCGAGGCCCCAGACCAGATCGCGCGCGTGGATTCCCACAACGTCTCGCTGCGGAAACAAGTCCGCGAGGGTGCGAAGCGCCACCGCGTCGTTAGCGTCGTTGAAGGTGGGGACGATCACGACGCCATTTGCGATATAGAAATTGGCGTAGCTGGCGGGGAGGCGTTCGCCGAGCATCGTCACCGGCTGGGGAAAGGGCAGCTTCACGATTTTCAGCGGTCCTATCGAAGGATCGCACGCGGCCAACTCGAGCCTGCGCAGATTGTCCAGAGACAGCGCGTGATTATCGTCAGCCGGATCAGGCTCGAAGGCAAGCACGATCGTATCGGCTGAGGTGAAGCGGGCAACGTCGTCCACATGACCGTGCGTATCGTCGCCCACGCAGCTTGCGGCGAGCCAAATCGTCTTGCGCGCACCGAGCCAATCGCGGAAGACGCAATCGTATTGCTCGCGATCGAGTCCGGGATTGCGGACCTGTAGCTCGCTGAGCAGCCATTCCTCGGTGACGATGAGGAGACCTTGACCGTTGGCTTCGATACCGCCGCCTTCGAGCACGATGCGGCCTTTATTGTCCGCGCGCTGCGGCTCGCACCGCGCCAGACCTGTGATCTTTTCAACGGCGCGGCCAACTTGCGCATCCAGCTTCCAATTATCGTATTTCGCCCACCCGTTGAACGCCCAATTGAGCAGAACCGGCGTCGCGTTGGCGTCGAGGACGGCGGTGGGAGCGCTGTCGCGGAGCCAAACGCGATCGGTCGGCACGATGTGCAGGCGAACATGATCGGCTCGCACCGCATGCGCGTCGAGACAAGTACGCGCGGCCTCCAGAGCACCTTTGGACTGGCAAAGAATCTCGAGAGGTTCGTGCTGCGCGAGGACGCGCGCGATTTCCGCGTACACCCACGGAATCGGCTCAAATTTCGTAGGCCAGTCGGGTTCGTGATGAGGCCACGCGATCCATGTGGCGCGATGAGGCTCCCATTCCGCGGGCATCCGCAGAGGCAGAGCGAGAGGACTCATTCGGCGAGGTACCGCTGCAGGATCGGAGCGTAGGCGTCGATGCGGCGGTCACGCAGGAAAGGCCAATTACGGCGCGTCGATTCGATTTCGGCGGGGTCGCACTTTGCAATCAGCACCGTCTCTTCATCGTTTGCCGAAGCAAGCAGCCGCCCCGAAGGATCGGCGATGAAAGAATTTCCAAAAAACGTGATGCCGTCCGTGCCGGGCTCGTCTTCGTGGCCGATGCGATTGGGAGAAGCCACGTAGATGCCGTTGGCAATGGCGTGCGCGCGCTGCATCGTGCGCCAGCTTTCCACTTGCGTCGCGCCCCATTCCCGCTTTTCGGAGGGGTGCCAGCCGATTGCCGTCGGATAGAAGAGTACCTGGGCGCCCAGGAGCGCCATGATCCGAGCCGCTTCCGGGAACCACTGGTCCCAGCAGATGAGCACGCCGATGGTCGCGTAGCGCGTCTTCCAGACTTTGAAACCGGGAACCTCTCGGACGACACCGTTTCCCGAGGCTGGGGCGACGTCGCCGGGAGTGAAATAGAATTTTTCGTAATAGAGAGGATCGTCAGGGATGTGCAGCTTGCGATAAGCGCCCAGCAAGGCGCCGTCTGCGTCGATGACAGCGGCGGAATTGCGATAAACTCCGGCGGCCTCTCGCTCGAAAATGGGAACGACGAGCACCACGCCCAGTTCCTTCGAGAGCGCTTGCATGCGTGCTGTGGTGGGGCCCGGAATAGGCTCGGCCAGATCAAAGCGATCGTGTTGCTCGGACTTGCAGAAATAAGGAGCGTTGAAGAGTTCCTTCAGGCAGATGATCTGCGCGCCCCGCCGGGCGGCTTCGCGGATATGTTTTTCCGCGCGCGCGATATTGGCCGGAATGTCCGGCGTCGCGTAATCCTGCACGATAGCGATGGTGAAAGGAGTTTGCTGCATTGTGGAGTCGATTGTAGCATCACTTGCGTGGCGCAAAAACGTCTGCAGTGCGGCAGTTTTGGGAGAAACTGCGGCTCTTGACGCGCAATAAACGGTAATTTGGTAGCATGTCCGCCCATGAATGAACGCGTACGCACTCGGTATCCCGCCGCGCTGCGCTGGGGCGCGATTGTTTGGCTTGCGATATGGATTCCGGCGTATTGGCGGACATGGGGCGCGATCAATTTTCTGCACTTTTGCGATATCGCTGTTTTTCTCGCTTGTATCGGCTTCATTTTCAATAATGCCCTGCTGATTTCGAGCCAGGCCGTTGCGTCGCTTCTTGTCGATCTGGCCTGGATCGCTGATGTAGCGGGAAAACTGTTGTTCGGCCGCTACGTTTTTGGCGGGGCGGCGTACATGTTTGATCGGCATATTGCGCTGTGGGTGCGTTTGCTTTCGCTATTTCACGTGGCGATGCCGAGCTTGCTGTTGTGGGCTGTTTGGCGGTACGGCTACGACCGGCGCGGCTGGATGCTGCAATGCGGCATCGCGCTGGTTGCGTTTATCGCGTCGCGATTTACGAACCCCGCGCTGAATATGAATTACGCTTACACGGACCCTTTCTTTCATCGGCAGTGGGGCCCGGCGCCGGTGCACGTCGCCGTAATCTTCTTGTTTATGGTCATCGTCGTTTATTTGCCTACCCATTTTGTTCTTTTGAAGATTGCCAAGCAGCCGCAGGGATAGAAGCGGACTCGGGACGAACGTGCTCCAGCCCGAGCCGAGTTTGAAGACGCCCGCCGAGAAGCGCGCGCAAACTTCGCGCGCAACCCTTCGCTGCGGCGTTCAGGGTCACGACGATGCCCGCTAGAAAAGCAAAGGCAGGGCGGGACGCGCCGGCGCGTGTTAAGATCCATGGCGATTGTGATGGCCGCTAACCCTCTTTTATTTTTGCCGCCGGAAGCAACGAAGATCATCCTCACGCTTTTCCTTTCGTTTCTGATCGGCTTGGAACGCGAGGAGCACAAAGCAACCGTCGATCGGTACGTTTTCGGAGGAATACGCACTTACCCACTGATTGGGCTGCTCGGGTACGCGCTCGTGCTCGTCTCGGGTCCGCAACACGTGCCAGTAGCCGTGGGGTTTGCGGTGATCGCGTCATTCCTCTGGCTTTCTTATCAACACAAACTACAGAGCGGCGCGCCTGTGGGCATGACGACGGAAATCTCGGCTCTGACGACGTACGCGGTGGGCGCGCTTGTTTCGCTCGACCATTTCTGGATTGCAGGCACGCTCGGCATCCTCAGCGTTCTGCTCCTGGAGCTGAAAACTTTTCTGGAAGGACTTTCCAGCCGTATTCCGGCGCGGGAAATTTTCACGTTCACAAAATTCCTGTTTCTGACGATTGTGATTTTGCCGATCGTCCCGGATCAGAATCTGGGGCCCTACAAAATCAATCTTTTCAAGACGTGGCTCGTGGTGGTGGCGGTGAGCGCCATTTCCTACGGCAGCTATCTGCTGCAAGTCTTCACGAAGGGGAGGGGCGGCATCATCCTTTCCGCGCTGCTCGGCGGCGCCTATTCGTCGACGGTTGCGACGGTGGTTCTGGCCAAGCGCTCGAAGGATGTGGAAGGCGCGTCACACATTTTCGCCGGTGGAATTTTGATGGCTTCGGGCGTGATGTATCTTCGTCTTGCAGTCCTGATTGCGATCTTCAATTTTGCGCTACTTACGCGAATTGTGACGCCACTGCTTGCGATGGCAGCGCTCGGGCTAGCGGGCGGCTGGCTGTGGACACGCCGTCCGGATAAGCACCCGATCGAAATCAAGAAGCAATACGTCCCTCGGAATCCGCTGGAGCTTTGGGTCGGTTTCCTCTTCGGAGGGATTTTTATCGCGATGTTAGTGATGACGACCTGGGCCGTCGAGCATCTTGGTCAGGCGGGGGTATTCGGCCTGGCCGCGGTGATGGGCGTGAGCGATGTGGATCCTTTCGTGCTGAGCTTGACGCAATCGGCCGGCACGGTGACGACGCTGGCGCTGGCGGGCGCCGGAATTCTGATCGCCAGCGCGAGCAACAATGTGATCAAGGGCTTTTACGCCTTCGGCTTCGGCAACCGGCGGACGGGGATCGAAAGCCTCACTTTGTTGCTCATATTCGCCGCGCTCGGCCTCGCACCCCTATTCTGGATTTTGCATTAATTGCAAAACCGGAGGGATTTGCGAGCGCGCTGCGCATTGGAATGTTCCGTCCTAGCCTCGGTGCATCCAAAAGAGTAAGATAGACTTGGTCCGCCAGACCCATCTGCGTTCGGTCAGTTCTAGGCATGCAATGGAGGTGAGCGGAATGTTCAAGCCTGCCTTAATAAAATCCTTTCTGGTTTTGAGTGCTGTTTTCGCGATTTCCATTTTTCCTAATCCCGCATTCGCGCAACGTGGCGGAGGCCACGGTGGTGGTGGAGGTGGCTTTCACGGCGGCGGAGGCGGCGGGTTTCATGGCGGTTTCGGCGGCGGAGCCGTTCGTGGAGGCGGGGGCTTCGGCGGAGGAGGATTCAGCCGCGGCAATTCGGGCGGAGGTCGTTCTTTCGGCGGGTCCGGCACGGGCAGAAGCTTCGGAGGCAATTCGTTCGGCGGAGCGCGCTCGTTTGGAGGCAATCGCTCCCCCGGAGGTGGATCTTTGGGGGGAAGCCGCAGCTTTGGCGGCGCACGCAGCTTTGGCGGACCTTCCGGTGCCGGCCGGCTCGGTGCCGACGGCGGACGTTCGTTCAATCGTTCATTTGCACCAAGAGGGAACGCGGATGGCAACTGGCACTCGTTCAGCGGCGGCCGGACCGGGACGACGGGTGCAGGATTCCGCGGCGGGAACAGCGCACTGAACGACGGAGCGTGGCATTCCTTCGGCGGTCGCGGCGATGCATTCGCAGGCAGAAGCAGCATCAACGGTTTTGGGAATGGCCGGGTTGGTTCACCGCTCGGTAATCGATTCGGTGGGGGATTTGGCGGCGGATTCGGTAATCGTGGCCTCGGCGGGTTTGGCAACCGCGGCATCTGGGGCGGCCCGATCCGCGGACGCGGCTGGGGTTACGGTGGCTGGGGCTACGGCGACGGATTCGGACTTGGTTGGGGCCTCGGTTGGGGATGGGGCGGCTTAGGCCTTGATTTCGGCTGGGGCTGGCCGTATTGGGATGCTGGTTGGTGGGGGCCATCGTGCGGTTATCCGTACTCATTTGGTTGGTACGGAGCGTATTGCGGACCCGTTGCGGACTTCGGTTTTGGCGATCCTTGGATTTACCCTGATTACTCGCAGTTCTATGGAGGCGGGTATGGTCCGTACGGCGAGGATCCGGCGCCATACAATCAAAATGCTCCGCAACCAGCTGAGCCCAATTCCAATGCCCCGGCTCCAGCGCCGCAAGACTACAACGCGGTTCCGGGAATTGCGCCTGGACCGATCACCTAAGCGGCAGACGTAGCCTGCAAAAACAAAAGGGAGGCGATGCTCTCGCCTCCCTTTTTTATTTTAAACGGCAGGCTCGCTGATGGAACCTAGCTCGCGGCTTCGCTCTTCTGCTGCTTATCACGCTGATCTCGCAAAACGGCTTTGCGGCTGAGACGGATCTTATTGCCCTCGATTGCGAGAACCTTTACAAGGATCTGGTCGCCTTCCTTCAGTTCGTCGCGAACCGAGCGAATGCGCGCTTCGGCTATTTCGCTGATGTGGAGCAAACCGTCGGTGCCCGGAAACAGCTCGACGAAAGCGCCAAAATCGGCGATGCGCACTACGGTGCCGAGATACGTCTTGCCCATCTCGGCCGTTGCCGTGACGTCGCGAATCATTTTGAGAGCGGCTTCGGCGGCCGTGCCATTGTTCGCGAAGACGTGAACCTTGCCGTCGTCCATGACGTCGATTTTGACGCCGGTGGCTTCAATGATCGAGCGAATCTTCTTGCCGCCAGGGCCGATCAGGTCGCGGATTTTGTCCGTGGGAATCGTGAGCATGTGCAGGTGAGGCGCGTAGGTGGAGATTTCGGGCTTGGCAGTCGTGATCGTATTGGCCATGATGTCCAGAATTTCGAATCGCGCTTTGCGGGCTTGTTCAAGAGCCTCGCGCATGATCGAAATGGTCACACCCGTGACTTTGATGTCCATCTGGAGCGCCGTAATTCCCTGCCGCGTCCCGGCAACTTTGAAGTCCATGTCGCCGTAATGATCTTCCGCGCCGGCGATATCGGTGAGAATGGCGTACTTATCGTCTTCGATCACCAGTCCCATCGCAATTCCCGCACAAGGAGATTTGAGCGGCACGCCCGCATCCATCAGCGAAAGCGAGCCGCCACAGACGCTGGCCATCGATGAGGATCCGTTGGATTCCATGATGTCGCTGACGACGCGCATGGCGTACGGGAAATCCTCTTCGGCGGGCACGAGGTTTGCGAGCGCGCGCTCGGCAAGTGCGCCGTGCCCGATTTCGCGACGGCCCGGTCCGCGGAGGAACTTCACTTCGCCGACAGAAAATGCCGGGAAGTTATAGTGCAACATGAAACGCTTGAAAGATTCTTCCTCGAAAAGAAGATCGAGGCGTTGCTTGTCTTCCTTAGTGCCCAGCGTGGTCGTGACCAGCGCCTGCGTTTCGCCGCGCGTAAAAAGCGCGGAGCCATGAACCCGGGGCAGCACGCCGATTTCGCAGCTGATGGGCCGAATCTGGTCAAATGCACGGGCATCGGGACGACGGCGGCGAATCAGCATATCGTCGCGGAAGATACGCTCGCGAAGGCGCTCAAAGGCGCGCGATGCAAGCTTCTGCTTGTCCTCGTCGTCTTCGGGAACTTCGGCCAGGATTTCGGCTTTGATTCCGTCAACCAGCCCGTAGCTTTCGAGCTTTGGGTGCTTGGCGGTGTCCAGCGCGTCGCGCATCCGCTCCGTGTATTTCGCGCTGACCTGCTTGTAGAGGTCTTCGTCGAAAGCGGGCGGTTTCACGTCGATCTTCGGCTGGCCGGCCTTTACGCCGAGTTCTTTGATAGCAGCAATGACGCTCTTGATGGCGGCATGGCCGAACTCCAGCGCGTCCGCAACGGTATCCTCGGAAACTTCGAGCGAACCGGCCTCGACCATAACGATCGCTTGCTCCGAACCAGCGACGACGATATTCAGCAGGCTGGTCTTTTGCTCGGCGACGGTTGGGTTGATCACCAGCTTGCCATCGAGCAAGCCGACTCGCACGGCAGCAATGGGATTGTTAAAGGGAATCTTCGAAATATAGAGTGCGGCGGAGGCGGCGGTTACACCAATGACGTCGGGATCGTTTTCGCTGTCCGCGGAGAGGACCATTGCGACCACTTGCGTTTCGGTGGCCCAGCCCTCGGGGAACAACGGGCGCAGGGGACGATCGATCAATCGAGACGTAAGCGTCTCGCGCTCCGATGGCCGCCCCTCGCGCTTGAAAAAGCCTCCGGGAATTTTTCCCGCCGAGTACGTGTACTCACGGTAGTCCACCGTCAGCGGAAGAAAATCTTTCTCGCTCGCATGCGTATCCATGCATGCCGTCGCCAACACCACCGTATCTCCATAACGCGCCACCACCGCGCCGTGCGCCTGCTTCGCCATTTTTCCTGTTTCAAACGTCAGTTTTCTTCCACCCAGGTCCAGACTGGTCTGCTCAACCATGTGTTTCACTTCCTTTTTGTGCCCCGGATCGCCGGGGATTTTATTCGAAATCAACAGAAATGTACTTGGAATAGTACGAAGAAGGGAGAACGGACGAATGCTCAGCGCGCGGCTACGACACCCCGCATCGCGCCCTGCGACTCCGATTTGTACGGAGGGAAAATGCTACGGCTAGATTTGCCGCTCAGGGAATGGATGCTACTTGCGCAAACTAAGACGTTCGACAATCTCGCGATACCGATCCGGGTCGCGGCGGTTCAGGTAGTCCAGCAGCCGACGGCGGCGATTGACCATCATGATCAATCCGCGCCGCGAAGCGTGATCCTTTGCATGGGCTTTTAGATGAGTGGTGAGGTAGTTGATGCGCTCGCTCAGCAACGCGATCTGCACTTCCGGTGAACCCGTGTCCCGCGGATGCGTTCTATACTGTTCGATTACACCAAATTTGGCATCGCTCAACTGCGCCCTCCCCTGAAGCGTCGTGGCCCTGCTCTTATCCTTGTTCTTCTTCGACTTAATCAGCCTAGCACACGACCACTGTAGTGCCAACAAAAAGTATTGAAAAAGCCTAGCTCACCAGTGGAACGTTCGGTAGGTGCCAGCCTTACAGCGGCGCCTCACAACGTCGGCGAGTTGCCACCGAGCAAGGCCTCTCGCACAATTTTCACCGGCGGAAAACCTTGCTTGAGGAAATCATCGTGGAATTTTTCGAGGGAAAAGGCAGCACCTTCCTTCTTCTGGAGGTCGGCGCGCAGTTTCAGAATTTCCAGCTTGCCCAGGGTGTAGTACAAGTAGGTGGGATCCTCTGTTCCGCGCTTCGTTTCTTCAATAGCAATGGCGCGCGTCTGATAGCCTTGTTTCACGAAATAATCGACGGCTTGATCAAACGTCATCTGATGTGTGTGCATTTCAATGCCGACGACAAACCGCGCATTCCGCAGCAGAGCGTCTTGCAATTGGCCGAGGCGAATGAGTTTAGCGTCGCGCTCATTCTTTGCGCCAAAGCCAGGCTGGCCGTAGCCTTCATCGAGCATCATCTGCTCGCAATAATGAGCCCAACCTTCGATGTCCGTATTGGCGCCGAGCAGCTTCCGCACTTTTGAAGGGGCCTGCGGCAGCCAAAGGAACTGAATGTAGTGGCCCGGATAGGCCTCGTGCACGGAAGTGGAGATGATAGTCCCGACGTTGAAGTCCTCCATAATCTCGTTGGCTTCCTGCGGCGTGTCGGTTGAGTCGGGAAGCGTCACGTTGAAATAGACCTCCGTTGCCACCTTTTCAAAAGGCCCAGGCGCGTCCATCGATGCGGTCGTCGTGGCGCGCATGAAAGGCGGCGTTTCTTCGAGGATTGGACGGACAGTGCTCGGAATCGTAACGATGTGCTTGGCTTGAATGAATGCGATCAGGCTGCTAAACGTATCGCGAAAGGTCTGAAGGAGTCGATCCGGCTTGGGATGGTCCGCTTCGAGTTCCGCGAGCACTTCGCGCGGCGTCTTGTTCGGCTCCAGTTCCTTTGCCACGCGGGCGAATTCCTGCTGGTTTGCGACCATGTTCGCGTGATTGATTTCGAGCAGCTTATCGAGCGGCGCATCGACCATTTCGTCGTACAGCAGTTTTTTTGAATAAGTGTCCGCGCCAATTGCGAAGTCGCCATGCGACAAGGGCAGCTCTACATCCCGCAGCCACTTCTCGTAACTTTCGAGCGCCGCAATCACGGCAGCGTTCGTTTTCGCAAATTCTCTCTTTAGCTGAGGATCGGTCGCATCCGTAAAGGCTGATGGTAGATCGTGCTGGAAAAAGCCCATGTCGCCGGGAAGCTGCTGGAGCGCGATTTCGGTAAAAATTCGCGCGGGATCCTTCAGATTCTGCCGCGCATCCATCAGGGCCGCAGGCATCAGCTTCTCGCGTGCGATCAGTGAGCGCAGCCGGTCGTCGGGCGGCGCAAAGCTGCGGTCCATGATTACATACGCGCTGTTTGTGATACCGCCGCCGGCTTCGGGCAAGCCGCTTGAGTAGAAGTCAGGATTCTTTTCCCACGGGCGGATTTCTTGAAGCTCGAGCAGTGTGCTCTCGATGTTTGAAAGTACAATTTCGCGATCGGCGGATTCTTCTTGCGTCAAGCCGGCTGGGTCGAAATCTTCTACTCGTTTTTCAAAGGCCTGGTAGGCGGCGACTTCCCTGTCCACACCCGCGCGCGAATAGTCCTCAAGCTTCGAATCGTACTGATGGAATCCAGCGGAGGTTCCCGACGTCGGGCTGAAAACGAAATAGACGTGATCAAAATAATCATCCACCAACGCGTTCCAGCGCGCATGAACGTCATCGGCGCGCCGCGCGGAGAGAGCTGAGGCAAATATCACAACCAGAAATGCGGCGACTCCGCCGAACGCGGCAAGAGCTCTCATGGAAGGTCTGTTCATCGCTGTATCCTCAGACACGGGAATTACGAATCGCATTGGCCCGTGCGGCTGATATTAGTTGATGTGGAGAAAGGTGACATGGAACAAATTCGTGCGATTTCGCCTAGCGACTGACTGTTGCTGGCCACTGCGTTCCTAACCTTCTACGGAGTCGGCCAAGTGTCGGTTGTCCAGGTTTCCAGCTACTACTTGTGGCGTTATGTAGGCGCCCGCGAACTGCCAGCCTATCACACGGACCGGTGGCGCAGCATCTGGTTCGTGGTGCTGGCACCGGCTGTGAGCGCGTTTTTCGCTTTCCTACTGATGCTCTGGATGCAACCGTACGGAATACCGAGATCGGCCGTGAGATTCGGCATGTGTTTGGAAGCGCTGCTGGTGATTGGAACCGCAGTTTGGTGGGGCCGCTGATGGCACGTCTGGCGAATCCCGATGGATCGCTGATTCAGCCTCTTTACCGCCGGCCGAAGGGTACGCACTGGTCCGCGTGGAACTGGTGACCGCGTGCGGCCTTCTTGTCTTCTGGATGCTGATCACGAGTATGGCCGTGCTGCGTTCCCCGCCGAGCGCCAACTTCGGGCAAACTGAGCGGCCGAAAGGCGCCGGGAACCCGAGCGCCACCGCAGCATGAGCGCCGCTACAAACTCTTGCCCCTAACCAGCGACAGGAATTCATCACGCGTCTGCTTGTTCGTTCGGAAGGTACCCAACATCGCGCTGGTGACGGCAACGGAGCCCTGTTTTTCCACGCCACGCATGACCATGCACATATGCCGCGCCTCGACTATTACGCCGACGCCGAGCGGCTTGAGCTTATCCTCGATCGCTTGAGCGATTTGGCTCGTCAAACGCTCCTGAATCTGGAGGCGCCGTGCATAAAGATTCACCAGGCGCGCAATCTTGCTGAGGCCCACCACTTGCTTGTCAGGCAAATACGCGACGTGGCATTTGCCGAAAAACGGGAGCAGATGATGCTCGCAGAGGCTGTAAACCTCGATGTCCTTGACGACGATAATCTCGTCATAGCAAACGCTGAACTTAGCGCCATTGAGCACCTTCTCGGGATCCTGCGCATAGCCGCTCGTCATGTAACGAAAGGCGCTTTCGAATCGCTCCGGCGTCCTTTTCAGGCCTTCGCGCTCCGGGTTCTCGCCCACCTGAACGAGAATTTTGCGCATCAGCTGCGCAATGCTCTCCGAGCCGACTGCCGGGGGCCCCTCGATCTCAACTGTTTTGCTCATATTTCCTCGCTCTCAGACATTTCCAGGCGGCATTTGCGATTCAACGCCCTTTCTGCGCCGCAAGCCCCGGAAGCCCTATTTGATCGGCGCGGGTTGCAAAAGATTCCGGCAAACCGGGCAGGTATGCGGTACTACGCGGAACTGGCGCTTCCCGGTCATCGCGTGAAATAATGGAGGGAAATAAAATTAAAGTTCCAATCCGCGCGGAAACCGAACCGCCGCACCGGAGATTCGCGGATGCATTATTATAGAATGGGGGGATGCGGGATTTGAAACAGAAACTCATCACCGGCGCCGTGGGCCTCTTTATCGCCGCACTGATCGCCGTGTTCGTTTCCCCCGCGTATCGCGAAGGGGAGCCGAGCATTGCCGGACAGACTCCAAGGGACTTTGCCTTCACGCTGAACGGGAAGGCGATGCACCTTTCGGATTTGCGCGGTCATGTGGTGGTGCTGAACTTCTGGTTTTCGTCGTGCCCGCCCTGCGTTGAGGAAGCCGCATCGCTAAACGCGTTACAGCAACATATCACAGGCATAGGCGGCACGGTTCTCGGCGTTGATGCAGATGTCGCTCCTGAAGATGAGGCATCTTACGAAAAGTTCTTGAAAGACAATTCGATCATTTATCCCACGTACCTGGACACCTCACAGAAAATCGCCGCGGCGTTCGGCACCGAGATGTATCCGGAAACATATATCATTGGGCCCGATGGAAAATTCGAGCGCAAGATCATAGGCGCGCAGGATTGGACGAGCCCCGAAATGCTGTCTTACATCAGTGCGCTGGCGCCCAGGAAGCAGTCCGTGCAGGAAAGCTCGCTTCTTCCCTAAAGTTGCGCGGTTGAAGCGGCGCTTTTTCTCTCTCCCAATTCGAGTGAATCCTTTCCATGCGTCGCCGCGTCACGTAATAATTGAGTTCTGCAAATGGACGCCACGCCCCAAAAGGATCCGGTTTGCGGCATGACGGTTGACCCGAGCCGCGCGAAGGCACACGCCGACCACGCCGGCAAAACCTATTTCTTTTGCTGCGAAGGCTGCGCCAAAAAGTTTCGCGGGGATCCACAAAGATATTTGGATGGCGGCGTAACCGAGCCGATGACAGCCGCGGCGCCGCTCATCCAACTCGGCGGAATCAAATCGTCCGCGCCCATCGCGCATGCGCATCATGCCGCTGCTGCAACTGGTCCGGCCGCAAACGTGGCTCCGGCGCCTGGCTCACCAACACCTGGTCCGGGAGCTGCGAAGTCAGGACGTGGCAAGGTTTCCAGTAGCCGCACCAAAGCAACCTATGTCTGCCCAATGGCCCCCGAGGTTTCGCAGGATCATCCGGGGGCCTGCCCCAAATGCGGGATGGATCTTGGGCCTGCCGTTCCGGTCGTGACGACGCGGACGGGATACACATGTCCGATGCATCCCGCGGTGGTCCGTCACGCGCCGGGCGCTTGCCCCATCTGCGGCATGGCGCTCGAACCGCAGACTGTCGCCGCCGAAGAAACGAATCCCGAACTCGCCGCGATGACGCGACGATTCTGGATCGCCCTGGCGCTCACAATACCGGTGATCGGCTTCGGGATGTCGCGCATGATTCCCGGCGTGCGGGTCACAAGCAGCCTCGGCTGGATCGAACTGGCACTCTCGACGCCCGTTGTGCTGTGGGCCGGGGCGCCTTTCTTCCAGCGCGGCTGGGCATCAATCGTGAATCGCAGCCTGAACATGTTCACGCTGATCGCGATTGGGACAGGAACGGCTTACATTTACAGCGTTGCCGCGGTGCTCTTCCCATCCGTGTTTTCCGCGTCGTTCCGCACGGCAAACGGAGAGGTGCCGCTCTATTTCGAGGCAGCGGCTGCGATAACGACGCTTGTGCTGCTGGGACAAGTTCTCGAATTGCGCGCCCGGAGCCGGACATCGTCGGCGATTCGCGCCTTGCTCAATTTAACGCCCAAGATGGCGCGCCTCGTGCGTGCTGACGGCACCGAGATTGACGTCCCTATCGCCGCGGTCGCCGTGGGCGACACTTTGCGCGTGCGGCCCGGCGAGAAGGTCCCGGTCGATGGCATCGTCCTCGATGGCGCGAGTTCCGTCGATGAATCATTGATGACCGGCGAATCGCTACCGGTGGCAAAATCCGAAGGCAGCCGCGTGGTTGGCGGCACGGTAAATGCGACCGGAGCACTCTTCATGCGCGCAGATCGTGTTGGTAACGAGACGATGCTCGCGCAGATCGTGCGCATGGTGGGCGAAGCGCAACGCAGCCGCGCGCCGGTGCAAAAACTCGCCGACCGTGTCGCCAGCTACTTTGTGCCAGCCGTGGTACTGATCGCCGCGGTTACGTTTGTCGCGTGGGCGCTGCTTGGTCCGGCGCCCAGAATGTCGCACGCGCTGCTGAACGCCGTGGCCGTGTTGATCATCGCATGCCCCTGCGCGCTCGGCCTGGCGACGCCGATGGCGATCATGGTAGGCACGGGCCGCGGCGCGCTCAGCGGCATTCTGGTGAAGAACGCCGAGGCGCTCGAGCTGCTGGAAAAAGTGGACACCGTCGTTGTCGATAAGACCGGCACGCTCACCGAAGGCAAGCCACGCGTGACGAAGATCATCGCAGCACCAGGATTGGCCGAAACGCGAGTGCTTCGGGCAGCGGCGGCGATCGAGCGCGCAAGCGAGCATCCGCTGGCGGCGGCAATTCTCGCTGCGGCGAAGGAGCGGCGCATCGAGCCGCCGGATGTTTCGGGCTTTCGTTCGGTGACGGGCAAGGGAGCAACCGGAAGCGTCGAGGGCAAGCAGGTGGCGGTCGGCAGCCGCGTATTGATTGCTAGTTACAGTATAAATACAGCTGCTCTAGCGGCACTCGCCGCGGAAGCGCGCGAGCTCGAGGCGCAAGCACAGACCGTCGTTTTCGTCGCTATCGACGGCACGCCCGCCGGGCTGATGGCCATCGCCGATCCGATCAAGGCCACGGCTGCCGACGCGGTGGCGAATCTTCATGCTGCGAAAATCCGCGTCGTGATGGTCACGGGGGATAATCGCGCGACCGCTGAAGCTGTCGCCCAAAAACTCGGCATCGACGAAGTACATGCCGAAGTGCTCCCGGAACAGAAACGGGCCATCGTCGAATCGCTGCAAAAGACCCGTCGCGACGGCGGCTCGCGCAATGCGGATCCGCGCCGGCGCATTGTCGCGGTGGCGGGCGACGGTGTGAACGACGCGCCGGCACTCGCGCAGGCCGAGGTGGGTATTGCCATGTCCACCGGGACGGATGTGGCGGCCGAGACAGCCGGTATCGTATTGCTCCACGGCGACTTACGCGGCATTGCGGCTGCGCGCAAACTGAGCCACGCCACCATGCGCAATATCCGGCAAAACCTGCTTTTCGCGTTTCTTTACAATTCCTTGGGCGTGCCGATTGCCGCCGGAGTTCTTTATCCGTTCTTTGGCCTCCTTTTGAGCCCTGTGATCGCGAGCGCCGCGATGACGCTCAGCTCCGTTTCAGTGATTTCGAATGCGCTTCGGCTGCGCGCTTTGCGTTTGTAAAAATACCCTGAACTTGTATCGATTAGAATTTACTATCGTATTGATTCTAGATGACTTGGTGGAATTTCTAATCGTTTTCTGTATCGATTAGAAATGCAGCCGGAGAGACTGTTTCTGCGCCGTTTAGGGTCCTGGACGGCGGGCCGCTTGGCAGCCTCAAGGCACGTCCTCACTTTGTTTTCACGATACGATTTCTTGTTTGCCCCATCCTGTGGTTTCTGTCAAGAACCAGTACCGGCGAGGGTGGGTTCGGGACCCAGGCGGTTTTGGGACCGGATTTGGCACCTTAAATAGGGCCTAAGCGTGGCTAAAAACGGCTGATTTGGCGCAAATTGCCGCCTAAAATTCGCTATCCTTTCGCCTGGGTCTTCGGGCCCGGAGTCGGGGGCGGCGCCGTTCGGGCCAGTCCCAATGCGCGGAGCTGATGGGAACAGTCTGGGAAGAAATGGGAAGTAAACTACCCAACTGCGGCGGTTAACTTCATCTGTAACGCGCCTGTGGGTCGGGGCGCGAAGCATTGATCCCCCGGAAATGGGGCGCTGGCGATTGTTGGATTTTTCTTCGCTTCTGACTCGCATATTTTCGGCGACGACCCTTTGTCCGGTGCAACCAATTTATTTGCTATAACTTACGACTCGCTCTGCGACCGTGCAGAGTTCCCCTTTGCGGCGATTTGATCTGGGCTAAAGCTCGAGAGTGCAACAGTTTGCGCCTAAGTGTTCGGGTGCGGCACGTTTCGTGCAGATGCCGGTCTATCTGGGGGAAACGCAGATGGCGCCTATTGCAGATCACGGGGCCTGTACCGTTTGCCTCGAAAC
>Ga0335073_10004117_pt1 | contig 20340 bp, 17 predicted proteins | sample Lox_Sample_22_FD_207093 | JGI IMG/M metagenome (GOLD analysis project Ga0335073, IMG submission 207093) | Soil microbial communities from Loxahatchee National Wildlife Refuge, Florida, United States - Lox_Sample_2.2 | ecosystem: Environmental > Terrestrial > Soil > Wetlands | place: USA...
TGAATAGCTCGTGCAATCGCAGGTCCGGCGTGAGCTCGGGGTGAAACGCGGTGGCGAGCGCCGGTCCCTGGCGGACCGCGACGATCCTACCGGTGCGGGGCTCGGTCCCGATGATCTCGACGCCGGCGCCGGTTTCCTCGACCCACGGCGCCCGGATGAACACCGCCCGGAAGGCGGGGCCGGGCACGCCGCGCAGCGCGATGTCGCTCTCGAACGAGTCCACCTGCCGGCCGAACGCGTTCCGGCGCACGGTCATGTCGATCCCGCCGAGCGTCTCCTGGCCTGCGATGGCATCTTCAACGCGATCGGCGAGCAGGATCATCCCGGCGCAGGACCCGAACGCGGGCATCCCGGACGCCAGCCGCTTGCGCAGCGGCTCCATCAGGTCGAAGATCACCGCGAGTTTCCAGATCGTGGTCGACTCGCCGCCCGGGATCACCAGCCCGGCCACCGCGTCCAGCTCCTCCGGCCGGCGTACCGGCACCGCCCGGGCCCCGGCCGCGGTCAGCGCCCTGAGGTGCTCGGCCACGTCTCCCTGCAGCGCGAGCACGCCGACGGCCGGGCCCGGCGCCGGGGCGGTCCGGCCATCGTTGCGGGAGACGGTCACGAGATATCAGCTCCAGGCACGCGGTGGGGTTTGACCCGAGATTAGCCGCCCACCGGCAACGCGGTCACGCGCCACGGTCTTCCCCTGGGCGTTCGCGGGCCGCGGTTGGGGCAGACTCAGCGCATGACACACGCCTGGACGCCGAGCGGGGGCCCGCCGATGATCGGCCGGCCCGGCAGTGGCCTGGTCACCGTGCTGGAAGAGACGACGTTCTGCATCAGCGAGGCCTCCGGCGACATCGTGCCGGGCGCCGCGCAGGGGCTGTTTTTCCGGGACACCCGGTTCGTGTCCCGGCTCGAGCTGCGGCTGGACGGGGAGCTGCCCGAGCCGGTCGCGGTTCAGCCGAACGACCCGTTCGCCTGCACGTTCCTGGCCCGGCGGCCGCCGGCCGCGTTCAAGGCCGACAGCACCCTGCTGGTGATCCGGCGCCGCTACGTCGGCAACGGGATGCGCGACGACATCACGCTGCGCAACCTCGGCCGGGAGCCGGCCGCGGCACACGTGACGGTGGCCCTGGAAAGCGACTTCGCCGACCTGTTCGAGGTCAAGGAGGGCCGGGACACCGTCCACGAGGACGATGTCGAGGTCAAGGCGCAGTCTTCTACGCTCCGTCTGCGGTGTCGCCGGGCCGGCAACGTGGGCGTGGTCACGATGACCGGCACCGGCGATCCGACCGCTGTCCCGGGTCTGCTGACCTGGCAGGTGGTGGTGCCGAGCGGCGCGTCATGGAGCGCCTCGCTGCAGATCATGCCGTCGCTGGACGACCAGGAGGTGGTCCAGCGGTATCCCGAGGGCGAGCCCGTCGAGCGGTCGGCCCCGGCCAAGCGCCTGGCCGACTGGCGGCACCGCGTCCCGCTGCTCATCACCGCGGACGAGGACGTGAACGCGACGTTCGCGACCAGCACCGAGGACCTGGGCTCGCTGCGCATCTTCGGGCGCGGCGAGGCGGAGGACGACGACCACGCGGTGATCGCGGCCGGGGCGCCCTGGTTCATGACCCTGTTCGGCCGGGACTCGCTGATCACCTCGTGGATGCTGCTGCCGCTGGACATGTCGCTGGCCCTCGGCACGCTGCGGACCCTGGCCAGCCTGCAGGGCGAGCGGGACAACCCGCTCACCGAGGAGGAGCCGGGGCGGATCCTGCACGAGACCCGGTCCGGGCGGGACGCCTCACAGGCGCTGGGCGGTGGCAGCGTCTACTACGGCACCGCGGACGCGACGCCGCTGTTCGTGATGCTGCTGGGCGAGCTGGCCCGGTGGGGCCTGCCGGCGGAGGAGGCCGACAAGCTGCTGCCGAACGCCGACCGCGCCCTGGACTGGATCACCGGCCGCGGCGACCGGGACGGAGACGGGTTCGTGGAGTACCAGCGCGCCACCGACCAGGGCCTGGTCAACCAGGGCTGGAAGGACTCCTTCGACGGCCTCACGTTCGCCTCCGGGCAGATCGCCGAGCCGCCGATCGCGCTGGCCGAGATCCAGGGCTATGTGTACGCGGCCTACCTGGCCCGGGCCCACCTGGCCCGGGAGCGGGACGACGAGGAGACGGCGCGGCACTGGTCGGCCAAGGCGGGCGCGCTCAAGCGCGCGTTCAACCGGGCGTTCTGGCTGCCGGACCGGGGCTATTTCGCGCTCGGGCTGGACGGCGACAAGCGGCCGATCGACGCCCTGGGCTCCAACATGGGGCACTGCCTGTGGACCGGGATCGTGGACAAGGACAAGGCGGCCTCGGTGGCCGAGCACCTGGTCAGCCGGCCGATGTTCACCGGGTTCGGGATCCGGACCCTGGCCACGTCAGCCGGCGCCTACAACCCGATGAGCTACCACAACGGGTCGGTGTGGCCGCACGACAACGCGATCTGCGCGGCCGGGCTGATGCGGTACGGCTTCGTGCCGCAGGCGCAGCAGGTGGCCACCGGGATCCTGGAGGCCGCGGACCGGTTCGGCGGCCGGCTGCCCGAGCTATTCTGCGGCTTCGACCGCGGCGACTTCGCCTCGCCGGTGGCCTACCCCACCTCGTGCTCGCCCCAGGCCTGGGCGGCGGCGGCGCCGATCCTGCTGCTGCGGACGCTGCTGCGGTTCGAGCCGGCCGTGCCGTCCGGGCGGGTCTGGTGCGACCCCGAGGTGCCCGCCCGGCTGCTGCCGCTGCGGATCGAGGGGGTGCGCATCGCGGGCAGCGCGGCGGCGGTGGACGTGTCCCGGCAGGGCTGGCGGGTGGAGGGCCTGCCGCAGGGCCTGAAGCTGATCCGGCACGCCCGCAGCCCGCTGACCGCGATCCGCTGAACGGTCGTTTACCCGCCAAACCGCCGTCCGCTGACCGCGAACCGGGGGGGCGCGGGGGTGGCGGAGGTTTCCGCAGGTACCGGGCTGGGAAGATCATTTCGCGGGCTGGGCACAAGAATGCCGCCGGGGTCGGGCGCGCAGAATAGGAGGAAGGCAATGTCCTCGGCAGCGTTCACTCCTGATTATGCTGACCCGCTACGCATCGCGATGATCGCGCCGCCCTACTTCGACGTCCCCCCGCCGGCCTACGGCGGCGTCGAGGCAGTGGTCGCCGATCTGGTCGATGACCTGGCCGCCCGCGGCCACGAGATCACGCTGATCGGCGCCGGCCAGCACCTGACCAACGCGCACCGGTTCATATCGCTGTGGCAGGACCCCCCCAGCGACCGCCTCGGCGAGCCGTTCCCCGAGGTCGTGCACGCGGCCCGGGTGGCCGAGGTGCTCGACGGCCTCGACGTCGACATCGTCCACGATCACACGCTGGCCGGCCCGCTGCTGGGCCGCGGGACCCGGGTGCCCACGATCATCACCGTGCACGGCCCGGTGGTCGGCGAGGAGGGCGAGTACTACCGCGCCCTCGGGCGGTCGGTCCGCATGGTCGCGATCTCCGAGGCGCAGCGCTCGACCGCCCCGACGCTGCCCTGGGCGGCGACCGTGCACAACGCGATCCGGGCCAGCACGTTCCCGTTCCGGGCGGATAAGGAGCCGTTCGTCCTGTTCCTGGGGCGGATGAACCCGACCAAGGGCCCGCACCTGGCCATCGACGCGGCCCGCGCGGCCGGCCTGCCGATCGTGCTGGCCGGCAAGTGCAGCGAGCCGGTCGAGCACGCCTACCTGGAGCGGGAGATCAAGCCGCGGCTCGGCAGCGACGTCGAGCTGTTCGGCGTGGCCGACGCGGCCGCCAAGCGCGACCTGCTGTCGCGGGCCTGCGCGATGCTCTTCCCGATCTGCTGGGAGGAGCCGTTCGGCCTGGTCATGATCGAGGCCATGGCCTGCGGCACGCCCGTGGTCGCGCTGCGGCGCGGCTCGGTGCCCGAGATCATCGTCAACGGCGTGACCGGGATCATCACCGACCACCCGGCCCAGCTGCCGGAGGCGATCGGGCTGGCCCGCCAGCTCGACCCGGCCGCCTGCCAGGCCCACGTGGCCGGCCGGTTCACCACCGAGCTGATGGCGGCCAGGTACGAGGACGCCTACCGGCGGGTGCTGGGCGAGAAGGCGCTGGCCTCGGGCGCGCGGCCGATGGACCGCCGCCCGGCCATGGCCGGCCGCTGGTCGTCCGCGCGGCGGCAACCGGTCCCGCCGCGGCCGTCACCAGCCTCGTCCGGCGTAGCGTTGCCCGGGCGCCAGGGTGTCCAGGTTGATCCCGGCCATGGGCTCGCCAAGCCCGCGGGACACCTTGGCGATGACGTCGGGGTCGTCATGGAACGTGGCCGCCTTCACGATCGCCGCGGCCCGGGCGGCCGGATCGCCTGACTTGAAGATCCCCGACCCGACAAACACCCCGTCCGCGCCCAGCTGCATCATCATCGCCGCGTCCGCGGGGGTCGCGATCCCGCCCGCGGTGAACAACACCACCGGCAGCCGGCCCGCCGCGGCGACCTCCGCGACCAGGTCATAGGGGGCTTGCAGGTCCTTGGCCGCGGTGAACAGCTCACCGGCGCTCAGGCCGTGCAGCCGGGCCAGCTCCCCGCGGATCGCCCGCATGTGCCGGGTCGCCTCCACCACGTTCCCGGTCCCCGCCTCGCCCTTGGACCGGATCATCGCCGCGCCCTCCCCGATCCGCCGCAGCGCCTCGCCCAGGCTCGTCGCCCCGCACACGAACGGCACCGTGAACGGCCACTTGTCCACGTGATGCGCCTCATCGGCCGGGGTCAGCACCTCGGACTCGTCGATGTAATCCACGCCGATGGCCTGCAGCACCTGCGCCTCGGCGAAATGCCCGATCCGGCACTTGGCCATCACCGGGACCGACACCGCGCCGATGATCGAGTCGATCATGTCCGGGTCGCTCATCCGGGCCACCCCGCCCTGCGCGCGGATATCGGCCGGCACCCGCTCCAAAGCCATCACCGCCACCGCCCCGGCATCCTCGGCGATCCTGGCCTGATCGGCGGTGACCACATCCATGATCACCCCGCCCTTGAGCATGTCCGCCATGCCCCGCTTCACCCGGCTGGTACCGGTCTGGCCCGCCGCGGACGCGGGCTGGGCGGCCGGCGCGTCAACGGCCCGCTCGGAATACGGGACTGCCATGGGAACCTCCACTCGCTTGTGAGCTGCTGTGCGGGAACGACCGGACGCGATTGCTAGCCGGTCGCAAGACTGAAGACGTTGTAGATCGCTTCTGGCCGGTAGCCAGGGACGGGCGGGCCGAGCCGCATCCGGCGGACGCGCCGGCCCAGGTGGAATCCGAGGAACACCGCGATGGCGGCGCCGTGCGCGTTGAGCTCAGGGAATGCGAGGCGCGAGCCCGGGCTGGTCCGCATCATCTCGACGATCAGCGGCCGGGCGGACGCGGCGTTCGCCGCGATGATCGGACCGCCGCCCCACGGCAGCGCCACCCAGTACCCGGCCAGCCCGGGCCCGGCCACCCAGGTCCGGTCGGCAAACGGCGCCAGATAGCTGCGCCGGTCCTCGCCGGTGGCCCCGGCATCGTGCCTCACGGCCTCATCAACCTGGCCGGGCCGGACGGTCCCCGAGCGGTCGCCGCCGAGGATCAGCGGCCGCCGCTGCTCCCAGATGCCGTATGAGATGCCCTCGTCGGTGAATCCCAGCCGTTCGTAGATCGGCCGGCCGGGTTTCGTGGCGGTGAGCAGCACCGTTTCCACGCCAGCCTGGTGCAGGTGGTCCACGGCCGCCTGGCTTATCGCCCTTCCGAGCCCCTGGCCGCGGACGTCATCGTCGACCGCGACGTTGCCGAGCCAGCCGGTACGCCCGAAGCGGACGCAGCCGGCGACCGCGGCCACCCGGCCGTCCCGGCATCCCACAAACATCTGGGTAACGGAGCTGGCCAGGCTGAACTCGAGGATCTGCGGCCGGGACGAGCTGAGCCCGGCGCGCTCGAGGACGCCGCTCATCTCCTTGATGTCGTCGGCGGCGGCCGGGCGGATCACGAAACGCTCGCTGCTCACGATCGCACTTTCGCCCGCGCCGTGCAGGCCAATCAACTTGGGATTGGCCTGGACCGTCCGCCGTTAAACGATCACGTCGATCCGCCGCGGGCCGTGCGCGTCCAGCACGCTCCGGTAGGCCTGCCACGCACGGCCGAGGCGGCCGATGCCCTGCTCGAGCGCGGCCAGTCCGTGGTCGAACGGCAGCCGGACGTATTCGTCGAAGCGACCCGTGGCGGACATGACCGGGCCGGGCGCGATCAGCACGCCGTGCCGGGCCGCGACCTGGGCCAGCTCGGTCGAGCTGCCGTCCGGCAGCCTGGCCCAGACGCACAGGCCGCCGTCAGGCGGCCGCCAGGTCCAGCCGGGCAGGTGCCGGCCGAGCAGGTCCTGAAGCAGCGCGAGCCGCTCGGCAAGCTCGTGACGACGCAGGTCCCAGACGCGGTCGGCGTCGGCGAACAGGTTCACCGCGATCGCCTGGCTGACCAGCGACGTGCCCAGGTCGGTGACGGCCTTGAGCCGGCCGAGCTGCGCGATCACCGGCCGCGGCGCACGGATCCAGCCCACGCGCAGCCCGGCCCAGAACACCTTGCTCAGCGACCCGATCGAAGCGATCGGCGCGTCGCGCGCAAAGGCCGCCAGCGGGAGCGGCGGCTCTTTTCCCAGGCCGAGCTCGGCCAGGGTGTTGTCCTCGATGAACGGGACCCCGCTGATCTGGCCCAGCCGGGCGAGCTCGCGCCTGGCCTGGACCGGCACCACGCAGCCGGTCGGATTGTGGAACGTCGGCATGAGGTAGACGGCCCGCACCTGGCTCTGCGAGATCGTCGCGGCGAGCAACCCGGCGTCGGCGCCGGCCGGACCGACCGGCACGGTGAGGATCCTCGCGCCCGCGGTCCTGAACGCGTCGATCGCGCCGGGGAACGTGGGGTCTTCTACCACGACCGTGGAACCAGGGGTGACGTAGTAGCTGGCCAGCAGGCTGAGCGCCTGCTGGGCTCCGGCCGTGATCAGGATTTCTTCCTCGCTGGTCACCAGCCCTCGCGCGGTCAGGCGGGCCGCCACCGCGCGGCGTAGCGGCAGATAGCCGAGCGGCAGGTAGCCGTGCCCGTCCGCCAGCTGCCCGACGTCGACCGCGGCCCCGGCCGAGGCCAGGACCTCCCGGACGGCCGGGCCCGGCGCCTCGCAGCTGCCGAGCAGGTCGACCGCGTCCGCCTGCTCCGCACCGAGCCGGCGGAACAGCACGTTGCGCTGCAGCGACGTGGCCAGCTCCGCGGCCCGCCCCCCGGCCTCCGCGCCCTCGGCGCCGGTCACGTGCGTGCCCCGGCCCTGCCGGCGGGCGACCAGGCCGCGCAGCTCGAGTTGCTTGTAGGCCGCCGAGACGGTCGTCCTCGCCACGCCGAGGTGTATCGCGAGGTCGCGCTCCGGCGGGAGCCTGGTGCCGGGAAGCAGTTCGCCGCGTTCGGCCGCGCCGGCCAGCGCCGTGGCCAGCCGCTGGTGCAGCGGCCCGGTGCCGAGCCGCCACCCGTCCAGGACGTCCCGCAGCTCGAGCGGCGATGGCAGGCCAAAGTCATGCCGATTGGACCTAGTCATTGGCCTCATTGTCGGCCCGGCCATGCCCCCGTGCAACCGCGTCTGCTGTGCGGCCGAGGCGCGCGGGATCCAGATCGGCGACGAACACGCGCTGCAGCATGTGCCAGTCTTGCGGGTGCTCCCTGATCGCCTGCTCGAATACGCCGGCGAGCTGCTGGGTCATCGCGGTGGCCTTCTCGGCGCGGGTGCCGCTGTCGGGCACCGGTATCTCGTCGTGCACCTGCGCGCCCCAGTCGCTGCCGCCAACGAACCAGCAGGCAACGGGCATCAGCGCGGCGCCGGTCTGCACCGCGAGGGCGGCGGGCCCCACCGGGAACAGCGCCTTCTCGGCGAAGAAGTCGACCTCGACTCCCGTCTCGCTCAGGTCGCGGTCGGCGACCAGGCAGACGAGCCGCCCGCCACGCAGCCGCTGCGCCATGATCCCGAACGGGTGCGGGCCGCCGGTGGTCGGCAGCACCTCGAAGCCGAGCTGCTGCCGGAACGTCAGGAATTTCTGATACAGCGACTCGGGCTTGAGCCGTTCGGCCACCGTGGTGAACGAGCCGGCGCCGTTGGCGATCACCCAGGCTCCGGCCTGCTCGAAGTTGCCCATATGCGGCAGGGCGTAGATCACGCCGCGGCCGTTCTTCAGCCAGTCAAGGGTGAGGTCGAGGTTCTCCGCGCCTTGGAGGTGCATCCCGTGGCCGAGCAGCCGGTCACCGGGGATGACCTGGATCCGGAACGCCTCCAGGTAATACCGGGCGTATGAGCGCATGACCGTCCGGGATAACCCGTGCAGTTCCCCGGCGTCCGCGCCGTTTCCGATGACCCGCCGCAAGTTCTTCTCGAGGACCTGCACGGCGTGTCCGCGGCGCCGCCAGGCGATGTCCGCGCCCAGCCGGAAGGCCACGCGCGCCCAGGACTCCGGCATCCGGCAGATAAGCGTCCAGCCGACCCCGAACGCCGCGCTGATCAGGCGCTCCTTAACTCTCGGCACGGCTCCTAGCCTGCTACATCCCGCCGGGCACCGTCTGCTCGTGGGCGAAGGCTTCGCGTACCTCCTGTTTCCAGGCGGTACGCCGGGCGTCGTCGATGAACGCGGCGTCGAACGAGTTGAGGGCGAGGGTTTCGAGCTGGCCGGGCGTGATGCCGCAGTGCTCACGGATCGCCGCGTAGTTGGCGTCCAGGTATCCGCCGAAGTAGGGCGGGTCGTCGCTGTTGACGGTGACCAGAAGCCCCTCGTCCAGCATCGCCGGAAGGGGGTGATCGGCGAGCGTGTCGACCGCCCGCAGGCTCACGTTGGAAAGCGGGCACACGGTCAGCGCCACGCGCGCATCACGAAGCCGCTTCACCAGCGCGGGATCCTCCATCGCCCGGATGCCGTGATCCACCCGCTCCACATGCAGGACGTCGACCGCGGCCGCGACGGTCTCGGGCCCGCCCTCCTCCCCGGCGTGCGCCACCAGGCGCAGATCCTCGGCGGCCGCGCGGGCGTAGACGTCCGCGAACAACTCCGGCGGGTAGCCGATCTCGGTTGAGTCCAGGCCCACGCCGATGATGTCCGCGCGAAACGGCAAGATCGCGCTCAGCATCTCGCCGGCGGCCTCGGCGCCCCGGTCCCGCAGGAAGCACATGATCAGGTCGGCCGAGATCCCGTGGGTGCGCCCGCTGTCCCGGACGGCCGCGGTCAGGCCCTCCATGACTGCCTCCAGCGCGACCCCGTTCGAGACGTGGGTCTGCGGGTCGAAGAAGATCTCGGCGCGCCGGACGTTGCACCGGCGGGCCTGGTCGAGATAGCCGGTGGCGAGCTCGAAGAAGTCCTGCGCGGTCCGCAGCACCGAGAGGTTGGCGTAGTGCAGATCGAGGAAGGACTGGAGATCGGAGAAGGCGTACCGGGCGCTCAACTCGCCGGGATCGGTCACCGGAATGGACACCCCGTTGCGCGCCGCCATGGCGATGACGGCCGCGGGCTCCAGCGTGCCTTCCACATGGAGATGCAACTCGGCGGAGGGCGGGCTCGCCCAGCCGTGCGCAGCGGCGGGCGAGGTCACGTGATCAGGCGAACTCCCGGCAGCGGGCACGGCACCTCCATGGCGGTGGACGACATCACGGCGAAACGGCCTCCCATTCAACTCCTTTCGCGCAGCGCAAGCCCAGCGGGGAGGTCTACCCATGCCGGTAACCGATGGCCGGCCTGACCAGTCATAACCACTGCATCGGTCCTGCATCACACCGAGAAAAGGGGGACACCATGCACATTCCCGCTCTCTCCGCGCGGCGCCTGACGGGCTTAACCGCCCTGGCCTGCGCGGTCGCGCTGGCGCCGGCCGCCGCGCTCGCCGCCGCGGCGGCGCCCGCGGCCGGTCCAGCACGCCCGGCCGGCCGGCTAGCGACCCTGACCGCCCCGCCCGGCAGCGGCCGGGCGGGGCGGGCCCGGCCATAACCGGGCCAAATCGCCGACCGTTGACACGGCCATTGCGGAGGTCTAAATACAGCTTGACGAGTTGATATCGCAGCATTGTCCTCGCGGCGCTGGACACCGCCCGGGAGCCGGTCGCGGAGGTGGGTCACGTGAAGTCCTGGCGCGACGTCGGGAGCGGACGTCTGATGGTTATCGCCGCGGCCGTGCTGGCGGCATCCACCGCGGTGATCCCCGCGGGCGCCGCCGCGGCGGCACCGGGCCGGGGCGCGGATCGCGGATTTCCGGTGCCGGCGGCCGGGGAGCGGGTCGGCCACGGGGCGCTCAGCGCGGTGATCACCAGAAGCTCCTACGGGGTGCCGAGCATCTACGCCGGTTCCATGGCCGGGGTCTGGTTCGGGACGGGATGGGCCCAGGCGGCCGACCGCATGGTGCAGCTCGAGCTGACCAGGAGGACCGTTGAGGGCACGCTGTCGGGGATCTTCGGGGCCGGCGAGCTGGCCCAGGACGAGGACGTGCGCACGTTCTTTTACACCCCGGCGGAGCTGAGAACCCAGTACCTCGCCATGCCGGCCGCCGATCGGCGTGCGCTCGCGTCCTTCTCGGCCGGGATCAACGCGTACGAGGCGTCGGCGTACGCCACGGCCGCCAGCGAGCAGGCCGAGGTGCCGCGTGAGTTCTTCGTGCTGGGCCAGGCCCTCGGGCTGAGCGGGCCGTACCGGCCCGCTCCGTGGCGCCCGGTCGACACCGTCGCGGTCGGCGACTACCTGGCCAGGGAATTCGGCGGCGGTGGCGGCAGCGAGCTGCAGAACCTGAGCTTCCTGCGCTATCTGGACGCCGAGCTGGCCAAGGACGGGGATGCCCAGGCGACCGCGGACGCCGTCGCGATCTTCAACGACGCCCGCTGGACCGACGACCCGACCGCGCCCACGACGGTTCCCGGCCCGTCCGCCGCGGATCCGAAGGGGGCGAACGCGGCGGCGCCGGACGTCGCCGCGACCGGGGCCGCCGCGGCTGCCCCCTCCGGCCAGCCCTCCGCGACCGCCAGCACCCTGGCCGGCCTGGACCGGGCCAGCGATGCCGCGGTGACGCAGGCTTCCGCGACGCTGGCCGCGGACCGGCAGACGATCCTGAAGACCGGGATCTCGCTGCGGGTGCTGTCGCACGGCGGTTCCAACGCCGTGGCCGTGGCGCCGTCGCGGTCCGCCGACCACCACGCGCTGCTGTGGGGCGCGCCCCAGGAGGGCTTCGGCACGCCGAGCATCGACTGGGAGGTGTACCTGCACGCGCCGGGCTATGACGCCGGCGGCATGGCGATCACCGGCGAGCCCTTCGTGCTCATCGGCCGCAACGCGGACATCGCCTGGACCACGACCAGCGAGGAACTCGTCGACCAGCGGGTCTACATGGAGCAGGTCAACTTCTCCGCCAGCCCGCCGACCTACAAGTTCAACGGCCGATGGATCCCGATGACCGCGATCCGGGAGCAGATCCCGGTCGCGGGCCAGGCTCCGACGGCATTCACCGTCTACCGCACCACCGACGGTCCGGTGTTCTCCACCGATCAGGCGGCGGGCATCGCGTTCTCGGTCCGGTTTGCTTCCTGGATGCGAGAGCCAGGGTCCCTGGAAGGCTTCGCCGAGCTTGGCGCCGACCACGACCTGCAGCAGTTCCGCCACTCCATGAGCCTGGTCACCACCCTGCACAACTTCCTCTACGCCGACCGCCGCGGCAACATCGCCTACTTCGGCGACGGGCTGGTCCCGGTCGAGCCGTCGTTTGCCAAGGTCGACCCGCGGCTGCCGGCCCTGGGCAACGGAAGCCAGCAATGGCAGGGCCTCGTCCCGTTCGCGCAGATGCCGCACAGCATCAACCCCGCCCAGGGATTCCTCGACAACTGGAACACCAAGCCGTCGCAGCAGGCCTTCTACCAGCAAAACGAGGGCGACGAGTACTGGGGCACCATCTTCCGGTCACAGCTGATCAGCCAGATGCTCCGGGCCAGCAGAAGCATCAACGTCGCCTACCTGGAGAACATCGAGCACGCGATCGGCACGATCGACAACCAGGACAACACCCGGCCCGCCGCGCCCTACATCATCCCGTTCGTCGTCCGCGCCTACCAGGATCTGGCCGCGGCGAACAGCCCGCTCACCGACCCGGCCACGCACCCGGACCTGGCGCCTGCCGTCCAGGCGCTAGCCCATTGGGACGACGTCACCACGCTGGGCAGCCCCGCAATGTCGATTTTCATGAATTTCCTCGAGGCGTTCGAGCGGAACGTCTTCGAGGGCGGGACGTTTGCCGGCGAGCAGTACACCGGGGCGGTGGACTTCAGCGACGCCGGCCTGGGCCTCGGCACGTTCGGCGGGCTGGGCGGCATGGGGACCTACAACTTCCTGTACCACATCCTCGCGCACACGGAGGGCGTGCTGCCCTGCGGGACGCTCTGCTACCGGGGCAGCTACTTCGCCGGCCACGAGGACCAGTTGCTCGTGGAGAGCCTCAACGACGCGATCAGCATCCTGTCCGGCACCGGCACCCAGCTCGGCCAGGACGTCCCGGGCTTCGGCACCACGGACATCGCACAGTGGGGCTACCGGCCGGCCCAGGATCAGGACTGGGACAGCCTTGACCCGCTGGCCGTGGGCGTGACCACGCATTGCGGGACGAGCGCCAGCCAGAACCGCAGCACGTTCATGATGGCCGTGGACGTGGGGCCGGCGGTGACCGGCCAGGACGAGCTCCCGCCGGGTGAAAGCGGCTTCATCTCGGCGGCTGGCATGCCCAGCGCGCACCTCTGCGATCAGGTGGGCCCGTTCAACGACTTCAGCTACAAGCCCATGCCGCCCGCCTGACCAGCGGAGTAGTCCGGAACCGCGAGGGCGGCGGCCGTTGTCCTATCCGGCGGCGCGCGGGGTGACCAGCCCGGTCTGGTAGGCGAAGACGACGAGCTGTGCCCGGTCACGGGCGCCTAGCTTGATCATCGCGCGGCTGACGTGGGTCTTGGCGGTGGCCGGGCTGAGCACCATGGAGCCGGCGATCTCGTCATTCGACAGCCCGTGCGCCACCAGCGCCACCACCTCGCGTTCCCGGTTGGTGAGGGTCTGCATCCCGGCCGCGGCGAGCGCGTCCGGCGGACGGGCAACGAACTCGCTGATCAGGCGGCGGGTAACGGCCGGGGACAGCAGGGCGTCCCCGCCCATGACGACGTGCAGCGCCTGGATCAGCTCGGCCGGCTGGGTCTCTTTCAGCAGGAACCCGGCCGCGCCGGCCCGCAGGGCGCGGAAGATGTACTCGTCGAGCCCGAAGTTGGTGAGGATCACGACCCGGACGCTGTCCAGCCGCTCGTCCGCGACGATCTGCCGGGTGGCCTCGAGGCCGTCAAGCACCGGCATCTGAATGTCCATGAGCGCGATATCCGGGCGGTGCTGGGCGGCCATCGCCACCGCCTGCTGTCCGTCCGCGGCCTCGGCGACCACCTCGATGTCGTCTTCGGCGTCGAGCAGCGACCGGATGCCGCTGCGAATCAGGGCCTGGTCGTCGGCCAGCAGAACCCTGATCAAGACGGTGCCCGCGCAGGGAGTTCGGCGCGCACGTGGAAGCCCCCGCCGTCCTGCGGCCCGGCCTGGAGCCGGCCGCCGAGCGCGGACACTCGTTCCCGCATGCCAACCAGGCCCAGCCCGGCACCTGACGGCCGGGCGCTGGCGCTGGGGATCGTGCCGGGCCCGTCGTCGATGACCTGGACCGAGAGGATTTCCGGCAGGTAGTGCAGGTGAACCGACGCACTGACCTGATCTCGGCCCCCGGCCGGATCGCCGCCCCCCGCGGGGCCGGCGTGCCGGCTTACGTTGGTGAGCGCTTCCTGCACGATCCGGTAGGCCGCCTGGTCCACTTCGGGCGGGAGCGGCCGCTCGGCACCGGTCACGGTCACCGTCACCGGGAGTCCGGCCGCCCGCGCGCGGGCCACCAGGCCCTCCAGCTGGCCGAGGCCGCTGCCGTCGCCGTCCTCCTCGCTGCGCAGCACGCCAAGCGTCGCGCGCAGTTCTCGCACCGCGTCCGCGCCCGCCTCCTGGATCGCCAGCAGTGACGCGGGCACGTCGTCGCCGCGCTTGTGCGCCAGGTGCACGGCCACGCCGGCCTGCACCTGGATCACCGAGATGCTGTGCGTCAGTGAGTCGTGCAGTTCACGGGCGATGCGCAGCCGTTCCTCCATGGCCCGGCGCTGCGCGGCTTCGTCCCTGGTCCGCTCCGCCTCTTCGGCGCGATGCTCGGCCTCGCGGACGTGCAGCTGCCACATCCGGAACGTGACGACCATCACACCTGCGGAGATGAGCCATCCGGCCGCGTAGAACCTTTGCCGACCCTGATCTGTGCGCATCCTCTGAGCGTACGCATCCTGTCCGCGAGCGCATCCGCCCGGAGTCGCTATTGCCGGCTACTCCCCGCGCGGTAGTCCTGGGCTCGGCCGCATCCCGGCTGACCAGGCAGAAGTCACCTCCTGCGCACGACGACGGCGGGCCGTCCAGCCGGCAGCATCGAGGGCATGGCAACGACACTTTCTGCAATCGGTCAGGTCGGCACCCGGAAGAAAAGCCGGCATCTTGGCGTGGCGCTGGTGGTCATCGCGACGGCTCAGCTGATGATCGTGCTGGACGCCACCATCGTCACCGTCGCGCTGCCGCACATTCAGACGGCACTGGGATTCTCCGGCAGCGGCCTGGAATGGGTGGTCAACGCCTACACGCTGACCCTCGGCGGGCTGCTGCTGCTCGGCGGCCGGGCCGGTGACCTGCTCGGCCGGCGCCGGATGTTCGTCATCGGCCTGCTGCTGTTCTCGGCGGCGTCCCTCGCTGGCGGGCTCGCCACCTCCCCGGCATGGTTGCTGGCGGCCCGGGCCGTTCAGGGCGCGGGCGGGGCCATCGTCGCGCCCACGGCGCTGGCGCTGATCGCGACGACGTTCCCCGAGGGCCCGCCCCGCAGCCGGGCCATGGGCGTGTACGCCTCGATGAGCGTGGCCGGCACCGTGCTCGGGCTGATCGCCGGCGGCCTGCTCGTCACCTACGCCTCGTGGCGGTGGGTGATGTTCGTCAACGTGCCGATCGGCATCGCCGTCGCGCTCGCCGCCCCGGCCGTGCTGCCGGCCACCGGCCGCCGGACCGGGGGCCGGTTCGACCTTCCGGGCGCCATCACCGCCACCGCGGGGGTGACCGCGCTCGTCTTCGGCCTGACCAACGCGGCTACCAGCCAGAACGGGGTGTCGCACTGGGGCGACCCCAAGGTGGTGGCCTCGCTGACGGCGGGCGCGGTCCTGCTGGCCGCGTTCGCGGTCATCGAGGCACGAAGCCGTCACGCGCTGCTGCCGGTGCGGCTGCTGCGCAGCCGGGACCGGGTCGGCGTGAACCTCATCATGCTGGCGGTCGGGACCGCCATCTTCGGCGTGTTCTTCTTCGTCAGCCTGTTCGTGCAGGAGGTGTGGGGATACTCCGCGCTCAAGACCGGCGTGGTGTTCCTGCCGGTCGCGGGCACGATGCTGGCCGGATCGGCCGCCGCCAGCGCGCTCGTGCAGCGGGTCGGCGCGCGGCCGCTGCTGCTAACCGGCGGCGCCGCCGCCACCGGTGCCCTGTACTGGCTGTCCCGGGTGACCGAGCACGGCACGTACGCGGGCGGGGTGCTCGGCCCCGGCCTGGTCATCGGGGCCGCGTTCGGCCTGCTGATCGTCCCGTTGACGCTGGTCGCGCTCTCCCGTGTCCCCGAGGCGGACTCCGGGGCCGCCGCCAGCCTGCTCAACTCCGGCCGCCAGGTAGGCGGTGCCATCGGTCTCGCCGTGCTCGGCACCGTGGCCTGGACGGTGGTCGCCGACAGCGCCCGTGCGCACGCGGCCGCGGTCGGGACGGCGGCGTACCGGCACGCGCTGGCGGCCGGCTTCGACCGTGCGTTCCTGGTCGGTGCCGGGATCGCCGTGCTCATTCTCCTGATCGCGATCACCACGATCCGCGTCCGCCGCTCCGACCTGAGCGGCGCCTAGCCACGGTCGATGGTGCGGGTCACCACTTCGGCGGCGGTCACGGTGCGAGCCGTGACCGCCGCGACCGACGGCCAAGCGCGATGCGCCTGGGCATTGGGTGAACCGGGCGCACCAGGCCCCGGCGACGGCGAACAGCGCGCCGTCCAGTTCCCGCCGGCCGGTCCGCCTCCCGGAGGCTGCATGATCGAACGCACGCCGTATCCCGCGGGCCAGCGTCTAGTTCCCGGGCCAGCCGGGCGGATACTCGCTCGGCAGCCGCGGGTGCGTCCGGCCGTTGATGGTGACGGTTCCGGCGGTCGGGTGGTCCAGGCCCAGGATCAGCCGCATGGTGGTGGTCTTGCCGGCCCCGTTCGGGCCGAGGAAGCCGGTCACCATGCCGGGGCGGATCGTGAAGCTGAGGTCGTCGACCGCGGCGGTGGGACCGTAGCGCTTGGTCAGCGCACGGGCCTCGATCATGGGGTTCTCCCTGGTGAGCGTGATGACAACAGCAGTCACGCTACGGAGGAGACGCGGCCGGAGGCAGCCGGCGCACACCCAACTTCGGCTGGGTGATTCCACCCAGAACGAGGGGCCGGGCGAGCCCGCCGGGGACTACCGCTTCAGGGCCACCCCGGCCCACAGGGCGGCCGGGCTGGCCGCCTCGGCCTCGGTGGCGGGCCGCCACTTCGAGGCCTGCACCAGCCCCGGTTCGACCAGCTCGAGCCCGTCAAAGAACCGGGTCACGGCCGCGCGGTCGCGGAAGGTCACCTTCTCGGCCATCATCTGGTTCAGGATCTGCGCCATCTTGGCCATCTCCGCGGTGTCGATGTCGCTGGCCGGATGGGACAGGGCCAGGTAGCTGCCGGGCGGCAGGGCGTCCCGCAGCGTCGCCACCACGTCGTCGGGGTCCTCGTCGCCGCTCACGTGCTGCAGGATCGCCATCAGCATCACCGCGACCGGGCGCTGGAAGTCCAGGGTCCGCGCCGCTCCCTCGAGGATCCGCAGCGGGTGGCGCAGGTCGGCGTCGATGTAGTCGGTGGCGCCGGCCGGGTTGCTGGTCAGCAGCGCGCGGGCGTGGGTCAGCACGACCGGGTCGTTGTCCACGTAGACGATCCGCGATTCCGGCGCGACCGCCTGGGCCACCTCATGGGTGTTGTTCGCCGACGGGATCCCGGTGCCGATGTCGAGGAACTGGCGGATGCCGACCTCACCGGCCAGGAACCGCACCGCCCGGGCCAGGAACGCCCGGTTGGCCCGCGCCGACAGCGGGATGTTCGGGAACGCCTTGATCGCCTGCTCGCCCGCGGCCCGATCGGCGGCGAAGTTGTCCTTGCCGCCGAGCCAGTAGTTGTACACCCGCGCGACGTGCGCGACGCTGGTGTCGAACGCCGCCTGGGCGCCGCCGCCCGGGGTGGCCGTGTCGCCGTCTTCGCCTGTCACGGACCCGTCTCCCTCCGGTTGCACGTAGCGTACTGCGGCGCCCGCCGCCCGCCGCGCCCGTGCTAGAACAGGCGGGTGGCTGCCGAAGATCCGGAACGGGCCGTCCGCGAGCCGGACCGGGCCGTCCGCGAGCCGGACATCCTGCGCCTCGGGCGCCGCAGCTTCGGGCCGCGCCGTCTGCTGGTCATGGCGATCGTGAACCGGACCCCCGACTCCTTCTACCGGCCCGCGGTGACCTGGGACGAGTCCGCCGCGATGGACCGGGTGCATCAGGTGGTGGCCGAGGGCGCGGACATCGTGGACGTCGGCGGGGTCCCGGCCGGGCCCGGCTCGGACGTGGATCCGGCCGAGGAGATCGGGCGCACCGCCAGCTTCATCGCCGCGGTGCGCGCCGCCTACCCCGACGTCGTGATCAGCGTCGACACCTACCGGCACGAGGTCGGCCGGGCGGCGTGCGCGGCGGGCGCCGACCTGATCAACGACGCCTGGGGCGGCTTTGATCCTCGGCTGGCCGAGGTGGCCGCCGAGTTCGGCGCGGGCCTGGTCTGCGCGCACGTCGGGCCGCAGCAGCCGCGGACCCGCCCGATGCGGGTTCATTACCCCGACGTCATGGCCGACGTGCTGGACCAGACGCTGACCCTGGCCCGGCGCGCGGTCGTCGCGGGCGTCGACCCGGGCCGGATCGTGATCGACGCCGCGCACGACTTCGGCAAGAACACCTGGCATTCGCTGGAGGTCACCCGGCGGCTGCCGGAGATGGTGGCCACCGGCTGGCCGGTCCTGGTGTCGGTGTCGAACAAGGACTTCATCGGCGAGGCCCTCGACCTCCCGGTCGGCGAGCGGGTGGCGGGCACCCTGGCCACGACGTCGGTCTGCGCCTGGCTCGGCGCCCGGATATTCCGGGCCCACCAGGTTGCCTGGACGCGCCAGGCGCTGGACATGGTCTCGGCCATCCGCGGCGACGTGCCGCCCGCCCGGGCGGTCCGGGGCCTGGCCTAGCCGGCCGGCGTTGCCGGTGCCGGCGTTGCCGGTGCCGGCGTTGCCGGTGCCGGCGGGAAGAGGCGCGCAAACCGATGCCGAGCGTGCTGACGGGCCCGGCGCCGCGCGGCCAGAAGTCCCGGCTGTACCACCAGCCCCGATGGTCACACCAGCCCCACCCCGGCCGGGAACCGGCCGCTCCCCGCCGCCATGGATGTACCGTCAGGCGGCCGTCAGCACGCCCGTTGGTACATCCATGAGCCGTAACCAGCCCCGCGTCGGCCACGCGGCCCGCCAGAACTTACTCAAATCCTATTCAAGACCTCCGTCGCCGCCGGACAGGAACCGGAGGACCGCCCTGCGGGGGCGACCGCGGGGGACCCGCGGCGCGAGGACCGCCCAGGCGGGGACGGCCGGCGGGGGCCGGCGGGCGCGAGGAGCAGTGCTCTTACTTCACGGTGACCGGGCCGGAGCCGGCGAACGAGGAGAAGGCCGTCGAGGTGATCGGCCTGGCGCTGCTGGAGGTGTTGCACTTGCCGTTCGACAGCTTCGGCCCGGTGGCCCGGAACAGCGCCACGACGCCGAACTTGCCCGTGGCGCCGGCCCAGGAGCCGGTGGACTTGGACCCGACGATCGTGGCCGGCACGGTGATCCGGTCGGTGAACACGCAGGTGGTCGAGTTCGCGTGCACGACGCCGTTGCCCACGTCGCGGTCCAGCACGATCACCAGGTTTCCGGCCTTGGTCTTGAGGGTGTGTTCGTCGCCCTTCTTGTTTCCGCCGCTGCCCAGGCTGATGGTGCCGGTGGTGGAGACCGGCCCGCTGAACGTCAGGTGGTAGCTCGTGACGTTGGCGAGGGCCGGAGCGCCGGTCAGCGAGCCGGAGAAACGCTCGTTGCCGGATTTGCTGCTGCCGGCGCCCGAAAAGCCGGAAAACGCCGCGACCGGCAGCGTCAGCGCCGCCACGGCCAGCGCAGTAACGATCTTTCTCATGTCCCCCCCGATTTGTCCCCCCGTTTTGTCCGCCCTTGGGCTATGCCGCCAGAATGCCGTCAGGGCTAATGGACGTGATGCCCAGAAGACCGATCGCGCCAACCTGTCAGGTCGCTAGCCTGCAAGTGGTCCAGCCAGCCGAACGGGACAGGAACGGGACAGGAACGGGCACAGGAGCGGCACAGGAGCGGGACAAGGAACGGGACAAGGAGCAGGCATGCCGGAGGTCAGGTTCGACGGGCGGGCGGTGCTGGTCTTCGGGGCGGCCGGGGCGCTCGGCGCCGGGGTGGCGGCGGCCCTGGCCGAGCACGGCGCGTCGGTCACCGGCGTGGACCGGGCGAAGCCGGCCGAAGGCCGCGCGCTGGACGGCGTCAGCTACCGGGAGGCGGACGCGGGCGACGAAGCATCCGTCCGCGCCTTGTTCGACTCGATCCCGGCCCCGTGGGCGGTCCTGAACACCGTGGGCGGGTTCGCCGGGCACCGGCCGCTGGCCGATCTTGACCTGGCCGAGCTGGCCGGCCAGATCTCGCTGAACCTGGTCACCGCCGCCCTGATCACCAAGCACGCGCTGCGGGTCATCCAGCCCGTCGGCCACGGCCGGATCGTGCATACGGCCAGCCGGGCCGGCGTGGTCACCGCGGGCGCGGGGTTCGCCTACTCGGTGAGCAAGGTCGGTGTGCTGCACCTGGTCTCGATGGCGGCCGACGAGGTGCGCGGCAGCGGGATCACGGTGAACTGCGTGGTGCCGAGCATCATCGACACCCCGGCCAACCGGGCCGCCATGCCAAACGCCGACCACGCATCCTGGCCGAAGATCCCGGATATCGCCCAGACCTACGTGTACCTGGCCAGCCCGGGCGCTGGCCTGGTGAACGGCGCCGCGCTCCCGGTCTGAACCGCCTGGATTGCCGGAACCTCTGATTACGCTCGGTAACC
>Ga0335073_10004118_pt1 | contig 20336 bp, 18 predicted proteins | sample Lox_Sample_22_FD_207093 | JGI IMG/M metagenome (GOLD analysis project Ga0335073, IMG submission 207093) | Soil microbial communities from Loxahatchee National Wildlife Refuge, Florida, United States - Lox_Sample_2.2 | ecosystem: Environmental > Terrestrial > Soil > Wetlands | place: USA...
CAGCGCTTCGCGCGCGACGCACTGGGACTCGCCGGCGCGCACGGTCCGCCGGTGCGCGTGTGGCTCGAGGGCTGGTCGCTCGCGGAGCCCACGCCGGGCGACTGGCAGCTTCACGCGGCGGACGCGGTATACGGACTGTCCCTTGCGCTGCACGCGCTCTCACCGCCCGTGCTCAACGGCGATCGCGGCCTCAGCGTCAAGTCGGATGTGCCGGGCGCTGCAAGCTACTACTACTCCGTGCCGCGACTCGCGGCGCGCGGTGAGCTCGTGCGCGGTGGGCAGAGGCTGCCGGTCTCGGGACTTGCATGGCTCGACCGGGAGTGGGGGACTTCCGCGCTTGCTCCGCAGCAGCGCGGCTGGGACTGGTTCGGGCTCCAGCTCGACGACGGCAGCGCCCTCATGTTCTACGCACTGCGCGATGCGCACGACGCGCGTGATGCGCACAGTGCGGGCACGTGGGTAGACTCCAGCGGGCGCACGCGCCCGCTCGCGAGCTCACAGGTGCAAATCGAGGTCGAGCGGCACTGGGTGAGTCCCGAGGGTGCGCGTTACCCGAGCCGGTGGCGGATCCGCGTGCCGGCGGTCGGCCTCGATGTCGCGGTCATTCCGGTGCTCGCCGATCAGGAGCTCGAGACGACGCCCCGTTACTGGGAAGGCGAGGTGATCGTGGCCGGCGCGAGCGGCGGCCGCACCCTCGCTGGACGTGGATACGTCGAGCTCGTCGGATACCCGGGGCGGCGACGCTGAGCGGCAGCGCGCTTCAGTGGCGCGCGCGTTGCGGCGCGAGCGCAGCAGCGGGAGCAGCGGGAGCAGCGGGGCGCGCCATCAGCTGCCGCGCGAGAAACTCCACCGTCGCCTGATCGACGCGCTCCCAGGTCGCGTGCCGCAGGAATTCGTGAATCTCGTTCGGGATCACGAGCTCCTCGAACGGCACGTGCCGCAGTTCGAGCCGGCGCGCGAGATCCACGGTCTGCGCGAACGGCACATTGCGATCGTCGTCGCCCTGGATGAGCAGCACCGGCGAGCGCCAGCGCCCGACATAGGCATCGGGCGATGCGCTCCAGGCGACCTTCACCGCCTCGTCGTGGTCGCCCCGCTCGTAACGCGTCTCCGTCTTCCACCCGACCCAGGCGTCGAGCAGCCGCGACCAGTCGTGCACGCCGTGCATATCGACCCCGGCCTTGAATACATCCGAGTTGCGCGCGAGCGCGAGGGCCGTCAGGTACCCTCCGTAGGAGCCCCCCCAGATCCCGATACGGGTGCGATCGACTTCGGGGAGCGTCTGCAGGAGGCGGGCGCCCGCAAGCACATCCTGGTACTCGGACGCCCCGGCCGGTCCCGCACCGGCCGGCTGATGGAATTTGCGTCCGTAGCCGATACCGAGCCGATAGTTCACCGACAGCACCACGAAGCCGTGCGTGGCGAGATACTGGTTCACCGCGTAGGCGTTGCTGTAGTAGGCCATGTAGTGCCAGCCGAGCAGCATTTGCCGCGGCGGACCGCCGTGCACGAAGACGACGCCCGGCATCGCCCGCGCTGCGCCGGTAAACGCTGCCCCTGCACGCTCGAAGAGCTGACCATGAACGAGCATTCCGTCGGCTGCGCGGAACGTGACGGGTCGCGGCGTGACGAGCGCGGCGAGCGGAAAGTCCGCGCGCAGCGGCGCGACCGCGATCGCTGCGCGCCGTGTGCCGTCGGTCGCGACGATTCCGACGGAGGGAGGCTCGCGTGCTCCGGCGGTCACGAACGCAACCCGGTCGCGGGAGGCGGCGACCGGCGTCCACTCGAGCGAGCTGCCCGAGGTGAGCTCGCGCGCATCGGCCCGATCGACCGAGACCCGCAGCAGGTGACGGCGGTCGCCGTCGCCGGGCGAGCCGCCGGTGTTGGCGTCGAAGATGAGAAATGCGCGGTCGCGGCTCAGCGCCACGTGCTCGACCATGAATGCGCCCGGCGTGAGCAGCGTCGCTCGGCCGCCGCTCGCCGGCAGCGAGTACAGGTGCGGCCAGTCGTCGAGGTAGGCCAAGAACACGAGCCGGTCGCCGCGCGCCCAATCGAGCTGCGCGCCACCTTCGTCGTCCGGGAACGATCCGGCGAGCGTATCCGGACTCTGCCATACCCGGTGTCCGGTGCCGTCGACCGGGCTTGCGACCCAGATCGACCAGGGGTGTGGAATCTGCGTGAGGATCGGCTCGGGCGGTCCGCCCGCCCCGGGCAGACGCACGAATGCGATCCGCTCGCCGTCCGGGGACCAGCGCGGCGAGTCGTCCCGGCCGGTCGACGGGGCGAGATAGACGAGCGGCCGTGCCCGCGAGACATAGACCCCGATGAACGCGTGGTCACCGCGGTCGGAGACGAATGCGAGCCGCGCGCCGTCCGGCGACCACGCGAGCTCGCTGTCCTTGCCCCGGTCGAAGAACAGCCGCTGCGGCTTGCCCGCCCCGGAGAGGGGGGCGGTCCACACGTGATCGTCCTTGACGTACGCGAGCTCGCCGCGCGCGGAGATCTGCGGCGCATCGCCCTCGGCGATCTTGCGCGGCGCGCCTCCTGCGAGCGCCGCACTCCAGATGGTCACGACCGGCTGGACGGGTGAGGATGTGGGATCCGGCGCGAGATTGCCCTCCGCCGGCCAGTTCGCATCGTGATCGCCGCCGCGCACGAAGAGCAAGCGAGCGCCATCGGGCGAGAACGTGAGCTGGGTGATCTCCTGGCCGTCATCCTCGGTGTAGTGCGTGACCTCACGCGGCACGAACCGGGGCCCGCGCGCGACCCACACGTTGCGCACGCCCTCGACGTCGGAGACCCACGCGATGGCATCGGCCCGCTCGGCCGCGACGAGCCCGCTCACGAACGGGTAGGTGAGCACCTGCGCTACGCTGAAATTCGGGCTTGCAGAGGCGGCAGCTGCCCCCTGAGCCGTGAGCGACGCGAGGACCAGGAAGGCGAGCAACGGGTGGGAACGCATTACACGACTCGCATGTGCCGGATGAGGTGGCGATCGACGTAGCTGCGCGTGTCGAGCACCAGGCGGTCCTGCGCCTGCTGCAGCTGGTGCAGACAGAACATCACGACGATCGTGAGCACGAGTGCGGTGAGCGTGGCGTTGAACGTCACCCCGAGGCCGAGCGTGACGCCGCTGATGTCGCCGGTGACCGCGGTCTGCGCCTCCTGCAGCGCGCGGCCGATGCCGCGCACGGTGCCGACGAACCCGATCGCCGGTATCGCCCAGGCCGTGAAGCGGATCATCGACAGCTGCGAGTCGAGCCGTGAGAGCTCGAACTCGCACTCATCGCGCACTGCCTCGGCCGCATCCTGCACGCTGCGCGTCGCGCCGAAGCGGTTGAGCGCGAGGGAGAGCGTGCGCGGCAGGAGCATCTCGCGCTCGACGGGCGCAAGCGCCTCGAGCGGCCGGCCCTGCGCGCGGGCGTCCTCGGGGAGCACCACATGGCCGTCGCTCACCTCGATGAAGCGCTTCTCGAGCAGGCGCCGGTTGCGGGCCACCGCACGGCCCTGATACGCGAGAAGAGAGAGCGACCAGAACGCGAGAATGATCGCCGTCTCCTGCTCGTAGTCCTTGATGATGATCCAGAACGAGCGCAGGTCGCGCTCCACCTTCTGTCCCGACTGCGAGATCGACACCGGCGGCTCGGCGAGAATCGCGGCCGCGCGCGGCCGCACCAGGGTCGCATAGAAGCTCTGCACGATGACCACGATGGCGATGAGCGTGCCGAGGCTGAAGATGAGCTCCCGGCCGGTCATCTTGAGCGTGCCGGTGCTCTGCTCCGCGGTCATCTCGTGCAAGGCTCGCTCTCCCCCTTGAATGGGCGCAGTTCAATTTAGTGTGCAGGCTGGGCGTGCGAGTTCCAAGCTCAATTGCGCAGGGCGAGGGTCCAGGCGAGCGCCATGGCCCCGAGCGCGAGCGCACCGGCGAGCGGCTGCGGAACCGTGCGCAGCGCCCGCTCGGCACGCCGCGTCGCCGCCACGGCCCCGAGGGCGACGCCGCAGGCGAATCCGGCGAGGTGCGCGAAGACATCGGTGTGCTCCCCCGAGGTGCCGAGCCAGCCGAGGAGCACGACGCCGGCGGTGAGCGGGCTCCAGCGCACCGCCCAGTGCTGGGCGAGCGGGCGTCGCTGCCACCAGGAATGCGCCGAGATGATTCCGAGGGCCGCGAATACCGCGGTCGAGGCGCCCACTGCACGGTCCGAGGGGGTGGCGAGCAGCCCCTCCAGGAGATTTGCGCCGCCGGCCCCCAGAACGATGAGCGCCCAGGCCACTCCGGCACCGAGGAGGCGTCCGGCGAGGTACCCGAACCACACTCCGGCCCCGAGATTTGCGAGCAGATGGTTCCAACTGAGATGCAGCGTGAGCGCCGTCCACGCCCGCCACCACTCGCCGTGCTGCACCTGCAGGGCGTTGAGCTCGCCGCGCGAGAACGCATCGAGCCGTCCGAGGCCGTTGCTCACCGCGTACGCGACGCCGAACAGCACCATCGCATACACCGCGCAACCGAGCCACGCAAAGGAGTGCAGCGGCGGCGGTGCAGGCTTCGGGGGCGGGGGCGTGCGACGCTCGTCCTCGTAGCGCGCGAGATGCGCGCGAGCGGCGGCGGCGGCCTGCGGGTCGACGCGCAGCAGGTAGTGGTCGCCCTCGCGCACCAGCTCGTGCGCGACCCCGATCGCGGTCAGCACGAACGCGCGCTCGTCGCAATCGGCGAGCCGCGCGGAGCGGTAGACTTCGATCGCCTCGGTGAGCATAGCGCGTGCGCACTGTAGCGCTTCCCGCGCGAATGATGCTTCAATCGCATCTCATGGACCCGGACTGGCTCGAGTGGGCGCGGCGGCTCGGCGCGATCGCGCAGACCGGCATCGAGTACGCGAACAACGACTACGATCGCGAGCGCTACGCGGCTGTCCGCTCGATCGCGGCGCACATCGCCGCAGCCGGTAGCGGTGCGGACGTGGCGCGGATCGAGCAGCTGCTCGCGAGCGAGCGCGGCTACGCGACGCCGAAGGTGGACGTGCGGGCGGCCGTCTTTCGCGACGGGCGCGTACTGCTCGTGAAGGAGCGCTCCGATGGCTGCTGGACGCTGCCCGGAGGCTGGGCGGACGTGGGCGAGGGTCCGCGCGCGGCGGTAGAGCGCGAGGTGCGCGAGGAATCGGGCTACGAGGTGCGCGCGGTGAGGCTGGCGGCGGTCTACGATCGCAGTCGCCACGCGCACACCCCACTCATGTTCCACGTGTGGAAGCTGTTCTTCCTGTGCGAGCTCACCGGCGGCTCCCCGCGCCCGAGCATCGAGACGGAGGCCGTCGAGTTCTTCGCGGCGACCGAGCTGCCGCCGCTCTCGGTCGGCCGCGTCACGGCCGCGCAGATCGCGCGGATGTTCGAATGCGCGCGCGATCCGGCGCGTCCGACGGAGTTTGATTGAGCGCGCGGCCGCGGGAAGTGGACTGGGCCGGCAACTATAGGCAACATGCGCGCATGGCCAAGGCGAAACGCAGAAGCGCGCAAGCGCCGAGCCGGCGTCGCGCCAGCGAGCCCCCGAACCCCTGGACGAACGTCGATCGGGAGGGGAAGAACCTCCACATCGGACACTTTCTCACGTTCCAGATCATTCGCCTCGCGAATGCCGCGAAGTCGAACGTGACCCGCCAGTACCTCGCAGAGTTCGGGCTGAGCGTGCCGGAATGGCGGCTGCTTGCGATGTCGGTGCGCTTCGAGCCGGTGCGCTTCTCCGAGCTCGTTGCCAACAGCAACATGGATAAGGGACAGGCGAGCCGTACGCTGCATTCCTTGAGCAAGCGCGGACTCATCTCGAGCCAGGCGGCCGGCGGCGGCGCGCGGCGCAGTGCCGAGAGCGGAGCGCCGATCATCCTCACCGTCACGCCCAAGGGGCACAAGGTTTACCGCACCTGCCTGCCGGTCGCGCAGCGCAACCAGGCACAGCTCCTGCGCCTGCTCACGCGCGAGGAGCGCAAGCTCCTCTACGTCGTCCTGAACAAGCTGTTCGCGGCGATCGGCGATCTCGACGTGCTCGCCTAGGGCGCGCGGGCGGGCGGGCGCGGCGCCGTGCGCGCGCAGGCGGGTCGAAGGGACTTGGGAGTGAGGTGATGCGGCCTGCGCGTATGGTGTTGCCCGCCGGCGTTTCGAGCGCCGTGTTCGCGCGCGCGTTGAGCGAACTGCGCCGTGTGGTCGGCGCGCAATCCGTCCTCGCGGAGCCCGAGGAGCTCGCCCCGTATCGCAAGATCCTCATTCCGGCCGCGGCGGACGAGTACGCGCCCTCGGCCGCCGTGCTCGCGGCGACGGTCGAGCAAGTGCAGGGCGTGCTCGCGGTGTGCAATCGCTTCAAGGTCCCGATCTGGCCGATCTCCACGGGGCGAAACTTCGGGTACGGCTCGGCCGCTCCGGCCACGCGCGGGCAGGTGATCCTCGACCTGAAGCGCATGGACCAGATCCTCAACGTCGATCCCGAGCTCGGCACCGCCCTGGTAGAGCCCGGCGTCACCTACGCGCAGCTGCACGATTATCTGCGCGATCGCTCGATACCGTTGTGGATCGACTTTCCCGGGGGCGGCCCGCTCGTGGGACCGGTCGGCAACACGCTCGAGCGCGGCATGGGGAGCACGCCTTACGCCGACCACTTCGCGCACGCGTGCGGCATGGAGGTGGTGCTCGCCGACGGACGCGTCCTGCGCACCGGGATGGGCTCACTCCCCGGGTCGGACGCGTGGCAGGCGTACCGCTACGGATACGGTCCGTACCTGGACGGTGTATTCACGCAGTCGAGCTACGGCGTCGTCACCAAGCTCGGCCTGTGGCTGATGCCGGCGCCCGCCGCATATCGGACGGTGCTGGTCCAGTACCCCGAGGAGCGCGACCTCGGCCGCGCGATCGAGACTGCCCGGCCGCTCGTGCTCGGTGGCACGATCCGCAACCCGTGCCGACTGCGCAATGCAACCCTGATGCTGACGGCGCTCTATCGCCGCACCGATCTCTACCAGGGCGAGGGGCCGGTCCCGCAGAGCGCCATCCTCGAGGCGGCGCGCGATCACGGCATCGCCCCGTGGAACCTCACCTTCTCGCTCTATGGCACGCTCGAGCAGATCGCACCGAATCTCGACATCGTGACTCGCGCCTTCGCGTCCTCCGGAGGGCAGGTGACCGCCGACTATCACGACGGAGCGCAGGCGAATCAGCTCGAGCTCGATGCGTTCAGTCTCCTCAACTGGGTGGGCGGCGGCGGCCTGGTCTGGCTTTCCCCGATCTCCGCCGCGCGCGGCGTGGATGCCCTGCGCCAGGATGCCATCGCACGCTCGATCCTCTTCCGCCGCGGCTTCGACTACCTCGCGGCGCCCACCTTGAGCGGGCGCAGTCTCAACTATCTCGTCCCGCTCGTGTTCGACCACGGAGATGCCCAGGCGCTCGAGCGTGCGCGGATGTGCTTTCTCGAGCTTCTCCAGGCCTTCGCCGACAACGGCTTCGGGCTCGACCGCGTCGGGATCGACTTCATGGGCCACCTCGCGCGGCGCTACGGGGAGGTCAATCGCGACGTGAACCGCGCGGTCAAGCGCGCGCTCGATCCGAACGGGATCCTCGCGCCCGGAAAGTCCGGAATCCGCACATGAGGCGCGGGGGAGCGCGCGCGCGCCTCGTGTCCGGGTTGATCGTGCTCGCGCTCTGCCCGTTCGCGCCCGCGCATGCGCAGGCAGCGGGCGAGTGGTCGGGCAGCGAGCAGCTCTGGAGCCGCACCTGCAGCTACTGTCACAACGATGGTCTCGCGGCGGATCTGCGCGGCGCGGGCGTCGCGCGCGCGGCCATCATCGGTGCGGCGCGCCTGGGGCCCGGGGGGATGCCCCCGTTCGCCCCGAGCGTGGTGAGCGACGCCGAGCTGGGGGCGCTCGCGCAGTGGCTCGCGGCCCAGAAGAAGCCGGTGAGCGACGAGCGCACGCGCCGCTCACGCCACGGAGCGCGGCAGCGCCAGCGGTGATCCCGGTCCCCGCTCGGCTGCGGGTGGCGTGGACATGCGCCGCGATGGTGCAAGTTGCAGAGCCCGCGCGGCCGGGAGAAGATTATGGCCCCCCTCGGGGAACCAGGAAACAACAGGAATAACGACCATGCGACCCACAGCTGCCCTCTGCATGATCGGTGCGCTCGTCGCCGGCACGGCGCTTGCTGCACTGCCAAACGGGACTAAGGCGCCCGACTTCACGGCCGAAGCGTCTCTCGGGGGCAAGACCTTCACGTTTTCTCTCGCCGAGGCGCTCCGGAAGGGTCCGGTGGTGCTTTATTTCTACCCGGCGGCGTTTACGCCGGGATGCACGGTCGAGGCGCACGAGTTCGCCGAGGCGACGGCGAAATTCAAGGCGCTCGGTGCGACGGTCATCGGCGTCTCGCACGACCCGATCGCGAAGCTGCAGCGCTTCTCGGTGAGCGAGTGCCGCAGCAAGTTCGCGGTGGCCGCGGATCCCGATCAGCAGATCATGAAGGAGTACGACGCGGTGCTCGCGTTCCGCCCGTCGCTCGCCAACCGCACCTCGTACGTGATCGCTCCGGGTGGCGCGATCCTCTACTCCTACACGGACCTCAATCCCTCGAAGCACGTGGCCAACACGATGGCCGTCGTCGCGAAGTACGTGTCGGAGCACAAAGGGTCGTAGCATGCGCCGCGATGGGAGCGATCGGTCACGGGTTGGGGGGCGCTCGTGAGCGCCGTGCCGGAGCCGCGCGAGCAGTCCGCGCAGCCGCAGAGTTCCGGTGAGCTCGAGGGCGCGGGGGGCGCAGCCGCCGTCGGGGCCTCGTCGCGTGCGCGGCCGGGCGCCGCACAGCTCTCCGCCGAGGGCCGGCTGCTGCGCCGGCTTCTACGGATGTTCGGGGATCCGGCGGTGGAGCTCGTGCTGTGGAACGGCGAGCGGGTCACGACCTCGGCGCAACCGACCGTCGCGCGGGTACGCATCGCGGACCGACGCGTGCTCTTCGGCCTGCTGCGCGATCCGCACCTGCGTTTTGGGGACGCCTACAGCGACGGACGGATCGAGATCGAAGGGGATCTCGTCAGGCTCTTCGAGTGCATCTATCGCGGCATGTCAGGCGCGAAGACCAAACGCTCGGTGCTCGGTGCGATCAGCGGACTCCTGAGCCGACCCCGCGGCAATACGCTCCGTGGCTCGCGTGACAACATCCACCATCACTACGACATCGGCAACGAGTTCTACGCACTGTGGCTCGGGCGGACGATGGCGTACACGTGCGCCTACTACCCCACGGCGAACGCGAGCCTCGATGAGGCCCAGGTCGCCAAGATGGACCACGTCTGCCGGAAGCTGCGGCTGCGCTCCGGGGAGCGGGTGGTGGAGGCGGGATTCGGCTGGGGGACGCTCGCGCTGCACATGGCGAAGCACTACGGCGTCAAGGTGCGCGCGTTCAATATCTCCCACGAGCAAGTGAGCTACGCGCGCGAGCGCCTGAAGAGCGAGGGCCTGTCGCAGCAGGTCGAGTATGTCGAGGAGGACTATCGCAACATCTCCGGCCACTACGATGCATTCGTTTCGGTCGGAATGCTCGAGCACGTGGGCGTGGAGCACTATCCGGAGCTCGGACGGATCGCGCGGCGCTCGCTCGGGAGCAACGGACGCGGTCTCATCCACTCGATCGGCCGCAATAGTCCGGCGCGGCTCCATCCGTGGATCGTGAAGCGCATCTTCCCGGGTGCCCATCCGCCCGCACTGAGCGAGATGTCGCAGATCTTCGAGCCGTGGGATCTGTCGATTCTCGATATCGAGAATCTGCGCTTGCACTACGCGCAGACGCTGCGCCACTGGCTCGCCCTGTTCGAAGCAAACGCCGCGCGCGTGCGGAGCCTGTATGACGAGCGGTTCGTGCGCATGTGGCGGTTCTACCTCGCAGGCTCGGTCGCGGGTTTCACGACCGGCACGCTGCAGCTCTTTCAGGTACTGTTCGCCCCGCAGGACAACAACGACATTCCCCTGACCCGTGCCTACATGTACCCGGGCTGAGCGAGAAGCGAGCGCGTGAAGCTCTGGGACGTGGTGATCGTGGGCGGCGGGCCGGCCGGCTCGACGGCTGCCTGGAAGCTCAAGCAGGCCGGGGCCGAGGTGCTGGTGCTCGACAAGGAGCGCTTCCCGCGCCTGAAGCTGTGCGCCGGCTGGATCACGCCCGATGTGGTGCGCGACCTTGCCATCGAGGTGGCGGACTATCCCCACCGCTTTCTCACCTTCGAGCACCTGCATGCGCACGTGAAGGCCCTGCACGTGCGCTTACCGTGTGTGCAGCACTCGATCCGCCGCTACGAGTTCGACGCGTGGCTTCTCGAGCGCTCGGGCGCACCGGTCGAGCAGCACACGGTACGCTCGATCCGGCGCGAGCCGGGCGGAGCCTATCTCATCGACGATGCCTTCCGCTGCCGGTATCTCATCGGTGCGGGGGGAACGCGCTGCCCGGTGTATCGAACCCTCTTTCGCGCGGCGAATCCGCGCGCAAGCGAGCTGCAGACCGTGACGCTGGAGCACGAGCTGCCGTACGACTGGCGCGAAGGCGAATGCCACCTGTGGTTTTTCGACGGGGGCTTGCCCGGCTATTCGTGGTATGTACCCAAGGCCGACGGCTGGCTCAACGTGGGCGTCGGCGGCATGGCCGAGCGCATCAAGCGTGGTGGCGCCGACATCAAGCACCACTGGGCGGCCTTCACCCGCATGCTCGATCGCAAGCTCGCGCGCGGTGCGCAGTACGATCCGGCGGGCTACAGCTACTATCTGCGTGGTAACGTCGATACGGTGCGCATCGACGATGCATTCCTCACCGGCGATGCCGCCGGGCTCGCCACTCGCGACATGTGCGAGGGAATCGGTCCCGCCGTGCGCAGCGGCCTGCGCGCCGCGCAGGCGATCCTCGCGGGCACCGAGTACGGGCTCGATGACGTGACCGGCGCGAGCCTCGGCGGCGGTGTCGCGAGCCGCCTGCTTGACTGGGCCTTCACACGCGGAGCGGGCCGAGCGCTCGCGCGCGCGACCAATGACGGAGACGCGCTCGTATGACATCCGAAAAGCCCATCATCTGGGGTGCTGCGGCGGTAGTGGTGGTGGCCGCGGGCGCGCTCTATTACTTCTACTACGTCCGTCACGGCACGCCGGTCGCGGTTCCGGCGCACGTGGCGCCGGCGCCGGTGTCCCAGCCGAGCGAGCCCGCGATCGAGAACCCGGTGCCCGCGGGAGGGGCGAGCGCCTCGGCCGCGCCGCTCCCCGCGCTCAACGACAGCGATGCGCCGCTGCGCGATGCGCTCACCGGAATCCCCGGCGGCACGACACTCGAGAAGTTCCTGAACCCGCAGAATCTCGTGCGCCACATCGTCGCGACCGTCGACAACCTGCCGCGCAAGCGCGTCGCGGTGGAGCTGCGACCGATCAAGCCCACCTCCGGACAATTCCTCGTGAGCGGCGCGGCCGACCACCTCACCGAGAGCCCGGATAACTTTCAACGCTACACTCCAGTCGTCGACATGGTGAAATCGCTCGACGCCAATAAGCTCGCGGCGATCTACTTCCACTTCTATCCGCTCTTTCAGCAGGCCTACGAGGATCTGGGCTATCCCACCGAGTACTTCAATGATCGGGTGATCGAGGTGATCGACCACCTGCTCCAGACGCCCGATGTGCACGGCCCGATCGCCCTGGTACAGCCGAACGTGATGTACCTGTACGCCGATCCGAAGCTCGAGGCTCTCTCGGCCGGGCAGAAGACGCTGATCCGCATGGGGGGCGACAACGAGGCGGTCATCAAGGCCAAACTCAAGGAGCTGCGCGACCTCCTCGCCGCGCACGGATCGGCGAGCGCCGCGGCGCCGGCGAGCGCATCCGCCTCGGCCCCGGCGGCGGCGCACTGAGGACCCGCGATGAAACGCCTGCGGTGCGGCCCGGATGTGGGCGCCTGATGCGCATCGATGAGCTTCGAGCTGCAATCGGACGAGATCGGATTGCGCCGCGCGCTTGCGAGCCTGCACGACATCCTCATCCCCGAGGAGACGCTCGAGGCGTGGGCCACGCAGCGGCGGATGTTCGCGCTCGCGCATCGCCGCCTCATCGTCGCGGCGACGAGCGGTAGGCTCGTCTGGATCGAGCGCAAGCTCCTCGGAGGCTTCGATCTGCGCAACGTCCGCTGGCAGGACCTCGAGGACGTATCGCTCGCGGTCGGCACGTTCGGTGCCGACTTGATCGTGCGCACCGGCCGCGTGGCCGATCTCGCCTCCGAGGGAAGCGCGGGCACGTGGACGTACCGCTTCGCGGGGCTGCGCAAGGCGCAGGCGCAAGCGGTCTACCGCATCTGCCAGGCGCAGGATCAGGCCTGGCGCGAAAAGCGTCGCGTGCGCGAGCTCGAGGAGCTCAGAGCGCGCTCGGGGGGCCTGCAGCTTGCAAGCGGCGCATTTCCGCAGGCTCCGAGCGCCGCCGGCGCAGCCGCCGCCGCGAGTGGCGCCGCTGCACCGGATGCCGCGCACCGCTTGCTCGAGGCGAGGAAGCTCCTCGACGAGCGGCTCATTACCGACTCGGAGTACGAGGCGATCAAGGCGCGGATTCTCTCGAGCAGCTGAGCGCTCGAGCTGGGATGCAGGCATGGCGTTGGCGGTGATCGGCGCGGGCCTCGGCCGTACAGGCACGATGTCCCTGAAGCTCGCATTGGAGCAGCTCGGCCACGGGCCCTGCCACCACATGGTCGAGCTCATCCTCCATCCGGAGACCGCCCCCCTGTGGGAGCGTGCGGCGGCGGGCGAGACCATCGAGTGGGACCAACTGCTCGCCGGGTATCGGGCCACCACGGACTGGCCCGCGTGCCACTTCTACCGTGAGCTCGCGGCGCGCTATCCGCAGGCCAAGATCATCCTCACGGTCCGCGACCCGCAGCGCTGGTTCGAATCGACGCAGGCGACGATCTTCAATCCAGAGTTTCTGCGCCAGACGCAGCATCGCGTGATGGGACGGTTCGTCGAGCTCGCGATCCTGAAGACGTTCGATCACCGCATGCACGATCGGGATCACCTCCTCGCCGTGTACGAGCGTCACAACGTCGAGGTGCGCCGGTGCTTCTCGCCGGAACGGCTGCTGGTCTACGACGTGGCGGAAGGGTGGACGCCGCTCTGTCGCTTCCTCGGCGTGCCGGTGCCCGCGCAGCCGTTCCCGCGCGCGAACACCACGGAGGCTTTTCGCGAGCGACGCGCGGCCGAGTCAGGCGGTTGATCCCCTGCGAGATCAGACGCCTCGCGGACGTTACGCGATGGCGGACGTGCGCGCCGTCGGTTCGCCGCGTGTCACGGATTCGGGCGCTGCGCGGAGCGGCGGCTTGCCGAGGATCAGGTCCGATGCCTTCTCCGCAATCATGATCGTCGCGGCGTTGGTGTTGCCGGAGGTGATCCTCGGCATGACGGAGGCGTCCACGACGCGCAGCCGCTCGACACCGCGCACGCGCAGCTGCGGGTCCACCACCGCCGCCTCATCGCTCCCCATCCGGCACGTGCCGACCGCGTGATAGAGCGTGTTGCCGGCGACCCGCGCATACGCAAGCATCGAGGCGTCGCTGTCACCGAAGCCATCCGCGGCGGACTCGAGATACGGCGCGAGCGCGGGCTGGCCCATGATCCGGCGCGTGAACTTCATGCCCGCGATCGCGGCCCGTTGATCCGCCGGTTCTCCCAGATAGTTCGGCACGATCGCGGGATAGGCTGCCGCGTCCCGAGAGCGGATGTGGACGGTGCCCCGCGACTCGGGGCGGATCTGGCACGGCGTGCATGTCATGCCCGGCTGCCGCTCGAGGACCAGCGCCTGGGTCTTCGCGAGCTGCTCGAGATCCATGCTGGCGGCCATCATCTGAAACTGCAGATCCGGCCGGGTGAGCTCGGGGCTCGAGCGGGCGAACGCGACGATATGCGCGACGGCGTAGGTGAGCAGGCCTTTGTGCGTGAGAAGGTACTTCACCACTTCGGCCGCGAGCCGTGCGCCGTGCGAGAGCTCATTCACGGTCACATACTCGCGCTTGACGCGCCACTGCGCGCCGATCATGTAGTGATCCTGGAGGTTCTCGCCCACGCCGCGCAGCGGCGCGATCACGGGGATGCCGTGGCGCTCGAGAAGCTCGCCTTGGCCGACGCCGGAGAGCTCGAGCAGCTGCGGCGAGGCTACGCTGCCGGCTGCCAGGATAACCTCCGCGCGCGCGCGGGCGAGCTCGCGTACGCCGTCCCGTCGATACTCGACGCCGACCGCGCGCTGGCCCTCGAGCACGACCCGCTCGGCGAGCGCGCCGGTCTCGACCCGTAGATTCGGGCGATGCATGACAGGGTGCAGATAGGCGACCGCGGTCGAGCAGCGCCGCCCGTCGCGAACGGTCACCTGGAACCACGTGGCCCCTTCCTGGTGGGCGCCGTTCACGTCGGCGGAGCGCGGGATGCCCGCCTGCACGCAGGCCTCGAGCATTGCCGCGGAGAGCGGATGGCGGCTGGTGAAGTCGGACACGGTGAGCGGGCCGCCGACGCCGTGCCATTCGCTCTCCCCGCGCTCCTGGTTCTCGGAGCGACGAAAGTAGGGCAGCACGTCGCGGTAGCTCCAGCCCTCGCATCCGGCGTCGCGCCAGCCGTCGAAATCGGCGCCCTGTCCGCGGATGTAGAGCAGGCCGTTGATCGAGGAGGACCCGCCGAGCACCTTTCCCTTGGGCCACTTGTGTACGCGGCCGCTCGTGTCGGGCTCGGTCTCGTAGAGCCAGTTGACCCTCGGATCGTTGAGGGTCCGCCCGAATCCGATCGGAGCGTGGATCATCACGTTCGACCAGAACTGCCCCGGATTGCGCATGGGCCGGTCGTCGCCGCCGGCCTCGAGCAGGAGCACCCGGCGGACCGGGTCGGCCGAAAGCCGATTGGCCAGTACGCAGCCGGCGCTGCCGGCACCAACGATGATGTAGTCGAACTCGTGGTCTGACATGCGGATCCCCCTGCAGAAATTCTACCTCTTGTGGCGTGAGGCGGGTGTATCGTCCGCGGTCGGGTGAGCACTCGCGAGGGGTAAGTCATGGCCGCCAAGCTGCGCAAGATCGCAACGGAAGAAGCATTCTCGATTCCCGAGGTCGCCAAGGAGCTGCAGAAAGTCGCGCGTGCGCCGGGCGAGAGCTCCGACTTGCCGCTCGTCAAGGGCATCTACGACGCACAGCCCGGTTACGGGAATCTCAAGTTTCTCGAGGGCCTGCTCGACCTCGAGGGCCGCCGCCTGCGCGAGATGGACGAGTACGGCGTCGATATGCACCTGCTCTCGCTCACGGCTCCGGGCGTGCAGATGTTCGACGCCGACACCGCGTGTGAGCTCGCGGCGCTCGCGAACGATCGGCTCGCCGAGGTGGTGGGCCGCCACCCGAGACGCTTCGCCGGACTCGCAGCCTTTGCACCGCAGTCGGCGGCCCGCGCCGCCAAGGAGATGGAGCGCGCCATCAATAAGCTCAAGTTGAACGGATTCATCGTCAATTCCCATACCCATAGCGAGTATTACGACGATCCGAAGTTCTGGCCGATCCTCGAAGCCGCCGAGGCGCTCGACCGCTGCATCTACATCCACCCGCGCGGGCCGTCGGACGGGCTCAAGGGCCCGCTCCAGCACTACGGCATGGACTCGGCCATGTGGGCGTACGGGGTCGAAGTGGGCACGCACGCGGTGCGCATGATGGCCGCCGGGGTCTTCGATCGCTTTCCGAAGCTCAAGATCTGCATCGGTCACATGGGCGAGGCCGTGCACTTCTGGATCTGGCGCATCACGTTCATGAACAGCCGGGCGCAGGCGATCGGGCGCGCGCCGAAGACGCAGCTCACGATGGAGGAGTACTTCAGGCGCAATTTCGTCATCACGACGAGCGGCGTGGAAGACCCGCTCGCGCTCGAGTACTCGATCAAGAAGATTGGCGCCGACAACGTCCTCTTCGCGATCGACTACCCCTATCAGCCGACCGCCCCCGCGGTGGCTTTCATGGACTCGGCGCCGATCTCGGATGCCGATCGAGCGAAGATTTATCACCAGAACGCCGAGCGGATATTCCACATAAAGCCGCTCTGAGGCGCGAGCCGGGCGCTATCCCGCGCGCGGATAGCTCGGATCGCGATTATCGATTTCCGCTCCTCGCCGCGGCGGGTTAGGGTAGCGCCTGCAGCACGGCGGAGCGGACATGAGCGCAACGATCATCGACGGCAGGGCGGTCGCGAGGCAGATCCGGGGGGAGATCGCCGCTCGGATCGAGGATCTTGCCTCTCGGCACGGCATGCGCCCCGGCCTCACCGTGATCCTCGTCGGGGAGGACCACGCCTCGGAGGTCTACGTGCGCAACAAGATCGCGGCGTGCCGGGAAGTCGGGATCCGCTCGGATCTGGTGCGGCTTCCGATCGAGATCACCCAGGCCGCGCTCCTCGAGCGGATCGATGCGCTCAATGTGGATCCGGGCGTCCATGGAATCCTCATCCAGCTGCCGCTGCCTCGGCAGATCGACATTCGCGCCGTCCTCGAGCGCATCTCCGTCGACAAGGACGTGGACGGCTTCCATCTCTACAACGTCGGCGGCCTGGTCACCGGGAACACGATCTTCCCGCCGTGCACGCCCTACGGAGTGCAGAAGCTCCTCGAGCACGAGGGCATTGATGTCGAGGGTCGCGCCGTGGTGGTGGTCGGCGCGAGCAACATCGTGGGCAAGCCACTGGCGCTCATGCTGATGCAGCAGGATGCGACGGTGTGCATCTGTCACAAGAAGACCCGCGACCTCGCGCAGTTCACGATCCTGGCCGACATTCTGGTCGTGGCGGCCGGTGTCCCGGGGCTCATCATTCCGCAGATGGTCCGCACGGGTGCCGTGGTGATCGATGTCGGGATCAACCGCTTGCCCGACGGGCGCATCACCGGCGATGTCGACTTCGAGGGGGTGCGGCAGAAGGCCTCCTACATCACCCCGGTACCGGGCGGCGTCGGACCGATGACCGTGGCGATGCTGATGCATAACACGCTCCTCTCCGCCGAGCGTGCGGCGGGCATCACCTCGAGTGGCCCCGCGCTATGATGCGAGGTCGCGGGGTTGTGAGGGGGCTATGGAGATCTTCGACTTTCTGATCGTCGGTGCGGGCACTGCCGGCTGCGTGCTCGCGGCGCGGCTGTCGGAGCGCCCCGACGCTCGGGTGTGTCTGATCGAGGCCGGCGGCCCGGATCGTCATCCCTTCATTCACATTCCTGCCGCGGTCGCGGCGGCGATCGGCACCCGCGCGATCAATTGGGGGTTTCTGACGGTCCCGCAGCGCGAGCTCCATGACCGCCGCATTCCGATCCCGCGCGGGCGGGTGCTCGGCGGCTCGGGCTCGATCAATGGCATGGTCTACTTCCGCGGCCAGCCGCAGGACTTCGACGAATGGGCCGCTGCCGGCCTCTCCGGCTGGAGCTACCGGGAGGTGCTGCCCTACTTCATCCGCTCGGAGTCGAATCCGGAGTACGCCGCCTCGCCCTACCACGGCAGCGACGGGCCGATCCGCGTCGCGCACATCCCGCGGCTCAATCCGCTCAACCGCGCGTTCTGGGACGCGATGGACTCGCTCGGATTCAAGCGCTGCGCGGATTTCAACGGACCGGAGCCCGAGGGCTACGGCCCGCGCCAGGGGACGATCCGCGCCGGACGCAGGGATTCGACCGCGACCGCCTACCTGCATCCGGCCATGCGCCGCGCCAACCTCAAGGTGCTGACCGGCGCGCTCGTGCGCCGCGTGACGATCGAGAACGGTCGGGCGACGGGGGTCGAGCTCGAGACGGGCGGGGAAGTCATCCGTCTCGGCGCACGCCGCGAGGTGATCGTCAGTGCCGGGACGATCCAGTCCCCGCAGGTACTCATGCTCTCCGGGATCGGCGCTCGCGCCGAGCTCGGCCGGTTCGGCATCGAGGTGAAGCGCGACCTGCCGGCGGTCGGTGCGAATCTTCACGACCATCTCGCCGCGGCGGTGCTCATGGAGATGCGCGACGGCGCCTCCTACGGCATCTCGCTCCGCGCGCTGCCGCGCGGAGCGTGGAACGTGCTCGAGTACCTGATCGCGCGCCGCGGCCCGTTCGCGAGCAACGTGTTCGAGTCGAACGCGTTCGTGCGTTCGCGGCCGCAGCTCCCGCGGCCCGACATCCAGGTCGTCTTCCAGCCGGCGCGGCGCAATCCGCACACCTTTCCGTTGCCGATCGGGCACGGCTTCGCGATCAGCATCGTGGGACTCTATCCGAGAAGCCGCGGGCGCATCTCCCTCGCAAGTCCCGACCCGCACGTGCCGCCGAACATCGATCCGAATCTGCTGAGCGACGCGCAGGACCTCGTCCCGCTCGTGCGCGGCCTCGAGCTGGCCCGGCGCATTGCCGCTACCGCCCCCTTCGCGCGCTATCGCGCATCCGAGGTGGCGCCGGGACTCGGCACGCAAGGCGATGCGGCGCTCGGGGACTACGTGCGGCACGCGGCGAGCACCGTGCATCACCCGGTTGGAACCTGCCGCATGGGCGCGGACGCCGAAAGCGTCGTCGACGGCGAGCTGTGCGTGCGCGGCATCGAGTCCCTGCGGGTCGCCGACGCATCGGTATTTCCGAGCGTGGTCGGCGGCAACACCAACGCGACCGTGGTCATGGTGGCGGAGAAGGCCGCCGACTTGATCCTCGGGCGGCCGGCGCCACGGCCGTTCACGGTCGCCGGCAATGCCGCGCGGCTCGAGGAGCCGAGCGCGGCCTGAAAGGGGAGCAGCATGGCGATCGAGCACGTGAAGAAATGGCGCATCGGAGATGTCGAGGTCGCGCGCTTCGTCGAGGTCAATGCCTTCGAGGACGACATGCAGATGCTGCTCAAGGAGGGCACGACCGAGTTCGTGCAGAGTTTCCCGTGGCTCGTGCCGCACTTCGCGACGCGTGCGGGCCGGATGCTCATCTCTTTCCAGTGCTTCGCGCTGCGATCGCGCGGGCGCAACGTCATGATCGACACCTGCATCGGGGCCGACCGCAAGCGTGAGTTCGACGTGTTCTGCAATCTCAAGAGCAGCTTTCTCGAGGATCTCACGGCCGCGGAATTTCCCCCCGACTCGATCGCCACCGTGCTCTGCACGCACCTGCATTTCGATCACGTGGGCTGGAACACTCATCTGGTCGACGGGCGCTGGGTGCCCACCTTCCCGAAGGCCCGCTACCTCTTCGGCGAGCGCGAATGGGAGCACTGGCAGCACCTGCGCCGCACCGGCGGCTATCACGATCTCAATCATCTCGCCGACGCCGTCGATCCGATCCTCGAGGCGGGGCTCGCCGAGTTCGTCGGCCCGCAGCACCGCATCACCGACGAGGTATGGCTCGAGCCCACACCCGGACACACCCCGGGCCACGTGAGCGTGCACATCTCTTCGCTCGGCGAGGAGGCGGTGATCACCGGGGATCTGATGCACCACCCCATTCAGCTCGCGGTCCCCGAGCTGCAAGGCAACTTCGACATGGACAAGGCGCAGGGGGCGCGCACGCGGCGCGCGTTCGTCGAGCGCTACCAGGACCGCAAGGCACTCATCATCGGGAGCCACTTCTGCGACCCCACATCGGGCTGGATCGTGCGTGACGGCGCGGCGTGGAAGCTCGCGCTCGAGTGACCGATGGCACTTGAGATCGCCGAGCAGATCGTCCTCGTGACGGGCGCGGGCCGCGGGCTCGGGCGCTCGGTCGCGGAGAAGCTCGCGAGCCTCGGTGCGACAGTGGGCGTGCTCGATGTCGATGCCGCAAGCTGTCAAGCTGTATCGGAGGCGATCCGCGCCGCGGGCGGCAAGGCGCTTGCGTATGCGGCCGATGTCGCAGACCGGGACGGCTTCGCCGCCGCCGCCGCGCGGCTCGCGGCGGAATGTGGGCGCATCGATGCCGTCGTCAACAACGCGATGCTGCTGCGGTACGAGCCGATCGAGAAGGTGACCGAGGCGGTGCTCGATCGGATGCTCGCCATCGGGGTGAAAGGATCCGTCTGGGGCGCGCAGATGCTGCTCGCTCACATGGACGCCGCGCGCGGCGCGGCGATCATCAACATGACCTCGCCGGTGGCCGAGCGCGGCTATGCGAACACCGCGATCTACAGCCTCGTGAAGGGCGCGCTCGTCACGCTCACCAAGACGCTCGCCGTCGAGCTCGGGCCGCGCGGGGTGCGCGTGAATGCCGTCGCTCCCGGTTCCGTCCCGACTCCGGGTGCGGTCGGGCTCAACGATCGCGCGGAGTACGAGCGGCGTGCGCGGACGATTCCCTTGAGAAGGCTCGGGAGGGAGGAGGACAACGCCGCGGCGGTCGCATTCCTTCTGA
>Ga0335073_10004119_pt1 | contig 20336 bp, 24 predicted proteins | sample Lox_Sample_22_FD_207093 | JGI IMG/M metagenome (GOLD analysis project Ga0335073, IMG submission 207093) | Soil microbial communities from Loxahatchee National Wildlife Refuge, Florida, United States - Lox_Sample_2.2 | ecosystem: Environmental > Terrestrial > Soil > Wetlands | place: USA...
CGCCCAAGGGCGGCAACTTCATCTCCCCGCTCGCCTTCGCCGTGCGCTCCGCGACCACCTTCGCCTTCGCATCGGCCTGGCGCTTGGAAAGATTCGAGTAGTAGAAATAGAGAAACCCCCCACCCACGAGAATCACCACCGTGAGCGCGAGGAGATTGTTCACGCGATTTTGGAGCGACCGTTGCCGGTTGACGGAGGGGATGTCGCGCTCCCCTTCGACATTCGCGCCGGCGACCGAGCGCACCGATTCCGCCGCATCGGAGGATCCCGGCTCGATGGCTGAAGGTTCGCTGCTCATGGATTCTTGACTCCCTTCGTCGTGCGCTCAACACCCGGCACCAGGGTCTGCGATTTGAGCCGCTCTCCCCCGCCATCGAAGGAGCGGTTCTGAAGGCAGGCGACCAATTTGCCTCGGCGTAGCACGAAGCCCCGCGCAACGCGGTGAATCACCACCTCATCGTCCTCGACGGTGAAATTGACGAGGCTCTCCGTGTCGTCATCGTTCTTGACGTACATCGTCGGAAATTCCGCGTGCGCGGAGAACTTAAGCCGCGTCTGCACCCCGTCATCCACCGCGCGAATCGGCCGGATCGCCCCACTGCCGCAGCCCCAGTAGTTGGCATTCAAGACCCGCGCCGGCGACCCTTCCGCACTCGCGAGCGCCCCATTCGTGCGCTCCTCCTCGAGCGCGCGCGCCGCTCTCCTCGCCTCCTCCGCGGGGTAGATGAACCTCAAGGAGTAAATGACATCGTCCCGATCCGGGTCCGGCCGAGTCGCGCTCGCGCTGTAGTCGAACTCATAGACATGGCGGGTCGTGATCACCGTGATGTTGGTCGCGACCTTCTCGGCGAGGGGCTTGAGAACTAAGTGATTCCCCTCATACCCCACATCGAGCGCCTTGTTATCGCCCGCGGCGAGATTGACGAAGCTCTCCCCGTCCGCAAACTGAAAATGGATCTGGTAGCCGACGTAGCCCTTCAACTTCACAACCTGCTCGGGATCGTAGGCGACGATGCGCACGCGCGAGTCCACCAAGCCCCGGGGTGGTACCTCCTCGCCGCGGGCCGCATTCGCCGCCAGCACGAGGATCGAGAGCGCGAGGAAGGCGCTTCTTCTCATCGTCTTCATGACCCTGCTCCTGCGGTAGAGGTTTGAGCTCCGGGCTCGGCCAGAATCTCGGGCTCCTTGCGATACTCCAAGATCCGAAACCCCAGGGGGTTCAAGGAGCGCAGCTGCTCATCTTTGGAGGGCGCCACATAGTCGTATTGAATGGTCGCGATCCAGTGCCGGATGCTCTCCGCGCCCGTCCCGCCTTGGCGTGTCGCGGTCAAGAATCTCGCCTGCGCGAGGTCCTGAGTGCCATCCGCGCGCTTGATGAAGCTGATCGACTCGACCTGTGAGCGCACCGTGGTGCCATCCTTGTAGAGCACGAGGGGGCTCTGGGCATTGGCCCGATCCCAGAGCTGCATCCACAAGGAATTTAAGACCGGGCTGTTATAGGCGCCGATGAGGTTATAGTCCTGCTCGGCCATCGCGTAGAAGTAGCGCTCGCGCGTCACGACGTAGTTGTGCAAGAGATAGCGGGTCACGACCTCCGAGATCGGGGCATTCCCGGCATAGAGCGGCACCACATCGGTCACCCCGGTGGTGTTATCGACCCGGATGACGAAGGGCTCGACGGATTTCAAGGGGAGCATCGCGACGAACGCGAGGAGCGTGAGGGCTGTCAGCGCCCCGAACGCGGCCGTGACCCAGTAGGCACGACGCTTGGAGCTTTCGGCGCGCGCGACCAGGTCTTGCTCCCAGCGCTGCGCACAGCCGAGGTAACCTTCGAGCTCAGCGCTGCGTGCCATGGGAGGCCATGGAGCTCAAGTTGATGGGCGTGTAGGGGCCTTTGCACTCGGGCGGCCGACGGTGCGAGGCGCAGCCCTGTGTAAGGCAGCCGACGATGATCAACACCGTGAGGCGAACCACTTTTCTCTTGGCCATGCGGGGTCTTCGTCGCACCTTCATACACACCTCCTCACGGCTGCGATTTGATCTGATTGGGATGGATCTTTCGCCAGGCGGCACTCACCACCTGCCCCGTCCGATAGCCCGCCTGTTGCCCGAGCTTGCGGCTCAAGGCATCCAAGCGACTCGCCGTCGAGGGCGTGTAAGCGCCGGTGGCCGCATCGAAGACGCCGCGGCCGAACCGGCCGGCGCTCCCCATACCACGACGAATGAAGCCGCTCACGATGCCGCCACTCGAGAGCGCGATGCCGCTCGCGAGCGCCGAGGCCATGGGCAGGACCTGGCGCATGATGAGCACGATGAAGCCGCAAAAGACCGACACCCGAAGCGCATCGGCGGCCTGGACCGAGGCGCCTTGGGCGTAGGCGATCTGCAGCGGCACGTTCACCGCGTGGAGCATGAGGTTTGACAGGGTCGCGACCAGGATGATCACGAGGGCGTAGTTCGCGAGCTGCGCGATCCACGCCTCGAAAAAGCGCTTCGTGGCATCGAAGAAGAGCATCGCAATGAAGATCGGGCCGACCGCGAGCAAGATCGCGAGCGAGACGAGAGCAAGACACATCAGGAACGCCACATAGATGGTCACGAGCCCGATGCAGATGTAGCAAATGAGGGCGCAGCATATGAGCGCGAGGCCGCTCTCGCTGAAAAGACTTCCACGGGTAAGGAGCGAATCCCCCACTTCCGATCCCTGGTTCCAGATCGTATCGACCGCGCCCATCACCGAGGGCGAAGCGCCGCCCACAATGCCGGCGGCGAGGGATTGGGGGCTTTGAATGAAGATGTCGAGGAGCGGAGAGATGTTCTGCGAGAGCTTGAACACGAGAACCAGGATCACGCCCAGGATCAGAATCCGCCGCCCCCCCTCGAGCACCGGCTCCTCGATCTTGCCCGTGAGCTGCAAATAGCCCCACATCATGACGTAGACCGAGGCGAGCGTGATCACGGCCGGCTCGATCAGCGTCGAGACCGTCCCGACCTCGCTGCCGATGAAGGTGTTCACCTGCCCGGTCAGCCATGTGAAGAAGGAGGTCCACATAGGAGTCGCTCACTCGATCCTCAAGGTTTCTTATGATCCGGGGTATTCCAGTTGAGGGGCGGCAAGTCTTTCATGGTGCCGAGCTGCTTCCGTCCATCCGCCTCGAGCGCGTTTTGACAGTCAGGAGTCGCCCGGCGCTCGGCATCGTCCGCGCACCAGGCGACCTTTCCCTGCATGGCATCGGGGTGCTCCAGGTACCAAGCTACGGTCTGCGGCGGTTCGGACCTGCTGCACCCGAGGAGTAGCGTCAGCCCCGCCATCGCGCCGGCTCCGACAACTCTCACCACTGCACCGCCTGCAGTGTCGACATCCGGCCGAGTGATTGCACCGAGAGCTCGCGCGCGGTCTGTGCGTTCTGCAGTTGCTGCGCCTCAACGGTCTGATAGAGCGCTTGGGTCTTGATCTGGTTCGTCTGGGTCATTAACTGCTCGGACTGAATGCGCCCGGCGAGATCGGCGCTTGCCTTGGTATCAGCGGTCGTGCCCAACGCGGAGATCAATCCCTGCTGGGTCGAGAAATTGTTGCTCGCATTCGCCTGGGTCTGCTGGGAGAGCATGGCGAGGGTCGCCGCGGAGCGGCGCGAGTTATTCAAATAGCTCTGTGCTTGCGGGGAGAGCGTCGCGACTTGCGCGGGGGTCAAGACCGCATTCGTTTGCACATTGCTCTGGACCTGAACCGCGAGCGGTGCATAGGTCGTGCTGGTCCCGTTGATGACGCTCTGAAGTTGCGCGTAATTGGCGGGCAGGTAATTGCGCTCGGCGATGGAGATCGGCAGGAGCAGCTGCATCCCGCGCCCGCCCGTGATCGCGTTATACGTCGAGACCAGCTGGTTGTATTGCTGCACCATGCCGTCGAGTTGCTGGCCCCAGGAGATGACCTCTTGTATCGACTCGGTGAGGTTGGCCACGTCGATAACGGCAAACTGCGCCCGGGCGGGGGCTGAAACGCCGACGTACAGGAGCGCTAAAAGGGCGGCGTGTATGAAGTGACGCTTGAGATGCTTGAGCATTGGGATTCTCCTTGTTGAAGTACTTATCCGACGGCAATTCGCTTCTCGACGGCTCTCTCGGCAGGGACCCGCCCCGCCGGACGCTTCGCCGTCGCCTCGCGAAAGCGGGGGAGCCAGTCGTCCGGGTCCGGGCCGACCTCGGCAATCACCCGATTCATGATCTCGATGTTCGCGATGCGCCCTGAGATCACATTGAGCTCGTAATCGAAGCCGCGAAGGTTCAACTCGCAGACGACGCTGTGATGGCCTTGCTTGATCAGGAACATCCGGGAGCCGGGCTCCAGGCCCTCTTTCAATAGGAGGTATTCCTGCACGGAGAGTCCAAAGCCGCTGACGTATTCGGCTTCGGTCGCCTTGTCGTTCGGGAAGAATACCTTGGTCGGCGTCTGCTCAATCAGGGTCCTCGCGATCGGGCTCGCGAGCACATCGCTCGGGCTCTGGGTGGCGAACGCGGCGACCCCCTCGAGCTTGCGCCAGGTTTTGAGGCCATCTTTTGCAAAGCCCTCGAAGGAGGGGTCGGACAGGAGCTTCGAGAACTCATCCATCCACACGACCAAGCGCCGGCCATCCAGGAGCCGGCGCACGATCTGAAAGAGATACATCGTGACGGGGACGCCGGTGACTGCATTATCGACAAAGTCCGTGACATCAAACCCCATGAGGGCGCTCTCATCGAGCAACGCGGCGACCGTGTCCTCGCGGTTGTCAAACACCCAGGCGTAGTCGCCCCTCTCCTCTGCGCACCATTTGCGCAGGCGCGCGTGCATCCCTTCCGGGTCCGTAGGATCCAGAAACTCGAGAAGCCGAGACAGCCGGCGCGAGGCCTTCGGGAGCTTCAAGGTGCCGTGGAGCGCGAGGTCGAGGTCCGCCTCCTCGCGCACGGTGAAGGGCTTGTCCGCCCGCGAAACCAGGCGCCGGAGCCAGGTCTTCAAGAACTCGAGGTTCGACGGCGTGGGTTCCAACTGCAGCGGATTCATGCCGGTGGCCACGCCGTTCTTCAAGGGCAGGTACCGGCCTCCGAGCGCACGCACCAGGATCTCGAGGCCCCGGTCCTTGTCGAAGAGCACCTGGGTGGCACCCGTCTTCATGAGCATGCACACGCAAAAGCCGATGAAGACCGTCTTCCCGCTCCCGGTCGGTCCGATGACGCTCGTGTGGCCGATGTCCTTACGGCTCCCGCCATCGGCCGCCCGCGGATCACTCGCATGGAGCGAGAAGTAGTAGGGGGAGCGCGCGTTGGTGATCAGCATCGTGAGCGCATCGCCCCAGTGGTTGCCGGTCGGGCGCCCCAATGGGAAGTTGTGGAGCGGGGACATCCCGGCGAAGTTGCGACTCGTGATCGGGGCCTTGCGGCCGCGGAATCCGAAATTGCCAGGAAGCTGCGCCCAGTAGCCGGCTTCGAGCGCAAGATCCTCCCGCGCGACCACCATGCCGGTCTCGGCCAGGATCGAGCGGGCGTTCGACAGGTTGTCGAGGAGCTCCTTCAATCGCGCACGGGATTCCTCTTCCTTCGAGCCCTCGAAGGCGTCCGCGAGGACATGGAGTGTCATGTGATGATCGCCCATCACGAACTCGTTGCCGGTCAACTGATCGAGCGCGACTTTCAGCTCCTCGGCTTGGCTCACGGCGAGGTCCTGGGCATTTCGCATGCGGGCGTACTGCGCCGAGAGCACGCGCTGCGCGGTCGATTTGGGCAAGAAGGTGAAGCTCTGCGTCAGAACGAAGGGATAAGGCGCGGTCAGGAGCAAATTGAACATGCCGGCGCTCGTCGGCGTCGGGTATTCCTTGATCCCCAGAAAAGCGCCGAGCCGCGTTTGCGTCGGGCTCCGGTATTCCATGGCCTCGGCGCCGAAGAAGGGCCGCGTCGTCATCAGGACTTCCGAGAGCGCCGAGCGCGGCAAGGGTAGCGCTTGCGGCTCGCCATTGACGAGAAGACCCAGATACTCAAGGAGCGAGGAGTAGAGCCGCCCTGCGCGCTCGTAGATTCCCAGCACTTGAGGTTCATACCGGTCGAGCGCGGCTTGAAGCTGCGAGCGAAGCTTTGCGCAGGCCTCGAGCGCATCGGCGAGCCCTTGCGCTTCATTTTGCTTACTGCGCGAGAGAAGCTTCATCGCGGTTCCCTGCACCATGCCGGCCTGCGGGCGAAAAACAACAGCGAGATAGAGCTCATTCACCATCAAGGTCTCGCCGGCGACGCGCTCTCGATAGTGCTCATCCACGGTGCGGGAGAAGCCCGGAGGGCATTCACCGCCGGGGTACGCGTTGTCGCGCCTTCGGATGATGTGCGTCCAGAGCGCGACCTGATCGCTCGCGATATTTCGAAGCAGCACGTTCAAGCGCTCGTGCCAGTTGTTGATGTCCGCATCATCCGCACTCTGAAAGCTCGCGCCGGCCAGGCGAAAGGCCTGCACGAAATCCCCCGCTTTGGTCTTCACCACGTTCTCGTGCACGTGCGAGGTGTAGGGGATGTTCATCGCCCCGAAGATCTCGCGGTTCATCGCCGAGCGACGAAGGAGCGCCTTGCGATGAGCCGCCTTGCGACCACTCAAATAAGCGAGCACGGCAAAGAGCGCCGCGAGCACCATCGTCAAGAGCGCGCCTCCAAGGAGAATCTGCTCGACATTGGGATTCTTGTAGAGCACTCGACTCCTCATCCATTCATTGGCGATTCGGCGCCTCGCCGAAAACCCACCGCCGGCGACCCTTCGCATCCGGCAAGTCAAAGCGCAGCGGGCTATAGCTATTCGCCTTCCAAAACCGCACGTTCCCCAAGATGCCCGGGCCCCGGGTGCGGCCCCACAGAAACAACAGATCAAAGAAGCGCGGATCGTTCTTGCAGACCAGCCAGAAGATGCCGTGGATCGGCACGCACACGAGCATCCAGAGGAGGTTCTTGGTGAGCAAGAAGAGCTCCACCGTCGTCAATCCGTTGATCAGGAGCGCCGCATAGGTCACACCCATCGCCATGGCGGGTCGCGTCACGCCGGCGAAAAGGGGATCTTCCGTGATCCCTTGGGGACGACTCTCGCTCATGGCATCAGACGCCGAACATGCCTCGGACCCAGGTGACGATCTGCTGCGCGCCGAAGACAAGACAAATGCCGGCGACGCCCGCGACCGCCCAACCCCAGGAGATCTTGTTGAACCAGGCGGCGGCACCCAAGGCCATGACGGCGATCACCGCGATCGGGGTCAAGATCGCGAGGATGTTGGTGTTGGCGGCCGTGGCACCCGTCGTGAACGGGCTCGTACTGGCCCCGGCAAAGGCGATCTCGGGTGCGACGCTCGCGAAGGCACAGGCGAGGAGCGCCCACACGACCCCCTTGAGCCACCGATGCTTTTCAATGGCGCGGGCTGCGCGCGCGCTCAAATAGTTCCCCTCATTCATTGGCATGACTCCTTGGCTTCTCTACGGACTTACGTTCCTTGGCGTTTCGGCATCAAACAATCGGTGCGGAGCTCCTTTAAGGCTCCGTGGCGGAATGGGCCGCTCGCGAGTCTCGGTACACGAGAAACGGGCGCTCGGGAGGATCAGAAGCTCGAATCTCTTCATCGAGCGCTTGCGGCCCGCGATCCGGGCTCGGCGCAGCGGACCGTTCGCGGACCGCCGCTTCGGGCTCGGCGCCGTACATGCCCCACTTGGAGCTCGCGACGGCATCGTGATTTAAGTCCCCCTCGCCCTTCTCCTCACGCGAGTAGAGGTCCCATCGGGCTCGGGCTCGCCTCATCGCACCCTCCTCTGCGGAGTCGCGCGCAACCACTTGCGGAGACGACACCTTCGTTCGCCTCATCGAGTCATCCGGAGCGAAAGGATCCCGGAGCGCCTCTGCGGGGGCGGAAGCGAGGGGATTCGTGCGGCGCTCCCAGCGGCGCTTGAGGTCCAAAAATCGCGCGCGGTGCTCCCGCAGCGTTTGTGCGGCGAGGGCGGCTCCGAGCGCATCGCCTTCGGCCGCGTGCGCGAGTTCATCGCGCATGGCCGCGCCCGAGGCCTCGAACTCGGCCTGAAGCGCTGCCTTGAGGTTTCGAGCATCTGAGGACTCCTCAAGGCTCAAGGCGCCGGCCGCAAATCCTCGGCCGCCGGCCACGAGAAGCACCATGAGGCATGAGCCTTCAAGAACCCGGGATGTCTTGCGGCGCATAGGGAGCCTTCAGCGCTCGAGCGCGTGGGGCTCGGCCGGCGCGACCGCGCGGGCCGTGCGCTCGGCACTGCGACGGCTTTGCAGGGCATCGTTCCAGTCCTTGCCCACCTCCGCCGGCCGATCGCGGCGCACCTCGCCCTTCAAGCGCTCGGCGAGAAGTGCCGCCATGCGATCCCCCGCCTTGTCCGCGTTGAAGGCCGCGATGATCTCGTAGCCTCGAGCGCGCAGCGCCGTCGCGAGCCGTCCCGGCATCTCCACCGCGTTTCCGGTGGTTGAGATGATGAGGCCCGTCCCCCGAAGTGCCTGGTAGGAGAGCGCCTCGATCCCGCTCTCGACGAACGCGGCGGCCGGCTCCGCTCCGGCCTTCACGATGAAAAGCCCCTTCTCGCCGTGCACCGAGTGATAGGGACGCTCGTAGGTGCCGCGTAGCTCGAATCCCACCTCACGGCCCGTCTCATCGGTCAGGCGAAAGACGACATTCCCCTTGGTATCGGAGAAGGCCTTGCCGCTCTCGAGCGCTCGATCGACGATCCGCTCTGGAATCGCCCGCACCGCCGTCAGGTACCAGCGTGCCCTCCCGCTCCGCTCGCTCGAGGGGGTGGGCGGCGGACGTGCATCTCGGCTGGGAGCAGGCAAGGGCGCCACCATCTTGCGCGGCAGTTCCGCGGGACCCGCAAGACCTGCCAGCTCGCGCACCGCTTCGCGAAAGTCGACGTTCTTTACGTACTGGACGAGATCGATCGCCCCGCCCCCGCCCGCGCGCCCCAAGCGCATCCGGTGCAGCGCCCCTGCCCCGTTGTGATCATAGAAGCGGGAATCCGTGACCGTGATGCGGCTTCCGCCTAGACGCCAGTTGCGAGTCGGGTCCTTGGGATCGCGCTCCGCACCCAACCCCTCGAGGACCGTCGAGAGCGGAATCGACCTGAGTCTTGCGATTTGATCGGCGTCCATGAGCGGCGTCCATCCACAGACATTAATTTAGATGCGCGTAAAGAGGATTAAAAACGATCCTCTTGCCAGAGACTACCGAAAATTATTTCGGCAACGCAAGCCCTCGTTTGCGTATTCGGAGAGTTCGGCGGCCGAACTTTCTGGAAATTATGGAGGGAGCAACGAGCGGCCGGCGGCCCCCAAGGCCGCGTTTAAGAGGATCGGCGGGGCTTTATGGCGCTTACTCGTCGCGGAAGATGAAGATGCCGACGCCCGAGCTCTTGCCCTTGCGCCGCTTGCTGTCGGCGAGGCGTAGCGTGGATTCCACGCTCGCCGCGGATTTCTGCAGATCCGGTGGCACCCGTTTCAGCCACTCCCTGAACTCTCGCTCGGTGAGCTCTCCGGAGGCGTAGCGCTGGAAATGCCCGCGATGTTTCTCTCCTTCCGGCAAGGCATTATTGTGCAAAATCGTGCGGGCCAGACGTTGGACCCCTAAGGTCACGGCCGCGAGCGTGAGTTCCGGGGTCTTCGGGGTCAAGAGCATGATGGTCCCTAGGAGCGCGACCTTGTCCCCCTTCAAACGCTGGACCTCGCCGTGACGCACGATGGCATTGACGACTTCGCTCACCCGCATGTCGGGGACGAAGCGATGAGCGAGGGTCTCGAGCGTCGTGCCCTTGCCGCGGACCGGCAAGACTCGTGGCTCACCGTGCTGGTCGACGTAGCGCTCGTTTTTTTGCCAGTAGCTCAGCATGTCGCCGATCGCGTGCGATCGCTCAAGGAGCATCTTCGCGGTCCTGCCCGGGCTTCGCTTCTGTCTCATGGCACCCGAGAAGGCGTCCTCTTGCTCCTTCTTCGAAAGCCCGGACCGACTCATAGCTTCCACCGACACCTGCGCAAGCTCGAGCGCCACACGACGCAAGTCGGTCCGATCGCCGCCCCCGGGAGCCAAGGGCGTTGCACCCTTGTTGCGAAAGCGGATGGCGGTTTTCTTCCTCTGGGGCATAGGATGTCGCTTAAGGCCTCAGCCGAGCTTGCCGTCTTCCCGAAATACGTAGAGTCCGACTCCGCAGATCTTATCTTTGCCGCTGAGCATCTTGGGATCCTCGGCGGCGAGATCGCCCTCGATGGTGTTGGAAGTTGTCTGCAGGAGCTTCCGTATCGAGCGCTCCCATACCGCGTATCGTTTCTTGGGAAGCGCCCCATAGACCTGTCGCTCGAAGCGTCCCATCCCCTTCTTGTGAGGTGGAATGCGTGCGTTGTACACGCAGGTTTCGGCGAGATGGCGGAGCTGATTGATCATCCAGGCCAAGGAGATCGCTGGTGTCTTCTGCATGATATTCACCGGATTCCCGACGAGCGCGACCTTCTCGCCCTTGAGCACCCGCACCTCGGATTGCTCGCAGAGGATCTTGATCGCCTCCGGAATCGGGGTGCCCGGAATGCACTGCTTAACCAGGGCTTCCAGGCTCGCGCCCTTCCCGTAAAAGGGCAACACCTTGGGTGATCCATCGGGCCCCCGGTAGCGAGCATCGCGGCGCCACATCGCCACCAGGAGCGAGACTCCGCGCTCGTTTTTCAGTACCGTCTGGCTCGGCCTCACTCGCCGCTTGGCTCCTAACGCGAGCTTGAGCCCGAGGCGTTGCTGCGCTCGAGACACACCGAGTTCGATCACCGCATCGCTCATCACGTTGTAGAGCTCTTGGGTAAGGACCGTCATGAGCGCCGATTCTTCGAGCTGATGCGTGGCGCGCGATGAGCGCTTGCCCCTCGAGCGTTGCTTCGGCTTCCTCAAACGCTCCATCGTCCTCGCCACCCCTTCATCGTGAGACCTCGACTGTCCCCTAGCCCTTTGTTCCTTGGTACTAATCATGGACACCGATGCCAAGCATTGCTACCGTACCCGCGAGAAAAACTCGCACTCTCACTTGGGCAGCGCCTATTGAGTCTCTAACTTTAATGAGCTTTTTACAAGAACAAGCACGAGGATTAGATTGCATGCTGAGGATGCTGTGCGCGATCATGGCCGTTGACATAATTGCTTCTCGCCCGACTCGTCGTTGAAGGAACCGCGCGTTGGCAGGATCTGAAAATCGATTTGAGCGTGCTCAACTCTTGAGCGCGGCGTTCGATCCGATCATCGATATCTGCGTGCGATTGGGCGTCAATGCGAGCGAGCTCGAGTCGCTCCTGCGCGTTGAGTTCGTGAAGCGCCTGGCGGCGATGCTCCCCAAAAACCCCAAGACCGGCAAAGAGCCGAGCCACGAGGAAGTCGCCTTGGCCTCCGGATTGACTCGCGCCGAAGTGCAGAAGATTCGAACGCGAGGCGACAAAAAGAGCATGCACCTTCGCCTGCGCAAGCGTTCGCAACGCTCAAAAAGCCAGCGGGTCCTGGACCTTTGGACATCGGATGCCCGTTTTTTGAATAACAGCGGCGGCCCCTTGGCGCTTCCCCTCGATCGGCAGCTCTCGGGCCCAAGCTTCGAGGAGCTCGTCGCCGAGGCCCTGCCGCACAACCGCCACGCCAATGTGCTCAAGGACTTACGGCGGCGCGGCCTCATCCAGGTGACGGATGACATTGTGCGAATTCGCCGCGTCACGCAGTCGCTCCCGACGGAGCTCAACACCGCATCCTTGAACTTCATCGCCGAGCAGATGCACGTGGTCGGAAGGACGCTTCTGCAAACGGTCGAGAACCCGGAAGGTCCGGGTGCGGATCCCGTCGCCCTCTTTGCGGTCACCGAGCCTGTGGCGATCCCCGAAGATCAGCTCGACATCGTGCGCGCGGCCCTCCAGGACCAGATCACCCACTTTGTGCAACACATCGAGAAAGACCTCACGCGCAAGGTCAAGCCTGGCAAGCGCAAAGGCGCGAAGGTCCTCGTCGGCACGAGCGTTTACACCTTCTCGAATCGATAATCCCCGTCTTTCGGGCAGTGCGGGCCCGGACCCTGTGCCGGGGTTGGCTCCAAATGAGTGACGGGCGAAAAGATCCCACTCGCGTGCTGGCGACAGCGGTTTTTAGCTTAGGGTGACCCCTGTTCCAGAGAAAAGCCCCATTTCTGGTGAATTCGTATAGAAATGTGACGATCTAGGAGGATTAAAAAACATCCCCTGACAGAGTTTCTACCGTTGACGTTTTTCAAGTACTCGGCGTAGTCTGTGCTCGTCATCGGAGCATTTGAGGGCCTCCCCCCGGACGCGGCGTCATGCAGGTCATCTCCATCGTCAATCAGAAGGGTGGCGTCGGGAAGAGCACGCTCACGAGCCTTCTCGCCTTCTATCTCACCGACAAGCACGCCGCGCGCGTGCTCGCGGTCGATTTGGACAGCCAGAGAAACCTCTCGTATACCTTGCGCCGATTCGGGAGCGATATCTCGACCACGGCCCTCTTCGATGAGAAGCCTCTCCTTGTGCGGGCGGCGGGTCCTGGAATTGCCTTGATCGCGGGCACACCGGAGCTTGCGAACCTCGAGCGCGCGACGGCGGCCGAGGCCAACCGGCGGGTGCAAACCTTTGCGAGGCATCTTAAGGCCCTGGATGCGGAGTTCGATTATTGCCTGCTCGATCCGCCGCCGACCTTGGGAATCCGCATGATCGCCGCGCTCGCAAGCGCCGAATTCATCGTGATGCCGATCGAGCTCGAGGAGTACTCGACTCAAGCCGTGAAGGACATGCTGCAGACGGTCTTCGGGGTGCGCCAGCAATGGAACCCGAAGCTCAAGTTTCTGGGGATCCTCGCGAACCGCTACATGCACAACTCGGCGCGGCAGAAAGCAGCGCTCCGTGAGCTCCTCGAGAATTACCGCGACTATGTCCTCCCCTTGAAGATCTCGACCCGTAGTGCGATCCCCCGCGCCCTCGAGGAGGGGCGCGGCGTCTGGCAGCTCCCGAGCACGGCGGCTCGGGATGCGAGCATCGAGGTGCTCCACGCCTTCGACACGCTCATGAAGGGAATGACGAAAGCGACCGCAGAGGCCGAGCCCGCATGATCCAGTTCGATGAGCTCAGGGATTTTGACGTGACGGCCTTGAAGCGTGATGCCACCTCAGCGGCCGGGGCACCCCGCGAGTTGCCCGTCGATAAGATCTATCCGGACCCCGACAACATTCGCAAAGGTTGTCCCGAATCGACCATCGCGGAGCTGGCCGAGACCATTCGGCAGGACGGCCTGCTACAGGCCATTACCGTGCGCAAGCACCCCGATCAGGTGGGGTGCTACCTCATTAGCTATGGGGAGCGCCGCTGGCGGGCCATGCGCCTCCTGGGGCGCCCCACGATCGCCGCCGTGATCAGTGAGACCTTTGATCCGTACCGCCAGGCGATCGAGAACCTGCAGCGCGAGGACTTGACGCCAATGCAGATCGCGCAGTTCGTCGCGAAGCGTGAGGCGGCGGGCGACAGCCGCACGATGATCGCGAAGCGACTCGGGAAATCGAAGTCCTTCATCTCCGAGCTCGCCCATCTCATGAGTGCACCCCCGGCGGTGCGGGAGGCCTTCGAGGAGGCCCGGATCGACACCCGAACGGCCTACCTCCTGGCGCGCCACTACCCCGATCATCCGGAGCAGATCACCCGCTGGCTGAAGGGCGAGTCGCCGGTCACGCGAAACCTCATACGCCGGGAGCTCGGCAAGGCGCCGGCGAAGTCCTCCCGGACGCTCACGCTCCGGAAGAAGGGTTACAACGCGCTCGCGGTGCTCGTGGGCGGCCGGCCCGCGACCTTGATGCTCGCAGGCTCGGTGCGCGACCAGGCGACCGTCCACTTCGCTGACGGCTCGCAGACCACCGCCCCGCTCCGCGATGTCACGCTGACCCATTGGCTGCGCCTATGAGCGCCCCGCTCGCCTCGCACGAGTTGCCGCGCCCGGTGAAGCTCGGGATGGATGTCGTTGGCGGTGCCGTCGCCCTCTCCCTCCGCGCAGCCGCCCTTGTTCTGTTTCTCGGGATGGCGATGGCCGAACCCATCCTCGCGGTCGGGCTCTGTGGGATGGCGCTCGCCTGCTTCTCGGTGGCCGTGCTGTTCGGCTTCATCCTCCCCACCCCCTTTCACCACCGCTGGTTCGTGCTCGGGGCCTCGATCGTCTTCTTGGGCGCTTACCTCCTGTTCCGCTGGGTCATGCTGGCGCTCGAGCGCTTGATGCGATGAGGCTCCGCACGACACCTTGGGGCTCGCAGCCCCGGCGACTCGCCCGGACCATCGCTTAGCGTCATGATCGCGTCCGCACCGAGTGCGTTTCTGCCCGTCGGTCCTTGGTCTCGCGGACGATTTCCGAGAACGCGAGGGCTAGACTCAGGGAAAATGCTCTCGGAACACATCAAGGGTTCCGAAGATAAAAGTGCTTCCGCATTGCGTTTGTCTTCGTTCGGCCGTATTATGCCCGCGCATATGGCAGCGACTCCGGCCGCGATCAAACGCAAAGCCTCTATCGAAGATATCGAAGAGCTTGGCCGACGCGCCACCGAAGTAATCGACGAGGCACGTCGAATTTCACTTCGCCCCGAGAACAAGAAAACGCTGCGCACCTTCACCATGAGCGAGATGTGTCAGCTCCTGGACCTGCACCCGACCGCCTACTACGAGCTCATTCGCACAAATCCCGAGTTCGGGGGCAACAAGGTTGAGCGTAAGCGCTTGTTTAGCTTGGAGGAAATTCACAAGGTTCAGGGTTTCCTCAAGAAGTTGCCGCGTCAGCGTTACGACATCCGACGGGCGGTCACGATATCCGTCGCGAATTTCAAAGGCGGCGTCGCGAAAACTTTCACGGCCGTGACGCTCGCGCAGTATCTCGCGATGCGAGGCTATCGGACGCTGGTGATCGACACCGACCCCCAAGCCTCGCTCACCTCCTCTTTTGGTCTTGATTCGGCACAGGTCAGTGATTGGCAAACGATCCTGCCCTACCTCTATGGTCAGCACGAAGTTGAGCGTATGGGTGAGACCTGGCCCGAGTCCTTCAGGTCGACGATCCAGCCGACCTATTGGTCCGGTCTCGACATCGTCGCCGCGAACCTCACACTCTACACCGGGGAGTTCATCCTCGGGCTGCGACGGGAGCTGGCCAAGGATTCGGATGAGCCGTTTGCTTTTCACCGGCCTTTGCTCGATGCGATCGAGGACGTACGGGCCGACTACGACGTCATCATCATCGACAATCCCCCTGCCCTGTCCTTGTCGACCACGGGTGCAATCTTCGCGGCGGATGGCCTGATCCTGCCGACACCTGCGGAAACGCTCGACTTCGAATCGGCCCGCGCCTTCATGCGCCTTGCGGCCGAGATCTTGAAGGCAGTACGAACGAATTTTGGCACCAACAAAGGGCTCGAGATCTTTCGCATCCTGATCACTCGTTTCTCCGGCCGCGATGCCGAGAAGAAGATCGCCAACCGGATCCTCGAGGTGTTCGGTGAGTGGGCAATTCAGGAGCCGATGGTAAGCTCGGCCTCGGTCCAGAAGATCGGCTCCAACTGGAAGACCCTGTATGAAGAGGATCCCCGCGCCAAGGGGCGCGGCGTCCTCAAGCGCGCCCTGGACGCGGCGAACATCGTCAACGGCCTGATCGAGGATGACATCGTCGATGTCTTTCGAGAGTGGCGCGCGAAACGTGAAGACGCCTCGCGGGTGGCCGCATGACCGAGCGCAAGTCTCGCTTCGGTGATCGTTCGCTACTCCCGGAAGATCCGGCGCTTCGCGTACTGCAACTGAGGCGCTCGGCGCCCGCCGATTCGACGGCGCCCGTGACCTATCCCGGCCGACTCGCGGCGGAGGATCAGCAAGCACTCGTCACTCGCCTCCAGAAGGCCCGCGAAGAAGCCAACGAATCGCGCAAGGCGCTCGAGGGCGAACGGGCACAACGGGAACAGGCGGAAGCCGAAGGGATGCTCCTGATCTGGCTCGATCCCGAGACAGTCGGACTCACTCCCTTTGCAAATCGCAACCCACTGAGCCTGTCGTCGGCCGATGAAGGCTTTCGGGCACTGAAGGAAAGCATCCTTAAGAACGGCCAGGACACTCCGATCCGCGTGCGACCGTCGCCGCCAGGCTCAGCGACGCCCTACGAGCTCATCGAAGGGCATCGGCGTCACGCAGCGATCCGGGAGCTCAATCGCGGGGTCGAGGGCGGCCGCAAAATCCTTGCGCGCATCGATGCGAAGGCCTCCGAAATCGCCGACCTGTGCCTCAAGATGTTTCGAGAGAACGCCGATCGCGAGGATCTGTGCGCTTTCGACACCGGCCGGATGTTCGCGAATTGGCTCGCGCAGAAAGTCTTCAAGACGCAGCGAGATATCGCGGCCGTGACTGGGCTCAAAGAGAGCACCGTCAGTCAGTATTTGACGATCGCAGCACTGCATCCCGACGTGCTCGCTGCGTTCGCAGATCCACGCGCGATCTCGCTGCGGTGGAGTCCAGGACTTGCGAAGGCCTGCAAGGAGCACCTGCCCGAAACGCTCGCGCGGGCGAAGAAGCTCGCGAAGCTTTCGCCTCGCGCAGATGCCGAGACTGTCTACAAGACGCTTACGGCTGATGTGCCGGCCGGCCGCAAGACGAGGAGCTCGAAGAAGTCCGACATGGTCTATGTCGATGATAAGGTGCTCTTCAAGGTGGCATTGAAAGACCGCCACCTCACCTTCAGTCGTTGGCAAGTCGAGCCCGAACTCGTTCCGGCCCTCTACGATGACATGAAGGCTTTTTTCGACGAGTGGCTGAAGACCCACGCGAGGCCGAAGTCATGAGGCGCGCTACCCGAGGATTCAAACTTTGGCGCGTCAAAGTTCCGGAACGGATCGCCGCGTCTGAGAGAACTTTGACGCGTCAAAGTTTCTCGCGGCCACCCCCCTCTCAAATCCCCCACTCCACTTCACGAAGGGCCGGTTCAACCGGCCCTTCGGCGTTTTGGGGGTCGTCAAAATCACCAAGGAGGCGCGCTATGCGAGAACCCCAATAAAAAAGCCCCAATCACTTGGGGCCTTTCTATCCAAGGGCTGTGTTTCCCGGTGGGGACACCGCAAAACTGACCTCGGCCTGGTAAATCAAGGTTAGTTGCCCGTTTTCCGCGGGTCAAGCGCGATTCCCCCGAAACACCCGGCTTTCAAAAGAATTCGTGTGATCGAAGGGGATTTTATGCACATTCGAAACGCGTCGTCCGAGCAAGCCGTGGACATCGATCCACGCACTCGACTATCGCAGGAGAAATTCTTCAGCATGCGGCCGAAGCCGCTGGAGCGCTGGCTCTGGCGACAGGGTATCTCGGCAGCGGCCGAGCGCGTCTTCTGGTTTCACTGGTCGGAAGGTGCCCGGAGCGGCGATTGGTGCTCGCAGTTCGCCCTGCATTTCGTGGCACAGGAATGCGAGGTCGACATTTCGACCGTCACCCGTGCCTACCAGACGCTCAGACGCTTGGGGGTGCTTCGGCGGACGGATCCCGGGCGGGATGCGTCCCAACCCTTTGGGCAGGCCATCTTCATCACCGAGGTGCTCGTGCCCGGGGACCTGCTCGCAAAGCTCCACGCCCTACCGAATCGTCCTCGCCTGGGAGCCGCAAAAGCGACCCCAGTCGATCGCGGCGAACCGGTGCGAGCCCCCGCCTCCGACACCCCAGTCCGGCCCGCGCATCCGCACGCGCATCTGAATCTCAACGAGCGCCGCGAGCGCTTGCGGGCACTCGGCGAAGCCCTCTCCCCGGCCGAGCGCGAGCGCTGGCATCAGGCGATTTGCGGGACGGTGGAACGCCTGGTTTTTGATCCCAACACCCAGGTTCCAGTCTCGATTCAGGCAGAGATCCAGCAGTATCTCGCGGCTCGTGCGCGCCCCGAGCCCTTGCCGGCCGCGCCCGTCGCGGTGCCCTCCTCGCGCTCCGGCGCCCGCCGGCTGTCGGTTTTTGAGGTCGCCCGGCTACGCCGCTCCGTGCAGCAGCTCGCCGGAACGCAGAGCGCCGATGAGCTCTCCCGCCAAATCCTCTGGTCGATCGAGGCCGTGAACGGCTCTTTGCGGCAATTCGTGCCGGCCCACGCCTTGAATATTGCCCTCAAAAAGCTTCGCGAGGGACTCTGGACGCGCCCCAATCGCATGCCCCCGAACTGGGTCCGAGCGCTGCGCGAGGGTGCGCAGGCCGAGACCTGCAGCCGTGCATGACGAATAAGGATTTGTCCCGGAGATGTTCAGATGCAAGAAATACCGGGCTTTGCGCCCGATGGGTTTGCAAAAAGACCGCCTAGACCGGAAAAGGCGCCGAGCCCGGCGGCGCAAAGGGATCAACCCCCAAGGCCCGAAGGCGTTGCCGAAGCGAATCGATCTCGCTCGCCGTGCGCGCCTGGGTGGCTTCCTCGCGGTATTCGGCGAGCTCCGCGCGCCGAAGTGCCGCATCGCGCTCGATCACGAGCTGCGCGATCTCAGGGGCCGGTGGCGGCGAAGCTTTGCCCTGCGACCCGAGTCCTCGAAGAAGCCGATAGATGCGGTCGGTCCCGCATCGCACGCTGAAGCGTTGGTGCAGCTCCCGGCGGATATCAACACCCGTCGCTGGCCGATGAGTTGCGCGAAGCGCCGCAATGACGGCGACGATCTCTTCGTCCGAGAGCTTTTGCGGTCGAGCCATGCGGTGACGTTACGGTAAGTTACGGAAACGCGCAATCGAGTAGCACTAAAATCTCCGTGGAACATACGCAACCACGGCGGGCAATTCATGCAAAATAATCAATAAAGACAGAGAGTTAAATCGTGCCGAATTCATTGGAAAGATGAGCGTGGAACACATCGAGCCGCCCCTTTGAGACTATCTCTCAAGGTATTTGAGCCGAGGGACAATCAGGCCACTAGAATGTCAAAAACTGACATTGGCTGATATAATTTGCAGGGACTCGAACGAGGCCGCGCCATGGGTATGAATATCAGCTTGACCCCGGAGCTCGAAGAGCTCGTGCGTCTGAAGGTCGCCTCCGGCCGCTATGGCTCAGCGAGCGAAGTCGTGCGTGAGGCACTGCGGCTCATGGAGGAGAAAGATCGGCTTCTCGGCGCGAAGCTCGAGCAGCTGCGCCAGGACATCCGCGAGGGTGAGGCGAGCGGCCCGGCGGAACCCTGGGATCCGGAGGAAATCAAGCGGGCAGGGCGCGCACGGCGCGCGGCGCGGAAGGCCGGCGCAGACGTCTAATGGCCCGAATCGAGCGCCGTCCTCGGGCGAGCGCCGACTTGAGCGAAGCCTGGGAGTTCCTCGCCGAAGAGAGCGAGGAGCGGGCGGATGCTTTCATCGACCGCGTCGATGCGAAGTTTCGCACGCTCGCCGCGCAGCCCCTGATGGGGAGGGCGCGTCCGGAACTTGGCGCACGGATCCGTAGTCTCCCGGTGCCGCCGTACGTGATCTTCTATGAGCCGCTCGCCGATGGGGTGCTCATCCTGCGGGTGCTGCACGGTTCGCGCGATATTGCGAGTCAATTCGACCAAGACGCTTGAGGAGGCGGGGGGCCTGCGATGACTGCACAAGAAAAGTTGGCCCTCGGGATGAGCGCATTCGTGGCGCTCTTCGTGCTGGCCTTCCTGGTGATTCCCGGATCGGTCTATCAGCGCTATTTCGCCGATCTCAAGCGACGAAAGCGCGAGCGGCTGGTGAAGCCGCTCCTCTCGATCATCGCGCTCCTCTCATTGCCGTACTTCTACGATGAGTTGGTGGGATTCGACCGGGGGCGTATTTCCGATGTCCTCGGTTTTGTCATCGGCGCGTGCGCTTACCTGGTCCTGATCGATGTGGCGTGGTTCGCCTACAAGAACTACGGACCGCCTTCGCACCGGCGCAAGCACGCCGACAAATAATCGAGGATTTGCGGACGGGAATCCGGGCGCGCACGGACATCCTCCGTGCTCGCCGATCGGATGGGGGAAGGGCTTGCCTAGAAAGGCCAGGGTAGCCCGCCGTTCTCGCGGTCAAGGCCTGCGCGCGGGCCTTCAGCCCGTGCTCGCAAGCGCGCCTTAAGGGCGCGGCCTGGACCGCTCCGCTGCGGCAGGGCCCGGGGGAGGGCGTCGGCAAGCCGCCGATGTCAGCTCTGCAAAAGGACATCCCCATGGATACTCACGTCAGCTCAAATCCTCAAAGCTCTCAATCGCAAGTGCACGCGATTCGCATCCTTGCGCTCGATGCGATCGAGCCCTCATCGACCTTGGTCCAGCAGCGGCGGCGCTCGCACTACGATGCGACGGCGCTCAAGGAGCTCGCCGAGAA
>Ga0335073_10004120_pt1 | contig 20333 bp, 15 predicted proteins | sample Lox_Sample_22_FD_207093 | JGI IMG/M metagenome (GOLD analysis project Ga0335073, IMG submission 207093) | Soil microbial communities from Loxahatchee National Wildlife Refuge, Florida, United States - Lox_Sample_2.2 | ecosystem: Environmental > Terrestrial > Soil > Wetlands | place: USA...
GCGTCGGTGTGGGTGATTGAGTCCAATTATGTGATGGGTAAGCTGCGACGGCAGCCGGCGAGCTACGTTTCGACCGATAAAGCGGGGCGATTCGTATTCGATGAATTGTTGCAAGCCGGACGCGGTTATTATCTTGTCGCCAAGGGTGCGGCCGGAGTTCCGATCTTCTACGGAGGGTCGACTTCGCTCGAGGCGGCGGCACCGATCGTTCTTGGAAGCGGAGAACTACGCCAGCAGGCCGACATCGTTTTGCCCACGGCGGCTCTCACCCATTGCGTGCAAGGCACGGTAAAAGCGGGTGGCAAACCGCTCGGCACCGATCTGACCATCGAACTATCGGCCCTCGCGCGCGCCGGGATCGCGCTTGAGCCGCGCGTACAAAGCGCCGGGGACGGCACATTCCGCGCGTGCGGATTAGCGGCCGGCGACTACACAATTTCGGGTCCCGACAGGCATTTTCGCGACGAGCAGTCCTTTACCATCGCCGACTCTGACGTGCATGGCGTTGAACTCAATCTGGACCCGGCGCTGGTCAGGCGGGAATTCGTCTGGGAGGGCGATCCGCCGGCCGAACCGACCGAAGAACCGGCGGCCGCGGAATCCAAATCTCCGTCGCCGCTGGATTTCGCCGAGAAGCAATTTGGGTCCCCGATGGGGCGGGAGGTGGTGCTTCCGCTGAATGGCGTCCGATTCCGCGCCAGGATTCCGTATAGCGATGCCGCGCCTGTCGAAATGTCCGCCGGGGATTTCCCGCTTTCGGTGCAACTGTCCGCAGGCTGCTATGTCAAAGAAATTACCTACGGTGGCGTCCCCTTGATCGACGGTGTGCTGCATCTGATACCGGGAAGCAGCGGGACGTTGCGCATCGTGGCCGCGCAGGGCGGCGCCACAATCTCGGCGAAAGTGGAAGACGGCGAGGGCCAACCGATTCGTGACACCGTAGTCGCGGTAATACCCGAGGGGGTGGAGACCGCGCCACAATTTGCCATGCAGGCGCACCAGGCAGACGCCGATCCCGGAGGGAATTTCACCTCCGAAACGCTCGCGCCGGGCAAGTACCGCGTGCTGGCGCTAACCCGTCGTTATAAGCCCACCGAGGAGGATATGGCGAAGCTGTTGGCGCTGCTGCTTTCGGCGCGGAAGGTGGAAGTCGGGCGGAATGAGAATGTCCATCTGACGCTCCATCCGGTGTCTATCGATTAACCGCGCGCTACAATCTTGGTTCACGGAGATCTTCTTGCGATTCATCACATTTCACAGTCCTCACGGCCTCGAGCCGGGTGTCATGATTCAGGGCCAGGCGGTCGGCCTCCGCGGCGCCGGTTTTGAGAACTTGCTTTCCATCATTGCGGGCGGCGCGGAAGCGCGCGATCGCGTGACGCGCTGGCTGCAATCGCCCCCGACGGGGGCTTTGCCCGACATGACGAACGTCCAACTGCACGCACCGCTGGCGCGCCCGCCCAAAATCATCTGCATCGGCCTGAACTATCGCGATCACGCCGCCGAGGGCAAGATGAGCATTCCCGAAGTGCCCACGGTCTTTTGCAAATTCGCCACGTCGATTATCGGGCCGGGCGATCCCATCGTGCTGCCCAGGAACTCCACCAAGCCGGATTACGAGGCGGAATTCGTGGTGGTGATCGGCAAGCGCGGGCGGCACATTCCCGAGGAGAAATGGCGCGATTACGTCTTCGGCTACAGCATTCTCAACGATGTGAGCGCGCGCGATTTCCAGATGGCTACCACGCAATGGACCATGGGCAAGACATTCGACACCTTCGCGCCGTTCGGTCCGGAAATCGTGACGGCCGATGAAATCGACGATCCGCACAATCTGGCCATTTCGCTCACTCTGAATGGCGAGACGATGCAGAGCTCGAATACCGGCAATATGATTTTCCAGACGCCGCGGTTGATCGCGTTTCTTTCCAGCGTCTTTACGCTCGAACCGGGCGATATTATCTCGACCGGAACGCCGGCGGGCGTGGGATTTGCCCGCAAGCCGCCGCGGTGGCTGCGCCCCGGCGACGAAGTCACCGTGCGGGTGGAGGGACTGGGCGAGTTGACCAATCCGGTGGTGGCGGAAGCTTGAGCGCCGTGAGCGCGGGACAGCGGCAAGCACCGCTAGGTCTCGTCCCACTGAGCCTGCAAGTGCGCCAGTGCCATTCGCATGGCTTGCAGACTACGATCGCTTCCCAGGGTGAACTCGCTTCGCGACAGGACGTCCCTCTGGAGCTTCAGAAACAGGTCTGCAACTCGCGGATCCCGCCATCCGCGCCTGGTTTCTTCCTTAATGATCCGCACAGCCCTGGCCGGTGAAATCGCATCTTTGTAAGGACGCGAAGTGGTGAGCGCATCGTAGATGTCGCCGATTTGCAACAGGCGCGCGAGCAAGGGGATCTGCTCGCCGGCGAGCCCATCCGGATAGCCCGAACCATCCCATCGCTCATGATGATGGCGGATTACCGGGACTACCGGCGCCAGGCTCTTCAAGTGGCGGCAGATTTCCACTCCGCGGGTGGTGTGGGTACGCATGATTTCCCACTCTTGCACCGTCAGCCGGCCCGGCTTGAACAGGATGGAATCGGGAATACCGACCTTTCCAATATCGTGCATGAAACCGCCGCGGTAAAGGATCAGCAGGTCATCCTGGTTTACCCCGGAGATCATTCCCATGGCGACGCTGATGAAAGCCAGCCTCTCGCAGTGCGTCGAGGTATGCAAATCCCGCTGTTCCACTGCCTGTGCCAGTGCGAAGAAGATCATTTCGGTTTCGGTGACGCCCTGGATTTCAGGATCTTTCCGGGCGTCTGTAAGCAAGCTCATTTGACTGGCATCAATAGAAGTGGGCACCGTTAGTTTATCGGCGGAAAACGTATTGAGTTTAGTTCGCGCGAAGCCCCGCGGATCACTGATTCCGGACCACGGTAACGGCGCGCCAGGAAGAGTTGCCGGATGTGTCGTATGCCTTCACGGTGATGGTATTATTCCCAATCAGGAGCGGCACCGAAGCTGTCCACGCGGTGGTACCGGTAGCGGCGCCCGAACTGCCCGTGGAAGTGCTCCATTGAACCGATGCGACCCCGACGTTATCGCTGGCAGTCCCGCTCATCGTGAGCGTGGGTGACGACGCCGAAACCATGGAAGCGCTGGGGTAGGTGATGGTGAGCGTGGGTGGCAGGGTATCCGCTCCGGATGCCGGCGGGGAACTCGCAGGTGGGTTCGAAGTGGGCGGAGTGGTTCCATTTCCGCTGGCTGCCGTGCCGGAACTGACGGGCGGGGCGGCAACGCCTCCGGTCGCCGGTGGACCGTAGAGCGCCTGAATACCGGCTATGTCGTCGGGCGTAAGCCCGGTCTGGAATCGGTAATAAGGATACATGACGGAGGTAGGGTCATCGGAGTGGCCGAGTCCAAGGGCGTGTCCAGTCTCATGCAAAGCTACCGAGAATAAATCCAGCGTGCCGCCAATGCTCCAGCTTTCGTCGGCATTTAGGTGCATATCGCCGGCCAGCGGCTCGGGATTGGACGGCGTGGGATAGAAGGTGTGGGCGATCACTCCGCCCGGACCGTAAAACGGGTACGCATCGCCGTGCGCGTAGCGCGCGAATAGAATATCGATGGAGCGCGCCAATCCCGGCGCGGCCGCGGGCGAGATGCTGACGTTCGCATATTGAGCCCACACCGCAAATGCGCGCGCCAGTTCGCCGCGGATCTCGCTTTCCTCCAGGTCGGTAGTCACCGAGTCGAGGAAATAGCCGAGAGTAACGTGTCCGCTGGCGTCCGGCGCCCAACCGCCATCCGCCGCAACATACTGCGGTGAAGGGCCGAGGGCGGTTGCCGCCCCGGCACAGCCGGCGATAGCGTCACCGTCCTGCAATTCGGCCGATGCGGGCAGGATGTAAGCCACCGCATCAAGCGCCGCAAGCGCCGTGAGTGAACTGTAGGCGCCGGAAAGCAGAAGTTGGCCGGGGAGCAGATGGCTGTTCGCAATGGAGGTGAAACCCAGGTCCTGAGCCGCGGCGGCATCCGCTGCGGCATCCGTATCGGGTTGAAACATGACGAGATACGTCCCTTGGGCCAGTTTTGAGACCAATGGGCTGATCTTGTCGGAGGGATCCATCGGCCCGGCCCACAGCACGTCCATACCGCGCAGGTCCAAGCGGACTGCCGACACCATCAGGGCGTTTACCGGAACATAAGCAAGGACCAGGGCGCGGTGCGCCTGAAGTTCGGCGATGACGTCCGGCCCGGGATAGGAGCCGAACAGAATCAGATAGTGCTGAGGCGCCGCCCCAGGAGATTCCAGGCGCCAGGTCCCTGGCCGGGAGGCGTCGGGTACGATTGTTCGCGTTTTCAGGCGAATGCTTCCTTGCCCGCCAGCAAAATGGGCGAACAGCAGAACCAGCGTGATTCTCAGATATCTCATTTCAGATTGGCAGCTCTGAATACCTCTTCGTCAAAAACTGAGACTTTGGCCGAACCAATCCGACCTAATCGATATCCATAAAGTGAGGAAATACCTTTATATAGGGCTCTTTCTCGCCTTCTCCCCCGCCCACGCGGCGGACGGTTCCCCCCGCGCGGTATATAACATCGCGACCGTTGCCGGAAGCGCTTCGCTGGGCGATGGCGGGCCGGCCATCGACGCCCAGATCGGCACAATCCAAGGCGTGGCGACGGATGGCGCGGGCAACGTTTACCTGTCCGACACCACGCACAACCTGGTGCGCAGGATCGGCACCACCGGCCTCATCACCACCGTGGCGGGAACGGGCACAGAGGGATTCAGCGGCGATGGCGGGCCGGCCACCGGCGCACAGCTCCACTTTCCTTACGGCCTCGCCGTCGATGTCAACGGCAATCTCTACATCGCCGATCTGGGAAACAATCGCGTGCGCCGCGTGAGCCCGGATGGAACCATCCAGACTTTCGCCGGCAGCGCCGGGGAAGGATCGAGCGGCGATGGCGGACCGGCCATCAGCGCACAGATGCTCTCGCCCCGCAACCTGGCAATCGATTCCAGCGGGAATGTGTACATTTCCGAATTCGGCGCCCACCGCGTCCGCAAAGTCACCCCCGACGGTGCGATCTCCACCGCCGCCGGAACCGGAATCGCCGGCTTTGCCGGCGACTACGGACCGGCCACCGCGGCGCAACTGGCATTTCCTACCGGCCTGGCATGTGACAACAGTGGCAACATCTACATCGCCGACTCGGAGAACCGTCGCATTCGCCAGGTGCTTCCCAACGGCGCCATCGTCACCTACCTCGGGGGCGCGGAGATCACACTGGCAAGTCCGATCGCGGTGGCGGTCGACGCCGCCGGGGACCTGCTGGTAGGCGATTCGACGCCCGAAGTCCACGAATATAGTGTCAAGGGAAACTGGACGGTCGTGGCCGGCACGAGCAGCCCCGGTTTCGCGGGCGATGACGGACCGGCCACCGAGGCGGAACTCGTCAATCCGCTGGATCTCGCCATTGACCCGGCGGGCGATCTTTACATCGCCGATCAGCACCGGGTACGCCAAGTCAATCCCGCCGGAATCATCCGTACCGCGGCAGGCGCCGATTATCTTTACGGAATCGGCGATGGCGGAGCCGCTACGGCCGCCGAATTGTATCTGCCCTCGGCAGTCGCGCTGGATAGCGGCGGTAATCTCTACATCGCCGACGCCGGAACCAATCGCGTGCGGCAGGTGTCTCCCGCGGGCACGATCGCGACTGTCGCCGGAACCGGAAACGCGGCGCCCGGAGGCGAGGCATTGCCCGCCGTCACCACACCGCTGATGACACCCACAGCCGTCGCTCTGGACGCATCCGGGAACCTGCTCATTGTGGAAAGCGGAGCCAATCGCATACGCGCCGTGGGCCCGGATGGACTCGTGCGCACGATTGCCGGCACAGGAGTCACCGGCCTCGGAGCCGATTCGCTGCCCGCCACGCAAGCCCAGCTCACAGTGCCGCAAGGCCTGTGCCTCGACCGTTCCGGCAACCTGTACATTGCCGACACCGGCAATTCGCGGATCCTGCGGGCGCCGCCGGGAGGCCTGATCTCCACCGCCGCGGGCAACGGTGCGGCCGGCTTCGCCGGCGATGGCGGTCCGGCCTCCATTGCGCAATTGAATCAGCCGGCGGCTTGTGCCGTGGATTCCGCCGGCAATTTATACATTGCCGACACCTACAACCATCGCATCCGCAAGGTGGATTCGACCGGCAATATCATCACCGTGGCCGGCACGGGAGTCGCCGGCACCGGCGGGGACGAAGGTGCGGCGACCGCAGCCGGCCTGAACGCACCACGCGGGATCGCCGTGGACGACAACGGCAACCTCTACATCTCCGACACCGGCAACAACACCATTCGCCAGGTCACTCTGGATGGCGCCATCCACACCATCGCGGGTACCGGCGCCGAAGGCTTCGCGGTGGATGACGGTCCGGCGCTTTCGGCATGGCTCGACAGCCCCGGCGGAATCCTGCTGGATGGTTCGGGCGATCTCTATTTCGCCGACACCAACAACAATCGCATCCGCCGATTGATTCCGGCGGGTACGATCGCGCCGCCTGCGATCACGCCGCCCACACCGCTGAACGTGGTAAATGCAGCCAGCCTGAGTTCCGGCGCCGTGTCTCCCGGTGAAGTGGTCACAATTTTTGGCTCCGGGATGGGACCTGAGAGCGGCGTGGCCGTACTGATCGATCCGCCGAACGTGCTGGGGTCCCAAGTCGACGGGGTCGAGGTACTTTTCGACAACGTGGCGGCGCCCCTGTTCTACGCGCAGGCCGGCCAGATCAACGCCCAGGTGCCCTACAGCGTGGCGGGAAATGCATCGACCAACATTCAGGTGATGTACCAGGGTGCGGTGGTGAGTTCGGCTTCCGCCGCCGTGGCATCTTCCGCGCCCGGCGTGTTTCCCACGGCGGTCAACCAGGATGGCACGATCAATTCGGCCGCCAACCCGATTGCGAGCGGGGCCTACCTGACGATCTATGCTACCGGGGAAGGCCTCACCAATGGCGCCAATCTGACCGGCGCTCCCGCCGCCGCGCCGTATCCGCAGCCGCGACTGCCCGTCAGTGTGACGGTCAGCGGGATTACCGCGCAGGTGGTGTGGGCCGGCAGCGCGCCCGGGCTGGTAGGACTGCTGCAGGTGGATCTCATCGTGCCGGGTCCGTATCTACCATCCGGCGCCACGCCGCTGGAGCTTTCCGTCGGCTTGAATTCCGCCCCGCTCATCCCCATCTGGGTGCAGTAACTCACGCTCCCGCCGCTTCCTCCACAGGCATGCTATTCTCCCATTGACCATGGGTGAAACATTTCGCTTGCTCTTCCGCCTGCTCTCCCAACCCGTGGCGGCGATGAGCGCCATTCTCGACCGCGGCAGTCTGCTCTGGGCAAGCCTCTGCGTGCTGGCGGTGACGTTCGGCTTAGGCTCCGCCGCCGGAACCGTGCAGCTTCCGTTTTACGGTCCGCTGCTGGTGCTGGCGGTATTCTACGTGCCGGGAATCCTGCTGCTATGCACCATCCTGGGACGCTGGGGCGGATTCTTCGTGTCATTCCAGCGCGATTATTCGCCCATGCTGGTGTGCGCCGCGATGGCATGGTCGGCAGCGAACGTCCCGCTGGCGATCGCCGGATGGTTCGTTCCGCAGCTGGTGTTTCTCGCGTTCGCCGCCCTGGCCTATCTCTACTTCGCCTTTCTGATGTTCCTCGCGATCCGGACAGTCTTCGGCGCGGGAAACGGCGCTTCCATCGCGGTGGTTTCGTTTTCCTGGATTCCGCTGGCAGCAGCGGTATTCCTCTGGATTCCGCTGCGATTCCTCATGGGCTGGATCGCATCGCCGTTCTTCATTTTCTATGCCTGGTATTTTCTCGGCGGCGAGTTTTCCGGGCTCGGCGCGGTGATGCGCAATCGCCAGCACTTCCGGCGCACGCTCGAGGCCGCGGCGGTGAATCCGCACGATGGTGAGGCGCAATATCAGCTGGGGCTGATTTTTCAGCAGCGGCGCAATTACACCGAGGCCATCCAGCGATTTCAGAACGCCGTCCGCATCGACCCCACCGAGACCGACGCGCATTTTCAACTGGGACGAATCTTGCGCGACCAGGGGCGCACAGACGATGCGCTGAAGGAATTCCAGGTCGTGCTCCAGCAGGACCCGAAGCACAACCTCAGCGAGATCCTGCGCGAACTGGGAGCTGCCTATCTGGCGGCAGGCCGCCTCGAGGACGCCCGCAAGCAACTCGAACTTTATACCGGGCGCCGCGAGTACGACCCCGAAGGTCTTTATTATTATGGCGAGGTGCTCGAAGGGCTGGGCCGGACGGCGGAAGCGCGTGGAGTTTACGCGCGGGCGGTCGAGGCCGCGCGCACGGCTCCGCGCTATCGCCGGCGCTTCATCGCGCGCTGGAGCCGGCTGGCGCAGAAGCAGGAGCGCAAGCTGGCGAGAAGCACTTAGCGCCCGGCGCAGCCGAATCCCTTCTGTCTTCCGCTCCCGGCTTCTGGCCTCCGAGTTACGTGCTATTCCTATAAGGATCGTGCTCTCTCCCAAGAAATCGGTCCTTTTTCTCTGCGCCGCGCTACCCTTACTCGCCGCGTCAATCGACTACGCCGCCGAAGGTAAACTCTGGTGGGCGCACGTCCAGTTCCTCGCCGACGACAAGCTGAAAGGCCGCAATATCGGGACGCCCGAATTCCAGATGGCGGTGGACTATGTTTCCGGCCAGTTCCGCAAGCTGGGGCTCAAACCGGCCGGAACGGACGGATATCTCCAGCCAGTCGAGTTCGAAACACGCACGCTGGTGCCGGAAGAATCGAAGCTCACCCTGGTGCGCGACGGCAAGGAGGAAGCGCTGGCTCTCGGCGCCGACGCCAACCTGAGCGCGCGCGCCGATCTGGCGGCCAACCTGAAAGCGCCAATGGTTTTCGTAGGCTACGGCCTGGTGATTCCCGAAGCGCATTGGAACGAGCTTTCGGGGCTCGACCTCAACGGCAAAATCGCCGTTTACGTGAACGCGCCCGGGCCGGCGGAAGCTTCCGGGAACGTGAAATCGCACCTCGGTTCGGCGGCCGAGCGGTGGCGAGTGCTGCATGAAGCGGGCGCGGTGGGAATCGCCACGCTCGCGGTTGGCGGACGCGGCGGCGGGCGCGGCCCGGCGCAACCGCAACCCTCGGTCAGCCTGGCCGATCCGGAACTTTCGGAAAGCACCGGCATGCAAGTCGCGCTCACGGTCACGCCGTCCGGCGCCGGCAAGCTGTTTGAAGGATCGGGTCACACCTTCGCCGAAATCCAGGCGCTGGTACGGGATAACAAGCCCCTGCCGCACTTCCCGCTCACCGGCACGCTGATTTCGCAAGCCAGGCTGGAACATGGCAAGCTGGCATCCACCAACGTGGCCGGCATGGTTCCCGGCAGCGGAAAGCTGAAAAACGAATATGTCATTCTGTCGGCACATCTCGATCACGTGGGCGTGGGCCGCCCGGTGAACGGCGACAGCATCTACAACGGCGCCATGGATGACGCTTCGGGCATCGCCACCATTATCGAAGTGGCCCGCCTCCTCAAGGAGAGCCGCTACAAACTTCGGCGTTCGGTGATTTTCCTCGCCGTGACGGCGGAAGAAAAAGGCGAGCTAGGATCGCGCTATTTTGCCGCGCACCCCACCGTGCCATTCCGGCAGATCGTGGCCGATATCAATCTCGACATGTTTCTGCCGCTTTACCCGCTGAAAGTGATCGAGGTGCAGGGCCTGATGGAATCGACGCTCGGCGACACTGTCAAGGCCGCCGCCGCGATGGATGGCGTCGAGGTGCAGGTGGATCAGGAGCCTGCCGAGAATCGCTTCATCCGCAGCGATCAGTACAGCTTCATCCGCCGCGGCGTGCCCTCGCTGGCTTTCAAATTCGGATACCAACCCGGTTCGCCGGAGGAAACGACGCGCAAGAATTGGGTACGCGACCGCTACCACAAGCCCTCCGACGACCTCTCCCAGCCCGTGGACACCGCCGCGGCCGCCAGGTTCAACCGCATCATTCTGCGGCTGATGGAAGCCGTGGCCAACGATGCCCCGCGTCCGCAATGGCGCCCGGACAGCTTCTTCAAGCGATTCGCCACCGCGCCCTAGGAAGCCGGCGCGGTCTTTTCGAACCTTTCGCCTTCCCTCTCCGTCTAACCTCCTGAAGCGAGGGACTAACTTTGGAAACACTGACCGGTGATATTCGGCACGCATGGCGCGTGCTCCGCCACAGTCCGGGGTTCGCCCTTACCGCGGTCGCGGTGCTGGCACTCGGAATCGGCGCCAGCACGGCCATCTTTTCCGTAATCAACGCTGTCCTGCTCGAACCGCTGCCCTTCCCCGAACCCGACCGCATCGTCATCCTGCAGAACTCCACGCCGCAGGGCGATTTCGGCGCCGCGTCGGTGCCGAAATACAACGTCTGGCACAGGCAGACGCAGGTGCTCGACGATATCGCCGCGTATGACACCGGCGGCCCTGGAATCAACCTCACGGGCGACCATCCCGAGCAGATCAAAGGCGTCCACGTTTCGCGCGAATTCTTCCCGCTGTTCGGCATCCGCACCATCCTGGGCCGCACTTTCACGGCCGACGAAGACCGGCCCGGAGGCGGCAAACTGGCAGTGCTTTCCGAAGGATTGTGGCAGCGCCGCTACGGGTCCGACCCCGCCATCGCCGGCAAATCCATCGAGCTCGGCGGCGAACCATACACCGTGATCGGCGTCGTGGCGCACTCCTTCGCCATTGCGCCGCCGCCCGATCTTTACCTGCCGTTCCAGGCCGATCCCAACAGCACCAACCAGGGCCACTACTTCCAGAGCGCCGCGCGCCTCAAGCCCGGCATTTCCTTGAGCGCCGCCAAAGCCGCGCTCAATTTAGCGGGCGGCGAATTCCGCCGGCTCTTCCCGAACGTCATCGGGCCCAAGGACAGCTTCACCGTCGCGTTGATGCGCGATGAAATGGTGAGCGACGTGAAGACCGCGCTCTATGTGCTGCTCGCCGCCGTGGGATGCCTGCTGCTCATCGCCTGCGCCAATGTCGCGAGCCTGCTGCTGGCACGCGCCACCGGACGCTCGCGGGAAATCGCCATCCGCACGGCAATCGGCGCGGGGCGCGGCCGCATCGTGCGCCAGCTGCTCACGGAAAGCCTGCTGCTCTCCCTCGCGGGCGGTGTGCTCGGACTTGCCATTGGCGTGGCCGGCGTCCAGCTGCTCCTGGCCGTCAATCCCGGCAATATCCCACGGCTCGGACCGGGCGGCGGCGGTGTGACTCTCGATACCCGCGTTCTGCTGTTCACCATGATCCTCTCGATTCTCACCGGGGTTATCTTCGGGCTGGCGCCTGCCCTGCACGCCTCGCGAGTGGATCTCAATTCCACTCTGAAAGAAGGCAGCTCCCGCTCCGGGACCGGTCTGCGGCAAAGCAAAGCGCGCGGCGTGCTGGTGGTGGCGGAACTCGCGCTGGCCGTTGTGCTGCTCGTGGGCGCCGGCCTGCTGATTCGCACTTTCGCGGCATTGCACAGCGTGGCTCCGGGATTCGACACGCACAACGTTCTCACCATGGAGACCGCTCTCACCGGAGAAAAATACAATCGGACCGCCGGAATATCGCTCATGGCCGACCAGGTCATCGAGCGCGTCCAGTCCATCCCGGGCGTGGAAGCGGTGGCCGCCAGTTCTTACCTCCCGCTCGATAGCGGACTGGGGCTGGGCTTCGTGATCGAAGGACGGCCGCTCACCAACGGGACCGAGCACGGCGGCGCCTCGTGGAATTACGTCACGGCCCGCTTTTTCGATTGTTTCCAAGTTCCGCTCGTCCGCGGGCGCGTCTTCAACCAGCGCGACGATGCCGCGGCTACCCCGGTGGTGATCGTCAACGAGTCCATGGTGCGCCACTTTTTCAAAGACCAGGACGCCATCGGCCAGCGGCTCATCATCGGCGGCGGGATGGGGCCGAATTTCGCGCAACCGCCGCGGCAGATTATCGGCATCGTGCGCGACGCGCGCGACAACGGCCTGAATAACGATCCCCAGCCCGCGATGTTCGTGCCGCTGGCACAAGTGGGCGATGCCTACATGGCACTCAACAACACCTTCATGCCGCTCAACTGGGTAGTGCGCACGCACGTGGCGCCATTCTCGCTGCTCGGCCAGGTTCAGAAGGCGTTTCAAACCGCCGCCGGCCTTCCCGTGTTCCACGTCCGCAGCATGGACCAGATCGTGTCCGGCTCTACCGCCCGCGACCGGTTCGACACGCTGCTGCTGGGAATCTTTGCGTTCTTCGCGATCCTGCTGGCGTCGATCGGGCTTTACGGATTGATGGCCTACTCGGTGGAGCAACGCCGGCTGGAGTTCGGCATCCGGCTCGCGCTGGGCGCGAGTTTCGCGCAGTTACGCAACCTGGTGGTGGGGCAGGCGATGGTGCTCGCCGCAACCGGAATCCTCATCGGGTTGGCCGGTGCGTACGGGCTCACGCGATTTCTCAAGCCTCTGCTGTTCCAGGTGAAAACTACCGACACCGCGAGTTTCGTCGGGGTGCCGGTGCTGCTGGCCCTGGTAGCGCTCCTGGCCTGTTACTTGCCGTCGCGCCGCGCCACCCGCGTCGACCCGGTCGAAGCCTTGCGCTGTCAGTGAACTCGGCTTTGACACCGGACGCCATCGACGGCGCTTCCCCCGCTGGGAGGGATCACTCCGTCCTGCGCAGCGCTTCCTGCGCCAGTTTCAGATCGTGGATTTCGAACCCGCTGCCGATCCAACGGACAATCCTGCCGCTGCTATCCCGCTCCGGACGATGAAAGCCGCGGTGCCATCTCCACGTTCCATCGGACTCGCGCCGTACGCGATATTCGAACATCCGCTCGCTGCCGCTCGCAGTCGCCTCTTTCCACATCTCCGCGATCCGCGGCAAATCTTCGGGGTGAAGAGCTTGCGACCAGATCCGCGGATCCAGAGCGCCCTTGGGCAGGCCCGTATATTCGTAGAAGTAGTCGTTGATGAAATGGACATCGCCCAGGCTGCGCGCAATCCACACAAACTGGGGAATCGCGTTGGCCAGCGAACGCCATTTCTCTTCGCTCCTTTGCAGCGCCGCTTCGGCGGTTTTGCGCTCCGTAATGTTTCGGAAAAAGATGAAAACTCCCCCGCCCGGCACAGGGTTGATTCGTCCCTGGAACCAGCTCGAAAGCGGCGTGAAATACAGCTCGGTGGTCTCCCCTTGGCGGTTCTCCATCGAGCGCCGTAACGCCTGCTCGGTAGGCGTCCCGAGAAGCTGCGGGAAGATGTCCCAAAGACATTTCCCCAGCAAGTCGCCGGGAGCCTGGCGCAGCAGATATTCCGCGGTGCGATTGTTATAAGTAAATCGCCATTCCGTGTCCAATATGGCAAGACCTTCTTCGACCTTCTCGAGAAGATCGAGAGCAGCCAGACCGGCCGGAAATCCCATCCGCGCCGGTGAATTCGCGCCGGCGCCGTTGCGCGCGGTCCGCAGCTCGGCTTCGAGCTCCGCGATCCGCCCCCGTAAAGTTCCCAGTTCCCGGTCTATTTTTCTTGAGAACTTTTCACCCTCTGCCATACACCGTGAGCACACCTGAACCGGCGAACTCAGCCGGTTCGAAAGAATAGTTACAGCCAAGAGGATACGACAAATCGGCTGGAGATGAAAGGTGGGAATCCGCACAGGGGCGCGCGGATTCGGCATACGATTCGCGCGATACCACGCCAACCCGGGGAGGCGGTCGCGCCTGCTGTGCCGGGATATGGGCGCCGCAATCCGCCACCCCAGATAAAGCGCTCCCTTCGCGACGGCGCTGCCGCGAAATCGGATAAAATAGTTGTGAATCCGATTACCCGATGCTATCTAGTGCCCATCAACCCATGGCCGATTTGAATCGCGCGCTGGCTTCAGCCGACCACGCCGACGCGTTCGTCAGCCTTCTGTGCGCTGCCCACGCCGGCTGTCTGCGAGCGCAGACCCTGGTGGGGTGGGCATACCAGACCGGCCGGGGAGTCGCGGTGGATTACCATCAGGCTTCCGATTGGTACCGGAAGGCGGCCGGCCGCGGCGATAGTTGTGCCATCGCCAACCTTGGCCTGATGAGTCTCCTCGGCCAGGGCGCGCCGCCCGACGACATCGAAGCCTACGTCTGGCTACAGTCCGCCGTGGGCCTGGGGCATACCGGTCTCCAGCCCGTGCTCGCCTGGCTCGAGCGGCGCATTGGCGGGGCCGCGGGCACCCCGTCTCCTGCGCCCCCGGTTTCGGCGCCGATTCCCTCAGCCCGCCCGTGCAACCGGCCGGTTTGCGATCCCTCCCGCTGCGAAGCGGTCTAATCTCATGCGCAGAACTCCTCTTGAACAATCGCTGAAAGTCATCGGACGCGGAACGTTGAACTGGCTGGCCGACCGTCCCATCGTGGTGTCCTTCGAAGTCACCGACTCCTGCACGTGCAACTGCCGGCATTGCGACCATGGCGGCTCGCGCGACGATTCCCGCAATCTCAAAGCCGCCGACTATCGCCGTTACATGCAGGCGCTGCGGCCTTGCGTGGTGCAGGTATCCGGGGGCGAACCGCTGCTGCGCCCCGACCTCGTCGAAATCGTACGGACCATCAAGAACGGTACGCGCATGCCATACACCATCCTGGTGTCCAGCTGGTCGCTGATGACCGCCGAGTTATACCAGGAATTGCGCCAGGCAGGCGTGGACCAATTCTCGGTCAGCCTGGATTTCCCCGACCAGCGCCACGACGATTTTCGGTCTTACCCCGGTCTTTATAGCCACCTCGAGGATCTCGTCCCGCGCATGGCGCAACTCGGCTATGACGATATCGTGCTCAATTCGTGCATCACCAGCGAGAACTTACACGAGATCGGCGCGATCGCCGATAAGGCGCGGGAATGGGGTGTAAATTTGTGTTACAGTGCTTATTCCGCCCGCCGAACCGGCTGCCGCGACTTACTCCCCGTATCGAAAGAACAGATCGGCTCGCTCAATGAACACCTGGATCGCGTGGAAGCGCGGCGGGACGGCACCAACTGGATCGTCAATAGCCGGAGCACGCTCGACGCTACCCGCCGCTACTTCGAAACCCCGGGGATTCCCGGTTGTAAGGCGGGTCACCGGTTCCTCGTCGTGACCGCGGACGGCGCGCTCCAGCCCTGCTCGATGCAGTTCCATCGCTACCCGCTCGAGGAGCGTGGCCGGATGATCCGCGAGTTCACCCGGCACAATACCTGCGATCAATGCTACGTCTCGATCCGCTCCTATCTGGACAAAAGTTTTCCCCTGCTTTTGTGGGAGAACGTGCGCGGATTCTTCTCGGTGAAGGCCTGAGAAGTAAGTACTTCGGGTCCATATCCCGAGTTAAGTTGCCGGAGTTAACTCAAGTCCTGCTTGTTTGCGCACCGCTTCCGGTGAAGAATCGTATCGGAACGGGGGCACAAATGGAATATCGCCGGTTTCCGCTGTCCTGTGAATGTGGCGGAGGGCCGAAACAGATTTCGGGTATCGGCTTCTCCGTCAATCGCGAAATCGTGATCCACTGGCGATGCGCGCGGTGCCATAAGCGAGTCTGCACCGTGAGGCCGCTCCTGGAAGCTTGGAGCGAATGTTTCGGAGGGCGTCCCCTGCTCACTGCCGATACCCCTGACGACCGCCGGTTCCTGCACAGCATCGGCGTCAAGTTCGCCGACGAGTAGGCTCGGCTGGGTTCATCGCCACCCATAATTCCTGCATCCCCCGGCAGCCCGCATGCGTACTTCCTTGCAGCACCATGCGGTGGAAGAAAAGGCTCGCGCTCTTGCTGGCGGTTTGCGCCGGCGGCCTCCACGGTCAGGAAAAACCCCCATACACTTTCGGCACGACGGTGGTGAGCACCACGGGGTTCGAGGGCCGCATCTACCTTCTCAAAGCACATACCGGAAAACTGCCCCATTTCGATCACATGGAGCCCACCGGCACCATTTACACCAACACCCTGAATGTCTGGCCGCAGCGATTCACGGAGGCCTTCCCCGGCATCACCGACCGGATTGAATGGTTCGCCATCGATTACCACGGCCACTTCTGGATCGAGCACGAGGGCGAGTACCGCTTCAGCCTGCTCTCGGACGACGGCTCGCGCTTGTACGTCGACCATCAGGAACTTGTGGATAACGACGGCATCCACAGCGCCACCGCCCTCAGTGCCCGGGCGGTTTTGACGCGCGGCATGCACGCCATTCAAGTTTCTTATTTCCAGGGGCCGCGATTCACCGTCGCCCTCGTCCTGGCGGTCGCCGGCCCCGCGGCGGAATGGCGCATCTTTAATACCGACGACTTCATTCCGCCGGTCAATTCGGCCGATTGGGTCACCGGCCGGATCCGCGATATCCATCATTCGGTGCCCTTCGGCGGTGACGACTCGCCCGAGGAGACTCCCAGGAAGCGGCGGCGATAGTGCCATACTGTCTGGAATGGCCGACCGTATCATCCGCCGGGATTTCCTGAATCGCACCCTGCTCGGCGCGGGAGCCGCTCTCCTGCGAATGCCCGCGCCCGCGTTCGGCGCCGACACCTACACCGGTTTTGCCGGCGTGGGCGATTATGCCCGCTCGAACGGCGACCCGTGGCCGGTGGTCGCGGTGGGCCACCGCATGCGCGACGGCGCCTTTGCGAACCTCACGCAGCAGGCCATCGACACTGGCGAACAGTTCGACCTGATCGTGTTAGGCGCGGGACTGACCGGCCTCGGCGCCGCATACTATTTCCGCAAAGCGCGCGGCGACTCCGGCCGCTGCCTCATTCTCGAGAATCACGCCATGTTCGGCGGCCACTGCAAGCAGAATGAGTTCCTGGTGAACGGCCGCCGTCTCTTCGGTCCCCAAGCCTCCAACGATTTCGGCGTGCCGCGCGAGGGGTCGGGCAGCCAGATGGACGACCTTTTCCGCGAGCTCAACATCCCGCGTGCCTTCGAATGGAGTGAACCCAGCGCCAGGCTCGAGGGCCTGCGAATTCCGCGCGACAACTACTCCCACATGGACGGCATCAACGACACCCAGGTGGACGTCGGCTATTTCTTCCGCGGCAAATGGGCGCACAACATCTTCGCGAATCAACTCGAAGGCGCTCCGTTTTCCGACGCCCTGAAGCGCGACCTCATCCGGTGGCGGACCACCACCGGCGGCTCGGAACCAGTCCAGCGGCACCTCGATTCCGTCACGTACCAGCAGTACATCGAAGGCGAACTCGGCCTCGATCCCGAGGTAACCAAATTCGCCGAGCCGGTGATCGGCCTGATCTGCGGCGCCAGCCCCGATGCCGTGTGCGCCCGCGCCGGCCATAACCTGGTGCGGCCCATGAACTCCCCGCCGGGCATCTCGTTCCCCGGAGGAAACACCACCTTCGCCCGCCACCTGGTGAAGTCGCTCATTCCCGCCGCCATCCCGGGCGAACTGAATTTCCGCGACGTGCTGACTCGCCCGGTGGATTTCCGTGCGCTCGACGTCAAGGAATCGCCTGCCAGAATCCGTCTCGACGCCACCGTCGTCCGCCTCGAGCATTCCGGGAGCGGGGTGGCGGCGATCTATGAATCGGGCGGAAAGTTGTACCGCGTCCGGGCGAAGGCCGCCGTCGCCGCTTCCGCGGGCTGGTCAAACCGGCATGTTCTGGCCGGCCTGCCTGCCGAAATCCGCTCCGCCTACGACGAATTCGTCTACGCTCCGGCCCTCAGCGTCAACGTCGCGCTCACGAATTGGAGCTTCCTCTATAAGCTGCGCGCTCCCGCCGTGCGCTATTTCGATGGCCAGTTCGGCTGGTCGTGCAATATCCGCCAGACCATGGCGGCTGGCGGCCGTTCCACCCGCCCGCTCGACCCCGGCGAGCCGGAGGTGCTGACCTTCTATACCGGCATTTACGATCCCGGCCATCCGGCCAAGGATCAGGGCGACGCCGGGCGCAAAAAACTGCTCTCTACCAGCTATGCCGAATATGAACGCGCCATTCGGCAACAAATGACGACACTCTTCGCCGATGCCGGTTTCGACGCGCGGCACGATATCGCCGGAATCGTGCTCAATCGCTGGGGCCACGCCCGGGTCATACAGCCGCCGGGATTTTACTACGGCCGGGACGGCAAGCCTTCGCCGCGCCAGGCCGTGGAACGCGGCTTTGGCAAAATCGCCATCGCGCATTCCGAATTGAACGGCCACCAGAACGCGACCGGCGCCCTGGCACAGGGCAAGCGCGCCGCCGAGCAGGTCCTCGCGATGGGATAGTACCAGCGCGAAAAGGTCTTGTACGTAGAGCTCTACATAGGTATACTGAGACCGATGGCCGACGCGCCGCGTCTCTCTCATACCACCGCCATGATCCTTCAGGCTGTCGCCGCCGGTCATATTTACGGGTACACCGTGATGGACCGGACCGGCCTCCCGAGCGGCACGGTCTACCCGGCTTTGCGCCGCCTGGAGCAGGACCGCCTGATCCAATCCAAATGGGAGCCGCCATCCGCAGCCACCGCTCTGCGCCCTCCGCGCAAGTATTACCGCCTTACGCGTGTTGGTGAAACCGCGCTGGCGGCTTCCCGCAAACGCTATCCGCTACTCGCCAGTCTCACTCCGGCCGGAGATGTCCGCGATTCATGAAACGCAAATCGCTCGCTCATGCCGTGCTCCGTGCCGCTTCCCTGCTGGCGCCGGCCGCCCGCCGCGCCGGGTGGCTGAAGGAGTGGCGCTCGGAGCTTTGGTATATCAACCCGGATGCCGCGGCAAGGTTTTCCCTCGGCGCTTTTCGCGACGCGCTCTGGGTCCGGCGCAATCAGCCCCGCCGGCACCTGGAATCGCCGCTCAGTTGCCTCGCATTCCTGGCCGGCGCGGCATCGATCGCGCTCCTGCTCTCGATCTGCCTGCCCGCTCCTGAACTTCCGGAGCCGGCGGGACGCCTGCGTGCGCTTGATCTCCCCTTCGGCACCTTCATGCTGTCGCTGCTGTTTCTGGCCGGTATGTGGGCCGCTATGCGACCGGCGCGGTATCGTCCGCGCCACGGCCGCGCGCGCCGCGCGATTTTTCTGATGCTGAAACTCCTCCTCATACAGCCGGTTCTGCTGGCGAGCTTTCTGATCATGCTGCTCACCGGGCCGATGCCTATCGTGCCGCAACTGTTGATTTTCGGCACCTGGGGATTCGGCCTGCGCTGGATCCTGCTCGATCAGCAGCGCCGCTGTCCGGTATGCCTGCGCCTCCTCACCGAACCCGTCCGTATCGGCAGCGCATCGGAAACATTCCTCGAGTGGTATGGCGCCGAATCGGCTTGCTCGCGCGGGCATGGCTTGCTCCAGGCGCCCGAAATTTCCGCCACTTATGCCGGCTCCCGCCAGTGGCTCGCCCTCGACGCCTCCTGGCGCGATCTGTTTCCCGAAGCCGCCGAGCGCCAATGAACGCCAGACTGCAATTTGGCGTCCTCTATCGTAAGTTCCTCTTCCGCCTGATGGACGTGGAACTGCTGTCCGCTTCGGCCGCCGGCGATGCCAGCGGCTTGCTCGGACAATTGGGAGCGCTTCTCATCTCTCCCAGCCTGATCTTCGCGCTGGGAGCCTTCACTGTGGGACAAGCCGTGCGCAACCAGGACCCCATGGCGTTCCCCGCCGCGTCGGTGGAACTGTTTCTAATCTCGACCACCATGCTGGTAGTCGGAATCTTCGCGCTGTTGAGTTGGGACTCTACGTTTCCCGACCGGCGGGACGTATTGGTCCTGGCGCCGCTCCCGGTTCGCGGGCGTACCTTATTCGCCGCCAAGGTCGCCGCGTCGGCATCGGCGCTCGGCCTTGTGGTCGCCGCCTGGAACAGTTTCTCCGCCACTGCCTGGTCGCTGATGCTGGCCCCCGCGGACTCGGGAACCGCCGGTACACTCCGCTATCTGGCGGCCGTATGGGTGACCGTGGCTGCCGCCGGAACGTTTATCTATTGCCTGGTGCTGGGAATCCAGGGCGCCGCGGCGCAGTTGCCCCGCCGATGGTACCTGCGGATCTCTCCGGCTTTGCAAATCGCCTCCTTCGTCCTGTTTCTCGCAGTCTTCTGCTTCCAACCCTCCCCACGGCCGGAGAACCAGAGCACATTTCAATGGCTGCCTGCCTACTGGTTCCTCGGATGCCTGCAATCTCTGGGCGGAGGCGGAATGCGAGCGGTAACGGTGCCTTTTGCGTGGCGTGCGGCGGTAGCTCCAGCCGTCGCCATCCTGGCGGCCGGCAGCGCGTTTCTCCTCTCGTATCTGCGAACCATCCGGAAGATCGTCGAAGAGCCGGACGTGACTCCAGGTGCCCGCGGCGGAATCTGGCTGCCCCCGC
>Ga0335073_10004121_pt1 | contig 20330 bp, 16 predicted proteins | sample Lox_Sample_22_FD_207093 | JGI IMG/M metagenome (GOLD analysis project Ga0335073, IMG submission 207093) | Soil microbial communities from Loxahatchee National Wildlife Refuge, Florida, United States - Lox_Sample_2.2 | ecosystem: Environmental > Terrestrial > Soil > Wetlands | place: USA...
ATTCGATCGGAGAATATCTGTTTGCCTAGCGATCTCGGCACGCATAGCGCTTACTATAAAGTGGTTAGGTCTCTTTTCTAGAAGTTCCATAGTGCTGAAAGAATTATCTATTCCGCATGTGAAGTTGACGTACCATCTTTGTGAATTTGATTTTCAGGGTCCGGAACAAGGACGGTGAGATAGTGCGCCAGATCTTGGTTCCACTGTCATTGTTAGTGCAATTCCACCTCCATTTCAGGCAAATATATACCTGATGACATTTCATAAGCCCTTCAGTGAGAACCTGGACTCGATGTTGTAGATATACTGTGGCATCCTCACTCCTGGCCAATCTTGCATGTATGTCAAAGTAATTATGCTCAAGAACATTCAATCTCGCTTCCATTGAATGTGGCATTGGCGGTTGATCAGGTGCAGTTTCGCCAGGTCCCGCAGAAATGCTCCCTTTTGGACCTGCCGAGAACGAATCGCGATGTATTAAGGCGTGACGGGAGGCTCGACGCTTGATTTCTCGGAGTCCGACAAGATCACCGCGCTTGAAGTTACCATTGCCATGCTTAAACTCCCAAAGAGGAGAATCTGGTGCGCCGGTATGAAATACGTCGCTTACTATCCTCGTATAAGCATTATCGTTTCAACATCTTTCCGATCCGAGTGTACCTTTATGAAACCCATACATGTTCAACTGTCGCACGAAAGAGGATATATTTGTGTGCTTGAAGTAAGTTCTATTTCCATGTAAGCACGTTTTTGTTCTTGCTGATTTGTTCTCGCTCTGGAGGTACATGGCGCAACATACGATAATACTTTTGAAAATTCGGTGGATGGTGACATGACAAAAGATTCGTTTGTACTTGACCATGATATGAGTTGCTGAATGTTCTGATCTTCTAACATACTGTTGCCAAGTCAACAACTGACACCTGCCAAACGAATGAATGCTCCTTACTTGTACAATTTGTGGATGAATGCTGTTTGAACGACTTTCGGTTGCTGAGCAGCTGCGGCTGCACCCACTGCGGACACACTGGTGCCATTAGTTGTGGGTTCGTTGTCAGACGTCGACTGCTGTGAATTCGGATTTCGGTCCGTAACGGGACTACTCTGTGTGGGAGGACCCATGTTTGCCGATGGCGTCACATCCATCGGATCGGGTGTGTGATTCATGCTGGATGACGATGACGGCAGGATTGGAATAGACTTGTGGATGCCGGGAGCCAAGTGGTCAGCAGCAAACGGACTGCGCTGGATGGATTCCGTTGCCGACGCCATTAGACGGCTCGTTTAGGTAAAGTTCAAGGGAGCTCGACGATGCACACGCGCAGCTACCAGCCCACTGAGCTAGCACTCACACGTAGATGGCGTGGAGAGGTGGTAGGAGGTTCGGTAAGGACTGGACACGGCATGCGAAATGGTCGAGCTAGCCGGACAAAAAAGATTCTTGTTCGGCCTTGCCTTTAGTGTAGCATTGTCGTCTCCGGACAAACTGACGACGATGGCTCCTCACGAGATCGGCCCTGTACCGCGAACGATGTTGGAGTTGAATGTGAAGGGTGGAGGAAGAGTGGCGGCGATGTCGGTGCAGGGTCGAGGATTGTCAATTGTTTCAACGCTGGCGAAGCGATGGCGTTGGCGGGTACGTGGCTGTGGTAGGAGTGTGAAAGCGGCGCTCAGCGATGATGCGACGAACACACAGAGCTCAAATAGTAGCAGATAGATGAAAGTTGCGGAAGTGCAATGCAAAGAGGTAGCTGCAGGGGAGGGGGCGGCGCTGTCGGTAACTCTTGGTGGATTGAATTCGGGTGAGCAGCCGATGTCAGAACAGGAAGCTGACAGTCGGATGTCGGCGAATGGGAGAGAGATGGAGTGATGATGGATGAAATGCGGCGAGGATGGACGAGGCAGGTGTTCGCAACGATGGGAGGTTGGATTGAGGAGTGACAGCAAGGTAGGATCCAAAGAGTCGGCGAGCAAGAGGAAGTGAAGAGTGACGGTCCGTTTTCCGCTTGGTAGCCAAAAGGGATTTGGTGTGTAGGGTAGAGGCTTCGTTCCGTAACCGTAACCGCAAGTCGTACCCTGCCTACGGGGCACGGATTGGCCGAGGTGTGGGTGCGCAGATCTGGAACACTTCGCGAAGACGCCAGACCTTCGTTCTATCCTGCGTCGTCGCATGTGCCCAACGCTGCCGCTATGTGGCCAGTTGTGAAGCAGCAGCGAATAGCTAAAGCATCCACCAAATAAAATTAGGTCAATCAAATCAAGCAGTCACTCAAAAGGCAAAAGCGACGGGATCTCCTATTTTCCCCACGATGGCCCACTAACGCTTAAGGCGCCTGACGTGACGGAAAGCAGTTTAAGCGGTCGATTACACACCTTAAGCTCCGTGTTAGCCCATGCAAGGACAAGGAGCCGAGCTCGGTGGCTCTCACAGGGCTTGCGCTCCCACCGTTCGGCTGCGGCTGTTAACCGACTTCTACGCTCCGTTACTCTACACTACACACGGCATTGCCGTAGCGCCTGTCAGGGCTTCGTCTGGCAATCAAGAACACGGAGTTCATACCGCAAGAGCAACGAAAATGATGCCATGTCGAATCCCACGCTTCGCCCAAAGCCGACCTGCCGGTACGCTCTTCCTCCAACCCATTTTTCTGATTGGAGTGTAGCCTTCGAATTGATCTGAGACTTCTTCCAGCTCACACCCACCAACCGGCCCACAGACGTGGCATCCTCCGATCGCCGCGTTAAAATGCGTGCGCAATATCCCAAACGTTTTGCTGCAAGGTTAAGGAAGCCAATCAGCCCTGATCCGTAGCTGGCCTGGCGCCGGACCTCCCTAATTTCATCCTGCTTCAAGCCCATTATCCCAATTGCCTTTGTCCTTTCCACAAGCTCTCCTAACTGCTCCACGCGTCGTCCGTGTACCAAACACGAAGCCACCGCATCTTATTTTGTTACTCGCCTATCTCATCAAAGTTGGCGCCTCAAAAATGGCCTACTCTGGCATTCCCTTACTCTCGCTTTATTGGAGCGACCTCAAGCACCAGATCCCTTCATCGAGAGAAATCACATCTGTCTTGAATCAGGTTGATTGTTTTACATCACTGAGTGCCGTCTGCCGGCGTCTGCGCGTGAAAGGCAAATACTGGAAGTCCTAATGGGTCGTGGAATGATCTCTCCGTTGCCCTACCGCGAACCGTCACTCGCGTCCAATTTTGGCAGCTTCAGAATTCCTTTTTCGCATACGGGTATGACCGATAGACCCGGCCGCTATTGGATGCTTGCTACTAGTCAACGAAACCAAGCAGCCATCTGATGCATGGCCGTTTGACACAGCAGATTGCTTTGTTTTATCAAACCGTCTGTTCACCCCGAATCTAGTGAATTATAGAAACATGCCTATATCAGCCCTTTGCTCGGCCATGTCGAGGCTTATCCTATTTCGTGAAGTTCAAGCAATGGCTTTGTCGGCCGCTGTCTCAAATTTCGAATCCTGATCATCCCTGACGAGATGGATAACGATGATTACATTCACATTGAAAATTTGGGCCACAGTACAATAATTGGCAATCTTCGATCGTCGTTTGTGCAAAATCGGTAAAAGTTTCATCCGGCACACTGATATTGTAGAAGCATGATGTCACACAATGTCAACTCATGATGATTCTGGTCGCCATGGTCTGATGAGACTGATCCCAGCGAAGAACGATGAAAACGCTTTTGCATTCACATCAACTGCCCAATGCATAGAGGGTACAAGCCATCGTCTTTTTCAAGCAAAGGCATTCCTAACCATATGTAGAAGTTTCAGTGAGAATGCATTTCCCTGATGGGGTGGATATTCGAACGTGGGCTTGTTTCTGATGGGGAGGAAACACTTACGGGAATAGTGGCCGTCGGACCGTGGGAGATCACAATCAAGAGAGGGATATTACGGGTATGCTCTGTAGCCGGTTGTTCTGTGATCCAGGGAAGATAAATTGTCCAATTCACGGCATCTTTGGATCCATCAAAACGTATTCACGGTAAAGATTCAAGCCGCTACTGCACTGGAACATTCCACGTTCTTGCGACCCAGTTGTCAAAACTTTCCGAAGCTGTGACAAGTGCGATAGGGTGTTTCACAATCTGCATCGTTACAGCTTGTGGTGATACAACAGTTCTGTTCAACGATGTAGGGCATGCCAGAGGAAGATGACACTGCGAAGACTATGAAGTGGCAAATGTTAAAAAGAAGTACAGAGTACGTCTGGTTTGCTTCCATGCAAGGCAATGTACTTCGCTTTGGATGCCAGGCATCGTTGAAGGAGGGCTTGGAAGGATTCTTCAAGTAGTCCCTCCCAACAAGCAAGCATTTCGGGCTCACCGTAACTGTGCTTTCAGGTATCTAGACTGTCAAATGTATTACACTGATTCCTGACTTTTACGGTCAGGCAGAAGAATGGATTTCATCCAGTGAAGAGTCTGTCTTGTTGCTGACTACTTATCAAAAAAGCTGGAATTCCTTGTACGAAGCTCTGAACTGGAACTGCAGACGAAATACTGGAGGCTCGGTTCATGGAATCAAGTAGCCTTAGATTGCAACCGACAGACATAACTCTTTCCCCGAGTAGATTGGATATGGTATAAGACACGGAATAACGCTTTGTTAGAGACAATTTCGAAGGAAATCTTGAGAACTCTGGAAGTTAAACCAGAGTTCGACAAGGTCAACATGACGTATGTGCTCTCAAGGACGAATTGACTGTGTATCAGAAACAAAACTATGATTACCTAGAGCTGTTCGTAATCCTCAACATTAATATAAGTGGCGGTGTACGATGGCTTGGCGATCCTGATTCATCTGGAAGCCTAGCTGGTTGAATTATCGGAGTTGGCGAAGGAATGGCCAGCGGCATGATTGAGTCCATTCTGGTTATCGGGGTCAAAAAGCAATGGATGATTCGAATGCCAGTTGACGTCGATGGAGCAGGTTGAAGATTCGAGAAGAGCACCGGTGATCCAGTTTGAGTGGTAGCGTTCAGGTGCCGTCAATAAGCGGAGAAAGCGACATGCTGTAGGCTGCGGACTGCAGCTGAAAAGTCGAGGCGCGGCGCATGCATCCAATGCCGGTCTGCGGAGGACTCATACGGTCGTTGCTTGTGGCGGTGTCTTTCACAAGCCTTAAGCCGTACGGTCTCTCCATACACTCCACATCAGCTGACAGCCTGACACATATCTGGCTTAAAGTGGCCATTTACTTTCTCTGCCATTGGCGAAAAAGCTTCCGAAACCCTTGTTAGCGAGTAGTGTAGCTGCATTTGACAGTCCAGCCAAACTCAGCCCATATTGCCCTTGCTCGCTGTGACAATTATTCTATCCTTCAGGCAACTATCGCCATTTGCCTCCATATACTCATCAATTGACGGGTTTTTTGATTCAAGATTTTCACCTGCAATTCTTTTTATTAGTTCACACTTGAGTTTTTCATCCTATCGAAACCAGTGCTTGCTGGAGAACGGAGAACATATCCTTTGGCCGAAGTTTTAACCCACAAATGGCCGTCGAATACAACATACCATATGCGAACAGCACAACCACCTTGAAAGTCCTCGATTACCTCTACCCGATTGTGGTTGCGCTGTATTTCTTCGCTGCAACGACAGTTAGTACCTGTCAACTTCAAAAACCGAAGAAGGGCAAGAATATTGGGAGGCTGCGATCGGTTACGCTGATCATTCTGCTTGGGGTTTTATTCGCGTACGTCGCACAAGGAGTTGTCTTTATTTCGCGAGCTATCATTCAACGAGGATGGTGGGCTCGAGAAGACAGGATCATCGAAATCCTTGCTTCAATACTCTTTTGGGGATGCTTTTCGTTGTATTTGCTCGCCACACCGCATCCGATTTGGCATCCTGCTCTAGGCAGTTGGATAGTTGGCTTAGGATTTGAAGTCGCACTATTTGCGCTGGCTACGTCAAGAGAGACGACATCCGACTTTGAAAAAGCAGTGTGGGCGTTACAGGTCTTTCGAATTATCTGTTTCCTTCTGCTCTCCATACTCGGCGCCATCCTTGCGGCCTCTCGCGGAGACGAAGACAAAAGTCAAGATGAAGAAAGCCAACCGTTGCTTAACGGGTCTACAGCTCAAGCTAATGACACGACAAATTATGGAACAACTACGGGTGACGACAACGGATCCGATGATGGTGACGAAGATAGCGAAGGAAAGTCGAAAGATAAAGATAAGGAAATCAAAGACCAACAACGCAAGAGACTGGAAGAAGAGGGTGGTTGGTGGGGATATTTGAAGGGGTTTTCGATCTTTGTGCCATACCTCTGGCCAAACACTTGGTTTCTAAAAGGTTGTCTCTTGGTTGTGCTTCTCGGAATACTTGCAGCCCGAGTCATGAACATTCTAGAACCACGTCAGGTCGGTATTCTCACGGACAAACTCACCGAGTACCAAGCAACCGGTAGAATCCCGTGGAGAGAGCTGCTGGTATGGATGTTACTGCATTGGATCAACAGTAGTGGCGGATATTCCATCATCACAGACCTCGCTAAGATGCAAGTTGAACTCTATTCTAGCGTTCGGATTTCGGAACTGGCATTCAAGCACGTTATGGATCTCTCTATGGATTTCCACAGCGGCAAGGATAGTGGTGAAGTCTTACGTTCGATGCAACAAGGCCAGTCACTTACTGACCTTATCGACCTTGCTTTCTTCGATGTCGGACCCGTCTTCTTGGACTTGGTCATTGCAATGGGCTACGTCACATATCTGTTTAACGCTTACGCTGCCTTTATTCTCGTCGTTGCTGGTGTTGTATACACTTATCTGGGTATTACAATGACGGAATGGCTTCGACCCATGAGACAAAAGTACAGAGATAACGATCGAGAACAGTTCAAGACTCTTCACAAATCTGTAGGTAACTGGGAGACTGTTTCGTATTTCAACAGAGGGTTATACGAGGAAGGCCGCTTCAAAACCGCCAACAAGAATTCGGTCAATTCTGAGAATAAATACTACATCTCAGCCGAGGTCTCGTGGGCAGCTCAATCGTTTGTTATGACGTTCAGCTTGATGGCGGCATCGTTTCTAGCTGTTTACGAAATATCAACCGGAGAGAAGCCCGTGGGAAATTTCGTTACGCTGTTGTTGTATTGGAATCAGCTGATGTATCCGCTCCACGTCGTTGCAACCTCTTATCGCAGACTCTCATCAACACTTATTGACGCCGAGAGACTTCTACAACTTCTGAGAACGAAACCAACGGTTGTAGATGCGCCAGATGCGAAGCCTCTCGAAGTCACGGACGCACGTGTCGAATTTGTAGATGTCGACTTCTCTTATGACGAACGAAAGCAAACTTTGAAGAAAATCAACTTCGTGGCGGAACCGGGAAAGACAATCGCCTTTGTTGGTGAAACTGGCGGTGGAAAGTCTACAATGCTCAAACTCATGTTCCGCTTCTACGATGTATCAGGAGGTTGTATCAAAGTCGATGGTCAAGACATCCGCGAAGCCACTCTCGACAGCCTCCGCGAGTATCTTGGTGTTGTTCCTCAAGACCCATCTTTGTTCAACGAGTCTATCGCAGACAACATCAGATACGCACGCCTCGACGCAACACAAGAGGAAATTGAGGAGGTATGTAAGGCTGCTGCCGTACATGACAAGATCCAAACATTCCCAGACAAATACAAGTCGAAGGTGGGCGAGCGAGGTGTTAAACTCTCTGGCGGAGAAAAGCAAAGAGTAGCCATAGCACGAGTCCTTCTCAAAAACCCGAAGATAGTGTTGCTGGATGAAGCAACATCTGCGGTCGACTCGAGCACAGAAGAGCAGATCCAAGAAGCATTCCAAAAACTTTCGACAGGCCGTACCACCTTCGTTATCGCACATCGCTTGAGCACGATCATGGACGCCGATTTGATTCTGGTGGTTGACCACGGCGAGATCATCGAGAGAGGCACGCACGACGAGTTGCTCCTGAAAGGTGGTAAATATCTGGAGCTGTGGACTAAGCAGACCGAAGGAAAGAGAAGCAAAGCGCCCACCAGAGCCCCATCGCCTGATCAGGGCACTCAACAGCCGCTGATTCTGGTGAACGACTTGCCGACCGGAGAGTACAGCGAGCAATTGAAGAAGAGCTTTGCGGTCGAGGGTCCTGAGGAGAATCCTCTGGAACAGATCGATGCGCCGAGCGATAGTCAGCCAATGGGCGGTGACAACACACAAGACAAGTAGGAGGTAAAACTACACCCTCCGTATCAGATGTTTATGTGACGGCCAGCAATCGAACAACAGAAGTTGTGGGATGCTAAATTGAGTATCTTCACGATATCCTTATCAGCACAACTAGCGCTAAATAGACGGCTCTCTGCTTCGTATGTTAGTTTGAAACGATCGTCTCTTGTGTGGGATCTTCGAGAGGGAACAAATATCAAGTAGCATTGGCACGTCACAAGTCGACACACAAAATAGCAATCCAAGGGGTACTTATGGGATACTTTCAATGTTTATGATTGATGACATGGAAATAGAGGTTTCGGAAAAGTAATATCGTTCAAGATAGAGTCAAATAATGCCTTTTTCGGCGCAGTGTTTTCTTCCATGCTTTGTCTCAAGACTCAGCTAATGTGCGTCCTCGTATTGATGATTTTGGCTTCATAGAACAATATTGGCTAAAGTTCAGGAGAAAGCTATCAGTAGCGCAGGATTAAAGCTCCAAATGAACACAGACGAGGTAATATTTGTATATCCTACTGTCGAATCCATAGTCGAATGTGGTTTACGATTAAAAAGGAAGTTGAACCGAGCAGGGGTGCAAGGCTGCGGAGAGCTAAAACGTCACTACCCATATTGCTCCTTTAAAAGTTCCGACCTCATTTCTCCACCGAACACAATTCCGCTCTTGACAAGAGCATGCCCTCCCGACCATGAGCACAACACCCAAGAAGCGCCTAAAACAGGGCGCAAAGTCGACGCGCGACACCATCCCTCCGCCCTTCCACCCAGCACCCGCGAAGCTCGCTCCGTTCCTCGACACCCTCGACCCGCACCTCATCTACGTCACGCACATCGACGCCCACCCGGCCTGGTTCAAGCGGCGCATCTTCGCCGTACCCGTGCTGCTGAACCTCTGCATCCTCAGCCTCCTGGCCTGGCGCGCGCTCGCCATCCTGCCCTGGTACTATGCGCTGGCGCTGTCCATCCTCGCACCTCCACACGCGGCCGGTCCCCCGGACACATGGCCGGCGTTCGTCTGGACAATCGTGAAGCGCGCGGCCGTGTTCCTGGCGGACTACGTGCTAATCACCGTCGTGTGGCCGTGGCCAGCGTCGTTCTTCGCGGAGCGGCCGGCCAACCCGGTGGCGTGGCGGTGGACGATCGGGTTCCTGGACCGCGAAGTCGTGGTGCGGCAGTCGCGCGGGTGGGGCGCGGCGGAGCTGCTCGGCGGCGCGAAGACGGGCGCCGAGAGCCCCTTCTTCCGCACGAGGCTGCTGCCGGCTGTCGACGAGGAGCGCGTCAGGGCTAAGACCGGCTACTTGCTGATGGATCGGGACTTTGATCTTGACTTTAAGGGCATGCTTGATGCGCATGCGCTGCTGGAGCAGCAGAAGCTGGCGCTGAGGGATCTGCACATGCGGGTTTTTGTGTTTGCTGGTGATGAGAGTGATGGTCAATGGTTGGTTTGGGATATGGAAGAGCGGCCAGATGAGGAGCTCAGCAGTGAAGGAACGGAGGAAGGAAGAAGGAAGATACTCGCATTTAAGGATAAATTGACCGCTATGGGCAAGGAAGAGCTGTTTTTCAAGTGGGTGGAGTTAGTGCAGGAGGAGACTAGCAAGCCTGGTGGTTTTACGAAGGAGAGGCAGTTTGAGGCAGGATTAAAGGTTCAAGCATTGTTTGAGGAGTATGGTGTCAGCTTTGAGGAATTTGCAAAAGATGCGGGTATGACAGAAGATGGTGCTCAGTGACGGAAAGGTTGGCACCAAAGGCATATTAGCTTTTGTATGACATTGTTATGTCTATTTATGTGGTCGCAGGTATGCAGACACGATAGACTATGCATAGGACTCATGGTCCTTTGCGAAGAACTACGCAAGGTGCTCGAAAGAACCGCCATCTTCGTCATACTTCATGTTCCATCCAAGAACACCGTTCAGCCAAAGGAAGTGACTTTGAGCCATTGGACTGTTGCAGCATGACAAGACGTATGGCGAGTTCAGAACTGCATCAGGTTGGGAGGTTATCTGCTTCCATGATGTGCGGATCGTCGTCGATCGTTCAATGCAAATATTCTGCACTGTAGGCGCCGGTTGCGACTCATACCATGCAGGTATAGAGCGACCACTGTAAGAAAGGGCTTTGAGTAGTTCGATGACGCTAGACCAAATCGTAGATGCGTAGATATCTCGACGGTAAGTTTCTCTGTAACTTTTCGATGTAACTCATCGAAAGGTTATGATGATGCTATTTGGGACCAAGGCCGTACATTCATACTAATGAGAGACCTTTGAGATGGTGCAAGCTCTCAGCTTCGTCTTTGCCTCTGGCGTCCCGTGGCCACGCCTTTGGATCCCGCGGATCTAATCCGAGTTCTTCCGGAAAATCTTCCTTTACGACGTTCAAGACAGTTGACGCCAGAGTGAAGTTCTCTTCTTCAAACAGACGGCGGGCAAGGCTCAGGAAAAGGGAGACTAAAGCGCGAGAATGACGTTGGGTTCGATTGGCTGATTTCCCTTTCTCTGTACAAAAGTTCTGGAAATATACGACTGCCTCTTTAGTTGTAGGATTGGTAGGGTGAAAAAGGCCAAGAACGGCGGCATCAAACCTTGGTCTCACCGAACATTGAGGTAAAGCAAGCGAAAGGCGCATATGGTAACCCGGAGACATTTGGAGTTCATCTCGACCAGCGAGAGCGTTCTGGATGATCATGTGCATCGCATTCGCCACATCCACAGGACGAAAGCCTCTTGAAATGGCTGTCAACACGACATCAATTGCCGGATCTAAGCTTCGGGGTTGCGAATCCTCCGTTACTGCCTTAGCATAGGTTCCCAAGAGGCGTCGTTTCAGTGTATCCGGCATCGACTTGAGCGAAGCCCAGTCCCAAATCAATTCCGCCTTTTTCTCGGCGATGAGCGCTTTGCAAAGATAGCGTCTCACAATATCACTAGCGCACAACTGGATGCGGTGGACAGAACTTGAAGTTTCGGTCCATTCAAATATTCTTGATGCAACATGATGTTCAAGAATATAGCTCTGAGGATCAGTTTTCGCCCATATCTGTCGCAGGCAAGTGTGAACACTGTTCAAGCTCCCTGAACCGCTGGCAAATTGTGACCTTAACCAGCGAAGAGGGTCTTCTTGACTTTTAAGAGTATCTTGAGGCGCTTTGTTCAGAACGGAGTGCTTAGTCGGCTTGGTCGAGAATAGTGGATTGTTAAGTAGAGTATTGAGGTGGTGGTTTGCTAAGTGACGTGACGAATATTGGATTGGTGCTTTCCTTGAAGTCGATATTGGAGGGTCATTCGTGTGAGATGAAGCCTCAACTTCTACCTCTGAGGCAGATGTGGGATGATTTCTGTCGAGATGTCGCTGGAAGGATGAGGTCAACAGTTGGAGCAACTGCTGAGACTCACGTGGAGAGAGCGGAAGTTGAGGGTGGATGATTTTGGAGGTGAGCGGTCGAAAGAGCAGTGCAGATGAGCTCTGCATGCTGGTTGATCCACATTCAATGCTAGCCTAACATGGTACCGTCGAGATTGTAGGGTATTCGATTGATTGACCAATTGAGAAGGTGTAATGGTAGTGTCGCGATAGTTTTGTGGAGGGGTTTACGGGACTCGGCCTGAGATAATTTATTACGCCGTATGGTGTTGAAGCTGCGAATGGTTACCACCTCAATTTTCTGCCTCAGGCTTGACACGCGCAGACGCGAACTTAGGAATACCTTTTGGGCCTCCTGCCTGCCCACAAGCATTCTGCCAACGATATCATCCACCTTGACCTACATCCTACCCACTACTCGCTGGCCTGACCATTGAGCTGCTGCACTACTTCCGACTTGGCCTTGAGCCGAACAGTCCATCCGTTCAGCGCCTCTACTCTTTCTCTTGGCCTGACCTTGCCCTCTACTCCCTGACCGAGATCCTCCCGTGACCTACCTCACAACCCTCCACACGAGCAAACCTCACTCCAAGACACACATTATCTTCGCACAATGACTGAACCGGCACCCAGGCCAACAGCCACGCGCAGTAGAGGCGGCGGTCGTGGAGGAAGAGGCGGCTCTCGAGGCAGCACGAGACCTCGAGACCGACACACAAACGGCGACCACAAGGACCAAGCAGCTGTCAATGACTTGGCCGATGAAGGCGACTTTGGCGAAATGAAAAAGAAATATGCACCACAGATTGCTCAGCTCAAGGAAATGTTTCCTGACGAATCCAACGAAGACTTAGCCTTCGCTCTCGACGAATCTTCCGGCGACACCTTTCCCATCATCGAGCAGATCACCGAAGGTAGGTGGCATATCATTGTACATAACATTAAACATTAACTAACACTGCTTAGGTCGTTTTTCGCGATTCTCCGATGTCAAAACTACGAAGGAGCGAACCAAACCTAAGCCCAAAGACCAGCCGTCAGGTGGCGCTCCCGCGGAACCCGGTTCGAAGTCCACTCGCTCCAGAGGTGCACACGATACCGTCCGTAGCAGTGCTCGAAGCCGTCCCGAACGTGGACGCGGCAGCACTCGCGGAGGCAGAGGAGCTCATGGCGCCAATGGTGTTCGATCGTCTGGCGATCCGAAGTCTGTTCCTACCGATGACTCGAGTTGGAATGTTTCCGCATCCAAAGCGGAGAGTGGTGACTGGGACACGAATGCTACAACCGAAGGAGCAGGATCTAGCAAAGGACCTACATCAAAGGTCAAAGCCGCTCCCACGACGGCTGGTGTCAAAACTACGGCGCAGTCAGATGGCCCTCCAAAGCAGAGCTGGGCGCAACTGTTGCGCAAAGCTGAACCAGCTCCTGTCGTACAGAAGCAGCCAAAGCCTATGGAACCCGCACCACCCATCGAAGAACCTCCGACAGTCGCCGCAGCTGAAGAAGACACGACTCCCATTCCTCAAGTCGCGGATGAACTTTCAGCAAATGACTCTTTGGAAGATCTTAGCGGTACAGAAGATCCGTCGATCACGATTACTCCGTCAAAGGATCAACTCACAGAAGAGAATGTGGAACATCTACCAGATTCCTCGCATCCTGCTCCGACCGATACTGCCGCCAGCACCGTCGACAGCCATAGTGCAACACCATCGGTTGTAGGCCAGACACAGCCAATTCCAATTGGCCGTCCGCCGATGGGAGGTTTCGCAACTTCAGCGCATCGCGCTACCGCCACTCCTCGCTCAGCTAGCTTCCAGCGACGTTTCTTGGAACAGCAAGAGGCTGTCATTATGCCTGGTAATCATGCTCTAGACAGAGCCACGGTACAATTTGGCAGCATGGGCTTGAATGGTGATGCCGATCTTGATGTCGATGAAGACCGCGAGGATGCTGAGACACGTCAACCACCCCAGCAGTCTCCACCATCTCAACCACGAGCTTCTCTTCCACCTGCACCTCGACAACATGCCTTACCCGCAGAACCACAACTTCCAGACCCTATTCAAGCCACAAAGCCTGCACCTGGACTTTCGTCTGTGCAGCAGCCAGCGGAACCAACCGCAGCGCAACAAGGTCCTCAGGCTGGCCAACCGTACAATCAATTCGGTCGCATCGGCCAGAATCTTCCTTCAGATACCACTGCGGCACAGAAGTCATACGATCTATTTGGCCAACACCAATCTCAGCAGAGCGCGTTCGACAACTATCCCAGTCACTCGCAAGCATCTGGTCAGTCACAACAACAATCTCAAATCGGCGGTTTCTCATCTGGACCAAATGACTACTCCTTCTACTCTTCAGATCACCCGCGAAACACTTTCCAGAACTACTATGGTGCTGGATATGGTCAACAAGGTGGAGCGAACCAGCAAGAGGCCGGTACATCCCAGCAAAGAACCGGTAGTGGTTTCGGAGGCTCAGGCGCAGATATTGGATATTCAAACCAAGCTCAAGTAAGCCAGGACTTTTCTGTTTTGTGGCGACTAATCGGTATATTGGCAATGAAACGTGCTAACGAGCTGCTCTTACAGGCCGCCTCCCAAAATCGATATGGCACATCTACCAGTGAAAACGCGCAGACGTCCGGACAAGCAACACCTAACCCACCACTTGCTACAGGTGCATCCACTGTGACGTCCGGAGCACCATCGTCACAACTTCAACAATCGGCATCGCAAGCACAACAACAACCGCAATCACAACAGCAACAGCAACAGCCATTCAATCAGCAAACTCCACAAGGACATGCTGGAGCCCAACACCCATACGGTTCTTATCAAAACTATTACAGCAATCCTTACTACGCGAGCTACATGAACCAATATCCCTACAGCCAAGGCGCAGGTGCGTATGGCGGCGGTCCATTCGGACGCAATAACTATGGTGGTGGTGGGCCTGCGCACCATGGATATGGCATGCCCTCTCACTCTTCGTACGATCAACAGTCATCGTCTCCAGCGAATGTCGGCAGTTTTGGCGGCTCGAGTGTGCATGAGCGTCCAGCGCCTGGTCTTGGGGGTAATCTGAGCGACTACGGTCGCTCGGGGTCCGCTCAAGGAGGCAGTCAAACTGGAGCTGGCTTCGGCAGCATGGCTGGCAGTGACAGCTTTGGTCGTTCGCCATCCGGCTTCCCAAGCCAGAATACCCCGTACAGCCAGCAGTCTTCGACGCAGCAACAGCAATCCGGCACGACCAGCGAAAGCGATCCTTTGAAGCCCTTCGGCGACTCCAAGGCTGCTGGTGGCCCATCTCCAGGTCTTCCTGGTCGTCCTGGCTCTGCTGCGAATCAGAACTCTGGTCTTCCGCCGCCGCAAAATCAGCACGGCGGCTTCGGACCCTATGGCTCGCAGCAGTTCGGGCAGGGTACTTACGGCAATCTGGGTGGTCTCGGTGGCCAGCACAACCAGAGCGGCTACGGCTACGGCGGTGGCTTTGGCAACTACGGCAGCTATGGTCGCGGCAGCTGGGGAGGAAACTATGGCGCCCACTGATGCGCTGGCTGTACTCGTTCGATGAAGACTCGGAACGCTTTGGTGGAAAGATGAGCGCAATTTGCAACACATTCATCTGCTTCGGAGTCTCGAAAGAAAAATGATGGACCTTGATGGGGCTTTGTTTTTTCATTTCACATCTTTTCGACGTGGGCTTTCTTATGTCCCTGTTTGAAGAGCGCTATCATCTGATCATGCCGAGCCGATCCAGACGAGCTATTTCATCTTCTATTTTCTCTACGGAGTTCTTTCAAAGGATGTTATATTTTAGGCTGCGGGATCTATGCTCTGTTCTCTCCTCTCGTTTTATCGACTGTACATTCTCGGGCTGAGGGCAAAATGGTTCGGGGACCAAAATCTCATTTCTGCTGTCGGTCTGTCATTGAGGTCGAAGTCTTGCATCGGTCTGATCTGTTCTATGAACAATTCTTTCGGAGCATGTGGTATTAGGTTGTGGAGATGACAATGATATTGTGTGAATGTGTGATTGCTTTAGACGCTTTATTTCTTCAGTTGAACTTGGTGACCTATGTTTTACGCTGGACAGCTTTCGATACGAAAAGCTCTGGCAGTTCCATATGAAGTGATCTCCTTGACATGTATTCTGAACCACCGATTACACGCATCACGACTTCCTTACCCAACGCCAATTGTCAAAAGAACGAATTAGCTAGCCACACAGCCCACTGCAGTTATGGTTTACCCACGCGACGTAACGTCGAGGCTTCAGCCTTGCAAAGACTTATATTCTTTACTAAGTGCATCCTAAGCGTAGCAGATCTGCTAATTATTCAATTAGCCTAGTTCTCTTCAAGTACTCATATAGCGACCAAGCAGCCAATGTTTTTCCATCTCTTGCTCCAACCTCCAAAAGCCGTTCGTAGTTCATCAGCCTCACCGTTATCTTCTCCGATTCCGCTCTGTTCCCAGTCATTCTGTCCTTCATCCTTTCGATCTCAAGTCGATCCATTTTCCTTTCCCATAGAAAGATACTAATAAATTCGTCGCAGGCTCCAGGGCTTGGGTACATGGCGCTATGAAGCCCTTCCATTACCCTGTGACCTTTCATAGCCAACGCAGTCATGTCGGTAAGGTCGCCCACTTTTAGCTTGATGCCAACCTCTTCTTCAATCTCTTTTACTGCGGCACCTTGGAAATTCTTCTCGTCATCCAACATACCAGCAGGAATCTCCATGAACTCTAAACTCCCGGCGGCAATACGCGCTTGCTCCGTCATGATTACCCAGCGTTCCTCCGGAGAGTCGGATGGCCGTAAGATCATCAGAATAGCAACACTTCCTCCCCGCAAGAATACAACACCAGGCAGAAATTCGTTGTTTTCGTTTTTGATTGTGGCAAATAATTTCATGAACAAGATGCGACTTCCAAAGCGATCGAATGACTGAACTTCGATGGACCGTACAGAATAAGGCGCTTCGTGGAATTTGTGAAATGAGTTTTTCTGCTTTGCGAGCGAGTTTTTGAGTGTGTATGTCCAGTTATTGAAGGCACGAAAGCCCAAAAGGTCTTCTTTTGACAAGCCATTTGGTAGATGGACGATTGGAGCCGGTTGCGGCCAGTTATCTAGGGTGAAGGATTCTGCCATAATTGACACGAAAGCCTTCCCTGCGCTGAAAAAACCGCAACAATATCGTCGACGGAGATTTGCACCCGCGATGGGCTAGAAGAATGTACAGAAGAGTCCTTGGAAACTTGAAAGCGATGCCAGCCTTAGCGGATGCTGGCGCCTTTATATCTGGTCACCGGGTAGTGAGGCGCAGTTGCTGCCTTCGACGTGGACATGTATCAAACTCTCATTGAATACGGAGTAGAGGCTTAGCCTACCAACGCTTTCTGCCTCTTCTCCAAAAATGCCTTGTAGAATTTGTTGACATGTAGATGATCTCATTAACTTTGCCATCATTTCCCCAAAATCACCCGTATCGTGGGATGCATGATGAGAGAATAAGCAAATGCTCTCGGTGAAGGCGGGTGCAGCGACATGCTTCCTTCACTGGTCCAACCGAGTCCTAGGCCATGACACAGCGATCGGGCGGGAAACATGGAACCCTGTTGAGTTCCCTCAATGGAGCCGAATGCATCTAGATTGCGACCACACGCGACTAAGGAGTTGGAGGCTCTGCGTCGGAGCTGAAACCCCCTCTTGGTAATGAATGCCCGTCTCGAATCATCTATTTCTCTTACTGTTCCCATAACCTTGAAGATAAGACAGAATATAGCTCCATTGGAACTCGTTTACAATCACATTCTCCATGAGCCCCTGACTGAGAGAAAAAGAGAGAGAGAAGCAATCGCCGCGCTGCTAAGAGAAGGATCAGAACGATTCGGGCCTACAGAACCTGAAATTTTCATCGTCAAGCCATATCCCCGACAGAGATGATTTGCGGCGTTTGCTATTGTATGCTTCGCGGTCAAACTGGCCGTCGATGGAAAGGGTCATTCAACCTCAGCTTCGAGCACCAGCAAAATGTAAACAATTTGATACAGTCCTCCAACATGAACTGCTGTATTTGCCGCAAACTTTCGACGGATATCACACAAGCGGACATAGCGTATTCACATCGGGTTCGTACTGCTCGTATCTTCTGTACATCTCGAAGAGCTAACAATCGAAATAGCAAGATCGCTCAGCCACCGACGAGGACTTCTTGAATGCGTATCTCGCTGATGTGTCCCCAGATCAAGGGTTATACCGCCTCGACTTTCGGTTCGGTGCTTCCAAAACGCTTAGAACCTTTCTTCTTCGAGAATCAGGTGCGCAATCCTCTCAGGGTAACGTCTTCAATATGCCAATTACGTTGTCTAGGGCATGGCTCCGAGACACAAATGTACACTGCATTATCCAGAAACACGGCATCAGACGAAGTTCTAGAGTTGGCTAGACACTGGATCAGGACGTGTACTAGTGAAAGTCACGAATCTTGCCCCAATGAATCTTTCTCAAACAGAATGAGATACTGGGACGAGAGTGACCCTCGCCGACCTTTGGCCAGGAACCTTACGCTGTTCCAAAGCTCTTCCAATGCCTCATATGAGCCGCGGTTCTATCCAACCCGTTTGATCGAGTTTTCAGCCAACCCACAAGAAAGACCAGAGCTTCGCTTGATCGAAACTAGCGACGTGGTTCCCGAGGGCCATTATGTTACTCTCAGTCACTGTTGGGGCGGATCTAATATTCTGAAGCTGACGAGGCAAAATCTGGACGATCTTAAAGAAGAAATATCGCTTGATGACCTATCAGTCCCGAAAACTTTTAAAGATGCCTTCAACTTCGTCCGCCGGCTTAGCAGCCGAATTCGGTATATTTGGATCGACTCCTTGTGTATTATCCAAAACGACAGCGGTGATTGGGCCAGAGAAGCAGTACGCATGTATCAAATCTACAGGAACTCGTACTGTAACATCTCAGCAACAGCTTCCAGCAACAGCTTCGGAGGCCTCTATTACAGTCGAGATCCTCATCATTTATGGGAAGATGAGGTCAACTTGAACACAATGGATATGCCAAAGGCCGGCTCCAATAGAGACTTTCAATCCATCACATCCTTAGGAATGGACGTACGACGCTGCACAATTTTGGATCCCAACTTCTGGAACAGAATCGTCGATGGTGCTCCAGTTAACCGTCGTGCTTGGGTGCTTCAAGAGAGGCTTTTAGCTCCCAGAGTTCTGCATTTCTGCGAAGGTCAGATCGCATGGGAATGTCGCCATCTTGATGCCGCCGAGTCGTACCCTAACGGAGCACCGACCTGCCAACTAAAATCAGGAGAGGTTATGGAGAGAGTTCGCCTAAAAGCGCTCTTGCCAGAAGAATATGGCTCCCACCCTTTCGTTGTGAATAAGAGCGAACTTTCCGATGCAGCACACGAGAACTGGAAGAAAATCGTCGAAAGATACTCCACTACCAACCTGTCAGATCCTAAAGATAAGCTGGTCGCTCTTGCTGGAATTGCCGAAGTAATGTCCGCCCATATTCCAGGCCGTTACATTGCAGGACTGTGGGAGAAATATCTGGCAAGTCAACTGCTCTGGCGTGTGGATCCTATTTTCGTCAACGATCGATTTGAATATCCTTCAACCCGTCCTATCGCGTACCGCGCCCCGAGCTTCTCCTGGGCCGCAATTGATTCTCAACAAGGAATCCGTTGTGGAGAGACGAAGCGCGAAGACGAGCTGGAAATTGCGGTTGAGAATTTTCATGTCCAACCAAAGATGAACAGTCCATTTGGCTCAATTGAGTCTGGCTGCTATATCATCTTGACATGTACTTTGATAAAGGTTGAAGTCGATCATATGGAGAGAAACGTACCAGGGCAGAGTCCATCAGTATATTACAACTGGACAATGCCAGCGGCTAGTCCAGCGCAGAACAGAAAGATACACCCAATCGTTTATCTGGACAGCCCGAACCATGATTATAATGACTTAAGAGGACCTCATGGCCAGGTATTCTGTGTTCCTTGTTACCGGGATCCTGAAAGTCATTGGATCTGTCTTCTACTTCAACGGAAAAGAGATGGAAGTGGTTATTATCGCAGAGTAGGCTTAACGAAGGTTCCTCCATACGTTGGAGCAATGGAGACTATATGGAGCCAACGACATCCCAGAGAAACAATACGCATTGTATGAGCATGGATGCCGCAGGTATAGGTGTCCGTAAGTATCTGTGGGGATTTTGAATATGGAGAAATACAACAACTTTGGAAAGACGATGTGTAATATATGAAAATGATTGTACATCTTTCCAAGTTGTAGTGTCTATGGCGTTACGACGTGGCAGCTCTTTATACCTCCATGTATCCATCCTGTAATCAGCAATTTATATGTACGCTTCTCGTACAAGCCATGTGTATTCGACAGTTATCAAAATCCGCCTCGTCAATGCTGATCCATATTGTTCCATAACCAGATCTTCCTTTACGAACCATGCTGCACAACCATCAACTCATTCAACCACTCTGCGAGCCCGCCTTCAATGCTCTTGCTCAAACTGATCCAAAACGTTATCATTTCACTGTTCGGCTACGAGTAATGCTCCACAGTAGCCGGGAACTCCCAACTCGGCAACCTTGATCCTGCCTAGCTGCCGCACCTTACCTCCGTACTCCAGCCCACCTCAACTCGGCCGAACCCATACCTTCCACAGCTTCAAC
>Ga0335073_10004122_pt1 | contig 20328 bp, 17 predicted proteins | sample Lox_Sample_22_FD_207093 | JGI IMG/M metagenome (GOLD analysis project Ga0335073, IMG submission 207093) | Soil microbial communities from Loxahatchee National Wildlife Refuge, Florida, United States - Lox_Sample_2.2 | ecosystem: Environmental > Terrestrial > Soil > Wetlands | place: USA...
ACCACATTTACGGATGGGGCGCCGGCACGGCCCATTTCCCGATCGGGATAAAGCGGCGCGTGCATGGAAAAGGGCTGAAGCGGATTGGAAGCAAACCAGCCGGCGAGTTCCATTACGTGTTCACGGCTGGTGTAGTCGAAGTGCTGCCGCGCGGCAAAGAGTTCAACGGCCTCAGCGCCGGACCGTGCAGCCAGCTCCAGAAGCCCGGGGTGCAACCGTTGCTTTAGAAACAGATGCGTAGAAAGAACTGGCAGCATTTTGGGGACACCCTTGTGGTGGGGACCTGGCCCGCAGTTTTCATTGTCTCATTGCAGCAATGATTTACCGGCGGGCAGGCACTGGAGGGGGGATTCATTGAGTCACCCTTCCGCCGGCGAAATGCGGAATCATGGTAACTGGACAGCAGACCGCGTTTTGCCTATGCTGACGACACCGAACCTCAATAGGCTGTTGGGACGAGGTCGCCGGGCATGCGCGAAGAGAACTTTTCGTGTAATCCTCGGGAACTGCGCAACCTCCATGCAGAGGTGATCACGAGCACTGTCGTAGCGATTGATCTTATTGAGGCCTCGTCGAGTGGAGAAACGCCATCGCGTGCCGTTGAATATTCCAAATTCCGAGTTGATGGCGCGGTGGCCCTGGTACGTGCGCTTCCCGCTGGGCTGCCTGTTGGCGGTAGGCGCGGTGGAATTGACCGCAGCCATCGTCCCGCTCAGAGCCTTTCCCCTGCTGCTCGCATTTCCGACCGTAGTTTTTGCGGCCTGGTTTCTGGGCATGTGGGGAGCAGCCGGATGCGCTCTGACCGACGTCGCGTTGGTGGATGCGTTTCTGACGCGTTCGGAATTCCAGTTTATGACCGGGAACACGTCTCAGATCATGCGTCTGGCAACGTTTGTGCTCATCACGCTGCTGGTGGGCTGGTCGGTGAGGCGGCTTTCCGAGCAGAAAACCGAGATTGCCAGGCAGGAAGTTGAAAAAAGGCTGCAACTGGCTGAGGCAGAGCGGCAGCTGGCCGAGGAGCGCGCCTCCGCCAGCGAACAATTGCGGTATCGCGATGACGTGCTCCAGATCGCCCTGCGAGCGAGCGGCATGGGGCTATGGGTTTGGGACTTGGAGAAGGGAATTGTGCATCGCTCCGACGACGTGTATCGCATGGTCGGCTGCAGACCGGGCGAGTTCGGGACGGATCCAGACGAATGGCTGACGTTCGTGCATCCCGAGGATATCCCAGCACTGCAGAAGGCATCGGACAAGGCGCTTGCGGAAGGGGCGGATTACCACATGCAGTATCGGGTCCGATGGCCGGATGGGTCGGTCCATTGGGTCGACTCGCTGGCGAAATGTCAGCGCGACAGCGAGGGCAAGCTGGTGCGGATCGTGGGAGTGATGGCAGACGTGACCAAACGGAAGCAGGCCGATGAAGCGCTGCTCCGAGCGGAGAAGCTCGCGGTGGCGGGCCGGCTGGCTGCCTCGGTCGCGCATGAGATCAACAATCCAATGGAAGCCGTGGCGAATATGCTCTACCTGATCACAACGGCGGATAGTTTGGACGAGGCGCGCGTACAGGCGGCGGAGGCCCTGGATGAGTTGATGCGGGTCTCGCTGGTGGCGCAGTCAACGTTGAAGTTCCATCGGGAATCCGGGGCTCCGCGAGTGACCCTGCTTTCTGAAGTAATTGATTCTGTGCTGGCCATGTTTCGCGGCAAGCTGCAGAACACAGAGATTTCTCTGAAGGTGGAAGCCCGGGAGGAATTGCCGATCACCTGCATGATCAGTGAGACGCAGCAGATTTTCGTGAATCTCATCGCAAATGCGATTGACTCTATGCAGCGCAAGGGCTCTCTTCGCATTCGGATTCATCCCTCGCGAGATTGGCGCGATCAACGTGGGGAGGGGATGCGCGTGACCATATGCGATACGGGCACGGGCATCAGCCGGGCCATTCGGGAGCAGATCTTCGAACCGTTTTTCACCACGAAGCCGGAGACCGGAACCGGACTGGGATTATGGGTTGTGGCGCAACTGGTCGAGCGCCACAAGGGAAGCGTTCACATCCGGAGTTCGGAGACCGCTGGATTCAACGGCACCGCGTTCTCGGTATTTCTGCCTTTTGGCGGTCGCAGTACTCGCGGCGAGAGCGCGGTCAAGGAGCGCAACGTTTCGGGATCATTTTCGATGCACGAGGGTGTTTAGCCCCAACTACAGGTGGGGGCTGGATCGGTTAGTATCCGGCGGCTTTGCCGTAGTGGCTGCGGTGATCCTGGCCGCCCTCCAACTCTCCGGTTTTCGGATCGATTGCAATACACTCTCCGTTTGACCAGTGACCGTCCTTTATGGCCAGCGTGTAGCCCATCGTTTTCAGTTCAGACAAGGTATTGGGATTGAAGCCCGGCTCGAGGTAGAGCTTGTCAGGAAGATACTGGTGATGAAAGCGCGGAGCGTCCACGGCTTCCTGAATGTTGAGGCCGCCCAGGCTGGCGGAGAGAAAGATATTGGCGACGGTAGTAATGATGCGCGCCCCGCCGGGTGAGCCCAGCACGTAGCGGAGCCTCCCGTCTTCGAGAACGATGGTCGGCGTCATGGAACTGAGCGGGCGTTTGCCGGGAGCGATGGCGTTCGCGGGCCCCTGAACGAGGCCGAACATATTGGGCACGCCGGTTTTGGCGGAGAAGTCGTCCATCTCATCATTGAGCAGGAAACCTAATGAACCACTTGTGACATGCGAGCCAAAGCTGTCGTTCAGAGTGGTTGTCACGGCGACTGCGTTGCCCTCGGCGTCAACGACCGAGTAATGCGTCGTATCGGGCGATTCATGGCGTTTTCCGGCGCTGGTGGGTGCGGGCGGAAGAAAGCCTTCGGGACGGTTCAGGGAGGCACTGGGTGACGCAGTATTGGCTTGAATGCTGCTGCGCCAGGCTTCGGCATATTTCTTCGATATCAATTCGGAGACTGGGATCTTGTTATAGTCGGGGTCGCCGAGATAGTCGGTGCGATCCATATAGGCGCGGCGGTAGGCCTCGGTTGCCAAATGGATCCAATTGGCGCTGCGATCACCCAGGCCGGCAAGATCGTAGCCTTCGAGGATGTTCAATGCGCTCACCAGAACAATGCCGCCTGACGATGGTGGGGGCGCGCTGATGATGGTGTAGTTGTGGAAGGTGCCGACGACCGGCTTTCGTTCGACCACGTTGTATTGGGCCAGGTCTTCAAGGGTGATGAGCGCACCACCCTTTTTCAAATCATCGACGAGTTCGTGTGCCATCTTGCCGTGATAGAAGTCCTCGGGATCGGCCGCAATGCGCTCGAGGGTGTGCGCGAGTACCGGTTGCTGGAAGGTTTCCCCGTCGCGATAGAAGCTCCCATTTCGTTGAAACAACAATCGAGATTCAGGGAAGCGGGCGAGATCGCGATCGGTCAGCTCGTGCGCTTCCTCAGGAGTGAGCACAAAACCGTCACGCGCGAGCTTGATGGCGGGTTCCATGACCCGCCTCAGGCCGAGCTTGCCGTATTTCTTCTCCGCGTAGACGAGTCCGGCAACGGATCCGGGCGTCGCGACGGAGCGATAGCCGATGACGCTGTCGTTGGGAATGACATTGCCCTGCGCGTCCTGATACATGGTTTCACTTGCGGCCAGCGGAGCTTTTTCGCGGAAATCGATGAAGGTGGATTTGTCATCGTGCGTGCGCAACAGAAGGAATCCGCCGCCGCCGAGGTTGCCGGCGATGGGATGAACGACGGCGAGGGCGAATCCAGTCGCAACCGCGGCGTCAACCGCATTGCCACCGGAGCGCAGCATTTCGAGACCTGCATCGGAAGCGAGGTGGTGCACGCTTACGACCATTCCATGCTGGGCACGAACCGGCTGCTCGCCTCGGTAGGAAAGGACGTTGGTCGCTCCTTCCTGCGCGGTCGATGGCGCCGAAAGGGAAATGGCCAATACAGCGGTGAGGACGACGGCACGGAAGCGGCGATTGGATGGCATAGCTTTCGACAGGATAACAACCCGGCGAAGAGCTGTGGCATCGGACCTCTGTTTGAAGGCGGCATTTTCGATATCCACAAATGGACTGGGGAAATCGGCAATGAGAGGAACCGTGGATCGGTGCTGGGCGGGCCCGAGGGGGCGCAGAAATACCAGATCCGGCCTGAGGCGATGATGGCCGTACCGGATGCCTCGCGGCTGTACGAACGCGCAGCGGATTTCGCGCACAGGGAATTCGAAACTCCGATCGCGCGAACAATGCCTTTGGACGAAGTCGCCGCGGCGCATCGCCTTGCCGAGCCCGGCGGCGCGGGCGGGAAAATCATTCTCGTTCCATAAGAAGAGGCAGACTGCATGGGCAGTCTGCCTCGCTTGTACAGCCTGAGTTACAGGTGCTCCACGATTCTGCGGATGGCGTCGCCTTGACCGACCGGCAGGATGCAACGGGACGGCAGAGCGCCAGTCACGTTCCGACGCGGGAGCAAACCGAGTTCTTGAAGAACAGCGAGACTGACCTCATCCCGCGAACCGAGCGCCCGATATTCGGGATGCTGATAACGGTCCCAGTTCTCCGAAAGATTGACATGGATCGTTTCCGCAGTGGAGTCGTCGCTGACAATGGTGATCATGTTGAGCAGCGAGATTTCCCGGTCGGTCAGACGAACTGCAGGTTCGCCCTTTTTGAGTTCGTGCGCCATTTCGGAAATCTGCTTTTCGAACTGCGACTTGACCTCGATCCAACGAGCCAGACCTAACCATGTCGGCGGATCATCAGAAGGAATGATGAGCTTGTGCAATTCGCCGACCAAGTACGGAATCCCGGAGGTCAGGTTGAAGATGTCGTCGATCTGCTTGTCAGAGAGGGCAATGCGGTACAGTTCGCTAAACCATGCCTTCAAGTGATCCGGGGAAAGCCGCCGTACAGAGGCGATTCCCTGGAAGTTGTGCTCCGATGGCTGTAGCAGACCCCAGCGGAGCAGGTCGGCACCACCGACGAGCAACGGCAAACTGTCATCGAGAGCAATCGCCTGCGACACATCACTAGGAGAGACGATCGACAGATTCGAGTTCCCCGAATAACCCGTGAGAGGGCGGATGCCGCACTTGGGATGGAGAACCGGATTCTGTTCCTGCGGTGTTAACCAATGAGAAACAGCGAGCAGAGCTCGAACCCTGCGAACATCTTTGCGCTCGACCTTTGCCTTCTCAATATGGTGAGCGAACCTCTCCACCTGATCCCACGAGAACATGGAGATTTTGCCCTTCCGCGACGGGCTCAGCATCTCGGCAGGAATTTCCGTCTCATCGCCAGAAGCGGATGCGGCAAAGACAGAATCGTCCTGACTCGCGGTTTCAGATTCGGGCGTTTTTTCAATAACCGGAACCGGTTCTTCAGGAACCTCGGCTTTTTCCTCAATGGGGGCGGCGGCCGGGGCCGGTGGCGCTGCAGGAGCCTGCGGTTCTGGTTCAGCGATCGCACGCTTCAGGGAGCCGTTGCCATTGGAATTGCTCTTCTTCGGTTTCTGAGGAGTCGCAGCACGCTCGGTTGTCTCGGGGGCGGCTTCGTTGTGCCACCATTCAATCTCGAGTTGGCGAACAAAATCATCGAGGCGCGGGAAGCCTGCTTTCAATTGCTGCAGTTCAGCATCATTGGTCTCATCTTCAAGACTGCAGGCCCACTCGAGCCATTTATTGACTGCAGGACCGGGCAATTCGGGCGGCGTTGAACGACCGGAGACTTCCATCAACTCTGAAACGGCGGAATCACGCAGGGCAAGGCGCTCCAGCCGGGTGCGCTCACGACGATGAACCACCGTGCCGGTGGCAAGCACCTCGGCCAGATCGAGATACCGGCGTCGTTTTTCGGCAATATCTTCGAGGCGAGTGACGAGCCCTGTGAGTTCCGACTTGGTGCTCCACGAGGCTGTGCTGTCTTCTGAGAGGATCGCGTCTCTAAGATTCTCGCAGGCATCAATCAGCTTTCCGACTTCGTCAAGGATCTTCGCGCGATTGAAGCTTTGACCGGCTTCCAAAAGATCGATGTTCTGGTGGCAAACCTTTGCCTGTTCGGTGAGTACGCGCAGGGATTCGGCAACGACGCTAGGCCCAAGTTTCATATCTTCAGAAGTATTCAAAGCTTGACTCCATCTGCCTGAAAGCATTCATTCTGTGGCTTCGCTCATCGTACCGTGAATTCGGTACCAGAATTCACTGCGAAATAGACTTTGGTAATACAGAAGTCACATTACTTTCGGAGGGCGGCCCCGTTCATTTCGGGCCGCGGGAGCGGTTTTTGGGAGCTATTGACGCCGTAGGATCGGTTCCCGAAGCGATTCCGGCCTTGGATCGCTGATAATTGCCTGCGGAGGAAACACTCGTGCGCTGTGGCGGATTTCGCTGGGCTAATGTGATTTGCCTTGTCCTTTCTTTAGCGGTTTTTGGAGGTTCGGAGACCCTGAGGGGGCAGGATGTGTTCCCCGCTCCACATGCAAAGCCGGTTCATGTGAAGCATGTGCTGGTAATCGGGCAGACGAAGGGGTTCGAGCACGATTCGGTCACACCGGCGATGGTTGCGGTTTACGAACTGGGGCAGGAGAGCGGTTTGTGGGATGCGATCTTGCGCACTGATACCGAATTGCTCACAAAAAAGGACTTAGGCCGGAACGCAAAAAACCTGAATTACTTCGATCTGATCGTGTTTGCCAGCACCACCGGAGAACTTGACATGGACGCCGACCAGAAGCGCGACATGATGTCGTTCATTCATGACGACGGCAAGGGATTCGTTGGTATCCACGCCGCGCTCGATACGAATTACAACTGGCCGGAGTATGGGGAGATGATCGGCGGCTGGTTTGACCAGCATCCGTGGAACACTTTTAACGCCCCGATCATCAATGAGGCGCCGGATTTTCCTGCGGTGCGCCACTTTCCGCATGAATTTGTGAAATACGACGAGATCTATCAGCCCAAGGCATGGTCACGCGACAAGGTGAATGTTCTGCTCAGCCTCGATCCGAGCCGGCTCGATTACGCGAACAATCCGCGCATTCACCGCACCGATCGCGACTTTGCCGTAGCGTGGAGCAAGATGTACGGTAAAGGCCGAGTCTTCTACTCAACCCTCGGGCATACCGAAGAAGCCTGGCGCGATCCCGATATTCGCAAGATGTACTTTGAGGCAATCAAGTGGGCGTTGGGCATGACAGACGGCACCACGGAGTCGCATCCGCGACCGGCAGAACCGAGTCATTAGCGAGCGTCGACAAGCATCAGCGGGTCGGGGGCTACCTGGCACATCTTCAAATGTGGGTTGCTCCACGTTGCGCCGCCTGCGTAGGTGACTTCCAGCAACTGAATCGAAGTCACGGAAGTGAAGCCAGGTGCGTAGAGTTCCGCGGTTACGCCGGTTTTTGCTTCGGAAAAGGAAGTGAGCCGGATGATTCGCGAGGCATCGGGTTTCGCACTTGAGATTGCACTGGTGTTGAGCATGCGATTCTGACCGGAGAGCCCGAGGACCTTTACAGTTGCGGCGACGATCCGCGCCGAATGCGTATCAACGAGGGTCAGCGAGATCCGTTGTCCGATCCCGTTATAGGTCTTTTCGTTTTGCCCATTGTGAACACGAATCGTGTGGTCCCAGATTCCCTGGCGGGCATCCATGGAAATTGGACAGCCGTCCGCAGTAAAGTTTGGCGGAAGGATCAGGACAGTTGGTGAGGTTGGGGACGGATCCTGTGCGGACAAGGCCGCTGCACCAGATGTACCAAATGAGCGATTCTGAGCGGATAACGCCAATGACCCAGATAACAGGAGAGCGAAAACGATCGGGGAGCGGTGCATGGCTGACTCCCTGGGCGGGAAGGCCCGCGTACACCAACAAAATACACCCACTGGAACCGCGTCGCAATGGAATGTACAGCGCTTACGCTGGACGTGATGAGAGCTGCCCGTCGGCTGTGTTACCGTGTCATTACGGCGTCCCTGAGACCGTGAATCGGCAGGAGTTCGGGGGCAGCTTTACAGGCCCTGTTGAATGTCGAACCAGCCGGAATTCATATCGAGCAGCATGCCGCCCAACCCGCCTCCCGTTCCAGGAACCTTGACGAGTTCTATGCCGGAATCTAAGTCGGGGCAGGAGCCGGAAGCCAGCCATCCCCAGCAGCGGATTCCTCATTGGCTGGTGCGGACTGAGTTGTATCTTCGCGTACTTTTGCGGATGTATATCGGGCTGGCAATTTGTTATGCTCCGTGGTCGCAATTGTTCTGGGACCAGAACCCGATCTTTGTTCAGATGCCTACATTGGCGATCTACGCGGCAAACGGCGCCGTACGCGGCATCATCTCAGGCCTGGGACTGCTGAACATCTGGATTGCGATACAAGACGCGATCCGACATCGAAACGAGTAACAGCATGAACGCGGAAGACAAGAAGCACGCAACAGCGAGCGACAAGGCGACAACGGCAGCGGGCTCAGTTGCAGAATCGAATCCGCCGGAAGCCGCTACGGCGACGGCCGGCGTTGCCGCGAATGGCGCGCCGCCGGCGTTGGCGTCCGCGCCCCTGGCATATGAGAATCCCGCTTTTCTCAACGGCCCCGACGGGCGCCTGATTCGAATCGTAGCCGAATACATGGAGCCCCTGGCGCGCTTTCGCCGCGAGCATATTCAGGACACAGTGGTCTTTTTCGGATCGGCCCGCTTTCGCGGCAAGGAAGAAGCCGACCACGCTCTGGAACTGCTTGATAATACCGGCTCACGAGATCCCGCGCCGAGCGAGGAGCAGCCTGCGAGCATACCCGACATCGCCGCTGGAAAGGCGAGCGACTTGCAACGCAAGCGCGCGATTGCCGCGGTAGCCATGGCACGCTACTACGAAGACGCCCGGCGTCTGGCCCAGATGCTGACGCGATGGGCGGCGAAGATTCCCTCGCGACGTCATCGCTTCGTGGTGACGTCCGGTGGTGGCCCGGGCATCATGGAAGCCGCTAATCGCGGGGCTTACGAAGCGGGCGGTAAGACGATCGGCATGAATATCCGCCTGCCCTTCGAACAATCTCCGAATCCATACATCACGCCTTCGCTCAACTTCGAGTTTCACTACTTCTTCATGCGCAAGCTCTGGTTCGCATACATGGCGAAGGCGCTGGTCGTGTTTCCGGGAGGATTTGGAACGCTGGATGAGATGTTCGAAATTCTCACCCTGGCGCAGACCCACAAACTGGCCAAAAAGATCACGGTCGTGGTGTACGGGTCAGACTACTGGAAGAGAGTCTTCAATCTGGATGCGCTGGTAGATACAGGAGCGATTTCGCCCAAAGACATCGACCTGTTTCAGTATGCCGATACCCCGGAAGATGCCTTCGAAATTCTGCGCAACGGGTTGACGGAGAACTACCTTATCCCCGAAGCCAATGCCGCGGCTGAACAGGCAAATCATGAACTTATGCCGGGCTCGACGTTCGAGGATTTTCTGGGTCCTGAAATGGCCAAAACGACCACATAAAGGTCCAAGGTAACACGCAACCGAAAGGTTGCCATATATGCAACCAAGCCGTTGCGTTTCATGGGTTTCGATGCAAAAATGACGCCATGGTTACTGGATTGGTTCATGCCCTAATTGAAGTGCAATTCTTCTCCTCTTAATCTGTCGTTGACAAGGCAGCCTGATACTGGGCTGTAAGAATCCAAGGTCTCAGATCGCGAATGAGGAGGAGAAATGGCCGTCTCGACCATCTCGTACCTGTGGCGCGACCAAAATGCACATAAGGGATTTCGGACCGGCGTCTCTTTGCACAGCCACACCAACCAATCCAAAGAGACCCTGGATTTTCTTGCCAACCTTGGTTGCAAGTACGCGGCAATCCGTCCGCTTTTGGCGCGCCTTGAAAACCGTTCCCAAGCGAGTCACGGGATTCGCGTAGATTATGCGGCTGCGTATTGGACTCCGCCGATGACTCCGCGGCTTGCGTTCGATCTCGAAAGTCGGCAGATTGAAAAACTCGACCTTGGTTCGATGGTCTCGATTACCGACCACGATAATATTGAAGCCCCCATGCTGCTGAGGACGATCTCCAGCGCGCGGGGCATTCCGGTGTCGGTGGAGTGGAGCGTTCCCTACGGCGGGGTACAGGACTTCCATCTTGGAATTCATAATCTGCCTTCGGCCCGCGCCAAGGAGTGGATGCAAACTCTGGCGGAATTTACGCGCCAGCCAAGCGATGAGCGGCTGAAAGAGATCTTTGTCGCTTTGAATGATGAACCTAATGTCCTGGTGGTCTTCAATCATCCCATGTGGGATCTCTTCCTGATCGGCCAGGGCAAGCACGAGTTTCTGGTCAACGAGTTTCTACAGAAATACGGCGCGTGGATGCATGCGCTGGAATTGAATGGCCTGCGTAACTGGGAAGAAAATCGCGCCACACGGCGGCTGGCCCAGCAGTGGAACATGCTGCTTATCAGCGGTGGAGATCGCCACGGTGTCGAGCCGAATGCCAACATCAATCTCACGAACGCTACGAACTTCACCGAGTTTGTGCACGAGATTCGCCGCGAGCGCCGGAGCAACGTGCTGTTCATGCCGCAGTATGCCGAGCCCTGGAAACACCGCATCCTGCAATCGACGCTGGATGCCATCCGCGATTACCCCGATTTTCCCCAGGGTTCTCGCACCTGGGACGAACGCGCCTACCATCCGGACCAGAATGGCGTCGTTCGGCCGCTCAGCGAGATCTGGCCAAAGGGTCATGCGCCAATCACAATGCAGTGGGTGATCAAGGCCGTTCAGTTGCTGGGCAAGGGACCGGTTTCCGGTGGGCTTCGCCTCGCGTGGAGCGAGGCATCCCAACTTCGGCTGGCTTTGGGCGAGCAGGAGAGCTGATGGACCTCGGGGCAGAGTGAATGATCGGGCAAACGCCGCGAGTCGCATTCTTTCCGGACTCGTTTCACGAGGTGAACGGCGTCGCTCATACCAGCCGGCATTTTGAAGCCTTTGCGCGGCGGAGAGACCTTCCTTTCCTATGCGTTCGCGCAGGCAAACGTTCGGTAGCCTTTGAAGAATCGGGAAATACATGGTCGCTCGAGCTCCCGCGCGGATTTCTTTCCGTTCCGCTTGAAAAAGATCTGAGCTTCGATCCCGTTTACCTTCGCCATTTGCCGCTGATCAAGCAGACAATCGAGCGTTTCGAACCGACCCTGATCCACGTCACGGGCCCAAGCGAACTCGGACTGATGGGCGCTTATCTGGCACATCACTACGGCCTCCCGCTTGCGGCGAGCTGGCACACGAATTTGCACGAGTACGCTGCGCGCCGGTTTACAGGCCTGTCGAGCAGGCTGCCAAGGCGGCAAACGCTCGCCGCCGGCCGGAAAATTGAGAATCTTGCTTTGTCAATTGCATCGAAGTTCTACTCGATTGCGAAGATCCTATATGCTCCCAACCCGGAACTGTGCAGTCTGCTCGAACGGTCCACGAGCCGGCCATGCAGACTGATGCCGCGGGGGGTCGATGCAGCGCTTTTCGATCCATCCCGGCGTACGCGTCCAATGAGTGATAGCGAGGTCGTTCTCGGCTATGTGGGACGACTCTCAGTGGAAAAGAACGTGGCGCTTCTGGGGCAAGTGCAGCGTGAGTGGGAACAGGCCGGCCACACGCGATTCAAATTCCTCATTGTGGGGCATGGATCTGAAGAGGGATGGCTGCGCCGAAATTTGCCGCGAGCAGAGTTCACCGGAGTCCTGCGCGGCGAAGCCCTGGCAAGAGCTTACGCAGACATGGACCTGTTTGTATTTCCATCGCATACCGATACGTTCGGCAACGTGGTTCTGGAAGCGCTGGCCAGCGGTGTGCCCGCCATTGTGACGCCGGACGGTGGTCCCGCGAGTATTGTGCGTGAAGGCGTGACCGGCCGGATCGTGGCCGATGAGCAGTTTGCGCAGGCAATTGCGGAGATTCTCGAAATGCCTGCGCAACTCAATGAAATGCGTCACGCAGCGCGAAACTATGCGCTTAGCGCGAGTTGGGATTCGGTATTCGAAGGAGTTTACGCGGGATATCAATCCATACTTCCGCGCGGTTGCGAGGACTCGGAGTTGCTTCGCGCGTAGATCTCACTGCGGAGAAGGCAGGAATCAGGACGTGAGCAGGCTGCCGGTTCGCAAGTCGAGTGCAAAGGGCGTTTCTTTATCGGTGATCATGTTCCAGCCCATTCCTGATAGCCTGCCGTCTTGAATTCCGCGGACTGTGATGCCCTCGTCGGAAAGCTTCGGCGACTGCCAGGCCTCGCCTCCAGCTCCCCACGCGAGGATCGAGCGATGGCCGACGAAGAGCAGCAATCGATCGACAAACGAGGGCACGATCTGCAGGACCGGCCGATAAGGCAGCATCGTGAATCGTTCAGGCGCGGTGGTGTCGATGATGTAGGCGTATCCACCGGAAACGGTACAGATCTCGTCAGCATTCGGTGTCGACCAGATCCCCGTGGGGACCGCGTGATCGCGGAATCCTAGTGCGCATGTAGCAAGAAAAGGCACGTCTGGCGTTTCGGGACGCACCATCACTTCAAGAGCGCCACGCTCCACCTCCTCGACATCGTGCGGGTAAACGAAATGTCGCGCGGGCAGAATCGCGGGACGCGCAGCGAGGATCTCCGCTCGCCAGGAGTGCGGAAATGTGAGGTCAACTACGGGAGAGTTCATTGCGCAGTTCCAAAGGCCAGAATCCAGGCATACTGCTCATCAGTATCCGGCACTGGGAACTCGCGCGCGAGTTCGATGGCGCGGAGTGCTTCGGAGGCATTCCATCCCATGGCGATCAGGGTGCAAGCGGTGACGACGGTTGATCGTCCAATGCAACCGCGACAATGTACGCCAATCCGTTCGCCCGCTGCGAGCCGTGCTGCCAGGCTCTGCACAAACCAGGTGAACTGTTTGCGGTCGGAAGGCGTGGAACGATCGCGCATTGGAAAAAAGATGAACTGGAATCCGAGAAGCTTTGCGAATTCAGCTTCGCGAGCAAGGCCGAGCGCCCGTGCTTCCCAGTCTTCAATCGTGGAGACTATGGTCTGAATGCCGGCGTTCTTGATGCGGGCGAGATCGCCTTCGAGCTCTTTGTCGCCACGTGGACGCATTACGATCGCAAGGCCTGTGTGTGCGATCCAGCAGACGTCCTGCACTTAGACCCCGATGAATTGGTCGAGCCGCCTTTGCACGTTGGCAATTCCGAGATTCAGCTCTGCCCCCTGCTCGATGACGGGAATCAATTTGTCGAACTCCGGTCCGGAATATGTTCCGATCAGCGCAATGCAAACCGGTTGGTAAACTTCCTCTTCTTTGGCTCCCGTGGCCTCTTTGACTTCATTTATCCACCCGGTGAAATCGGACGCGGTAACCGGCCCGACGTGCTCTCTTACGCGATTGGCGAGTTCCGTCAGGACGACTTGCGCAGAATCCACCGCAAGAATCGCGGCATTTTCCCGGTCAGCACGGGCGAGATGGGGATCCATATGGAAGATGGAGGCCGCCTTCGCGGGAATTTCGTCGAGATGGCTTACAGAAGGCACAAAAATGGAGACCACGCGGAAGAACCACACGAGAACGTCATTGGAGGCATTTTCCTTTTCCGGCAGGAGTCCACCGAAGTAGTCCCAGCAGGAAGCCACAACGCGTGCAGGGGAGGCTTGCTTCATGTAGTGACGGTTGAGTACATCGAGTTTCGCAAAATCGAAGATGGCGGGACTTGGGGATATCCGCTCCAGGGAGAACTCGCGCACGAGTTGTTCGGGTGACAGGATTTCGCTTTGGCCCGCGGAGACCCAGCCGAGGAGGGCGAGATGGTTCACCATCGCCTCGGGCAGGTAGCCCATCTCCCGGAAGGCAGAAATGGAAGTCGGCCCATGACGTTTGGAAAGCCGCTCATGATCGGCGCCGAGGATCGCGGAGAAATGAGCAAATTGCGGCACTTGCCAGCCGAGGGCCTCGTAGATCGCGATCTGCTTGGGAGTGTTTGCGATGTGATCATCGCCGCGAATCACGTGTGTGATGCCCATCAGAGAGTCGTCGATAGTAACTACGTAGTTGTAGACCGGCATGCCGGGGCTGGCGCCTGCCGTTCCGCCGCGGGCCGAGCGCACCAGAACGGGGTCGCTTATCGTTTCCGGGGCAAATTCCAGATCGCCGCGAACGATATCGTGGAAGCGAATGGGGTGTTCGGGAATTCTCAGGCGAACCGAGTAAGTCTTGCCGCGCAACAGATTCTCTTTGATCTCGAGTTTTCCAAGGTTGCGGCATCTTCCGCTGTAAACCTGCGGCCTCTGGTTTGCGATGGCTTCCTGGCGCTCGGCTTCCAACTCCTCAGGAGTGCAGAAACAGCGGTATGCCTTGTTCTCGGCGAGAAGCTGTGCCATGTATGAGGTGTAGGTTTCGAGACGCTTGGACTGTCGGTAAGGACCGAAATCGCCGGTCTCGCCAGGATCGTCTTCTTTCGGCCCTTCATCCCACGTCAGGCCAAGCCAGACGAGATCCTGAATAAGCTGTTTCTCCAACGCCGATTTGGAACGCTCCAAATCCGTGTCTTCAATGCGTAGAACAAGTGTTCCGCCCGTATGTCGGGCAAATAGCCAGTTGAAGAGCGCTGTTCGCGCATTGCCGATGTGCAACAAGCCGGTGGGGGATGGCGCAAAGCGCACACGGATCGTTCCGCTGTCCATAACATCACGATCATAATCCGCTATCTCTTGGAAAGTTAACTACTAAGACAGCATTTGGCGTCTTGAGGAACCATTCAGGCGAAGTGCTCCCAACCGCGGCGCTGAAGCGGTCGGAGGCCAGTTTCTGTCTTCAGGACCATCAGAGGCCGGTCCGCGCGCTTTTTCAGAATGCGCCCGATCCGGGTGACAGCAACACCGGCAATGCGTTCAGGAATGCGAGCGCCGGGATGGGCCGAAAAGAGGAGTTCGTAATCTTCGCCTCCATGTAGCGCCTGCTTTAATGACGCACCCGTGGAGATCGGGAGTGAGGCTGAGTCGACTTCAGCGGCGACCTCGGATTCGATGCAGATGTGTTCGAGATCCGTCGAAAGGCCGTCACTGATGTCGATCGCCGCCGTGGCTAGTTGCTTCTGCTGTAAAGACAGGCCCTGCGATATTCGTGGTTGGGGCCAGAGATGGGGCGCAAGCAGATCCTTCAAGTCCTTACGACGGGAGGAAGCCTTCTGAGCTTTCCGAACACGGTTTCGCAAATGATCGAGTCCGGCGGCTGAACCGCCGAGAGCTCCGGTGACGTAGAGCAGGTCTCCCGGACGTGCGCCGGAACGCAGCAGAGCCTTCCCGCGCGGCACCGCGCCGACCAGAACAATGTCGGCTGCCGCAATCGGAGATTGGGCGAGATCTCCCCCTGCGACCGGCGTGTTGTACTGCGCTGCCAAGGCCAGCAAACCGTCAAAGAAGCGGTCGGTCCATGAGGGTTTTCGGCCGATTCTACTTGCCAGGCGTGTAGGTAAACCTAACGAAAGAAAGGCTGCTACGGGGCGGGCGCCCATGGCTGCCAGATCGCTCAATCCGCGCGCCAAGGTGCGGTGGCCGATTGCTTCCGGAGGGTGGATATCCAGGCGAAAATGGCGTTCCGCGATGGATAGATCGGTGGTTATTGCGATTTCCTCGTCGGGCTTTACCCGCAATAATGCGCAGTCATCTCCGATGCCTAACCGGACCGCAGACAGGGTCTGACCGGCCGTACGAATGCGGATTCGTTCGACAAGCGAAAGTTCGCCAGGGGCATGATTGGGATTCAACGGGTTTCGGTCGCGGCGCATCTCATTGAGAATATGGTACGGCGTGCCAAATTCAACGCAAGGCCGTTACTTATGGGAAAGGCAGGATACAGACTTAATTCGATTTAGGGGCTAGTTTCGCGCGGGATTTCATTGACCCCCTCCGGGGGTGGCTGCTAGCCTAAACGAACGTCAAGATAATGCCCTCGTCAAAGGGCACGATAGATAGTGCGGGGCTCCCCCGGTGCCTGCGTTCATTGATCGGCTGGCTACGCGGCAAGTAGCACCTTTCCATTTGTTCTGAAAGCAGGATCATGCTGCGAAAACGCTATTACATTCTTTTTGTTGCCAGAGATGAAGATGGCCGGGTAAGAAAGATACCCCTTCCTCTTCGGTACGTGTACGGATTTGTCGCCGCCGCCCTGGTGGGTGCATTCACAATTGTCGGCCTGGCCGGCTCCTACACGCGGATGTTGCTCAAGACCGAGCGATTTAATCAGGTTCGCGACGACAACCAGAAGCTTCGCAAGGACTATAGCCAGCTTGCCCAGGTTGCGCACGATCGCGACGTGCAGGTCGCGTCATTGGGTGCGCTGGCCAGCGAAGTGACGGCGCTCTACGGTCTCAGACAGCACAAGGTGATTCCCGCGAAGGCTGCCGAAGCCGCAGCGGCTCCGACGCCCGCAACGCTCGCGGTGAAAGATGACGTGAGCAATGCGGACGTGAAGATGACCTTCGAGCAGTTCTATGCGCTGCGCGACCAGGCGATGTCCGGCAGTGCGACACGTGCGCTCGAAGGCGGTTTGACGCCGAATTTTCCGGGCGATTGGACGCAGTTTGCCGACGCCCCCTCGATCTGGCCGGTGGAAGGCCGGGTGGGATCAAGCTTTGGTGAGCGGGAAGATCCCATCAATGGCGAAGGCGCATTCCATCCTGGCGTCGATATCGAAGCTCCCTATGGGACGCCGGTTCGCGCCGCCGCTGATGGCGAGGTAACCGGACAAAACATGGGCTCCGGCTATGGACGTACAGTGGTCCTGGACCATGGGCACGACCTTCTGACGCTCTATGGGCATCTCTCAGCAATAGCGGTGGTGCCCGGCCAGCACGTGATGCGCGGGCAAGTCATCGGGTACGTAGGGCAGTCAGGCCGCGCGACCGGCCCGCACCTGCATTACGAAGTGCGCGTGCACAATGTGCCTGTAAACCCGCACAAGTACTTGCGTACGACCTACGAGCAGGCGACGTCGACTGACACTGCGACGCACATCGGTAGCAAGTAATTCCTTGCAAGGTTCGATCTGAGGAGCGGCTCCTGATGGGGCCGCTCTTGTTTTGCGGCGAATCACACCGACCAGACGCGACGACGTAGTATCGTTTCCTGTTGGATTTTTACCGTTGATTCCTGGAGATGAACCGTGTCGCGTCCCTTTAGTTTGCTGTTCGCCATGTTTCTTTTCTCATTGCCTGTTGTTGCGCAAGATCGTGCTGCAGAACTGAAAACTGCCTTTGCCCGCGCCCAACATCTGCGCCACGGCGTCAATGCATCGGAATGGTTTGCGCAGTCGCCTGGAAATTATTCAACCGCACGCACCGACAGCTATACCGATGATGGCGATATTGCGCTGATGGCACAGATGGGGTTCGACAATGTGCGCCTCAGCATCGACGCATGGCCCTTGGAGCGGAGCTTTTTCGGCCGTGACGAAACGGATTTCATAGGCCGCCTCGATCATGCTGTGGATCAGATGATTGCCAAGGGCATGGCGGTGCAGATCGACATTCATCCCGAGAGCGATTACAAGAAGCGCGTGAGTTCATCGAGCGACGGCGTGGAGAGGTTTGTGATGTTGTGGCGCAAACTGGCCGGGCACTATGCCGATCGCAATCCGGACCTAGTGTTCTTCGAAATCATGAATGAGCCCGAGGAGCGCGATCCGTTGCGCTGGGCAGGCGTGCAGGCGCGGGCAGCTGCGGCCATCCGTGAGGCCGCGCCGAAGAATACGATCATCGCGACCGGGCCGAACTGGTCGGGGATTGCCGACCTGCTTACGCAGCAACCGCTGCCCGATGGAAACGTGATCTACAACTTCCATTTCTACGAACCGCACGAATTCACACACCAGGGCGCAAGCTGGGGTTCACCGTACTGGATCTACACGCACGACATTCCGTATCCGCCGACCGAGGACAGCATGCAGAAGTCGCTGGCAGAGGTACCAGATACGGCGAACCGCTACGCGTTCGAGCATTACTGGCTCGACCACTGGGATGCGCATCGCATCCGCCTGCAGGTGGATGCGGCCGCAGCGTGGGGCAAGCAGCACAATGTGCCGCTCATCTGCAATGAGTTCGGCGTATATCGCCGCGTGACCCCCGAAGCCTCGCGCATGCAATGGATTCACGATGTGCGCAGCGCGTTTGAGGCCGACGGCATTGGATGGACCATGTGGGATTATCGCGGAGGCTTTGGCGTGGTGTGGAAGCAGGACGGCCAACCGGCAAAAGTGGATCCTGCCGTTGTGGAAGCGCTCGGGCTGAAGAAGTAGCGGTGTAAGCGGAGCTAGCGGAGTTAGGGAGATGGCAAAGCCGGATCCGAAGATGGAGCTTGTGACGGTGTTCGAAAGCGATGATCAGGTCGCGTTCGAATTGGCCAAAGCAGTGCTCGACGAAGCTGGAGTTGAATATCTGGTGAGAGAAGACCCGCCCGCCGGATTTGGTTTCAGTCCCATCCTGCATCCGATGCGCAGAATTCTGATGCCAGCCTATCGCAAGGACGAGGCGTTGGAACTGATTGCAGGAGCCCAGCAGGATGTTGAGTCCTACGGTAAAGATGATCCAGAAGAGGAGCAGAACGATTGAGCGTGCGCAATCTTGGAACGGCTTCGTTTTTCGGGTGACGAACGGCAGGTACGCCGGTCTATTCGGGTATTGGAGTTTCTCACCGACGTCGATTGAGTTCGCGGCCTGCGATTCGGCTGCGCGGAGGGGACGTATGGGACATCCAGACCCGACGGGCGAGCACGGTTCGGCCCGTGATGAATTCCTCGCCCCGATTCTGAATGAAAAGCCTCTCTGGTCGGAGCTGTACGAAAGCATCCGAGACCGGATGTTTCCACCCAAGCTGCCGCCGCTGGAGTTAACGTCCCAACCCGTTCCGGTGCCGGATCGGATGGCGACGAACACAAACCCGTGGGCAGTGGGAACGGCGACGCTGGTGAACGCGGGACTGCTCGCTCTTCTTTTGTTGATGGGAGTGCGCGCGGTGCTCCCGCCATCGTCGAGACAAAGTTCGCTTTCGAATTTCAAGCTGGATGATTTTCCATTATTCGCACCGAAGGCCGATGCCGCGCACGGCGGTGGTGGCGGAGGAACGAACGACGCGATCGATGCCATCAAGGGACGGAATCCAAAGCTCGATATGCATCCCCTCGCGCCGGTACAGATTCCACTGCTGGAACATCCCAAGCTCGCGGTCGAGAACAGCGTTGCGGTGCCGCCGGAGATCAAGCTGCCCGACAATCTCGCGCTCGCGAATGTCGGGGTACACAATTCTGCGAACGTCACATTGCTCTCGGGCGGGCAAGGCGGACCTGTCGGGTTGGGAACGGGTAATAATGGCGGCCTCGGACCGGGCAACGGCCCTGGCTGGGGCCCTGGCAGGAATGGAGGAGCCGGCGACGGCGTTTACACGCCGGGCACTGGCGGCGTTACGCAGCCAGTGCCGATCTTCACTCCCGAAGCTGAGTTCTCCGATGAGGCGCGGCGGCAGAAGTATCAGGGTGTCTGCGAGATCTCGGTGATCATCGATGCACAGGGCAATCCGCAGAGTCCGCGCGTGATTCGAAGGCTGGGAATGGGACTGGACGAAAAGGCACTCGAAGCGGTGATGCGGTACAAATTCAAGCCGGCAAAGAAGGACGGAAGGCCTGTTCCGGTGCGAATGACGGTACTAGTGAACTTCCGGTTGTACTGAATGCGCAACCGAAAGGTTTCGATTGGTGAGATCACTAAATAGCTTCCTATCCGACGTTGCAAATGAAGGCCGAATGGTGCCGCCGAATTTTCTTGCAAAATGCAATCGGCAGGGTCAAAAGCCCTGAAGCTTGGCCTGAGCGAAGCCTCCGCGCAGGTTGACCACGTTCTGGAACCCATTCCCCTTCAAAGCGCAGGCAGCCAGATAACCTCGCTGTCCCTTCTGGCAGTAGACGAGAATCTTTTGATTTCGAGGCAGATCTTCGAGGTGATCGCGAAGCTCATCCAGGGGGATGTTGACGGCGTTCAGCAATTTGCCCAATTGGCGAACCTCACTCTCGTCACGGACGTCGAGCAGGAACTCTCCGTTCGGCTTCCATTCTTCCGGAGCAAGCGTGTCGATATCGCCACGGACGATGTGGTCAGCCACGAATGCGGCGACGTTTACCGGATCGTTGGCGGAGCCGAAAGGCGGCGCATATGCCAAGTCCAGATTCTCGAGGTCGAAAACCGTCATCCGTCCAGCGATCGCGGTGGCGAGAACGTCGATGCGCTTATCAACGCCATCCTCTCCGATAATCTGCCCTCCCAGAAGACGCCCTG
>Ga0335073_10004124_pt1 | contig 20326 bp, 17 predicted proteins | sample Lox_Sample_22_FD_207093 | JGI IMG/M metagenome (GOLD analysis project Ga0335073, IMG submission 207093) | Soil microbial communities from Loxahatchee National Wildlife Refuge, Florida, United States - Lox_Sample_2.2 | ecosystem: Environmental > Terrestrial > Soil > Wetlands | place: USA...
TCGAATTGATCGAGCCCTGGCTGAACGCAATCTCATTTGAAGCCACCTGCACACCGGCGCCCACCTGGATGGGATCTCCATCGCCCGTGGATCCGATCTGCTGGTAAAACAAATCCGAAAAATCCGTGTTTTGCGCTTTGTATGCCGTCGTGCTCATGTTCGAAAGATCGTTCGCGATCGTATTCAGAGCCGTCGAGTCAGACTCAAGCCCTGTGAGTGGAATAAAGAAACTTGCCATAATTCGTCTCCTCCTGCTGCTCGCTCCGTTTGCACTTCCAGAACCGCTTGCGTGCGCCAAGCTCACATCCGGCCCGCCGTTGCTGTGTTGCCTGTCGCTGGCTTCGGCCGGGTTCGCCCATCGAGCGCATGCCCCACACGCTGCGCCGCCCGATTCACGCCTGGCACGCCAAGGTTTCCGACCATGTGAAAGGCATTTGCGCTTTGCGAGGTGCCTGTGTCCCCGGCAATGCCATTTGATTGAGTTCCCACGGGTGCCTTGCTCAGACGGGCTGCTGCCCCCGCCACTCCACCCACGCCGGCAGCCTGGGTCACTGAATTTGGACTGGCGTTGACGGCTTGCTTCGAGCCCGTTGCGCTCGAGTCCGCAGAGGTCCCGCTCACGTCTGTGCTCAAGGTCTGGTTGATATCAATCAGTTGTTCCAGGCTGTTCACCTGCACCAGTTGATCGATGTATTCGTTAGGATCCGTGTCCGCCGTCGGATCCTGATTCTGCATCTCCGTCACCAGGAGCGTCAGAAAATCGTTGGCCGAGATCGTGGCCGAGCTGGTGTTTGAACTATCCGAACTGCTGCCGGTGGTGCTCGTTGTCGAATTGTCCGCCTGCGCCGCCGGCTTTCCCGTCAGCGCCTGCGCCGCCGTCATCGCATGGTTGAAGATTCCCGTCGCTGCCGCTGCCATCCGCCCTCCTTTGTCCCTGCCAGCATGTTGTGCTGTTCGCCTTGTTCTTCCTCGCGCTAAACCGCCGTCAAAGAACGGCTGCGTTACGCCATCACCGAAATATGCGTGCCGCGTAGATTCCCCATCAGCCGCACCGGATCGGCTCCATCGCTCGCCGTAGCGTGTCGATCCCCCACAGCATCGCTAACGGCAGCCGGCTCATTCGCCGCAACCGTTTGTGTTCGCGCTTCGCCGTCTTCACCTGCGTGCGGATTCTGTCCCGGGCTATGCTCAGTGTTCTGGCCCGCGCCTGGATCTGGCCCGCTCTGCTCGGGAGAAGCCACGGTCAGGCTTGCCACGGGAGCATGCAGCTCCTGTAAGTAAGCTCCCAACCCCGGCAGATGCGCGCTCAACGCCATCGCCGCTTCGATCGAGCCAGGCACAACGGCGGCATGAACGTTCACTCCGCTGAGCCCAGCCCGAACCCCAACCCAGCCCAATGTGGGGTCCGCAAATCCTGCCTCCGCATTCTGGCTTCCGGCATGAGTCCAGGTTGGCGCTCCCACCCCGCTCGTGGAATCGAGAGCCGCAATCGTGTCCTGTCCGGTGATCTCCATGGCAGGAGCCGCTCTGCTCCCACTTGCAGCGAGTTCCTGTGCCGCTGGAAGGTTTGCTACTCTCAGGCCGCTAACTGGGATTCGCGTCAGGGAAAGCGTCTCCATCGCTCCACCTTGCGCCTGAGGCAAAACGGGATGTGTCCCCGCGACGCTCGAAGCGGGATTATTTCTTCCCCGACTTGGCAGCGTTGAGGGCACATCCACTGCCGTACGGTCGCTTGTCAATTCTATCCAGCTCGTACTCGCGCTCGCCGTTTCGGCCGGCGAGAGAGCCACGCGGTTCGCTTCATTCGCGATTCTCATCGCGCCGCCGTCGATCGCAGATTGCGTTTTCCCCGCCCGGTCGCTCGCGTTCCCTGTCTCGCCAGGCATCGCGGAAGGCGCCGCAGCCGCCGCGCCGACCTCAGTTTGTCCCACCGCAAACATCGCTTTCTGTCCGGCCGCGGCAAAAGGACTCGCGCCGGCTGCAATCAACTCCGGATCGTCGCCGTCATCCGTCGCCTGCGCCGCGGTCTGCCGACCCGCTGAAACGGAGCTGGAGGGCTTTTGTACGTGGTCAATCGGCTTGTTTTCCGCACCACCTGTAACGATCGATGCACCGTTTGTTCCCAGCGCCACGGCATCGCCGGCAAACCTGGCCCCTTGCCTGTACTTGGATGCTGCGCTGTCAGCATTGACAAATAGGCGCAATGGAGCCCCGCTGCCGTGGACCGGCTCATCCTTTGCCAACGCCGCCGGAGCGTTCCTCGCCGGCAGCTCCAGTTGCGAAACCGGAGCCGCGACGGAAGTCTCCAACGATGGCTTATCAGGTGCGGCACTTGACGATTGCGCTTTGTTTTCGCGCCGCTGACTTCGAACCGACGTGTCAGCATGTGCCGCGGTTCGCTGTTCGCCTTCTGATTGCGCGTGAATCTCCGGAATCGGGTACGTGCCCACAAACGTGGTCTCTTCCGCCCGCTTATACACAATCTCCGAGGCAAATGACAGCAGGCCGGCAGGCTGCGCCGCAACGGCCGAAGGCGTACCTGCGCTCGGCTCGCTTTGATCTGGCTCGTGAACGGCTCCTTTGGCAGCGGCCCTGATCGTTCCATTCCCCGGTTTCTCTGCCCAGGTCTCATCGAATGAATGAAACCAGCCGGCGCCGGGTTGCGGTGCCGTTTCAACCGCGGTGCTTGCTGCGCCAGCCAGAGTCTCCCACGCCGGGCGAACAAGTGCGCGGCCCGCCGTCCTCTCTCCTGAAGCTTTACCGCCCGTAACTGGCTGACCGTTGCTTCGCCTCGCGCTCGGCGCCTGAGCTCCCTGCTCGCGCTCGGCGAGCTTGAGAATCTCTCTAAAATCGACGAGCCGCCTGACCCCGGCCAGGCTGTGGTTTGCCGATTCCGTCTTTGCCGAGCTTGCTGCGGCGAACTCTGCATCACCGCTTTCCGTCACGCCCAATGTCCTCATCGGGTCCGCGGTTTGAATCCCGCCCAAGGTTGCGGCAATGGTCATGTGAAGGAGTGGTGCAGGAGCCGTGCCAGTAGGGAATGGGGAAGGTTAGAAGGATTTCAACAATGAAACCTTCGCTCCCGATTACGGAATCCCGCGCCACCTGGATCGCTTTTCCTCTCAAGTTCCTCTTCCCACCGCGAATCCCTGGAATTCGCCAGCTTCTCTGTCCCAAATTGCAGCTCCGGATCCCCGGCGTTCGAGCTGTCCACCCCCACAACCCTGCGACTCCCTGTCCAGCGATCGTTATTCCTCGCGATTTGTGATTTGGCTCTGCCGCGCCTTGCCCAGAAACCAGTCATCGAGAGCTTGCTGTCCACGCCGGCCAGCCTCGATCGCCTCCTGCACCTCGGCTTTTTCCACCGCCGTCTCTGCCTGGCGCCTCTCGATTCGCTTGCTGAGAAACTCCTCTCGCCGCGCTCCCGCCCGGGCTTCCGCATCCGCGATCCTTGGCTGAAGCAATTCTGCCTGGCGGCGCCCCGCGCGGACCTCCTCCAATCCCACGATCCTTTGTGCCAGCTCATTGGTGAGCGCGCTCGCCGTCACCGATTGCCGCCCCCCGCGCTCGCGGTCCGCTGCCTCTGCAAGCATCTGGTCGAGCTCGTTCAGATCCTTACGCGCCGTCTCCATCTCCGCCCGATAGCGCTCTTCCTGTGCCTCCAGCACACTCAGCAGCCGACGCATGCCGCGCGAAACAGCCATCCTCAAACCTCCGCGGCGAGCGCCGCCAGCTGCCGCAGGCTGTCCGCAGCCGTTGCGTGTTTGCGCGCGTCCTGCGTCAAGAAGATGTGCATCGCGTCTCGCGCCCGCAGCGCCCGATCCAGCTCCTCGTCATTGCCCGCCTTGTAGGCCCCAATGCGCACCAGATCCTCTGATCGCGCGTACGCCGCCATTAATCTGCGCACCAGCGCTGCCTGCTCGCGCTGTTCCTCTTCCGTCACTGCCGGCATCAAGCGGCTGATCGAGTCCAGCACCGCAATCGGCGGATACCACCCCTCGCCTGCGAGCGCCCGCGAGAGCATCACGTGTCCGTCCAGCAGCGATCGCGCTGCATCGACCAGGGGATCCTGCTGATCGTCGCCTTCCATCAGCACGGTATAGAACGCGGTGATCGATCCCGAGCAGAAATTCCCGGCGCGTTCCACCAAGCGCGCCAGCCGCGTGAAAACCGACGGTGTGTATCCCTTGGCCGTCGGCGGCTCACCTGCCGCCAATCCGATCTCTCGCGCCGCCATGGCAAACCGTGTCAGCGAATCCAGCACCAGCAGCACGTGCCTGCCCTGCGCGGCAAAAAACTCTGCCAGCGTCGTCGCCGCCAGCGCCGCACGCATGCGCTTCAGCGGCGATTGGTCCGACGTCGAAACAATCACAACAGAACGCCTTCTTCCCTCGGCGCCGAGCGATTGTTCGAGAAACTCACCCACCTCGCGCCCCCGCTCGCCCACCAGACCCACGACCGTAACCTCAGCCTCGGTATTTCGTGTCATCATGCCGATCAGCGTGCTCTTGCCCACGCCCGATCCGCCAAAGATTCCCACCCTCTGCCCGCGGCCCACGGTCAGCAACGCATCGATCGCGCGAATTCCCGTTCCCAGCGCGTCGCAAATCGGGACGCGTTCCAGCGGCGAACGCACCGCTCCTTCGAGCGGCAACGTCGTCTCTACCGCTAACGGTTTGCCGCCATCGATCGGCCTGGCATTCGCATCCAGCACCCTCCCTAACAGGGCTGCGCCGGCTTCAATTTCCGGCCGCCGGCCAAGTCCCCACAAGGGGTCGCCCAATCTGACGCCCTCCGCGCTCTCCACCGGCATCAACAAGACGTGCGACCCGCGAAATCCGATCACCTCGGCCGAGTGCGTGCGTCCCGCCTGGTCGCAGATCTCGCAGCACTCGCCGATGGAAGCCGGAGGGCCGGCGGATTCGATGGTTTGCCCAATCGACTCGATCACCTCGCCGCGCCATCGCCACGGCTGCCCGCGCTGCAAACGCGAAAAATAGGAGGCAAGCAACGGCGTCACTTCTCTGCCCCGCTCGCCGCCGATTCCTGGGACCCCGCCGCTGGTTGCGCACCGGCACCGGCGCGATCAAAGAACCTTCGCTCGATCTCATCCAGTTGCGAACGCACGCCGAGGTCGACGCTCCCTGCCTGGCTTTCGATCACACAGTCTCCCAGCCGCATGGCCGCGTCCGCCACCACCACAGGCTTCACTGAACGATTCGGCACCAGCGCCATCGCCTCTCGCCACAATTCCGCCTGTGCGTCGGGAATCCGCAGCCGAACCTCCGAATTGGCCGCCAATTGTCCCAGCGCCACGCGTACCGCGCCGGTCAATAGCAGAGGATCCATCTGCGCCTCGCGCCGCAGAATCCGCTTGGCTACCGCCAACGCGAGATTCACAACCTCGCGCTCCATGGCACCTAAATAGCGTTCGCTAGCCGCGGCAAAATCCGCCATCAGCTTCGCATAGTCGCGCTTGCTTCGTTCCTCGGCAGCTTGCAATCCGGCGGCGTGCGCCTCGCGCTCCCGCGTGCGGCCTTCCTCGTAGCCGCGTTTGCGACCGGCTTCGAAGGCCTGCCTGTTCTCTTCTGCGATTCCCGGCCCGTCTGCTTCGACCGCGGTTCTTCCGCTCCTGTGTGCTGGCCTCGAATCGTCTCCGTCGCATCCCGGCGCCTCTTCCCAGCCGCTCCATTCCCGCAGAGGATCAGCGCCAGGACAGGCAGGATAAGGGAAGACTTCGACGGCTCCGCCCGCATCCACCTTGCGTCCCGCGCTTCCACTCTCCACTCTGCCCATCCCTCGCCGCGCTTTTTCCCCGCTACTGAACCCCTATCCCCAACCCGCTACTCCCTAATCACGACTCCCTTTTCCTGCCCTTCTCACGCCAGCATCTCGTCGCCGGACTCGAGCTTCAGAATCACTTTGCCCTCGGCCTCCAGGCGACGCGCCAAGTTCAGAATCTCCTGCTGCGCCTGCGCTACCTCCCGTGACCGCACCGGCCCAAGTACCTCCATGTCCTCCTTCAGCATCTCCACGGCGCGCGAACTCATCGCTTTAAAGATTTGCGCGCGCAATTCGTCATTCGCGCCGCGCAGCGCCAGCGCCAGTTGCCGTTTGTCCACTCCCGAAACGATCTCACGGATCGTTGCCGGAGGCACGGTAATCAAGTCCTCGAACGTGAACATCAGATTGCGAATGTTCAGTGCCAGCTCGGGCTGGCTCTCTTCAATCGCCTCTAGGATTTTCTTTGACTCTTCCGCATTCAGCCGGTTCAGCAGGTCGGCCACGGCTTTGAAGCCCGAGTACCAGCGGCGAGCCGTGTCGCCAACATTCTCCAGCCTGCGGTGCAGGATCAGCGCCACCTTCTGCGCCATTTCCGGCGAGAACTGGCGCATCTCAGCTAATCGCTGGATCGCCACGACGCGATGCTCCTCGCTCAGGTTCTCCAGCACCATCGATGCCCTTCTCGGGTCGAGATGCGCCAGTACCAGCGCAATCGTCTGCGGGTGCTCGGAGTCGAGCAACTTGCCCAGTTGCTGCGGGTCCGTCCGCTGCAGCTTTGCCAGATTGCCCTGTGCCGCCTCCTGCGAGCGGCGCATCAGCACCATTAGATCGTCGGCGCGCTGCTTGCCGAAGGCCTCCACCAGCACCCGGCTCGCGTAGTCCAGCCCGCCATGCACCATGAAGTGCTGGGTGTCGAGCAATTCCCAGAACTCTTCCAGCACTTCGCCTGCAAGTTCCGGCGTCACGCCGCGCAGGTCGGCCAGCTCTCCCGTCAGTTGCTGCACATCCGGCTCTGGCAAGGCGCGCAGAATCTCTTTGGCCAGCTCCTCCCCGACGGCAACCAGCAGCACGGCAGCCTTGCGCACGCCGGAGAGTCCCGCCGAAAGACGCCGCTTTGCTCCGTTCTCGCTTCCTTGCTCGGCCAACTTGCGTTCCTCATCCATTTGCTAATCAGAGTGAATCCAGCTCTGCAACAAACGGGAGCTCTGCGTCGGCTCGCGCTTCAGATGGCTGGTCACCTGCTCGAAGATCTCCTGCGAATGCAGCCGTTCCGGATCGGGCACAGCCGCCGGCGGATTCAGCCCGGCAGCAGCTCCGCTTGCCGCCGCCAGCTCTCTCGGCGCCGTGCGCGCCGGACCGCGCAACGCCAGCGCCGAGCCTGCGTGCCTGATCACAGGCCTGACAACGAGGGCAATCACCAGCAGCAGCCCGGTAAGCAAGGCTGCGTACTTCATCAGCATCGGAGAGCCCTCAGCCGCGTTCCACACCCGCTCAGGAATTGCCGGACCCGGCGCCTCCGGCCGGTTACCTTCAAACGCCAGGTCCTCCACCGTCACCGTATCGCCACGCGCCGCATTGAAACCGACCGCCGCCTGCGCCAGCGCCGTCAGGTTGCGCAACTCGTCTGCCGAGCGCGGCTGCCACACTGCCGCACGATTCCGGCTTGCCGGCTCGACCAGCCGGTCATTCACTACAATCGCCGCCGTCATCCGTCGCACGGTTCCAGCATTCTCCACCGTGTGCTTCACGGTCTTCGACACGCCGTAGGTACTCGATTCGCTCTTGGCCGATTCAGGCGGCGTCGTCTGTTTCGGATAGACCGGCAATGCCAGCGTGTTGGGCGCATTCGATGCCGCACCGGCGACTCCTGCGGCCATCTGCTGTTCCCCGGTTGTCTGCTCGGTGCGCTGCATGGTGAGCGTCGCCGTCTGGTCGGGATCATAAGTCTCTTCCGTCTCCTCGGTCGCCTGCGGATCATAGTCGAGCGTTACCGAGGCGCGCACATTGCCTGCGCCGGTCACCGGCTCGAGCGTCGCCACCAGCTTGTCTTCGAGAGCTTGCTCCGCGCTCAGGCGCATGGCGTCGGGAGTCTTCGGCCCAAGCGGTAGATTTCCTGCCGCGTCCACCAGAACCACATGGTCCGGAGCCAGCCCATCCACCGCCGAAGCCACCAGGTTGCGAATCGCGTCCGGCTCGCCGTCAGCCAGAGTGCGATGGCGCAGCTTCAGCACAACTGATGCCTTCGCCGGCCGCTCATCCTCGCGAAAGAGTGAGTCGTGGGGCAGCACCAGATGTACGCGCGCCGATTCCACGTCGGAGAGCGTGCCCACCGTGTGCTCCAGCTCGCCTTCGAGCGCGCGCTGGTAGTTCACTTCCTCGTCGAACTCCGATCCCATCCAATTGGGCTTGTCGAAAAGCTCAAACCCCAGCCGGCCGCTCTTCGCTCCACCCTTGGCCGCCGTCACCAGCCGTGCCTTGTCCAGTTGCTCGGCGGGAACACGAATGCCGGCGCCGTCCGGCGTTGACTCAAATTGAATCTGCGCCTGGGCCAGCGTCTGGCCCATCTCGCGCGCGTCGTCCGGATCGAGATTTACATACAGCGTGCGCCAGTCGGTGCGCAATCCGTACCAGGCGACTGCGCCCACCATGCCGATCACCAGCAAAACGGCCGTTGCTAACCAAGCGCGCTGCGACGGAGCCATCTCAGCCCAGCGCACCTGGATGAGCCCCATCAGCCCCTGCCATCGCCCGCCATGCTGCAGCTTGCCGGGAAGCACGGGCGTCGTTTTCTCCAATTGCGCTCCGATTGCCATCAGATTCTTTGTTGTTGCTCGCCGGTCTCGCCTTGGTGCCGCGATTCAGCGTGCCGCGCACCCAGCAGCCGTCTAGAACTGCATCCCTATCACGCTCTGGTAGGCCTGCACCGCCTTGTTGCGCACCGCCAACGCGAATTCAAAGGCCATGCTGGCTTTTTCTGTGGCAATCATGGCCTGGTGCACATCCACTCCTGTGCCCGTCATCAATCCCCGCACCGCCGCGCCGGCCTCGTCCTCCAATTGATTCACTTGACCGATCGCGTCGGTGATCAAATCGGCGAACGGCGCCGCTCCGCTGGCAGCGCTTGCAGTCGGTTGAATGCCCGAGGCAATGCTCGCGGACGAATTCACGCCGGCAGTTGCGCCGAAGGTGTTGACTGCAGGAATCATTTTGCCAGCTCCTTTCCGTTCACCACCCGCTCAAACAAGTCGTTCCACGCCGAGTCCCCACTCTTTACTCCCTATTCCCTATTGCCTGTTCCCTAGCTCTTTCCAATCTCCAAAGCGGACGCGATCATGCCCTTCTCTGCCTGCACCGCAGAGCCGTTGAGGGCATATGCACGAGATGCCCCCATGAGGTCCACCATCTCTGTGATCGGATTAATGTCGGGATACGCAACATATCCATCCGCATCGGCGTCGGGATGTCCGGGATCGTAGCGCTTGAGCGGCGGCGAGGGATCCTCGACGATCTGCGCGATGTGCACGCCCGGAGCCGCGTTCGCACCGCCCGGTAATGGCAGCGGCGGTAATCCGGAAGCTGTCAGCTTTCCAGCCACACCGTTTCCCGCCTCCGCGTTCATCGCATCCGCAAACTCCGCATCGGTTCGTCCCGCGGCAAACACCACCATCTGCCGCTGATATGGGCCGCCGAACGCAGTACGCGTCGTCTCCGCGTTGGCCATGTTCGCAGCCACCACTTCGGCGCGCACCCGTTCGGCCGCCATCGCCTCACCTGAGCTGTCCATCATGCCAAACAAGTTCATCCCAACTCTCCCGTGTTGCGTCGCGAAGCGTAAATCGTGATCCGGAATCGTGCGCTACCCAGTACGATCACCGCCTCACTTCCCCTGATCCGCGTGAATCGCGTCCATCACCCGCTGATACTCCTGTTTGAGCAGTGCCACGCCGGTCTTGAACTTCAATTGCGCCTCGGCCAGATGCAGTCCTTCACGATCGATCGAAACATTATTCCCGTCCGGGCGCGCCACCAGGCCATCAACCTCCGTCGCGCGCACGCGCCGCGGCCCTCCCCCTTCGTCCACATCGTGCACCGCCTCGCGCATCTCGGCTTCGAAGTCAAACCCCACTGTGCGATAGCCCGGCGTGTCCACATTGGCCATGTTCGCGGCTGTCAGCTTGGCTTCGCCAGTAGCCAGGTCGAGATATCGCGCAATCTGTTCGCTCAGTCGTGTTTCGATCGCCATTGCCATCTATCACTCCTCACCTAAATACCGCGTTGTCGGCTGGATCGTGAGAGCGCTCTGCGGACCTGCCCACGTCAGTTCACTGACAGGCCAAAGTCGATCTCCCGTGAAGTCATCACCGGACTGTCGCCGGCCAGGATCACCCCGCGCTCGAGCACGTGTTCCAATTCGCGCACGTTGCCGGGCCAGCGATGTTCGGCAAGCCGCGCCAGGGCCGCTTCGTCCAGTCGTTTTACCGGCGTGTCCCGTCCCATCTTTTCCAGAAAGTGTTCGACGAGCAGCGGCAGATCCTCGAGGTGATCGGCCAGCGCCGGCGTGCGAATCAAAAACACCGCCAGCCGGTAATACAGGTCGGAGCGAAACGCTCCGCTGGCGGCATGCGCGGCAAGCGGCCGGTGTGTAGCGGCAATCAACCGCACGTCCACCTTTACGATTTCGTTATCGCCCACCCGCTGCAGTTCTCCGCATTCCACAAAGCGCAGCAGCTTGGCCTGCAATGCGAGGGGCATCTCGCCGATCTCATCCAGAAACAGTGTTCCTCCGTCGGCCGCCTCGATGCGCCCCACGCGTCCCTGCACGGCGCCGGTAAAAGCTCCGCGTGTGTGGCCAAAGAGTTCGGCCTCAAGCAACGCTTCAGGTATTGCCGCGCAGTTGATGGCAATCAGGGGCTTGCGGCTGCGCGAGGACAGCCTGTGAACCGCCTCGGCAACCAACTCCTTGCCCGATCCTGTCGGCCCCTCGATCAGCACCGGCGTCATGCGCTGCGCCACCAGCCGCACCCGCCGGCTGATCTCCAGCATGCACCCGGCATTTCCTACCAGCTCAGGTAAGCGGCCGGAAGAATCAGCTTCAGTTCCCAGGCTTGCGTTGCCTAGCCGCGCCGTTCCTGGCGCCATCCGATTTGTTGTGGCGGCCAAAGCGGGCACCTCCTGAGCCGTCGGCCGAACCGCCCGTGCCCTATCATCTGACCGCGAATCAACAAACTCCGCCTGCGCCATCAATCGCTCCTCGACAATCTCGTCTTCTGTTATGGCAATTGCCGCATGTGACGCCGAAGTATCCGTTTCCTGAATCCTTCTGAGGGCATAGAGCAGCTCCCGCCGATATGGACCAGCCGGGCTCTCCCCTTTCGCATCTCCTGCCACCGTCAACAGGTCGACCTCAGGAAACCGTCCCTTGAAGTCGCTCAAAAACTCGCCCAGCGCTAAATCCGGCAGCCAGGTATCGACAATCAATGCCTCCGGTCGCAGTTTTTCTGCTTCGGTCCATGCCTGCGCGCCGCCTTCGGCTTCGCGCACTCGCCAGCGCAGGCCGCCCAGAACCTCCGTCAGCCGCTGGCGAAAGCTGCGGTCAGCGCTGGCGACCAGTGCGGTCCGTTGCCGCATTCGGCAACTCGCAGGAAGCACGTGAACGGCAACGGCTTGCATCCGGTTTCTCCTTTTGATTGCGGTTGAACCAGAATCTCCTTGTGCGCCAGTGAGTTCTCTCACGCGGTTGTCGTTAATTGGCGGCTCTGGCCCCCGCTGGCAACTGCATCTTCGCTGCCGCTACCGGCAACGGCGTCAGAGCCGCTCCGTTCAACTGGCTTGGCGGCGGCACCATGTATCCACGCCCCCGCACTGTACAGATCAACCTTCCCGGCGGCGGATCGTCGAGCTTGCGCCGCAAATAATTTACATACACATCCACGATATTCGTGGTCTGCGCCGGCTCAAGCTTCCACACTGATTCCAGAAGCTCGACTCGCGACACGCACTCGCCGCGATTCAGCAACAAATGCTCCAACAAGGCGAACTCCTTATTGGTCAGCTCAATCGTTCGCCCGCTCCGCCGCGCCACGTGTTCCAGGCGGTCCAATTCCAGATCGCTGGCGCGCAGTTGCAGCCTCGTCTCCCGCTTGCGCCGCAGCAGAGCGCGGCAACGCGCCCGCAGTTCGTGCAGGCTGAACGGCTTGGTCATCAAATCATCTGCGCCGCCATCGAGGCAACGCACCCGGGCTTCAACCTCCTGCCGCGCCGTTAACACCAGCACCGGCAAATCCGCGTCGAGAGCGCGCACTTCTTTGAGCACCTGTTCACCGTCCTTCACCGGCATGTTGAGGTCGAGGATCGTCAGGTCCGGCATCTCCTGGCGAAACGCTTCCACAGCCGCTGCTCCGTCGCACGCCACGCGAACACGGTAACCATCCGCCTCCAGCCCCCGGCTCAAAAACAACCCCAATGCCCTGTCATCTTCTGCGATCAGCAATCTCATTGAAACCTTTCCGTTCTGAAGGTTCGCTCGCGTCATTCGCTTTGCTGCTGTCTCGATTTGGAGCACCGGCAGCGCTTTAGATCTCGATCAGGGGTAAGCTTCATTAACCTGTACCCATGACCAAATTCTCGCTGTGGCGAGAGAAACTCAAGATTGGAAGAACGGAAGAATGGAAGGTGAGTCCTGAAATGGACTGATGAAAAGAGTTGGGTCAATATGGGAAAGCGCCTATGGGGCCCAGCGACGCACCCCGCAATCAAGCCCTTCGGCAAGCTTCTGCACCCGCGCTAAGTCTCACTGGTTACCGCCGGACGCCCCAAGGGGCGGGCTTGATCCACTGCTGTTAGCAGTTCTTTGCAGTTTTTTCAGCAAATATACACAGAGATCCTGGGAAAATTGAAGTCTCACAACGACATTTAGGGTTAAGAAGATCAGCGCCTCGATTTACGTAACTCAGTTTAGTACTAAGCATCTGCGCCACTTCATGGTTACCTTAGTGTATACTGGCGTTACTGGTAGCCTCAACAAAAGCGTTATCGCGAATTTTCGAAAATAAACGATTCTATCTTTAAGCGGCATCGCGACTGGGACGAACTCGCGAGCCTTAGGTGTGCCTTGGTGGATTGGAGTAAGCTTCCCGATTTTGCGGCTGTTGGCCTCCTGACATTGGCCTTTGTCTCCGTGGCCAGGTACGGGAAGACCTCGCTTTCCCGCCTCTGGCTCCTCGGCTGGGCGATGATCATGGTCCACTTCGCCGCCTACGCCTTTCTCTCCGTCCCCGCTCCCTGGAGCGTTCTCGCCGGCTTCATCGGCACAGCGGCGCTGGTATGGGCCGGCATGCTGTTCACCTGGGCGTCGGTTCCCTACCGAAAACAGATCTCGAGCTTCTGGATCTTCCTTGCCCTGGTGGGATCCAGCACCCTCTATCTCGGGATTGCCTTTTTTGATTCTGCTCCATCCTGGGACCTGATCGTGTCCGCCGCTTTATTCGGTGCTCTTCCGCTCGGGATCGCGCTCTATTCTTTGCCCCGGTTCAACCACCCTCTTCGCTGGGCTGTCGTCGGCCTCTACCTCGTTCTTTCCATCTTTCTGCTTGTCGTAGAATCTCGGCCCGAAGGCGGTAATCTGGCTCTCAACGCTCTTCTCTTTACTGTTTATCTAGGCTGCGCCATCCATTTCTGGTATGGCTACCCACGCGCCACGGCCGGCGCATTCATCACCATCGCCGGCTTCTTTGCCTGGGCAAGCGTGTTTGTCATCGGCCCTCTCAGCTTCAGGCTATTTCCCTCTGTTCATCTCGAAAACGAAGTCTGGAACCTGCCCAAATACGTCGTTGCCGTCGGCATGATTCTTCTTCTTCTCGAGGATCAGATCGAGCACAATAAGTACCTCGCTCTTCACGACGAATTGACAGGCCTGCCCAATCGCCGCCTCTTCCAGGACCGGCTGGCCAACACGCTGGAGCGCGCGCGCCGCAGCGGTACACAAGCCGCACTGCTTTTAATTGACTTGAACGAATTCAAACAGGTTAACGACAGCGTGGGACACCACATAGGCGATGAGCTGCTGAAGCGGGTTGGCAACCTTTTCCTGGGACGGATTCGCAAATCCGACACGGTTGCGCGCACCGGAGGCGACGAATTCTCTGTCATCCTCGAGGAACCGATGAGCCGCGCCGATGCTGCCCGCGTCGGAAAATCGCTCGCCGATCTTGTCGCAGATCCATTCGAAGTGAACGGCCATACCGTCTGCATCGGCGCCAGTATTGGAGTCGCGGTCTTCCCTGACGACGCTGCGGATGCCGAATCCCTTTGCATCACCGCCGACTTGCGGATGTACGCCGTCAAACAGGCTTCCAAAGAGCCAAACGGTAAGGATGCGCCTCACCCATTTCGCCCAACTTCGGTTCCGGGAAAGGAACCGCAGGGCGGTCTGCGGCTCGCAGAATAATCTCGCCGCGCTTTTCCGATCAACGGTCTCCTTCCCTCTTCGCAGACAAAAAGACCCGGACTTGATGTCCGGGTCTCTTCGCATTCCAGCTTCGTTTAGCCCTGGCCACCGCCAGGACCGCGCCCGCGGCCGCGACGGCGTCTACGCCGTTGTCCACCTCCGCCCCCTTGTGGACGGCCACCACCCAAGTGTTGCCCGCCAGCGTGAACCGGGGCTCCATCCACGCGATTGAAGTTCGGCTCGTTCTCTTCGTCAAATTCACCGGCAGGCTCGTCTTCAAACTCTCCGCCTTCGATCAGAATCGTGCTCTGGTTTGAACTCGGCTGGCGTTCATCGAACTCGTGACGAGACGGTCTGGGAACCGGCGGCGCGGGCACATCTCTTGACGGCGCTGCCTCCACCTCCGGCTCGCCGCCGCTCTGCTGCGCCATCTTCGCCTTTTGCTCGCGGATCAGAGCTTTCCGGCTGAGCTTGATGCGATTGCCTTCGATGGCCAGGACCTTCACCATGACCTGGTCGCCCTCGCGCAACTCGTCCTTCACTTCCTTCACCCGATGTTCCGCGATCTCGGAGATGTGCAGCAACCCATCCGTCCCTGGGAACAGCTCGACAAAAGCGCCGAACTCTGCGATCCGCACCACCTTGCCGAGGTAAACCTTGCCGACCTCGGGCACGGCCGTGATGTCGCTGATCATCGCCAGCGCCTTCTTCAACCCCTCGGCGTCGCTCGAAGCCACGCTCACCTTGCCCGAATCATCGACATCGATCTTCGCCCCGGTCTGCTCCACAAGGCTGCGGATCGTTGCTCCGCCCTTGCCGATCAGGTCGCGAATCTTGTCCGTCGGAATCTGCACCGTCTCGATGCGCGGCGCATACTTCGAGCGTTCTACGCGCGGTCCGTCCAGCACCGCATCCATCTTGTCCAAAAGGAAGAGTCGCCCGCGGCGCGCCTGTTCCATCGCCTGCCGCAAAATCTCGCGCGTCAGCCCGCCAATTTTGATGTCCATCTGCAGCGCGGTAATTCCCTTGCGCGTGCCGGCAACCTTGAAGTCCATGTCGCCATAGTGATCTTCCGCTCCGGCAATGTCGGTCAGGATGGCGTAATCGTCGCCCTCCTTCACCAGGCCCATTGCCACGCCGGCCACAGCTCCGCTCAGCGGAATGCCCGAGTCAAACAGCGCCAAGCTCGCCCCGCAGACCGAAGCCATCGAAGACGATCCGTTCGACTCCAGAATGTCTGAGACAATGCGAATCGAATACGGTGACTCGTTGGGCCCGGGCAGCACGGCTGAAATCGCTCGCTCCGCAAGCGCTCCGTGGCCCACTTCTCGCCTTCCAACGCCGGTCATCCGTCCTGTTTCGCCAACGCTGAATGGTGGAAAGTTATAGTGCAGCATGAAGCTCTTCCGCTGCTCGCCTTCATACGATTCCAGCCGCTGGCTGTCGTCCATTGTGCCCAGCGTAGCCGTCACCAGCGCCTGCGTCTCGCCACGCGTAAACAGCGCCGATCCGTGTGTACGCGGCAACACTCCGGTCTCAATCGTGATCGGCCGGATCTCGTCGAATGCTCGCCGGTCTGGTCGAATGCGGTCTTTCGTCACCTGCTCGCGGAACAGCCGCTCACGCAGCAGCTCGTAATAGTGTCCGAGCTTCTTCTTGGCATTCGGATCGTCGGCCGGCAGCTCCGCCGCCAGCTCATCCTGCAACTGCTTGATTAGCGAGTAGCTCGTGAGCTTCTCGTGCTTCTTGGTGTCCAGGGCGTCCTTCAGCCGTTCACCGATCTTCGCCTTCAGCTCGTTGTAGTACGCTTCGTCAAACTCCGGCGGCGTGAAGGACCTCTTGGTCTTGCCGGCCTTTGACACCAGCTCCTCAATCGCCACGACAATCTTCTTAATCTCTTCGTGCGCAAACTCGATCGCGCCCAGGATCACGTCTTCCGTCTCTTCCTTGGCGCCCGACTCGATCATCACAATGCCGTCCTTGTGGCCGACCACCATGATGTTCACCGTCGTCACTGCGCGCTCGGCATACGTCGGATTCACGACAAACTCGCCGTTCACGCGCCCCACCCGCACGGCGCCCACAACGGCGCTAAACGGAACGTCTGAAATCGCCAGCGCAGCGGCGGCTGCATTGATTGCCACCACGTCCGGATCGTTCTCCTTATCCGCCGAGAACACCAGCGCAATTACCTGCGTCTCGTTGCGAAATCCATCAGGGAACAGCGGACGGATCGGGCGATCAATCTGCCGCGCCGTCAAAATCTCTTTTTCGCTCGGTCGGCCTTCGCGCTTGATAAAGCCTCCGGGGATGCGGCCTCCGGCATAGGTGTACTCGCGGTAATCCACTGTGAGTGGGAAGAAATCAATGCCCTCTCTTGCGTCGGGCGAAGCCACGGCCGTTGCCAGAACCACGGTCTCTCCCATGGTCACCAGGGCGGCGCCACTGGCTTGCTTTGCCATGCGGCCGGTTTCAAAAACCAGCCGCTTGCCGCCGGCAAGCTCGACGGCTACTTCATGCTTGGTAGACATAGTGTCCTCTTTTCAATTGTTCGCTTGGGAAACTTGTGGGAAGTGCATGCTCATGTAGAGCAGCTTTGAAGGGGCACGACCTGAGTCGAGCCGAACGGGGTACAAAATGAAGGAGGCTTTGTAACAAGATCACGGCTTGTCGGGGTCCCCACGGACAGGTCTTCGCCTGTGGGGTGACTTTAGCCGGATCACGAAAGCCGCAAAATGACATTAGGGCTTCAGCCCCTGAAGGACGTTCCTTCATTGCCCGCTGACACCGCCGCGAACTCTCAGGCAACGTTTCTTCGCCGCCGAGCGCGCTTTGGTCCGGTGTTCCGATTGAGGTGGAGACCGTGACCACTGTCCGGTCTTGCTGCTTCCGGTTCAACGTTGGCTTTCTGATTACTTGCGGATCCCGAGCTTGCCGATCACGTCGCGGTAGCGATCGCTATCGTGCGTCTTCAGGTAATCCAACAGGCGGCGGCGCTTGCTCACCAGCATCAACAACCCACGGCGGGAAGCGTGATCTTTCTTGTGGGTCTTGAAATGCTCGGTCAAGTCGCTGATCCGCTCGCTCAGAATCGCGATCTGGACTTCCGGTGATCCGGTATCCGTCTCGTGAGTACGGAAGCGTTTGATCAGGTCTGTTTTCTTTTGAGTCGCCAGCACGGCGTCTGTTACTCCTCGTTTTCTCTCAGGTCCACGTTTAAGTGTCTATTGAAAAGACTACCATACTGCGACTCGACCCCAAACTGGCCCGTCGGAAAAAGCTCGGCTAACTCAACAAAGCAAAGCCCGCGATCGCGGGCGCCAGACGGTAGCCCCATGCGCAAGCCTTGGTACCACAGCAGACGAAATGCCGCAGCCCACTTCAGCGGGCTCAAGAACATGCACCGGTGCTTCCAACGGATTACCACCGTTACTCCATGTCCGGCTTGTTCACTCTTTGGTCGCCTGAGCTGTCCGGTCCAAGAAATCTTTTGCCGAATCATTGTAAGCGGATAAAATCAGCCTCGAAGCTTCCCAACTCATTCCCCTGTTCCGGCCCAGCGGCCTCAACCGATCTCCTTTGGAGGAAGATTCTGCATGCGCATCGTTCGATCTGCCGTAATCGCTGCCTTCTGCCTGACCACGTTCGTTCTCCTCCCGCACTCCCAACGACTCCGTGCCGCAGACCATCACTCCATCGGCAAGACTCGCACCTATTACATCGCCGCCGACGAGGTCGAATGGGATTACGCGCCATCCGGTCGCGATCAAGCCATGGATATGCCCTTCGATCCGGTCGCTCGCGGCTTCACCGAATCCGGCCCGCATCAGATCGGCCGCGTCAACAAAAAAGCCATCTACCGCGAATATACCGATGCCACATTCTCCACGCTCAAACAGCGGACGCCGGCGGAACAATATCTCGGTCTTCTCGGCCCGCTGATTCACGCCGAAGTGGGCGACACCATCAAGATCGTTTTCAAGAACAACGCCACGCATCCATTTGGCATGCATCCCCATGGTGTCCTTTACCAGAAAGACAGTGAAGGCGCTCATTACAGCGACGGCACCAGCGGCGCCGATGACGAAGGCGCCTGCGTCGCTCCCGGCGCCACTCACACTTACACCTGGCATGCCGTCGGCCGCTCCGGCCCCGGCCCCAACGACCCAAGCTCCGTCTTCTGGCTCTACCACTCCCACTGCGACGAACTCCGCGATGTCGCCGCCGGCCTCTTTGGCATGATGGTCATCACCCGCCGCGGCATGGCCCTCCCCGATGGACGCCCCAAAGACGTCGACTGCGAGTTCGCCACCATGTTCATCGCCATCAACGAGAACGAAAGCTGGTATATCGACGACAACATTCGCGAGCACACCACCGATCCCAAAGGAGTGAGCAAGGGCGAACTCGGCGTCTTCACGCCAACCGGCATCGCGGGCACAATTGCCAACACAGGATTCGTCTTTACCAACGTCAAGTGGTCGATCAACGGCTACATCTACGGCAACATGCCCATGATGAAAATGAAAGTCGGCGATCATGTTCGCTGGTACGTCGCTACGCTTGGCGACTTCAACAACGCTCATACGCCGCACTGGCACGGCAATACGGTCCTCGTCAACGGCCAGCGCACCGACGTGCTCAGCATCGTCTCTGCACAAATGGTCACTGCCGATATGGTTCCCGACGCGCCCGGCATCTGGCTCTACCACTGCCACATCAGCGACCACATGCTCGCCGGCATGATGGCCCGCTACCAGGTAACCGACCGCTGACGTGTAATTGAAGACTACCCCGGTGGCCCATCCAAGCTTTGCTTGGGCGGAGCGGGATTCCGTTCACGTATAGAATCCGGCTCGTGATGACTCACCCGCGAATCGGGATCGATCCGGCGCTTGTCTTCAACTCCCTGTTGGCTACTCCCCGGTGCCTATCTTCCTTGTCCACTCGTTCCCTTGGTCGCCGTTTTCCTGCTATGCTGTCTCCGCCTTTCGATTGGCCCTAACCATGACCACAGATCTTTCGACGATCTCTCGCCGCCGCTTTCTTGCCACTGCCGGAGCGTCACTTGCCTTCGCTTCCGGTGCGCGTCTCCGCGCCGGCCGTGGCATAGCCCTCGAGCGCATCACCATCGGCATCATCGGCTGGGGGATGATCGGCCCCACCAACACGAAAGCGTTCCTCGATTACGACGATTGCCAGATTGTCGCCGCCTGCGACATCGACAAGAACCGCCTGCAAAAGGCCCTCGACACCGTCAACACCAAGTACGGGAACAAAGACTGCGCCTCCTACCACGACTATCGCGAGCTCCTCGCGCGCAACGATATCGATGCCGTCATGATCGCCGTCCCCGATCACTGGCACGCCATCATCGCCACCGAGGCGGCCGCGCGCAAGAAGGACATCTACGGTGAGAAGCCTCTCGCGCGCACCATCCGCGAGCAACAGGCTATCGTTCGCGCTGTCCAGCAGAACAACGTCATCTGGCAGACCGGCTCCTGGCAGCGTTCCCTGCCCGACTTCCGCAAGGCCGCCGAAATTGTCCGCAACGGTCTTATCGGCAACGTCACCCATGTCGAGATCGGCCTGCCCGGCGGCCATCACGACTTCCCCCACACGATGCCCGCATTCCTCGCGCGCCTTTCTTCACTCCCGGCCAAAGACGCTGACCCCGCGGCCATCGTCCCCGGCACGCCCGCATGGAACCTCGCCGTCACCGATCCTCCGCCCAACCTCGACTACGACACGTGGATTGGCCCTTCTCGCATGGAGCCTTACATCGACGTGCGCGTCTTCCAGAATTGGCGATGGAATTACAACACCGGCGGCGGCCAGCTTCTTGATTGGATCGGCCACCACGGCGACATCGCCCACTGGGGCCTCGGCTTCGACTCCACCGGCCCTTCTGAAGTCGAAGGCCACGGCGAATTCCCGCCTGCAAACGCCATCTGGAATAGCGCAACCAAATACACCATCGCCTGTACCTATCGCAAAGAAGTCACCGGCTACGCCAATGACGTCCATATGACGATCGCCGGCGGTAGCCCAGCCATCGCCATGGGCTGCAAATGGATCGGCACCGACGGTTGGGTT
>Ga0335073_10004126_pt1 | contig 20320 bp, 15 predicted proteins | sample Lox_Sample_22_FD_207093 | JGI IMG/M metagenome (GOLD analysis project Ga0335073, IMG submission 207093) | Soil microbial communities from Loxahatchee National Wildlife Refuge, Florida, United States - Lox_Sample_2.2 | ecosystem: Environmental > Terrestrial > Soil > Wetlands | place: USA...
GGAGCAACTAGCTGGCGGCCACTGGACGGCGCAAGGGCACGGGCCGCGCTCGGCATTGCCGGGAGAGCACACCTCGGACGACGCGCATCCTATACAATCGAGCTTCGCATGATGAACCGGATGATCCTCGCCAACCTGGTGCACCGGCCGTTTCGCACCGTCATCAGCATTGTGGCCGTGGCCGTCGAGGTCACGCTGATCCTGCTGATTGTCGGGATCATGCTGGGCATCCTGAACGACGAGAACAAGCGCCAGGAGGGCATCGGCGCCGACATCATGGTGCAGCCGCCCGGTTCGTCCCTGATTATGGGATTGAGCGGCGCCCCGGTATCCGTAAAAATTGCCGATAAGATTGCTGCTCTGCCTCACGTCACCGCAGCCGCGCCGGTCATTACACACATCGTTGCCTCGCACGCGCTCGAGCTTGTTGACGGCATCGATCTGAAGTCCTTCGACGCGGTCAGCGGGGGATTCACTTATCTCTCTGGCGGGCCATTTCAAGGTCCGTACGACGTCATCGTCGATGACTTGAAGGCTGCCGCCATGCATCTGAAGGTTGGCGACACCATCGACCTGCTGAACCATCAGTTTCGTGTCTCCGGCATCGTCGCCCACGGCAAGGGAGCGCGAGAGTTTGTGCCCATGAGCACGCTGCAGGAGTTGATCGGCGCGAACGGCAAAGCTTCCATCTTCTATGTCAAGCTCGACAACCCCAACAATGCCGATGAGGTGGTGCGGGAAATCAAGAGCATTCCCGGCATGCAGCAATACGGGGTGCATTCGCTGAAGGAATATGTCACGCTCATGACCTCGGCCAGCATTCCCGGCCTCAACACGGTCATTGATGTGGTGATCGGCATTGCCGCCGTCATCGGCTTCATCGTGATCTTCCAGGCCATGTATGCGGCAGTGATGGAGCGCACGCGCGAGATCGGCATCCTGAAATCGCTGGGCGCGGGCAAGCTCTACATCGTGAATGTGGTGCTGCGCGAGACGCTGGTGATTGCCGTTGGCGGGATCATCGTGGGGATCATTCTCAGCTACTGCGCGCGGGCCGGCCTGAAGACCCGCTTCCAGACCCTGCCCGTACTGATCACCTCGGGATGGCTGATGAAAGCCACGGTGATTGCCATCATCGGATCGCTGCTCGGCGCCTTCTATCCCGCGATCAAAGCCGCGCAGAAGGACCCTATCGACGCGCTGGCGTATGAATAGAGAACTTCCGAGTCAGGGTTGGATCAGCCGGTATTTCCATCTCGCAGCGACTGCGCACGCAACTCTTCGCTGAACTCCCAAATCCTTCGCGTCAGCCGCTCCCGAGTCTTCTGGGCTGGCGGTGGCGGCATGCGGCGCAGCGTCTTCGATTTTTTCTTCATGCCGAGAATGCGCCTGGACTTTTCTGCCACGAGCCCGGCGAATTTCTTGTCGCTATCGGCGCGCTTCAACACCGCCTCGAAAGCCCGCCGCACGCTCTCTTCTTTCTGGCAGATGAGAAACATGTCGGCGCCGGCGAGCAACGTCGCAACCGCCGCGTCCTCAATAGGAGCGGCCGCCAGCACGCCGCCCATGTCCAGATCGTCGGTGATCACGAGCCCGCGATAGCCGATCTTCTTGCGCAAAATGCCGCTCATCCATTGCTTCGAGAGCGAGGCCGGAGTGTGGTCGCTGGTCACCCGCGGGTAGGCCGCGTGTGCCACCATCACGAACGGCAGCTCGCGGCGCAGCTCGCGATAAGGCAACAGGTCTTCGCTCCACATTCGCTTCCAGCGCTTGTCGATTGACGGCAGCTCGGCATGCGTATCCAGGCTGGCCTCGCCGAGTCCGGGAAAGTGTTTGCCGCAGCCGAGAACGCCGCAATCGCGCAGCCCGCGCAGAAACGCCCGCGCGTATGCCGCTGTCGCTTTCGGTTTTGCCGATAATGTCCGCGAGCCGAGAACGTCCTTCGATGGTTCCAGCCTGAGGTCGAGCACCGGCGCGAAATCGGTGTTGAATCCCAGCGCCCGGACTTCCTCGCCGATCAGGCGTCCGTGTTTGCGAAACAGCTTCTTCGAGCCGGCTGCGGCCACCTCGGCCACCGAGGGCATGGGCGCAATCACATCGCGCAGGCGATCGACCGTGCCGCCCTCCATGTCGACGCACAGGAACATCGGCGCAGCGCTCGCCTTCTGCGCTTCGTTGAGCAGCGCGTGCGCCTGGTCGGCGTCCTCCAGATTGCGCTGGAAGAGAATGATGCCGCCGGGCTGAAATGTCTCCAGCATCACGCGCAACCGCTGCGACAGAACCACCCCATCGAAGCCCATAACGAGCAGTTGTCCGCACTGGCGGCGAAGTTCGAGGCTGCGCTTGGAGGGCATAACAATAGATGAGTGTACCGCGAGCGGAAGAAATTGGATTCTTCAGGTGCGATACGCAGCGCGCTCAACGATACGGATAGAAGACAAAGAACATCAGCGAAAGCGCTGCCAGCACCCACAACCCTGATTTCAGTTGCCGGTATTTTCCTGCAACCAGTTTGCAGATCGGGTAAAGCACGAAGCCGGTGCAGATCCCGATGGCGATGTTAAATGTGAACACCATCATCACCACCACGCCGAACGCGGGAATCGACTCCGAGTAGTCGTCAAAATCGATGCGCGTGATCGGCGCCAGCATAAACAGCCCCACAATGACGAGCGCCGGCCCATAGGCTTGCGGCGGGATGGCGCTGACGAAGGGCGTAAAGAACAGCGCCAGCAGGAAGCACGTCCCGGTCACCAGCACGGTAAACCCGCTGCGTCCTCCCACCTCGATTCCGGTGGCCGACTCGATGTAGGCGCCGGAAATACTTGTTCCCAGCACCGGGGCAAGCGTGGTGGAGATGGCGTCCACCATCATCGGCCGCTCGATCTGCGGCAAATGGCCATCCTGGTCGAGGAAACCGGCGCGCGCGGAGAGCCCGATGAGCGTGCCCATCGTATCCACAAACGCCATGATGAATAGCGTCAGCATGATGGGAAACGCGCGCCAGGTGAAGGCGCCGTGAAAATCCAGCTTCCAGAAAATCGGCGACAGGCTCGGCGGCAGGCTCACCAGCCGGTGAGGAGTGGGCGCCGTGCCGGTTGCGAAGGCCACCAGAGCGGCGATCACAATGCCCAGCAGAATCGCTCCCGGAACTTTGCGGATCACCAAAGCGGCAATCAGGACGAAGCCGAACATGGCCACCAGGGCAGGGCCGGATGTCAGATGGCCGGCTTGCACCGGAGCGCCGGGAACGCCTACCTTGACCAGCCCGCTTTCGTTCAAGCCAATAAAAGTGAGAAACAGCCCCAGCCCGACGGCAAAGCTGTAGCGCAACGAAAGCGGCACGGCCTCCAGCAGCCACTTGCGCAGGTGAAGCGCGGTCAGAAGGATGAATGCAACACCGGCAACAAAGACGGCGGTAAGCGCAATCTGCCAGGAAAATCCCAGCCTCTTGCAAACCGTGTAGGCGATGAACGCGTTCTCGCCCATGTAGGGAGCGATGGCGAACGGACGGTTGGCGTAAAACGCCATCAGCCAGCAACCGAAAGCCGCCACCAGCGCCGTGGCCACCAGGGAAGGCCCCTCCGGAACGCCGGCGTTGGCCAGGATCGCAGGGTTCACTACCACAATGTAAGACATCGTGGTGAAGGTGGTGAGCCCGGCCACGACCTCGCGACCCAGGGAGGTTTGGTGCCGCTCGAAGGCAAACGGCGCGCTCAGCCAGTTCAAAGGGCCCTCCGAGCCGGTTCCTTCCTCAGAGCAGGAAAAGAGCAGGAAAGATGACGGACGGTCTATATGGATCGCAAGAACGCGATAAGTTTACGCGAACATTACAAGGGCCGGAAGTTGCAACCAAGGTGCGGCAGGAAGCCGCTCCGCTTGCTTTGTCACCCGAGCGAAATTTGAAGGGGCGCAGCTTTCGCTGCGCCGTTGCGAGTTCTTATATGGTTTGTCATCCGAGTGCCGCCGAGGGACTGCTTTCCGCCTCGAACAGCACGCCCCCATACAACCCGCAGCGGCAGCTCTCATCTGATTGGTTAAGTCCCATTTCCGGCAAATTCATGTACGATAATTTCAGGCCCCCAGGAGGCCTCTGTGGTTTGTAGCGCTTGTGGATTTGAGAATGCAGCGAGCATGCGTTTTTGCGGCATGTGCGGCACTCCGCTGCCGCATCGCCCCATCACCGCGCCGGGCGCGCAAAGCACCCTGAACTTCACCCGCGTGCCGGTCGATCTGCAACAGACGGGGCGCGAGCGCACCGCCTCCGGCCCCGACCGTGGTACTGCAGTGCTGGAAACGCCGGGCGCTCCCGGCAACGGCGCCCCGACCAGCGAGCCTGCTCCTGCGAAGGATGCCCGGCCACCGCGGTCGCCATCGGCTCCCGTGCCGCCTGCCGACCAGCCGAAGGAATTGGTTCCCGACGTTCCCCTCGACGAGTACGTCCAGCGATTCCGTTACGAGCCGCCGCAGGAGCCCGCCGAGGTCACCATGCGCGGCGAGGCGCCGGTCGCGCGCGGCGATGCTCGTACGCCAACTCCGGCGGCCGGCAAACCCGAAGCGCCGCCCACCGCTGCTCCTGCCGTCCGGCCTGCGGACAACATCCTCGCCTCCAGCAGTGCCGCGGAAGTGAAGCCGCCCGTCGGCGCCGCTCCCGTAGCACCGATGGATGTAGACACCCGCCTCGGGCTGGAGCCAGAGTCGGCTGCCGAAGCGCGCATCGCGCGCCCACGCTTCCTCGACGTCAATCAGCCGCTGAAGGAGACGCCGCCCGCGGTCCCCGCTGGCCCCACGACCATCGGAGGGCCATCGTTCCTGGGCTTGAGCGACGCGCCGCCAGCCGCAAGCGAAGCCAGGATCGCCGACGACCAGCCGCGCACCAGTCACTGGCGCGCGTGGTTCGCGGTTGCGGTCGTGCTGGTGCTGGTCGGGCTTGGCCTGCTGGAATGGCGCGCGCAACGCAATCAGACCGACAACGGCCCGGTTGAGGTCATCCGCGCCAAGATCCACAACCTGCGCTACGGAGCTACGCCGCAGAACGGTCAGGCAGCGCCCGCGGAACCGGCGGGCAGTGACGCCAACGCCAAACCCGAGATGCAGGTGCAGGAGCAGCCCAAACCGGCGGCTACGGGATCGGCAAATCCCGGCAGCGCCGCGCAGCCTGCGACCGCGCCAACCGGCAATCAAAGTTCGCCAAGTTCAACTGCATCCGGCCAGGCACCACAGAACAACGTTGCCGCGCCCGCCGCTTCTGCTGCGGCGCAGAACAATCCTGCGGCTGCGCAGAATCCGCCCGCGACCTCGGCACAGAACAACCCGACTCCAACTCCGCCGCCGAGCAAGAAGGCGGCAAGCGACAACGCCTCGTCAACTCAATCGGCCGCGGCTGCCAAGCCCAAGCCGAAGCGTGCGGCGGAGGATGCCGACGAGCAGCCAAGCGCAGACCGCGAAGCTGTTCCCGGCGCGGAAGAGATGGCGAAGGCGAAGGATGCCAGCGATTCCGCTGCTGCTGCCGCGTGGCTGTGGAAAGCGACCGCCAAGGGCAATCCCGATGCCCCGGTGCAACTGGCCAACATGTACATCAGGGGCGACGGTGTTCCCCGCAGTTGCGAGCAGGCGCTGGTGCTGCTGAAGACCGCCGCGGAAAAAGAAAACGCGCCCGCGCGCAACCGCCTGGCCTCGATGTACGCGACCGGATCCTGCGTGCAGCGCGATCGCGTCGAGGCCTATCGCTGGCTGAGTTCGGCGCTGGCAGCCGATCCCAATAGCCAGTGGGCGCAGCAGAATCGCGAGCTCATCTGGCTACAGATGACCCCCGACGAGCGCGCCGCCGCCGAGAAGTACCGATAGACGCAGAATCCGTGCGCCGCTAAAGCGATGCCACGCCCAGCCCCGCGCTACAATTGATGCGATCCTGTCGAGGAACGAAATCATGATCAACGATCCTATGGAGCGTCCGCTGGCGGAAGTCGATCCGCAAATCGCCGAAGCCATCGAAAACGAGGAGCGCCGTCAGCACGAGGGACTGGAGCTGATCGCCTCGGAGAATTTTGTCAGCGAGGCGGTGCTGGAGGCCGCGGGTTCGGTCTTCACCAACAAGTACGCCGAAGGTTATCCTGGCAAGCGTTACTACGGCGGATGCGAATTCACCGACGTGGTCGAGAACCTGGCGCGCGATCGCGCCAAGCAGCTCTTCGGCGCCGAGCACGCCAATGTGCAGCCGCACTCCGGTTCGACCGCCAACATGGCCGCGTACGCCGCCGTCATTCAGCCGGGCGACACCGTGCTCGGCCTCAACCTCGCGCACGGCGGCCATCTCACCCACGGACATCCGCTGAACTTTTCCGGCAAGACCTACAAGATCGTTCCCTACGGCGTCACGCGCGAAACCGAAACGATCGACTATGACGAGTTGGAGCAGATCGCCGAGCGCGAGCGGCCGAAGCTGATCATCGGCGGCGGCAGCGCCTATCCGCGCCTTATCGATTTCGCGCGCATGCGGCAGATCGCCGACAAAGTGGGCGCAATCTATCTCGTCGACATGGCGCATTTCGCCGGACTGGTTGCCGGCGGCGTGCATCCTTCGCCCGTGCCGCACGCGCAGATCGTCACCTCGACCACGCACAAGACGCTGCGCGGCCCGCGCGCCGGACTGATCCTCTCGAAAACCGAGTACGCCGCGCCCATCGACAAAGTGGTCTTTCCCGGCGTGCAGGGTGGGCCGCTGGTGCACATCATCGCCGCCAAAGCCGTGTGCTTCCACGAGGCCATGCAGCCCGGCTTCAAAGACTACGCGCGGCAGATTGTCGCCAACGCCAAGGTGCTGGCCGAGACGCTGGCCGGCGAGGGCTTCCACATCGTCTCCGGCGGCACCGACACCCACCTGATGCTGGTGAACGTCTTCGCCAAGGGCATGCTGGGCTCGGAGGCTGAGAACGCGCTGCACGAGGCGGGCATCACGGTGAACAAAAACGCGATTCCGTTCGACACCAATCCGCCGCTGAAGCCCAGCGGCATTCGCCTCGGCTCGCCGGCGCTGACCACGCGCGGCATGAAAGAGCGCGAGATGCGGCAGGTGGGCAAGTGGATCGCCGAGGTGCTGCACAACCGCACCGACAAAGCGCTGCTGGCGCGGGTTCGCCGCGAGGTGCTGGAGCTGGCCGAGGCCTTCCCGCTCTACGCCTCGCGCCGCGCGAAACACGCCGAGGCGGTTAGGGCGTAGGCAACCGACCGCCGCGATGTGCGCAGGCGACGTCTCCGTCTTAGACCACTTGCTACATTCGATGAAGGTTCGCACTCTTTCCCGTCCGCTACTCCCATGTTTTTTCGCGGCCTGCATTTGTATGCTAACCGCCGCGATCGCGCTTGCGCAGGTGCAGACCGCTCCCATCACCGAGCCGCGCGGCTCCGAGCACGAAGCCGCGGGACCTCCCATTGCCAAAGGCGCGGCGGCCATCAGAAAAGTTCATACCAAATGCATGACGTTCCTGAACGTCAATGCCGATGCCCTCTTCACGCCGCATCGCTGGACGCTGAATGCCGATGCCGCCGAGACGCTCGACGTGCTGGGCCCGATGATCATCCGGCTCGGCCATCATCCGGTCAAAATCTTCGCTGAAACATCCGCCGCCGATTCCGACAGCGAAAATCGCGATGTAAGCCATCGCCGCGCCCTTACCGTGCGCACCTGGCTCATCAATCATGGCTTCGCGCCCGCCGACACCGTGATCGGAGAGTTCAACCCGGACAAACCGGTCGCGCCGCCGGGCAAAACGATCGTCTCGCCAAGCAGCGAACGCCCGCGCAACAACGGCGTCGTGAAAGTCATCGTCAACGCCTGCCATTGACGCAATTGCAAACTGCTGACCCGGCGTCGGTGCACTCCTTTGGGGAGGCTCTGATTAAGTCTGGTCTTGAAGGGGACGGCCTTCAGGCCGTCCGTAAATACTACAAAATCGTTGCGGCTTTAGCCGCTGAGGGATTTCGCCGTCACTTAATCAGAATCTCCTTTAGGTGTTGCTGAAAAACCAGCCGCGAAGCGGCGGCACTCGGTGGCCCGCTCCTTATAATGTTTTCCATGCGACAGCTCTTTGCGGTACTGCTCGATCGCGGCCCAGCGTGGCAGCACGGCCTGCCGCTGGAGCGCCAGGTGCAATGGGACGCTCACGCCAGCTTCATGGACGCCCTGGTGGACGAAGGCTTGGTGCTGCTCGGCGGTCCCTTGGAGGAAACGTCGGAGGTCCTGCTCGTCTTCCGCGCTGAATCGGCCGACCACATCAGGCAGCGGCTCGCGCCCGATCCCTGGCACCGGATGGACCTTCTGCGCATCAACCGGATCATGCCCTGGACGTTGCGATTAGGCTCGCTGCCCTAGCTGCATCGTCGCAAAGATTGGTCACTACTTGCCAGGTTCCGTGGATGTGCCGGGCTTCTCTGTTTTGCCCTTGTTCTGCTCGCCTTTGGCGCCCGATGGATTTCCGCCCTCCGGCTTATTTCCTCCGCCGGCGCTCGGCGGAGTCGTGCTCCCCGGCTGAGTGCCGGTTTTACCTTCCGGGGGACACTGATAGCCAGGAGGCAGAGGAAATTCATAGGGAGTGCTGACCACGCCGGAAACTTTGGTGGGCGCGGGAGACGGATTATTGCCCTTGTTAGCCGAGTTCTGGTTGGCCGAGTTCTGATTAGCCGAGTTCTGATTGGCAGACGTCTGGGCCTGCTTGCCTCCTCCACTTGTGGTCTGCGTTGTAGTCTGGGCCTGCCCGGAGTTGTCGGATTGCTTGGCAACTACGAAATAAACTTTGGTGGATGACGGGATGCATTTTGAAATCGTCATCTTGAAATTAAGCTGCGTATCGGTTGAACCATCGTCTACTTTCTGGATGGTTATTCCATCGATGGGTTTTCCGTTCTCATCGACTATATAAGGCGTGCCACCGGTCAGATAGAGTCCGCTGATACTACCATCCCGTTCGGTCCCTGTAGCAGTCCAGACAGCGGAATTCGTGTTGCCATCCTTGAAAGTCACACCATAAATTGTCGCCGGAACGGTAGCTACATTGACCGTCATCACTCCACTGACAACGACATGGAGACTGTTCAGGCTGATGCGGCTAAAGAGGGCTTGGAGCTGGCAATTCGTTATCGCCGCGGCGGTAGGGCTCTGACCTGATTGAGCATTGGTTGAATTGCAGGGTGTCAGAAACGCCTGGAGCAGTCTGCCGGTCAGGTTGGTCTCGTCTATGTTCGAATCGATAGTGTGGACCATAGGCAGAAGAAGCGGCACCAATTTGGCCGCCAGTTTAGGATCGGCAAGCATCTCCCCCGGCACAAAAAATCCTGCAGGATTACTTAAGAACAACTTCCTGAAAGTTGGAGTAAGAAAGCGGTCGATAGGAAAGAAAGCTACAACAATGTCCGCGGCCTGCTTGGGAATTACTTTATTGGTAGTAAATCCCACATCGCTGATGCGATTTAACTGGTTGACCGTGCCATCCGGCCATAGGGTGGAGGCGCCGGGCACGACGGTCCCATTGAAGGCCGCGATACCCCTGGAGACATCGGCGGAAAATGGAAACTGAAAGCCTGCTCCGACGGCGCCGATGGCGGTGAGAGCGCGGATGGTCCAGTTGCGTGCGGTCCATTGTTGAGCGTCCAGCAGCTCGCCGCGCACCAGCCGCGATTCCACACTGGCCACCTGCCAGGGCTGGTTGGCTTTCTGCGTCTTATCTAATATCGGCGATGGCGGCAGGTTGCCCGGTAGCCCGCTCAGCAGCCACTGGCTGTAATCGAGAAAAACACTCTGTACGATCAACGCAGCGTTGGAGTCCTTGTTGGAAACGATCAGCTCGACGGCAGCATAGTTATTGGCGACTTCCTTGCCGAAGATCCGCCGCGCCAGGCTGGAGGGAATCAGCACCGCCTCGACATAGGTCGAGTCGGCGACATTGCTGACAACGTTCATCGGCACGCCTTTTTCGGCCGCGTTCTTCAGCGTGGGGTCCTGCACCGTCACCTGCACCGGTGGCTGAGTCGCGGGCGCCTGGTTCGGTTGCTGCGCCACGAGCTGCCCGCACGCCACTAAGCTCATGAACCACAAAGCCGTTCCAATCGCAATCCGCAGTCCAACTCGTCCATTCGTCATAGAGTCTCCTATCAGATAGCAGCTTGCGCATAGCTGCGCGCCAAACTCTGTTGAGGACCATGGTCGGAATTGTAATAGCAAGCCTCAAACGAAAGAGCAAGCCTCTTAACTAGAGGGACAGAGCGCTCGCGCCCATGTCGGAAAGACCCCCTGCGGCCATCTCTAAAGATAGTGATCAGCGGTCCACGACCTATCCTTTCGGATAGCGCGCATTCGCCTCCTCACTAAAGGCGGACATCCCTCCCCACCTAAGTTTCGTAACCACGCACCATCTCCTTCCGTAGTTACTGCGCATCATCTTCTACGCTTCGGTGGCACAGTTTCCGCCATCTTCTGACCTTCTGCAAAAACCAAATCTGAGGTACAAATCTTGTTACCGGACGAAAGCAGGGGAACCAGCGCTGACACTAGGCGCATCGCCGAAAGCCGTCCACTTCGTAACAAGCTGTGACAAACTCGCAAAAGGTTAGGAGCTAAACATGACTTCAACTTGGCCTTCCGCCATCGCCTCGCTCGACAGTGCACTGGCCCCACTGTACGAGAAGCTGCAGAGGCTGCAGGCTGTCAAACCCGTCGACCTCGCCGAGCTCATCGAGCAGTTCAAGATGGCCGCAGAATCGGCACGCAAAGTACGCGTGCTGGTCTCCTCGGAGCTGCCCGAGTCCGCATGGCAGGACCGCGAGCAACTGGACGCACTCGTCGAGGAAGAAGTCCAGAAGACAAGGATGCTGGGCGGCATTCTATCCGCCGAAGTTGCGCCCGCGGCTTCTGATGGCACCTATCAGGGCGTGTGATCGGCTATTTTTCTGTCCTTGATTGTCCCACTCATTCCAACACCAGGAATGAGATGGGTACACCCGACCCTTCACCTGTTCCCCAACCTCGAAGCGGGTGGCCTAGCTATCGTCGTACAATCGCCAAGCCACCCGTCCCTTACAGCTCATTCAGCGTGGGTTAGTGCTCCAGCAGTACGAAGCTGTAAATCACCATCGATCCGGGCTTGGGATTAACTGTGTTGGCATCGATGAAGCCGGGAGTAAAGGCCAACTGGGTCACGTTCCACGCCGCCGGGAAGCTGAAGGTCTGCGGCTTGGTGGTGAGTGTCCAGGTCACAGTGCCTACGAAGGTTGAGTTGTTGTAGGCGGTCACCCTGACAGTGTTCGACGCCCATCCTGCCGAGAGGGAAATGCTCACCGGGGTGAAGGTCCGCTTCACGGGCGCTATCATGATCGCGCTCTCCTTAATCGATCCGGTGCAGGGCACGGTAAGGGTGCACAGCGGGCCGCCGATAAAGGCCACCGTACTATGTTGCGTGGCTGGACTGACCCAGAAGCCGACGCCTTCGCCGCTCCACAATCCCGGGGTCACATAATAGAAGTTGTCCCAGAGCATGTTCATCGCCGGGGGATAGTAGTCTGGCATCAGCGTAGGGGTCTTGGCCAGCGGCATGTTAGCGAAGTTAATGTAGACTTGTGCGCTGGCGCACAGGGCCAGGGCGGCCACCAAACAGAAAAGCAGCACAATCCGTTTCATAAGGGGGACCTCTTTCGAATGGATTGTGAGTATGGCCCGCTCGGAGAAGTTCTGCAGTGGTCTGATCGTCAGTGGATAAGCTCGCCGAACCCTACATCCTTGACTCGGCCTTCGTGTGATTCAGAATACGCACTCCTGACGATCTTCTCAGGCGTTGCGTGGCAAATGCGGCGAGGGATCAGCCTTGGGAGACTAGGTTCGATCGGGGATACCACGCTCAGAGTAACGCCTTCGTCCCAGTTCGCGATTCGGAGCGGGTCAGTCGCCCACAGGAAACGAGTCAATCTATCGGGGCTGGCTGAGCAATTTCACTCTAACATCGCCCCCGGCGGAGTCAAGGAATTAACCAAATTCATAGAGCAACTTTCTGATTTTTTCCCGCTTTGGGCCGCGTGAGTTGGTAGAGAAATTCCTGCTCAAACCCATTCGCGTCTTCCGGCAAAGGGAGAGCGGGTCCCCACTCGTGCGCGCTGTTCCGATGAGCCAGGGGGAAGTGCGGCCCTGCGAACTGTTCGATACACCCGCGAGGTGCAAGCAAGACGCAGGGCCTTTTCGGGTTGGCGGCCTACCCTGTGCGCTAAGCTAGCTACCCTAATTCCAAGGTGCAAGCGTCATGTCGCGCCATCGCCCCGTGGCGTGATTCTGCTTTCCCGGAACCGGACAGGGAACACGACAAACTCGGCCGGGCGAAACCCGCAACCCTATCATCCGTCCCATCAGCGTTGCTGCCGAATCCCGTTGCCGTGTATAGTCAGTGGCAAAATCGCTGCTCGATCTTCTATGGACAATCCCACACCAACCCAGGCCGAGGACCTGGCCGGCTCCGGCGCGGCTGTGGCCGTGGCCCACACGACCAGCGAGGCCCGCGAGCCGAAACCGCCGTCCGCCGCCCAGCGATCCACCACCGTGTTCTTCGTCGGCCTGGCCCTCATCTGCGCCGTCACCACGTTAATCGGCGCCGTCCCCACCAAGATTTACGGACACGACACATTCATCCCGCTGCAGATGGGCTGGCGTCTGCTTCACGGACAGCGTCCCCACGTCGACTTCGTCAGCGGATGGGGCCCGGTCTGGTTTCTGCTTGCCGCTCTCGGCCTCATCATCTCCAAACATTCCGTGGATGGCCTCGGCTACGCCAACGTCATCATGGCGCTGATCGTCGGTGCCTGGTCATTCGCGCTGGCCCGCGATCGCTTGCTGCCCTGGTGGCGCACCATCTTCAGTCTTTTTCTCGCGGCCCTGGTCACCGCTCCTTATCCTTTGGGCAACTCTCCTTTGATGTCGAGCCACGCCATGGTCTACAACCGCTATGGCTATGCGCTGCTGGGCCTGATTTTGCTGGAGTGTTTCGAGCCCGCTGGCCAGCGCGAAGGATGGCTCGGCGGCCTTTCCACCGGCGCGGCCCTCAGCTTGAGCCTATTTCTGAAGGCCAACTTCTTTCTTGTCGGCGCCGGCGTAATCGCCGTAGTCTCGCTTCTGCTGCGCCGTCTCGATCGCCGCCGCCTGCTCGGCATGGCTGCCGGCTTTCTGGCGGTCTCGTTCGTCCTGCTTGCCTATCTGCGATTCGATTTGCTGGCCATGCTGCGCGATCTGCACATGGCGGGCGCGGCGCGCAGTGCGCTGCTCGACCGCGAGGCCATCGTCGCCAAGTTCACCAGCCGTCCCTCCGCGCTGCTCGGCGTGGTGCTGTTCGCCTGGGTGAGTGCGCTGGTCTTCGGCAATCGCCTGCCCCGCTGGCGCGGCTGGAAGCTGCCGCTCATCGCCGCCTTCCTCTTTGCCGCCGACATGGGGCTCCTGTTGACCAACGCCCAGTGGGACGTGTTTCCCATCTGCGCGCTGTTTGCCATGCTGATGATGAACGAGCTCATGCAGGACGAGCGCACGCGCCCCGCCACCGGCGCCTCGACTCGCCGTCCCGCTTATGCCGGCGCGCTCTGCCTGGGCGCGCTGCTGTTCGTTCCGATGTTCACCTCCGACCTTGCCGGACTGGTCTATGGCTTATGGTCGAAAGAAACCGCGCCGGACGGGAACGAAGTGGTTCTCCTTACCGCGCCCAATCTTGCGCCGCTGGTGCTCTATGACGGACATGTAACCCGCAGCAACGGCCGCGTGCTGGCAACCTATGTCAACGATGGCGTGGCGCTGCTGGAGCGCGAGAGCCGTCCCGATGAAACCATCCTCTCGATGGACATGACCAATCCGTTTCCTTATGCCCTGGAGCGCCGGCCGCCGCATGGTGGCGTGGCGTCGCCTACCTATCACTTCAATATCGACGATGAGCACCGGCCTTCGTATGACGAATTCTTCGGCGACGCCGACATCGTGATGGTGCCCAAACATCCGGCGCTGGACGACTTTTACTATAAGGACTTCCTGCGCGCCTATGAGCCGGGAATTCAGCAGCGCTACTACCTTGCCGCTCAAAGCGATTGGTGGTGGATGTATCGACGGAGATAGATAGAGTCTTCAAAGGTAGCAGCCATAAATCGAGTGTCCTCAACCACCCAACTCGCGGAAGAACCGAAGGTCACCGGAACCGGGGACGACCGCTCGCTACTCATTGCCTGGACGAAGTTCGCCATCCTGGCGCTGATGCTGCTGACGGTTATTACCCTATTTCAATTCCCCCTGCGGCGAATCAACAGTCCTTCCGAAGTGAATTTCAATGAAGGCTGGAATGCCTACCGGCAGGCCTTCGCCAAACAAGGAGTGCCCTTATATGGCGCACCTCCCGACCTGCTTACTGGCTCTACCAACTATCCCCCGGTTTCCTTTCACCTTATCGCCTTACTATCCGGTGGCGGCGATGTAGTAAAGACCGCGCGATGGGTCTCTTTCATATCATTATTAGTGACCGGATTATTAATTGCCTTAATAGTTCGCGAGCTGGGGGCCGATCCTACTATCGCGGTCTATTCCATGCTGCTGTATATCCTGGGAATTACCGTCTTCCTTCCCGACCGCCTGGGCATGGACGATCCGCAATTACTGGCTGAAGTCTTTACTACCGCCGGACTCTATTGCTACCTGCGGGCGCGCAATCGTGTAGTATTGCTCTGCGCTTCTGCCTTCGCATTCTGTCTTGCCGGATTCACCAAGCAAAACCTCATCGCTTTTCCCGCCGCGGTAGCCATCGATCTGCTCATCCGGCATCGCAAACACTTTGCCATCTGGCTGGGCGCGATGGCAGGTTTTGCCGCTCTCTTCACCGGCCTTACCTTCGCCATCGACGGCCGCTATTTTTTCCAGCACCTGCTTGTCCATCGCGCCTACTCTTTCGACGCCGGCCTGGGAAGCGTCACCCATTTCTACCTGCTCACCTTCCAGGGCATCATAGTCATCGCTCTGGCCTGGACACTATGCCGCTTCCGTTCGCAGCCGCTGCTGGCCGCAGCTTTCCTGTTGAGTAATGCGCTGGCTTTTGCACTTGCCGGCGGCGATGGCGTGGACCTGAATATCTACTTTAATAGCTTCGCCGCCGCCATCATGGTATGCGGAGTAGCTTTGGCAGAGATCGATCGTCTGGCCGCAGCTTGGCCCTCGCAACCTAATCCATCGCCGTCGCCGGGGCGCAGCGCCGTTTCCGGACCTGCCGTCGCTACCGCTCTGATGGCTGCGCTGTTGCTATGTATTGCGATGCGCTTTCCCGATCGGCTTCGCGAAGCCCATCTGAAAGGCCAGTTGCTGGCCGAGGACGACGCCGGCTTCCGCGACGCCGTAGACCTGATGAAGTCCACGCCCGGCCCGGCGCTATGCGAGAGTTTGCTGGTTTGTTATCGCGCCGGCAAACCGTACATCTTCGATACCTATACCGCGATCGAAGAGATCAAGAGCCACCACACCGATGTGGACAGCACCGTCCCGCTGATTCGCAGCCGCCATTTTGCGATCGTGCAGCTCGATGCGCTTCCCGGAGAATCGACCTCCGAGCCGGCCGTGATCTATCGCACCCGCTCGCGCTTTACTCCGGAGTTTATGGATGCTCTCCTGGAGAACTATCGCCTCACCCTGCGCACTTCCCACATCCTTCTATTTGTGCCCAAGAGTTAAGATAGTCCCGCTTAGGGCCGAGGCAGGTTCGCCGCATACCTTACCAGCTTTAGCTCGTCGGGCGATAGATTGCCATAGCGGCCGGAATCAAGTTGCCGCTGCCGCGCCTCGGGCGGCATGGCGCGCAGCGCGCGGACTACGTTCTCGACCTCGGGACGCATGGGCGGAAGCTGGCGTGCAGCCGATGCGGTACGGTAGTTCGCCGCCGTGGAAGTAGAATTCGTTCGGTAGGCCGGCGGCCTGGCTACATAGTTCGCCTCATAGAGTGTCAAGCCATTCGGCTTAGGAGTGGCGTGAGGCGCAGCATTCTGCGGCGCATTGTTCGAATAGCTGCCATAGTTCTGATAATTTTGCGAGGCGTTGTTGGGATAGCTTTGACCGTTGCTCGGATAGTTCTGGTACTGTCCACTGGCCTGGCCATAGGCGCTGGGATCCGAGTAGTCCGCTGCCCCGCCCACCGGACCATAAGCAGACGGATAGTATGAGTATGGGTAATACGGATAGTAAGGATAGTAGGCGTACGGATAGTAATAAGGATATCCATATCCCCACGGCCAGCCGAAGTTCAAGCTGAGGCCGAAGCCGAATCCGCAGCAATAGTAGGGATACCCATAACCGCGATAGCCATAGCCATACCCGCGATAGCCGTAGCCGTAACCGCCGCGGTAGCCGTATCCCCCGCGATAGCCGTATCCCCCGCCGTAACCGTACCCTCCGCGATATCCTCCGTAGCTGCCGCGATAGACCGCTCCGCCGCCGCCATGATATCCGCCTCCGCCAAAGCCGCCACCATGGAACCCGCCACCACCGCCATGGAATCCACCTCCACCTCCGCCATGAGCACCGGCAAAGGCGAACTGAGTCGACAATCCGAGCGCGAGCAACACCGCGCCCAGGAAAAGAACTCGCAATAGGCTCCGCTCCACTCGCGACACGGCAGAGGGAATCTCTCGCGACAGGCTCGAATGCACTCGCACGATGCTGGTCGGAATCATAGTGACCTCCACGGCAGCGCGCCTGCGGACGGGCAGCACGCGCACAAATCTCGTTATTATTATAGACCCACTTCCGGGCAGAAAATCTCGCTCATGTTGCTTGGAAAGCTAAGCTGCCGGGGGTACTTGGCGGGTCTTGGTAGTTCAACCGGAAGAAGTCTATAGCCGTGACAGAGACCAAGTAGTAGGGCTTCGCCTACCCGGCTACTTTGCTTTGATAATCTGCGGCACGGCTCGGGCGACTTTCTTCTTGCTGTTGATGGCCAGTGAGCCGGTGAACACCCTTTGCGACCCAGCGGGCACCGGGCCACTCCGGTCTACATCCAAACGGTCCGTTGCCAGCCTGACTCCCTGGGCGTCCTGGAATTCGATGGATCCGCGAAATACCGCAGCTTGCGAAGAATCGTTGCTGACGACGAGTTTCCACCGGCACACCGAACTCGCAGCATCGATTTTCTTCGTCCGAGTCTCCAGCGAGACCACGTGCCAATCCGGCACGCTCGCCGCTCTTACCTGTTGCGGCGCCAGCTCCAGCCAGGTTGGAATGTGCACGTCGCCCCAGTAAGTACCGACGAGGGAAACCCCTGACGATATGCTGTAATATCCGCATGTCGCGGCGAAAAGAATGACCGCGAAGCCGTGATCTATTCGTCCCTTGGCAATCACGGCCACCCCCAGCGTCATGCCGATCACGGCAAACAATAGCGGCAAGAACGCCAGGGACAGGAGCGCGCAGGCACATCCCGCTATTACGAAGCTTTTCATCGCAGGCGACTTGCAGAAGCCGTTTTCCTTGCGCAGTTCATCGCAGCCCGAGCGAGCCCGGCGCAACAGGGTTCGCGCTGGTTGCCGGAAGCCACTCAAATTGCAGCCAATTCTTGCAGGTGGGCCACCTCGGTGCAGTGACGTATGTCACTTATCCGGAGTTATTCTACGCCACATTAGTGTTAGCTGGATTTTCTGCTCGGCACTCCACTAGCCCACCGGCCTCACGCCCCCGTAGGCGTCGCCACAGAAAAATCGGCGAAGGCGAAGCCGTCGCGCAGCACAACCTCTCCGGCTTCCAGCGCGATCGCCCTGTCGAACATCGGCCCGGCATACACGCAGGTATGAAACTCGCCGTACTCGCCGCAGGGATCGACCTCCGCCGGCAACTCGCGCAGCAACGCCGCGTCGAACTCGCGCCCGGCAAAGCCCGGCGCCAGCCGCTTGCTATCGACACAGGAGAGCCGCGCCCGCAGGCCGCCGGCAATCATCGTGCGCGCCAGCTCCGCCGTCGGCAGTTGCCACAGCGGAAACCACGGCTCCAGCCCGGTCGGTGCCAATTGCTTCTCGCGATAGGCGCGCACGTCGGGCAGAAACAAATCGCCGAACGCGACCGCCTCGACGCCTTCCCGCACCGCGCGGGTGCAGACCTCGCGCATTCGCTCCTCGTAGATTTCATTCGAGCACGGCCACGGCAGAGGTACCATCCACAGCGGCATCCCGGCGGCCTGCGCCTGCGCTTCCAGCACCGTGCGCCGCGTGCCATGCATGGCCACGCGATCGAACTGGCTGTTGAGCGTGGTGAGCAGTCCCACAATGTGGCAGTCCGCGCGCTGCCGCAGGAGGTGCAGTGTCCACGCGCTGTCTTTGCCGCTGCTCCAGGAAAGAAGCACTCGCGTCATGCAGACACTATAAAGCAGCCAAGAGAATTGACACTCTGCTCGCGCGCTGGTAGTCTGCCTGCCGCAGCGGGTCACCCGGCCAAAAGCGCGCGAAAGCTTCGTGCACCCAGGCACTTCAGTTAGTCATGCCAAAACGAACCGCTTCGACACTCTGAATTGTTACATTGCTTGGCAGGACTGAGATCCAGTCGAACGGTGCGATATTGAGCGCCAACCCGGTCAGCCGGGCACGGGCCCCGAGTCTCCACAAGGCCGGATTGGGGGAGAAGTACCCTACCATTGTTCTATCGTCCCAGGGATAGAACCAGACATCGGTCGTGTGATTCGGCGGCATGACGAATGGGATTGACTTTTGCGATCCATTGTCGAAAAACATCTGGAGCGTGAGCTTCGACGGCTTGCGTATTTTCCACCACAAGGGATAATCCAGCCGCAGTCGCAGTTTTACGAAATCCGCTCCGGCGGCGGGCCAGTGCACCGGCCCAAGCTGCAGAGACATATTAGGTTTCGCAACCCCGACCGGCCCAGATGGTTCGGCTATGGTTTCTCCCGTAAATGTCAGGCGCGCGGCGCGAGTGTCGTCGGTAATTAGTCCGACCGCGCCGGGCAGCGGGCTGTCCTCGCCGCGATAGTGTCCAACCAGGTAGAACCACACCGCTGGACTGCGGGTAAAACTGGGAACGGAGTCCAAGGCAGCTCCCAGAATTCCGTCCGGGAAGTACAACCCAAAAAGAGGCCTGCTTTGTTGCAGTCCCGCCAGCTCCAGGCGCGTCAGATAATCGCCGTTTGCGTGAAGACTTTGCATAACCCCGCCCGCAACCTCGCGGCGTGATAGCAACCCGACGATCGTCTCGTAGGGAAACACCAGGATGGGTCTTCCCGGCGCCACATTCCGATCCACATAGCGTGAAAGCATGCTGAATATCGCAGCCTGCTCTTGCGGCAGGCACGCGTGATCGAGTTCCTCCCATCCATTTGGACAGGCCGGCACCGGCTGAACGAGCTGGCGCACCTGCTCTGATACATAGCCGGGCAGGAATTGCACCTCCGCGTGAGCGAAGACGAGTGTCAGGACGACCGCCAATGCCGGCAGCGCCAGCCGCGGGACGCGTCCCCAACCGGGCTCATCAAATGCAATAGCCCCGCACAGAATGATCATGGGACAGATGCCAGTCAGTACGTGCGAGTGATCGGAGCGGACCAGGCTGCTTTGCATCATCCCTATGGCGAAGGAAAAACCTGCCAGCAGGAAAACGGGCCGTCGCGTCCATGGACCTGTTGGGTTGCGCCACCACCACGCCGCGCCGAATACTACCGCTCCCAGGAGCAGCGTCTCAAGAACAAGGCGCGTGTCCGCTTTGTCCATGGCCAGGGGCGCGAACCATCGGTGGGCACTCACCATTTCCAGGCTGGTTCGCCAGAACCGGAAACTCAGCGCCGCTCCCATAAGCCGGTTGGTCAGAATCACGCCTGTCGCAAAACATGCCGCTGCGACCAGCAGGAATTTCACGGTCCGTAGCGTTCCTCCGTGGACGATCATGGTCGCGGCGCTGCAAAGCAGGAGCGCAGCCGTGGTGAAAACTCCAGTGTCCGCCTGATAAAGAAATGCGACGTTACAGATGATGGCAGCGGCCACACCCCGCCACACCAGGGAAGCCGTACCGGGCGGCAGTGGATTGATCAGTCGCAGGAAAATAGCAAATGCGAGCAAGCAAAGCGAAGTTCGCAGATCGGAGTCAGACCAGAACACAACCGCCAGGAGTACGAAGACGGCGCGCCTCCACGCCGCCGCCTTGGGCAGGAGTAATCGCGCTATAAGGAAATCAGCCACAACCATGAGAACGAACAGCAGGGTATGCGAGGTGGCGTAAATCGAGCCCAGCGACGGTCCGATCAAGCGCGAGGGCGCGCTGGACAGCCACTGGTAAAGCGGCCCGCGG
>Ga0335073_10004128_pt1 | contig 20313 bp, 18 predicted proteins | sample Lox_Sample_22_FD_207093 | JGI IMG/M metagenome (GOLD analysis project Ga0335073, IMG submission 207093) | Soil microbial communities from Loxahatchee National Wildlife Refuge, Florida, United States - Lox_Sample_2.2 | ecosystem: Environmental > Terrestrial > Soil > Wetlands | place: USA...
GCGTTCTTGGCTTCCGCCAACGAGAAGCGACTCAACGGGGGTGCCGCGGCGCACGTACAGGGCGCCGACGCCCTTGGGGCCGTGCATCTTGTGGGCGCTGATCGATAGCAGATGACAGCCGAAGCGGCGCACATCGAAGCTGACCTTGCCGGCGCCCTGCACGGCATCGATGTGAAAGAAGACGCCGGTATCCGCGGCGATTTTGCCAATCTCTTCGACAGGCTGCAGGACTCCGGTCTCGTTATTCGCCAGCATGACGCTGATCAGGCGAGTTTCTGGCCGGATCGCGCGGAGGATCGCGACGGGGTCAATGAGACCGTTGGGCAGGGGGGCTACGTAGGTGGTTTCGACGCCATGACGGGAGAGACGATCGGCGGCCTGCAGGATCGCCGAGTGCTCGATTGCGGTCGTAATCAGGTGGTCCCCTGGGTGCAGGAGACCGAAAAGCGCGGTGTTGTCGCCTTCAGTGCCGCCGGAGTTGAAGACAACTTCGGCGTCGTGGCAGTTGAAGAACTCCGCCATGGTTTCGCGGGCGCGGTCAACGGCAGTGCGCGCCTGCTGTCCATGGAGATGGATGGAGGAGGCGTTGCCGAAGTGCTCGATCCAGTAGGGGCGCATGGCCTCAACAACTTCCGGGAGCAGGGGAGTAGTTGCATTGGCGTCCATGTAGACGCGAGGAGGATGGGTCGAGCCGGATGCCATGGAAATTGTCCCCAGGTTGCAGGTTAGCACACAGCGGATAGCCGGATTCTGCATCTAACAAAGGGTAATCCCGTATTCGAACCCATGGCCAGTGGTAGAGCAGAAGTCCTTTGTTTCCCGGTTTTGAGTCTGTAGGCGCTTGCAGACATGCCAATGGTCCGGTGGACCATCGTGACGGAAATTTCACTTGAAAACGAAGGGCCTACTGGTATATTGAAAGCACGGGGAAAGACCGTAGAACCCCGAAGTTGAGATCTCCTGGATGGAAGTGCTTGCTTTCATCCCTCGCTGAAACCTCTTTCCTCTCGTGCCTGGTTCGCGCCGCTCGACGGCATAAACGAGTGACCTCCATCCAAGCGAGGATAGCGAAGCTTTGTCTAACTTCGATTCTGGGCTCCCTCACCAAAATCGAGGATCCGCCATGGTCCCGTGTGCAGATGCTGCTCCATCGCGCCGCTGGTTCGCGGTCTATACGACCTGCCGCCATGAAAAGCGCGTGGCCCTGCACATGAAGCAAAGGGCGATTGAGCACTATCTACCTGTCTATGTAGCTCACAGGAAGTGGCGGGACGGCTCAAAAGTGGCCCTCGAGCTGCCGCTGTTTCCCTGTTATATCTTTGCGCAGATTGCGCGGCAGGAGCGCGTGCGGGTCCTTGAAGTGCCGGGAGCGCTCGCTGTAGTGGGCGGCACGGGCGGCGAGCCGGCAGCAATTTCAGATCTGACGATCGATGCGTTGCGCAAGGGAGTTGAGGCGGGCACGGTTGAGCCGCATCCGCACGTAACGGCGGGTCAACGTGTTCACGTCAGGAGTGGCGCATTTGAGGGCATGAGCGGGGTTGTGGTTCGGAGGAAGGGCGGCTTCCGCGTGGTTCTGACGCTGGAGCAGATCATGCAGAGTATTGCCATCGAAGTGGACGAAGCAGACCTGGAGCCTCTGGAGGCGCCGCGCACGGCAAGCGGAAATCTCTCAGTGGGGATGCAAATGCGCTGGTCGCCTGCGTAAATCTCCAAACCCAAGGATAGGCTGGTTCCCGGCGGTATCCGTTTCGAAATCAGATTCAAGTACATAAGGTTGGCCCTGTCAGGATTGCGGTGCAGGCGCCGGCGCGCACAGCGAAGCGGGGGATCGTGCCACGATTCGCCCCGGGACCGGTCTCATAAACCAACATTCTCAACATGCCAAGGTCACTGGACCCACGCTGACGCCAGGTCCCATGCACGCCCGAGAGGATCTAGAGGCATGTGTGAGACCGGTTGCAGCGCAAGACCACTTTTAGATCGCGACAACTTAAAGAGAGTGGAAAGTCCACCGTCTCAGGAAAGGCGGCAGGAAAACTATATGAACGGAACGAGCGGAACACCTCGGGGCGGCGCCGAGGAAAGAATCTTGAGCACGGCTGCGTCTCTCTTTGCACAGTCTGGGTACAACGGGGTAAGCACGCGGGAGATTGCGTCGTCTGCAGAAGTGAATGAAGTGACGATTTACCGGCATTTTCCGCGTAAGCGTGACCTGTATCTGGCGGTGCTGAGCGCGGAGTTGCAGCGTGTATATCTGAGGGGCGAGTTGCTGACGCGGCTGGCGGAAGCGCAGAGCGGCCGCGCCGCGCTGACTTGCACGTTTGAGCTGATCTCGACGGCGCTGGCGCAGCAACCGCAGCTTTTGCGCCTATTGGGCTTCAGTATTCTCGAGTTGAGTGAAGATCTCGATCCATTGCTGCGCAAGCATCTTGGGCAACTGGTCGAAGTGGTCGCGCGATACCTGGAGCCGTGGATTGAGCGTGGAGAGATTCGGGCGCCCAATGCGAAGACCCTCGTTCTGACGCTGATCGCAATTGTGTTGAGCCGCGGGCCGCTGCGGCGCGTGTTCCAGGAAGATTCGGCGAATCTTGGTGCTTTATTTGATGCCTACTCTGAGTTTTGCCTTGCTTGAAGAACCCTTGCGCAGTTGAGGATTGGTGGGTTACAGGCTGGCCCTCGCAGGGGAGGGACCTTTCATGCGGATCGTTATTTTAAGCATCAATTATTGGCCTGAAGAGACCGGAATCGGGCCCTATACGACCCATCGCGCGGAGTACTTAGCGGGCGCAGGACACGAGGTCACGGTGTGCACAACGTTTCCGTATTACCCGGAGTGGAAGGTCAACGCGCAGTTCCGCGGCTAATTCGCGTCGACGGAAGTGCGCAACGGGGTGAAGATCCTGCGTTCGCGCGCGTATGTTCCCAATCCCGTAACTTCGGTGAGGCGTATCGCGCATGAGGCGACATTTGTGTTTGGTTCGTTGGTGCGGGCTGCCATGTGCCGGCGGCCGGACCTGCTGTTTGTGATTTCACCGCCGCTTGGGCTTGGATTGAGCGCATTCCTTCTGAGCCGCATGTGGCGGAGGCCCTACGTCTTTGACGTTATGGATCTGCAACCGGATGCGGCCGCAGAATTGGGCATGTTGCCTCCCCGGTTTCTGCGCATGCTATACGGTGTGGAGCGGTTTGCCTATCGCCATGCCGCGCTGGTGAGTACCTTGACGCGTGGGATGAGGAGCAAGATCGTAAGCAAGGGACTTAGCGAAGACAAGGTAGCGCTCTTCGAACCGCGAGCCGATGATGCTCTGTTCGATATTCAGCCGTCGGAGGGTTTGGCCTTCAGGCAGAGATATGGATTGGGAGAAAAGTTTCTGGTCACGCACAGCGGCAACATGGGCGTGAAGCAGGGTGTCGAGGTCATCGTTGAAGCGGCCAGCTTAACCCGGAATGATGCGTCGCTGGTCTACGTCATGGTGGGAGACGGAGTGGCGCGGGCAACAATCGAGTCCCACGCCCAAAGGCTGGGCCTGGACAACATACAGTTCATGCCGGTGTTGAACGCGGCTGAATTTCGCGGGTTGCTGGCGGCGAGCAACGTCTGCCTGGTGACGCAGCGCCGAACCGTTTCGGATGTCGTGTTTCCATCAAAGGTCGTGACCTACATGGCGGCCGGATGTCCGGTGATTGCGTCGGTGAAGGAGAGCAGCGAAGTGGCGCGAGCGGTCTGTGAATCGCATGCCGGTCTGGTTGTTGAGCCGGAGAGTCCGGAGGCTTTGGCGGGGGCAATTGCCCAACTCCGGAAGCAATCGCTTGAGGAGATCCGAAGGAATGCAAGCCGGTTTGCCAGACGCCATTGGTCTGCGATGCGGGTTCTGCCCTATCTGGAGCGGAGCCTGGTAGCCGCGTCTACCACTATTGCGTCATCTTTTGCTGCGCAGTGAGCTTTGAATGAGATACTTCGGGTATCCCAGTCAAATGCAATATGAGGGGTACTTCCAGTGAAGAACGGGAAAAAGGAACCAATCACGCTAGCTGTTGTCGGGTCGGGATATGTGGGGCTGGTTGCTTCGGCGTGCTTTGCCGAGATTGGGCACAAGGTCATTTGCATTGACAACGACGAAGCGAAGATCAACCTCCTCAAGAAGGGGGGGGTGCCGATCCACGAGGAGTTCCTGCCGGAGCTGTTGAAGCGTCACAGCAAAGGCCGGTTGCAGTTCACGACCGATCTTCGTGCGGGAGCCCGAAGCGCCGATGCGATCTTCATCGCAGTGGGAACCCCGCAGAGCAGCACGGGAAGCGCCGATTTGTCATATGTCGACGCCGTGGCAAGCGAAATCGCGCGTTCGATCGATTCCTATAAGGTCATTGTCGAGAAGAGCACGGTACCCGTTTACACAAATGAGTGGATCCGGCGGGTCATTGAGCGCAATGGCGTGCAGAAGGATATGTTCGACGTGACGTCGAATCCCGAGTTCCTCCGCGAGGGCACCGCGGTAGTGGATTTTCTGCATCCAGATCGTATTGTCATCGGAGCGGCGACAGAGCGAGCGGGGGAGTTGTTGAACAACCTGTATCAGCCGTTGACATCAGGCGAGTACTACAAATCGGAGCACGCGATTCCCGGGCCGCGGAGCGAGAACGAACCTCCTCCGATCCTGCTGACTTCGACAAAGGCAGCCGAAATCATCAAGCACGCCTCGAATGCATTTCTCGCCACCAAGATCTCTTTCATCAATGTGGTTGCGAATATCTGTGAGGCGGCGGGAGCCGATGTTGAGGAAGTTGCGAAGGGCATGGGGCTGGACAGCCGTATCGGCAACAAATTCCTTCGTGCCGGAGTGGGTTATGGAGGCTCCTGTTTTCCGAAGGATGTTGCGGCGTTCCGCAATGTGGCGGAGCTGGTAGGTGTCGACTTCGGGTTGCTCCATGAAGTGGAGAAGATCAATGAGGAGCAGCAAGTGAGGTTTTTCCAGAAAGTCCGATCGGCGCTTTGGACTTTCCGGGGCAAACGGGTGGGGGTACTCGGCCTTGCATTTAAGGGCGGCACTGACGACATCCGCGAGTCTCCGGCGCTGGAGATTGTGCGCAGGCTTCTCAATGAGGGCTGCATCGTGACGGCATACGACCCCGCCGCCGAGGTTCGCACGAAGGAAGTGATTCCCGAAAGTGCGCAAATGAGGTATGCGAAGGATCCCTATGAAGCTGCGCAGGATGCAGATGCCCTGCTGATCCTGAATGACTGGCAGGAGTTTGGGGATCTTGATCTGCCGCGGTTGCACTACACGCTTCGCTATCCGATCGTGATCGACGGACGTAATCTATATGACGCGGCGAAAATGACAAGTCACGGATTCACCTATCTGAGCGTTGGCCGCCCTGGGCTAAATCCGCCGGTCGATCCGTCGGCGACATTTCATGCGCCAAAGAGCAAGGCGTCTTCAAGGCAGTAAATCGGCGTACCGGGCGGGGAGAGGTTCGCCGTGTGGAATCCGAACGGATCGAGTTTTCAGTGGAGCCGCAGAAAGCTATAAGGTAATTGCAACACGCCGGCCGCAAGGATGGAGTTGCACTGGCGGCGCCGGGCAATGGATATAGAGAGAAAGGCCAAAAAAGACATGCGCGTGCTGGTAACCGGGGCTGCGGGATTTCTTGGGTCCCATTTAACCGACGCTCTTCTGGCGGAAGGGCACCATGTGATTGGCGCGGATAATCTCTGCACGGGATCGTTGAGGAATCTGGAGCATCTGAAGGCTGAACGGCGGTTTGAGTTTCTCGACCAGGACATCGTGAAGCCCTTCGATCCAGGGCCGGTCGACTATGTATTCAACTTTGCATCGCCTGCGAGTCCGGTGGACTACTTTAACCTCGGCGTCGAAACGCTGCTGGTGGGTTCGGCTGGCACCAAGAATGTGCTGGATATTGCGCGGAAGCACGGCGCGCGTTTTCTGCATGCCTCTACCTCAGAGTGCTATGGGGATCCGCTCGTCCACCCGCAAACCGAGGAATACTGGGGCCATGTCAACCCGATAGGTCCACGCTCGGTTTATGACGAAGCGAAGCGCTTTTCTGAAGCGCTGATCGTCGCATACCACCGGTACTACGCAGTGGATACCCGGATGGTGCGGATCTTTAATACGTACGGTCCCCGCCTCCAGGGGAATGACGGGCGCGTGATCTCGAATTTTATGATTCAGGCACTGAAAGGCGAAGACCTGACGGTGTATGGCAAGGGTGAGCAGACCCGCAGCTTCTGCTATGTCTCCGACGAGGTTGCCGGCATTCTGGCTCTCTCTAAGTCGAATGAACACATGCCGGTGAACATCGGTAATCCGACCGAGTGGACAATCCTCGAGTGCGCACAGGTTGTTCTGAAGGTAACGGGGTCGAAGAGCAAGATTGCTTATCATCCGCTGCCTCAAGATGATCCGATCCAACGCCAGCCGAATATTACCAAGGCGCGCGAACTGCTTGGTTGGGAGCCGAAGATTGATCTCGAAACCGGACTCAAGCTCAGCCTTGATTACTTCAGGTCGTGCGCGGGGATCACCGGGTAAGACGAATCCGCTCAACGGCGGAAATACGCGCTTGCGTAGTACCCCAGGAGTTCCGAGGGGGCATCGATTTCACAAGGGAGCTACTTGAAATGAAGAGAGCGCTGATCACCGGCGTGACGGGGCAAGATGGCGCATATCTCGCTGAACTACTGCTCGCGAAAGGGTATGAGGTGCACGGGATCAAGCGTCGCACCTCGCTCTTCAACACCAATCGGATCGATCATCTCTACGAAGATCCGCATCGGACAGGCCGTCATTTTGTTCTTCACTACGGAGATCTGACGGATTCGAGCAGTCTGATTCGGATCGTTCAGGAAGTGAAGCCAGACGAAATCTACAACCTTGCGGCACAGAGCCACGTGAAGGTGTCGTTTGAAGAGCCTGAGTATACGGCAAACTCGGATGCACTGGGAGCACTGCGCCTGTTGGAGGCGATTCGCGTCGCGGGGCTCGAGAAAGTTACGCGCTTCTACCAGGCTTCGACATCCGAGCTCTATGGCCTGGTGCAGGAGGTTCCGCAGACCGAGAAGACGCCGTTCTATCCAAGATCTCCATATGCTGTCGCGAAGCTCTATGCCTACTGGATCACCGTCAACTATCGCGAGGCGTATGGAATTTATGCCTGCAACGGAATTCTGTTTAATCATGAGTCGCCCCAACGCGGCGAAACCTTTGTGACCCGAAAGATTACGCGCGCTCTCGCGCGCATCAAGGTGGGCCTGCAGGACCGTCTGTATCTGGGGAATATGGACGCTTTGCGCGACTGGGGACACGCCCGCGATTACGTGGAAATGCAATGGCTGATGCTGCAGCAGAAAGAGGCGAGGGACTACGTGATTGCCACCGGCGAACAGCACAGCGTGCGCGAGTTCGTCGATCTGGCAGCGAGCTTTCTCGACATGAAGATCAGCTGGAAAGGCAAGGGGCCTGAAGAGAAGGGGATGGATGCGACGGGTAACGTGATTGTGGCTGTCGATCCACGCTATTACCGGCCGACGGAAGTGGAAACGCTGCTGGGCGATGCAAGCAAGGCAAAACGTGAACTCGGTTGGACGCCACGCGTCAAGTTTCATGAGCTTGTGAAAGAGATGGTGGAAGAAGATTTGAAAACGGCAGAGCGCGATGCTCTGGTGAGCAAGCACGGATACTCGGTATTCAACTTTCACGAGAACTGATTTCGAGTGGGTGAAGCCTCTATGGAGAAAAACAGCAGAATCTACGTGGCGGGACACCGAGGCCTCGTCGGATCGGCAATCCGGCGCGGACTCGAAGCTCGAGGTTATGCCAATCTGCTGCTACGCACGCACGCTGAACTGGATCTTGCGAATCGCGACGCAACGCTGGCGTACTTTGATAGCGAAAGGCCCGAGTATGTATTTCTGGCGGCGGCGAAGGTTGGGGGGATTCTGGCAAACGATGCCTATCCGGCGGATTTCATCAGGGACAATCTCGAGATACAGACGAATGTGATCGACGCGTGCTATCGGAGTGGGGTGAAACGGCTGCTGTTTCTGGGATCGAGCTGTATCTATCCGAAGATGGCCCCTCAGCCGCTGAAGGAAGAGTATCTTCTGACCGGCCCCCTGGAACCGACGAACCGGCCGTACGCACTCGCAAAGATCGCAGGCATCGAGATGTGCTGGTCGTATAACCGGCAGTACGGCACGCGTTACCTCGCCGCGATGCCGACGAATCTGTACGGGCCGGAAGACAATTTCGATCTCCTGGGTTCGCATGTGCTTCCGGCTTTGATGCGCAAGGTGATGGAGGCGAAGCAGTCTGGAAGGCGGAGCCTTGAAGTATGGGGCACGGGAAAACCCCGGCGCGAATTTCTCTACAGCGACGATCTGGCGGAGGCGTGCATTCATCTGCTGAGTCTGCCGAACGATACATTTGAAAGTCTGATCACGCCGGATCAGCCGCCGTTAGTGAACATCGGCACGGGTGAAGACCTTACGATTCGAGAGTTGGCTGAGCTGATTTTGCGTGTGCTCGACTATCCATGTGAACTGGTCTTTGATGCGTCGCGGCAGGACGGCACGCCGAGGAAGCTTCTGGACGTGAGCCGGATCCATGCGCTTGGCTGGAAGGCGAAAACGAGTCTGGAAGAGGGGATTCGCAAGACTTATGAAGCGGCCCGCGGCCAGCTTGTGGCCTAGCCTCGCGGCGCCGCAGGAGTGATTGAGATGTTGAAGCTGCAAATCCGTGTCCAGGCAGATGCGCGTGGGCGGCGGCAGTTGGTGCGCTGGACAAGCAGGGTGGTGTGCGTCGGGGCGCTCACTGCAGCGGCGCTGACCTGTCCCGGTCAGAACCAGCGCCCGGCTCTCATCCCGGGCGCCCAGGGGGCGGGAGCGAACACAGCGACCGCCATGGCAGCAGACACAAACATAGGCGGATTGACTGATGTGCCGATTGCGCCAGGCCAGATTGTGCATGTATCGGTCTTTAATGCGCCGGACTTCTCGGTTGTGACCCGGGTGTCAGAGAACGGCGACGTCGCAATTCCAATGCTCGGCGCGATTCACCTGGAGGGACTTGACAGCGCGCAGGCGTCAGAACGAATCGCATCCGATCTGAAGAGCCGCAATCTAATGCTGGAGCCCAATGTCCTGGTCACAGTGGATTCATCGGCGAGCGGGATCACGGTGTTGGGCGAAGTCCGCTCGCCGGGGATATATCCACCACCCGGTAAGCATCTCTTGTCAGATATCCTCGCAGCCGCGGGCGGCCTGACCGCAAATACCGGACGCATTATCGAGATTTCGAATGAACTCCATCCAGATCGGAAGGTCGAAGTTCCGTGGGATCCCACGATGCATAACACGAGCAGCTACGATCGGCCTGTGCATCCCGGTGACCGAATCCTGGTTCGCGCGTGCGGGATCGCCTATGTTGGCGGCCACGTAGGGAAGCCGGGTGCATATTCTCTCTGCGGGTCGTCGCAGATCACGTTGTCTGAAGCGGTTGCTCTTGCAGGTGGCGAGTCTCCTCTGACTGCAGAGAGGCACACTTACCTGATACGGCCGCAGCCCGATGGGACGCGCGTTGTGCAGGAATTCGACATCCACAAAGTTCTCCGCGCAGAAGTGGCCGATCCGGTAGTGAAAGAAGATGACATTATCTATGTCTCGCCGAGCACGATCAAGGATGTGCTGAATCGCGCTCTGACATTCGCATTTACTCTTTCAAACACCTTGTTCTACACCTATCGCCCATAGATCTGTGGCGCTGTGCAGATCGGGAGGATGAGTCGCCGGATGCGAGAGTGTGGCCTGGATGAGTGATGAAGATCAGCATCGTTACCCTGTCATTTAACCAATCGCGGTTTCTTAAAGAGGCAATGGACTCCGTGGTTGGACAGCACTATCCCGAGCTGGAATACATCGTCGTAGATCCTGGATCAACGGACGGAAGCCGCGAACTCATTCAAAGCTATGGATGCGCGATTGCGCGAACGCTGTTCGAGCCGGATGAGGGCGCCGCGGATGGGCTCAATCGAGGTTTTGCGCTTGCCAGCGGCGAAGTCTTCGGCATTCTGAATGCGGATGATTTGTTGAGGTCCGGTTCGCTGCAAGCTGTCGCGGAGTTTTTCGCTGCAAATCCCTCGTGTGACATTGCGTTTGGAAACGGGCACATCGTCGATGCTTCGGGTGTAGCTCAGAGGCACTACAAGGCCAGAGACTTTTCGGTACGGACTTACTTTTACGGTGGTGCAAGATGGCTGCAGCAATCGACGTTCTTTCGCAGACGCGCCTAGCCACGGAGGCCAGTCCGAGAACGGCGCCCTCGCCTATATTGACGCCCGGGGCAACCGAAGCTCTGGCACAAATCCATGCATAGGCCTCGACTGTCATTTGGTACGCAAGGAGAGGGAAGTCCGGATCGTTGTAATCGTGCGTTGCACCGCAAAGGTAAGCACCCTGCGACAGGATGGCGTGAGATCCAATGCGTATTGGCGCAGGATTGTAGATTTCGGCATGGTCGGCAGCGGCGACGTGGTCTGCGCAGGTTAATTTCCAAGGTGCCCAAACACGCGAGGCCGGGTAGAAATGGCAGTGCGGTCCAATGGAAGCGCCAAAGAGCCGCAGTAAAAATGCACGCCAAGAGTGAAAAGGCCGCGGAGATGGGCGATAGAACAGCAGCCAACAAAGATTCCAGAGTGCGCGTCGGAGTCTGTCGCTTTTCGAAAATGCAGGACGCAGATAAGGATCTTGCGGTTTTGCGGGAAGATGCTGCGCGCGCGCATTGTGTTCGAGTTGTTTCAATGCGATTAGACACCACGAGTCGCTTGACGCTGTAGCCAACGGAGGGGTCAAAGACAGTTTAGGGCCTTCCGAGTGATTGGAAAGCCCTATCTTTAAAATCGGGAAATGCGAATGGTTCGATCAGCGGAAGTGGTAGGACTCGCCGAAGGTGAAGCCTTTTGGATTCAGGGTGTGAAATTGCCCCGTGATGGGGCTATAGAAGTTCGGGAAGAAATCGTACTCGTAGTCCACTCGCGTCCAGAGGCGCTTCCAGGTCCGGTATTCGACACCGCCGCCGGCGCTCCATGTGCGCTCGTTTTGATGGGCATAAGGAAGACCGGTACTGGGAAAACTTAAGCTCGCGTAGCCGATCTCGGCTTTTGCATAAGGACGAATCTTCTTCCAGTGATGGTAGGTGTAGGTTGCGCCAGCCTCGCCGACATAGTATTTGAAATAAGACGAAGGGTCGGCACCACCTATATCCATTCCATGACCTTCGACTGTCACGCCAACTCCATGCCAGAGGTCAGCAGTGACCCAAGCCGAGGGGCCCAATCGGTGAATTGCTCCTCCCCAGTCGCCCCACCAGAAGTTCATGCCAGCGCCAGCACTCAGGCTGAGCTGATTCCTCTCTGCAGCAGGACGGACCTGTGCCAGCGTTGAAAGCGAGAACATAAGCACGGTTAAGGTAACGAGCACTTTTGAACGCATTTCGAATCTCCTATAGTGTCCTGACCGCCAATGGCGACCTTTGTAGCGAGTATGCGGGACTGTTTATCAGGCCCGGACTTGCTGTTGGAAGATATACACCATGTGCTTTGGGAGCGGCCAAGATTACTCCATAAAGCATTTGAAAAAGCTTAACATCAACCTGAAAAGCGAGTACCATGGCAGATCACACCGCAGTCTGCCAACGAATCTGGGACTTGCCCTCCTGATTCCAGGCCACTCCCTCGCAGGCAACAATCGTTGAATCTCGTGTGGTTTGCCGTAGACTCTGGAAACGCCTGGAACTGTGTACTTGTCCACGTCGGGGGATCTTGCCGCGATCGAGTCTTCGCGAAACCACCAAGAACAGGTACCGGTTTCGTCTTCATCATCGCGGGTTGCGGCTTTGCAATTCAAGTGAGAACCAAAGCCAGCGTGCATTGTCGTTATTCCTTCGTAATCTCTGAATTTCGCTTCTAAACCATGTTCCGGCCTCAGCCCGATATCGCAACGGTTGCCTGCAGCGACTGGTCTGTGGAAGCGCTGGCGCAAATTGTGTGAGTCGCAAGTTGAACTGCTCCTCGCGCTCAGGAGAGTGACGAAACATTTCGAGGCTCCAGCGAACGAATTTCCCTGACGTTCAGAATCGATATTGGGACTCCGTCCAACCTCACAGGATTTGATGCCAAAGCGCGACAATCCAGTCACCGGCAGTCGGTGCAGAATTTGACGCCAATTTCCAAAGTTCGTTTCAGCTAGCCTTCCCAGGGAGTGAGCCGCAGGGACCAGATCAATGACCGCCGGAAAGGCGAGAATCACCGGCAAGTGAGCAAGCGCCTGCATGCATGATTGCGGGTGTAAAAGAAGCGATGGTTCGGCACGGCCAGCAACCTATTTATTTGTATGAATTTGCCGTTTCGACTAGGTCCTTTGGTTATGCCACTCGCAAATATTTTAGGTCAAGGTGATGGAGTCCCCGCTTAATATGGAAAGGAAGGCATTGAGGCGGGTTGGAGTGAAAGCGCCTTGGAGGGCGTAGTGCTCATAAGGCGTGATCGAGGTCAGATGAGCTCGGCTCAATTGTCCGCCAGTGCTTACGAATGGGATGGAAGTCGCATCTAACTTAACTGAACTGTCAGCGAAATGCGGAGAGGTCTGGATTTGCCTTTCTGGAATCTCTCAAACCTTAAGTGGCTTCTTCTAACCGAACCCAATACTCAGTGGTTGTCGCCAAATCGCGGCCCGGCCAGGAATTGAGATCGGCCAATTCGTAAGTATCTCGACATGGAGCGTCAGAGTACTAGCGAGCTTCCTTGCGGCGAATGACCTTGAAACGGCTCGCAGAGCGAGTTGGGTCGGTTCACACCCTCTACTCAGTGTCGAATTCACAGATCCCCGTTAGTTCTACAAAAGCGGATTGAACATTGCAACTCCGGAAGGCTTGGAGTCGCTGCTTAAAAAGCCGCGGATGAGTAACCTCTCGGATTCTCTGAAAGGGAATTACAGTCTCTTGAGAATTGGAATGCGATGACAAAGAGGAGAATTAGTTAAGATGTCTGCGACCACCCGACCTCCCGATGTCGAGGGCCGCATTGTTCATGCTGCAATCGCGCTCTTTTCCCGCCAGGGTTATCACGGCACGACGACTCGTGAGATCGCTCGTCTCGCGGGGGTTAGCGAGGTCACAGTATTTCGCTATTTCGACCACAAGGACCAGATCTTCTGGGCAGCATTAAAGTCGAGCTTTAGCGCGGTTAAGGCCAGAGTAAACGCAGTCACGAATGAGCCGCTGTTTGGATCGCCCGAGGTGGTTCTCCCCGAGGTTATCGGGCTCTTTGTGGACATATCGACATTTTCCCCGGAGCTGGTGCGACTTATAGCCGTTGCATTCATGGAGCTTCGCGGCCAGGCGGAGAGTGTCTGTAGAGAGCATTTATCGCCGGTCTTTTCGTCGATCTGTGCATACCTTACAAAGAATATGCAAGATGGCCGAATTCGAAATCTGAATCCAGCAATCGCGACAGTTGCGATTGCCCTTACAGTGATGGCGCAACCTGAAATATCAAAGGTGGTAGATGACCGCAGTTTTGCAGGGCTTGGCAGGCGCGAAGCGGCCAGTCTCTATTCCGAGTTCTGGCTGCATGCGCTGACTGAGTCCGTCCAGTAGAGGCCTCATCAGGGCGCCGAATTTCAAGGCCAACGGCATCTGGCGCGCAAATTTTCTGGGAGAGAATCACAATGAGTTCGTTTGACGTGGAAAATTCAGGAATCCTGCTGGGGGCGATGACCGAAGCCTGCCAGCCGTCCAAGACGACTCGTCAAAGAGCGATGCGCAATCGCTGGGAACGCCTGCTCACCGGATGTGAGGTTGCGGGAGACTGGCTGTCTGTAGTGGTTGCCGTGAATAGCGCTTACCTTCTCTATCATGTTCTTCATCTGGGCAAGCAGCTGCAGTATCACGCCAGTACCTTGGCGTATATCTCGTTTGGGGTTGCAACGCTCTTTGTCCTGTTGCTTGATCGCGACGGGGCCTATCGCTCCGGTTCGAGCTTGCTGCGAATCAAAGAGACTGAACGCTCATTGAGGGTTTCAACACAAACCTTTTTGCTCGTTCTTCCGGTCACTTTTTTTACGACATTTCTGTTCTCGAGATGGGTGATCCTGATTGCCATGCTGTTTGTGCCCCTTTTGCAGGCGATTGAGAAGCAAGCCATGTTTATCGGGGTACGCGCGCTGCGTGCGCGCGGGATTGGAATTCAGAGAGTATTAATCTACGGGGCTGGTAACAGCGGGAGACGCGTATTCTCGGCTCTCGTACGGTCTCCAAAGCTCGGCCTTGTGCCAGTTGCAATCGTTGACGACAACTCTAGTCTCAAAGGCCAGGAAGTCTACGAATATGCTTACCGCCGGGCGCATTCAGTCAAGGTGATAGATGGGCCAATAACCAGGGCTCTGCTCGATCAATATCAATGCGAATACCTCATCATCGCAATACCGGGTCTCCAGCACGATAAATTCGCGTCGATCATGCAGGTTGCCGAGGATAGCGGGATCCATCTTGCCTTTTTGCCTGGGCATTCAGTTGTATCGGAAGAATGGACCGAGCGAGCGGACATCGACGGGATTTTGCTGAACGTGGTAGGCCGTTCTGGAAAGGACTGGCACTATGAATTCGCCAAGCGGCCATTCGACACTCTTGCAGCCGCTTTGCTGATTCTGATGTTATCCCCTGTGCTCCTGTTAATCTCAGCTTTAGTTAAGCTGGACTCAAGAGGGCCGATCTTCTTTAAACAGGTGCGCGTGGGCAAGAATGGGAAGCTTTTCGGGCTTTACAAGTTTCGCTCGATGTACACGGATGCTCCCAAGTACGGCTTTTCTCCGAAGGATTCGGCAGATCCCAGGATTACTAAGATCGGGCGATATTTGCGCAAGACCAGCCTGGACGAATTGCCTCAACTGATTAACGTCCTTAAGGGAGAAATGTCGCTTGTAGGACCTCGCCCGGAAATGCCGTTTATAGTCCAGCAATACGATGCAGTGCAAATGCAGCGCCTTGAGGTGACCCCGGGCATTACTGGTCTCTGGCAGTTGAGTGCCGATCGGGCGCTCCTGATCCACGAGAATATTCAGTACGATCTCTACTACATTCGTCATCGTAGTTTCTTCATGGATTTTGCAGTTCTTCTCCACACTCTGGTCTTTGCAATGCGCGGAATCTGATTTGGCTGGTGCAAAGGGCGGGGAAGGCCGATGCTCAAAGGCCTCGCCATCCTGCGCAGTTCGTGCGGTTCGTGGATTCGGGCCTTCAAATCGGAGAGTCATAGCGGTAGCCTCAAGCGATGCACGCTGATTGAAAGACTCATCGAGGCCAATAATTGGGAATCGCGATGTTCTATGATTCGATAGATTTGCTGTCCGTCAACGCCTAGCTGAGAGTTGAGGGCAGCTCGAGCCATACCGAATCGAGAATTGCGAAGGCAGCTTACGAGTTTGGAGCTTTGCGTAGGGAAGGCGCTGCGGGCCATGCGAGTTGAGCCAGGTAATAGATGTCAATCAGCACAGAACCGATGAATGACCAATCAAACGCTGCAGCGGGCAGGCTGGGGAGAGATCTCAATGACGCGGAGGAGAGTATCTCGTTGGGAATCACCCAGCGAGCTGCGTGGCCGAAGCGCGCAAATGTTCTTGGAATTGGAATTAGCGTCATCAGTATGGACGACGCCATTCGGTTGAGTGATGAACTCATCCAGAGCGGGAATCGAGGATACATCTGCGCAACGGATGTGCACACGGTCATCGAGGCGCAGACTGACTCAGCACTAGCTTCCGCACTGAATCGATCATTTTTGACGACACCCGATGGAATGCCGCTTGTTTGGGTGGCCAAGCTGCAAGGACATAGGGATATTGAACGTGTATACGGGCCGGATTACATGCTCGCGATGTGCCGCTTTTCCGTTGCGCGCGGCTACAGGCATTTTCTCTTCGGAGGCCACCCCGGCGTCGCCGAGCGACTGAGAGCAGAGATGGTTGGCAGGTTTCCCGGACTGCAAATTGTTGGACACTACACGCCGCCATTCAGGCAGCTAACGAGGGATGAAGAAGAGGAATTGGCGCAACTTGTCGCAGAAGCGAAACCCGATGTGTTCTGGGTTGGCCTTGGTTCCCCGAAGCAAGAGTTGTTCATGGCGAAGTACTGTGGGCTGCTCGATGTGAAGCTGATGGTGGGAGTGGGCGCTGCATTTGATTTTCACAGCGGACGCGTGAAGGAGGCGCCCGAGTGGATCAAAAAGACCGGTCTGCAGTGGATCTATCGGCTGATAAAGGAGCCGAGAAGACTGTGGAGGCGTTATTACTCTTGTGTTCCGAGTTTCATTTGGAATATCACCTTACAACTGACAGGTATGAAGGCGTATCGCCGCACGGATTGAGAGAGAAACATGTCAAGCCGCCTCATCTACATCTTTCCGTGGGATTGCTATCAATACGAAGTCCTTGGGGATCGAGAGGCAAAGCTGAGCATATACGAGAAAGATCTGAGCCAGAGTGGGGGTGCTCAGGGCATGCCAACTTACAGAAGAGATGACCGGTAGCGAGAATCCTTTTCGTCCAATTAGAGGGGTGAGAAGTGATAGATACCGAAGTCTCTTAGCGGTAAGCGACAACGCGGTGGGTAAGTGTACCTGCCAAGACCTCTCTGCGGAGACCCCGGCTCTGTACGACTTTAGCTTGCCACGCCAGACATCCGTACATGTCAATGCACTCATGAGGTGTTACACAAGTGTGAAAGACGTGAAGCCCGACGCCTGGCAGAGATTCGACCAAGTGTAAACACTAAACTGTAATTATCAACAGGCCTTGCATGACCACAAGGCAGCGCCGGTAAACTGATACGAGAGGAAAGCAGCAATAATGTCGCCGAACGTTACCGCCCCTCCTGGGAATCCAGGGAGGACTTCGTCAGGTCCCTCAGTCCCCCCGGAGTTTGAGCTGAAAGACATAATTCTCGTCTTGCGGCGCCGCAGAAATGTTGTCTTCATTGCCGTCGCAATCGGTCTTGCGGTTGCCACAATCTCGGTGCTCCTCGCGCAGAAAGAGTTCAGCGCGACGGCAACGATTGAGATTAACCGCGAAGGTGACAACGCATTCGGCCTAGCGGACCTTTCGGGAATCTCATCGGGCCTCGGCGGCGAAAGCGAAATGAACATGGACCTGCTCACCGAGCAAGCAGTGATCATGAGTGACAATACCGCGCTTGGCGTAATCAAGAGGCTCAATCTTGAGTCAATACCGCCCTATTCGCCTCCTGCTCCCAAAAAGGGGGTGAAACTGCAAAATCAAGGCCCTCTTTCCGCGTCTCTTGAAACGTCGCCGGCACAACGCGAGCGAATTGTGAATATGTTTAAGTCAAGGCTGCGGGTTGGTCTCATCAAGGGTACTCGCCTCTTAAACGTGACCTACACTGATACAGATCCAAACAGGAGTACGGCAATCGCGAATGCCGTTGTTGATGTCTACATCAACGAATATACGCAAGCTCGTTATGATGCGTCTTCAAAGGCGTCTTCCTGGCTTACAGGCAAACTTGCAGATCTCAAGGACAAAGTTGAAGAAAGCCAGGCGAAGGTCGACGCATTCCAACAAGAGTCCGGCCTGACGGGCGTGACGATTACAACCATTCCGGGCGCAAAGGCACAAGGCAGTTCAGCTGCTATGTCCAACAACGTGCCTCTTGAGCGACTCATTGAACTGAACCGCGATCTGACAAATGCCGAAGTTGAGAGAATCGCAAAAGAAGCGATCTTTCGCATGACGGAAACACAAGACCCAGATGTCGTGCTAGGCATTGCTACGAGCGCACTTGCGAGCGGAGTGGGCGCGGAATCTCCAGTTGCGCCGGGCAGTGCTGACTTGACATTGCTGCAGCAACTTCGATCCCAGTTGGCGCAAGTCAAATTAGAGATGACGGCAGCCAACACAAAATACGGCGCAAGGAATCCCGCGATCATTCAACTACGGGAAGAAGAGGGCTCTCTCCAGTCGCAAATCAAGACTGAGCTTGATCGTATTCGGACCAAAGCGAAGAACGACCTGGATCTCGCAACTCTGGCAGAGAATGGGATCAAGGCACAAATCGATGCGCAAGAGCAAATAGTCAACAGAGCCAACGAAAAAGCAGACCGCCTCATTCTTTTGGAAGAAGAAGCAGCATCGAGCCGTGAAATCTACCAGGATCTTTATACCAAGTTAGAGGAGGCCAGCGTCACCGCCGGCATTCGGGCTTCGAACATAACTCTCGTGAATCCCGCACGCACGCCTGATAGACCCTCGTTCCCCAAGAAACGCCTGACGGTGGCACTGGGTGGACTCTTCGGTTTGATCATCGGATGCCTTACGGCGTTCTTGTGGGACTACTTCGACGACTCGATTACCATTCCAGAGCAGGTCGAGCAACTTACCGCCCTGCCAGTGATTGGAGCGATTCCGGATTTTGCCCAGAAGAGCAGCGTCGCAAGTAAGTACGGCTATTCAGCGAATACTGGTGAGGCCAGCGGTGTTCGAAGCAGCTTGTGGCTCCTGCGTGCGCCCCGATCGCACATTGCGGAGGCGTATCGCGCTTTGCGCACTGCGCTTCTCATGAGCCGGGCGGAGCGCCCGCCTCGTGTCATACTCGTAATGAGCGGTTCGCCAGAAGAAGGCAAGTCGACGACATGCCTTAATACTGCGGCATCATTTGCAATTCAAGGGGACCGAGTTTTATATCTGGACGCTGATCTGCGACGTGCGACAGCACATAGGTTCTTTGACACTTCGAACGATGTGGGGCTGAGCAATTGTCTAACGAGCGGTCTCTCTGTGGATCAGGCGCTAAAATCCTATCCGGGCATCGACAATCTATTTCTTTTGCCGGCAGGTCCACACGCTCCCAATCCGTCGGAATTAATTGGATCGAAGCGATTTGTCGACCTTCTATCGGAGCTGAAGAAGAAGTTCGACTATGTCTTCATTGATAGCCCGCCGGTGCTTTTGGTAACTGATGCCCAACTTATTTCCTCACTGGTGGATGGATATATCCTGGTTGTTCGCTCGAACAGGACGACAAAACGAGAGCTACAGAGGTGTCTTTCGATCATGCGATCGTCCAAATCCTTTGGGTTGGGGACAGTGGTGAATGCGATTAACGCAAGATCGGCGGCCTATTCCGGTTATGGGTATTACGGATCCGGAAGCGGGTATTACGTTGAAGAAAAGAACTGATATGCGAACACGGTTTAGTATCAATCCCATTCTGGCAGGAGTGCTCTTGATTGCGGTTGCTCCGGTGCTTGCTATGTCTCAGGAGACATCTCCAAGTGTGAAATCCAACATCAGCGAAGGCGCCGGCGCCTCGGCGAGAAAAGCCGAACCTGCAGAAGCAGAGCCCCTCGTGGCAGTGCCCGAGGGTTTCGAGAGTTTGCAGCTTGGACCGGGATTTCTGCTGCAAATGGATGTTTTTGGAGTTCCGGAGATGTCGATGCAACTACGCGTCGATGGCCGGGGAAACATCACCGTTCCGTTAATAGGGCCCGTCTCTGTTGAGGGTGATACTGTGCCGGAGGCGGAGCAGCAAGTGGCGAGAGCCTTTGTCAAACAAGAGATTCTGAAAGACCCGCAAGTGACGCTCAGGATCCTTCAGTTTGCGGCGAGAAACGTCTCCGTATTGGGGGAGGTTCAGAGCCCCGGTCGTGTGCAACTGCTAGCACCGGAGTCTCTGAGCAAGGTGCTCGCTCTTGCAGGTGGGGAATCGCTGGCCGCCGGCAGTGACATTGAGCTTCAACATCCTGACCCAGACGGAAAGCTCAGCACACAACATGTTCATTACGTGCCCGGAAAGAATCCGTCGGTGCTGGAAAACGTGCTGGTGGCTCCTGGGGACACAGTATTCGTGCACAAAGCAGGGATCATCTACGTGCTTGGAGCGGTCAATCGCCCGGGAGGCTACTTGATGGTCAACGGCGGAGCTCTGAATGTTGTTCAGGCAGTAGCTCTCGCGTCAGGTGAAACGCTGCAGGCATCTACCAGGTGGGCTATCGTGGTGCGCCGTAAGGGCGACTCATTCACGCAGTTCAAAGTACCCCTGAAGAAGATGGAGACGGGCGGAGCAACGCCGGTGGAACTGGAATTCAATGACATCTTGTACGTGCCGGTCAGCGGGTGGAAAGTGGCCCTAACTAGCGGATCAGGCATTATCAGCACCGCGGTCTCCGCCACTATCTATAAGGCGCCATAGAGGTTCATTGGGCAAGCACAATCAGCAAATTGAAATG
>Ga0335073_10004129_pt1 | contig 20313 bp, 21 predicted proteins | sample Lox_Sample_22_FD_207093 | JGI IMG/M metagenome (GOLD analysis project Ga0335073, IMG submission 207093) | Soil microbial communities from Loxahatchee National Wildlife Refuge, Florida, United States - Lox_Sample_2.2 | ecosystem: Environmental > Terrestrial > Soil > Wetlands | place: USA...
CTATGCACGAGCTACGGTACAACGCGGTAACGCGCGTGGGGAGCGCGAGGACGGACCGGGGTGGCACCCCCGAGCAAGCGGCTCCCCCTCCCTCCCTCGTTCATCTGCCGCGACCCTTTGCAGCGCAGCTCGAGATCATCGCAGCGGGGGCACCGGGGGCGGCAGCCCCCGGTGAGAACCTCCCAGCTCGTGCTATGAACGAGGCGATGACCCAGCGGACCGTCGTTCTCGGCGTGGGGGGCGGCATCGCCGCCTACAAGGCCTGCGAGCTCGTGCGCCGGTTGCGCGAGCGGTCGCTGCGCGTGCGGGTGGCGATGACCCCGGCTGCCCAGGCGTTCGTGACGCCGCTCACGTTTCAGGCCCTGTCGGGCGAGCCCGTGCTCAGCGACCTGCTCGATCCGCGCCAGGACGAAGCCTTCGGCCACCTGGCGTTCTCGCGCTCCGCCGACCTGTTCGTGGTGGCGCCCGCGACGGCGGATCTCCTCGGCAAGCTGGCCGCCGGGCTGGCGGACGATCCGGTGACCGCCGTGGCCGTCGCGGCCCGCTCGCCGTGGCTCCTGTGCCCGGCGATGAACGTGTCGATGTGGCGCTCGCCGCGCGTGCAGGCGAACCTCGCGACGCTCCGGGCGGACCCGCAGGTCCACGTGTGCGGTCCGGCCGAGGGCCTGCTCGCGGACGGCGACGTGGGGCCGGGGCGGCTCGCCGAGGTCCCCGACATCGTCGAGGCCGCGCTGCGCCTCCTCGGGCCGCGCGATCTCGAGGGCATCCGCGTGCTCGTGACGGCCGGGCCGACGCGCGAGCCCCTCGACCCGGTGCGGTTCCTGTCGAACCCGTCGACGGGGCGCATGGGCTTCGCCCTGGCCGAGGCCGCCGCCGCGCGCGGGGCCGCGGTGACCCTGGTCGCAGGGCCGGTCGAGCTGCCCGATCCGCCGGGCGTCTCCGTGACGCGGGTGACCACGGCGGAGGAGATGAAGGACGCCGCGCTCGCGGCGCTGCCCGGGGCAGGTCTCGTCGTCGCCGCGGCGGCGGTCTCCGATTTCCGTCCGCGCCATCGAGCGTCGTCGAAGGTGAAGAAGGGCAGCGCCGAGACGGAGCTGGCGCTCGAGCGCACGCCCGACGTGCTCCTCGCGCTGTCGGAGGCCGCGGGCGCCCGCAAGGATCGGCCCCTCTTCGTGGGCTTCGCGGCCGAGACCGAGGACCTCGTGAAGAACGCCCGCGAGAAGCTCGCAACGAAGAAGCTGGACCTCGTGGTCGCGAACCGCGTGGGCCTGCCGGGCAGCGGCTTCGCGTCCACCGAGAACGAGGCCGTCCTCCTGGGCAAGCGCGGCGAGCCCGAGGCGCTGCCCCGGATGCCGAAGGCCCAGCTGGCGCATCGCATCCTCGATCGCGTCGTCCCGCTGCTCCGGCGTTGACCGGGGCGAGGTGACGGGTTACGACGCGGGCGTGTTCACCCTCTCCCAGGGACACCTGACCGCCTACCAGGACGTCGGCTCGGGCCCGGCCGTCGTGCTGTTGCACGGCCTGGGAGCGACCGGCGAGAGCTTCGCCGACGTGGTCGAAGGGCTGTCGCCGCGCCATCGCCTGATCGTGCCGGATCTCCTGGGCAACGGCCGCAGCGCCAAGCCCGAGATCGACTACACGCCGGCGGCGCTGGCGCAGCACGTCCTGGGACTCCTCGCCTCCGTGAAGGCCGGACCCGTCCGGGCGGTGGTGGGGCACTCGCTCGGAGCCTGCGTCGCGGTGGAGCTGGCGACGCGGCTCGGCGAGGACGTGGCGCTCTGCCTCATCGATCCGCCCCCGCCGCAAGGCTCGCGGCTCGCGGCGCTGCTGGCGCGCCTCGCCGGGAACCCGCGGCTGGCGGACCTGGGATCGGCGATCCTGCCCACGCGCGCGCTCGCCAAGCTCTGGCTGAGCTACCTGTTCGCCGATCCTTCGAGGCTGGACGACCGCATCGTGGACCGCTACGCCGAGGCGGCGGCGAGCCGCGGCTACGCGGCAGCCACCATGAGCAGCATCCGGGGGCTGGGCAAGCTCGAGATGCCGGACACCGCCCGGCGGCCCGCGCTGCTCATCTGGGGCGCCGAGGATCCCATCTTTCCGCCCTCGGGCGCGCGCGCCTGGCTCTCGCGGTTGCCGCGCGCCGAGCTCGTGGTGCTGCCCGCCTGCGGCCACTGCCCGCTCGAGGAAGCGCCCGGGGCGGTGACGGCGGCGCTGTCGGTCTTCCTGCGCAGCCTCGACGGGGAGGCGCGGGAAGCGAGCCCAGGGAGGCACGCGTGAACCCCATTCACCTCGGCGTCAACGTCGACCACGTGGCAACACTGCGCCAGGCGCGCAAGACGCTCTACCCGGACCCGGTGGCCGCCGCCGCCGTGTGCGAGCTGGCCGGCGCGGATCAGATCACGCTTCACCTGCGGGAAGACCGCCGGCACATCCAGGAGCGCGACCTGGTGGTCCTGCGGCGCACCGTGCAGGTACGCCTCAACCTCGAGATGGCGGCGACGCCCGAGATGGTGAAGGCGGCGTACGACGTCAAGCCGGACATGGCGACGCTCGTGCCCGAGCGGCGCGAGGAGCTGACCACCGAGGGCGGCCTGGACCTCGTGGGGCAGCGCGACCAGGTGCGCAAGGTGGTGCGCACGCTGCGGGACGCCGAGATCGTGGCGAGCCTGTTCGTCGATCCCGACGTCGAGCAGGTGCGCGCGGCGCACAAGATGGACGCGCAGCGCGTGGAGCTGCACACCGGCCGCTACTGCGACGCGCGGCTCCCCCGCGATCGCGACCGCGAGCTGGCGCGCCTCGTCGACGCCGCCAAGGTGGCCGCGAAGCTGGGCCTCGGGGTGGCCGCGGGGCACGGGCTGAACTACGACAACGTCGGGCCCATCGCCGCCATCGGGGAGATCGACGAGCTGAACATCGGCCACGCCCTCGTGGCGAGGGCGGTGTTCGTCGGGCTCGATCGCGCGGTCCGCGACATGAAGGCGCTCCTCTCGGAGGCGCGCCGCGGATGATCGTCGGCCTGGGGCTGGACGTGGTCGACGTGGCGCGGCTGCGGGGCATCCTCGAAGGCCCGCTGGGCGCCCGCTTCGCGGCGCGCGTGTTCACGCCGGCCGAGCGGACGTTCTGCGACGCCCACGCGGCGCGCGCGGTGCACTACGCGGGTCGGTTCGCCGCCAAGGAGGCGCTGGTGAAGGCGCTGGGCGCGCCCGCCGGGGTGGGCTGGCAGGACATGGAGGTCGCGAGCGGCGGGCCGCCGCGGCTCGCGGTGCGGGGGAAGGCCGCGGCCGCGCTCGAGGGGCGCGGGGGCCGAGCGATCCACCTCAGCCTGTCGCACGACGGCGGCCTGGCGGTGGCGGCGGTCGTCGTGGAGGGCTGACGTGCCCCGCCTGCTCACTGCCGCCGAGGTTCGATCGCTCGATCGCCTCGCCTCGGAGAAGTACGGCGTGCCCGTGGCGGCGCTCATGGAGAGCGCCGGCCGCGCCGTCGCCGAGGCCGCCTGGCCGCGCTGCGCCACGGGCCGCGTGGTCGTCTTCGCGGGCGGGGGTAACAACGGGGGCGACGGCTTCGTGGCGGCGCGCGCGCTGCGCGAGCGCGGCCTCTCGGTGGATCTCTGGCTGGCGGTGCCGGCCGAGAAGCTGCACGGGGAAGCGAAGGCCAACTTCGAGAAGCTGCGCGCCCTCGGGGTCGAGGTCGTGGACGACGGTCCGCCGGCGGCCCGGCGCGGCGACGTGACCGTCGATGCGCTGCTCGGGACGGGGCTCAGCCGCGCGCCCGAGGGCCGCGTCGCCGAGGGCATCCGCGCCGTGAACGCCGGGCGGGCGGCGGGCGCGCGCGTCATCGCGGTGGACGTGCCGTCCGGCCTCCCCTCGGACGGCGGGCCGCCTCCCGGGGACTGCGTCGCCGCTTCCCTCACCGTGACCTTCGTGGCGCCGAAGCTGGGGCTCGCGCTGGAACCGGGGGCGAGCCTCGCGGGCGAGCTCGTGGTCGCGGACATCGGCCTTCCGGCTGCGGCGCTGGCGGAGCTGCCGCCGGGGCCATCGCTGCTCGACGAGGGAGAGGTGCGCCGCCTCTTCCCGCCCCGGGCGCGGGACTCGCACAAGGGCACCTACGGCCACCTCCTGGTGGTCGCCGGCAGCCCGGGCAAGGCGGGCGCGGCGGCGCTCGCGGTCGCGGGCGCGCTGCGGGGTGGGGCCGGCCTGGTCACGCTGGCTTCCCGCGAGGCGGTCGCGAGCGCCCTCTGGCAGCTGCGCCCCGAGGCCATGGCGGTGGCGCTGCCGTGGGCGGGCCCCCTCGGCACGCTGGACATCGAGCCGCTCGCCGCCGCGGCCGCCGGAAAGAGTGCGCTGGCGATCGGGCCCGGCATTCCGCGGGGGCCGGACACCGCCCGGGCGCTCTCGATGGTGCTGGCCGGCTTCGAGGGACCGGCGGTCCTCGACGCGGACGCGCTCAACGCGTTTGCCGAGGATCTCGAGCTGCTGCGCGCCGCCCGCGGGCCGCTCGTCGTGACGCCGCACCCGGGCGAGATGGCGCGCCTCTGCGGTCGGACGACGGCGGAGGTCCAGCGCGATCGGCTCGGTGTGGCGCGCGCGTTCGCCACGGAGCGAGCCGTCACGGTGGTGCTGAAGGGAGCCCGAACGGTGGTGGCTGCGGCCGACGGCCGCGTCTGGATCGTCCCCACGGGGAACCCGGGCATGGCCACGGGGGGCACGGGCGACGTCCTCTGCGGCCTGATCGGCGCGCTGCTCGCCCAGGGGCTGGCTCCCGCCGAGGCGGCCTACGGCGGCGCCTTCGTGCACGGGCTCGCCGGGGACTTCGCGACCCGCCGCCGAGGGGAACGCGGCCTCGTCGCGGGTGACGTGGCCGAGGCCGTCGCCGAGGTGTGGGCGGCGTGGCGGTCGTGATCGAGTTGCCGAGCGCGGAGGCGACCGTCGCGCTCGGACAACGGCTGGGCCAGGCCCTCGAGGCCGGCGATTTCATCGGCCTTTCGGGGGAGCTCGGCGCCGGCAAGACCCTCTTCGTGCGGGGCGTCGCGCAGGGGCTCGGGGTTCCGCCGGGGCAGGTGCAGAGTCCGACGTTCAACAGCTACGGCGGCGGCCGCCTGCGGTTGCACCACGCCGATCTGTACCGCGTCGAGAGCGCCGACGAGCTCTACGCGACGGGCTACTTCGACGTGCTCGACGCCGGGGGCGCCACGCTGGTGGAGTGGCCGGAGCGCATCCGGACGGCCTGGCCGGCCGCGGGCCTGGCGCTGCGCTTCGAAAGGGTCTCGGAGAGCGCTCGCCGCCTGCACGTGGAGCCGCGCGGCCCCCGGGCCGAGGCCCTGGTGCGCGCCCTGGTCGTCCCGGCCCTCTGACGCAGCGCTCCCGGCCGCGCTGGCCGCGTGAGCTCAGGGCGACCGCTGGGTCCGGAAGCCGCTGAACCTGCCGAAGTCCCGGGGAGCTCCCAGGGCAACTCGCCCTTGACAGCCGCGGGAACCGCTCGCATATGTTGCGAGCCATTCGCAATTCCACCATGAGCGACACTCCCGCCGAGCGGCTGCAGAGCTACCTCGCCCAGCGTGGCCTCAAGTCCACGCGGCAGCGGTCGCTCATCGTCGACGCGTTCCTGGGCGCCGGGGGGCACCTCGACGTCGATCAGCTCCTCGCCCGCGTTCGCCAGGCCGACCCGCGCGTCTCGGCGGCCACGGTGTACCGCACCATGAAGCTCCTGACCGAGTGCGGCCTCGCGCACGCGCAGCGCTTCGGCGACGGCCACACGCGCTACGAGAGCGCCTTCAATCGGGATCACCACGACCACCTCATCTGCACCTCCTGCGGCGAGATCATCGAGTTCGAGAACGATCGCATCGAGGCCCTTCAAGAGATGGTCGCGCGCAGGCACGGCTTCGCGGTGACCCACCACAAGCTGGAGCTGTACGGCCTCTGCAAGAGCTGCCAGGCGGCGCGGCGGTGAGGGCGGTCCTGTGGTCCGGGGTGCTCCTCGCTGCCCTCGCGGGCTGCGCCGAGGCGCCGCCGATCCCGCCGCCGGACGCGGCGCCTGCCGTGCGGGAAGGCCACGATCTCTACCTCGCGAAGTGCACGCTCTGCCACGACGCGATTCCTCCGAGCGAGCACGCGCGCAGCGAGTGGCCAGGCCTGGTGGCCAGGTACGCGCCGCGCGCGCGGCTCTCCCCGGAGGACCGCGCGCGCGTCCTCGCCTACGTCGAGCAGTACGCGCGCTAGATGCGCCGGGCGCTGCTGCTCTTGCCGCTCGTCGCGTGCGCGCACGCGCCCCTCGCGCCCACCTTCGACCCTTACGAGCTGGTCCTGCCCGATCTGGACGGGCAGGCGGTCTCGCTCGCGAGCTACCGCGGCCGCGTCGTGGTGCTCAACTTCTTCGCCACCTGGTGCTTTCCCTGCCTGGGGCAGATCCCGCTGCTCGAGGCCCTGCAGGAAGAGCATGGCGCCGACGGCCTGCAGGTGATCGGCGTCGGCCTCGACCGCGAGGCGGAGCTCGTCCTGCGACCCTTCAAGGATTTCTACAAGCTCCCCTACCCGCTCCTCGTGGGGGCGGATCGGTTCGCCGACGCGGGATTGCCCTTTGCGCCCATCCACACCCTGCCGACGACCTTCGTCATCGGCCGGAGCGGCACGGTCCTCGCGAGCTGGGAGGGCGTGCTGCCGCGCGACAAGCTGGAGCGCGTGGTGGCTCTCGCCCTCGCAAGGCCGCTTCGCTGAAGGCGCGCGCGGCGCTTTTCTGGACGGATCGCGGCGCGGTGTTACCCTGGAGGCGAGCCGGATGGCTTCGAGATCCTTCAGGAAACTGCTCTTCTTCGCGACGGCCTCGGTGGCCATCGCGGCGGCGACGTTCTTCGATCCGAAGGGCCTGCGGCGCTACGGTCGCCTGCGCGGCGACGTCGAGCGGCTGGCGATGCGAAACCAGGAGCTGGCGCTGGAGAACGCTCGGCTGGCGCGCGAGGTCGATGCGCTGCAGCACGACCGCCGCTACCAGGAGCGCGCGGTCCGCGAAGAGCTGGGGTTCGTTCGGCCCGGACAGCTGCTGCTCGAGCTCGACGATGACGCGCCTGCCGAGCCTCGGCAGGCGACGCTCGCGGGAGTCCTGCCATGAGGAGACCCGGCGGTCGGGCGCCGCGTCTGCGCCGCTGGGCGGCGCGAGCCTGGCGAGCGTTTCCGGCGGCGTGGATCGTCGCCGTGGCGGCGGCGATCGGGACGGGTCGGCTCCACGACCTTCGGAGCTGCGGCTGGACGGAGGTGGCGGCGCTCGCGGGGTTGCTGCTCGCCCTCGCCGCCACCGGCGTGCGCCGGATCCGCAGGAGCCTCGCCGGCTCGCCCGTCCGGCTGACCGACGATCTCGAGCTGGGCCTGCTCTTGCTCGCGCTCGCCGAATCGGTGGCGCTCCTGGGCGGGGGGACGGCAAGCCCCCTCTTTCCGGCGGTCTACCTGGTCATGGCCTTCCTCGTCGCGTTCCTGAGACCGGCCGCGGGGACGCTGCTGACGGCGGCCGCGCTCGGCCTCGACCTCCTGGCCTTCGTGGGGCGGCATGCCCTGCCCGCCGGTTGGCCCGAGTACGCGGCGCACGCCGCCTTCCTGACGCTCTTCGCCGTGCTGTACCACCTCGTCCTCGCCGCGCAGATCCTCGCCTCGCGCAGCCAGGAGAAGCGCGCCGTCGCGCGCCGCCTGCGGCAGGTCGACGAGCGCGCGAGGGAGTACCGGCTCATCGCGGCCGGCACCGAGAACGGCGAGCGCAGCCCCGAGGGAGAGGCGCGCTGGGTGGCCGCTTCGGTGCGGGAGGTGGAGCAGGCGGTCGGCTCGGCGCTCGAGATCGCGGAGAGCGCGCTCCACGCCCACACCTGCGCGGTCTTTCTGCTCTCCGGCGACGACCGGGAGCTGAAGCTCCAGGATTGTCGAAGCCGCAGCGAGGCGGTGAGGCGCGAGCCGCTCGACGCGGGGCAAGGAATCCTGGGGGCGGTGGCGCGACGGCGCCAGCCGGTCAGGCTCGTGGGCCGCGTCGAAGGCGTGAACTACTACGAGGGCACGGTGCCGGTGCGCAGCGTGCTCGCGGTGCCCCTCGTGGATCGCCGCGGCAGCCGCAGCTTCGAGAGCGCCGCCGGCTTCGTCCGGGGCGTGCTCGTGGCCGATCGGCTGGAGGAACGCCCCTTCGGTGACGACGACGAGCGCCTCCTGCTCGCCGTCGGGCGCGAGGTGCTCCGATCGATCGAGGTCGAGCGCGTGATGGGCTACGTGCGCCGCGCGCGCGACGAGAAGGATCGCTTCTACCGCGCCATCGAGGAGCTGAACCGGGCCAGCAAGCCCGACGAGGTCTTCGAGGCGGCGCTCACCATCTGCCGATCCATCCTGCCCCTCGACTTCGGGGCGATCACGCTGGTGAACGGGCCGCCGGGTGGACCCCTCCGGCATCGCATCGTCCAGGTGACGGGTGTCCACGGCGGCGAGGCGCTGGCCGGCCACGAGTTCGCGGACAACAGCGGTCTCTGCGCCGACGTCGTCCGGTACGGAACGGCGCTACCCGGGAGCGGCGTGCGGCTGCCCGAACGGCCGGCCATCTTCGACGGCGAGGCCCAGCTGCGCGGCATCCAGGCGCTCAAGATCTTTCCTCTCCGCGTGGGGGATCGCGTGCTCGGAACGCTCGTCGCGGCGTCGCGCCGCAAGGGCGCCTTCGACGACGACGCCGTGCGCATGGCGGAGGTGGTCGGGCTGCAGGTGGGCGAGGCGCTGCAGCGCGCCCAGCTCTTCGCCGAGGTCGAGCGGATGGCGACCACCGACGGGTTGACCGGACTCGTCAACCACCGCACCTTCCAGAACCTGCTCGACCAGCGGCTCGCGCTGGCGCGGCGTTACCACAAGCCGCTTTCCTTCCTGCTCTGCGACATCGACCACTTCAAGCAGGTCAACGACGGGCACGGGCACCCCGCGGGCGACGCGATCCTCAAGGGGGTGGCGAAGCTGCTCGGGGCGCAGGCGCGGGAGACCGACATCGTGGCGCGCTACGGCGGCGAGGAGTTCGCGCTGGTGCTCCCGGAGACGGACGGGGCGGCGGCCCGGACGCTGGCCGAGCGCATCCGGGCCGCGGTCGAGGCGACCCCGTTCTCCATCGGGACGGGCAGCCTGCGAATCACGCTGTCCCTCGGGCTCGCGACCTTCCCCGAGACGGCCGAGGCCAAGCAGGACCTGATCGGCCGCGCCGACCAGGCGCTCTACGCGGCCAAGCGCGCCGGTCGCAACCGCTGGGTCGCCGCAGAAGCCCAGGCAGGCCCGGCCGTGGCCCGGCCGACCGGCTGAGCTCGAGCGGCTCCGGGCCGCCTCGTTTCCGCTTCAAAAGGGGACTCGCCCGCTCTATGATGGGGGCGCTTGCACAAGAACTTCATCCTCGACACGAACGTTCTCCTGCACGACCCGCGGGCGCTCTTCCACTTCGAGGACAACGACGTCACCATCCCGATCTACGTGATCGAGGAGATCGATCAGTTCAAGCGCGATCTCTCCGAGCTGGGCCGCAATGCGCGGCAGGTGGCGCGCTACCTCGACGAGTTCCGCGGCAAGGGCAAGATCAGCGAGGGCGTCGCGCTCCCGGGCGGCGGCAAGGTGCGCGTGCTCTTCAGCCAGCGCGACCTTCCGAAGGCGCTCGCGAACGGGGCCGGCACCGACAACCGCATCCTGGCCGTGGCCCTCGACGTGAAGGATCGCGAGCCTCACGTCCCGGCCATCTTCGTCACCAAGGACACCAACCTCCGCATCCGGGCCGACGCGCTCGGGCTGCGCGCCGAGGACTACGACGCGGAGAAGGTCGAGATCTCCGACGTCTACACGGGCCTGCGGGAGCTGGCCGTGGCCCCCACGGAGGTCGACTCCTTCTACCAGAGCGGCGAGCTGCCGCACGACGGTGCGTCGTTCGCTCCCAACGAATTCGTCCTGCTGAAGGATCGCGACAACCCGCAGCACACCGCGATGGGCAAGTTCCGCGCGGATCGCGGCAAGGTCGTCCCGCTGATCCGCGTCCAGAAGGAAGGGATCTGGGGCATCCGCGCGCGCAACAAGGAGCAGGCCTTCGCGCTCGATCTCCTGCTGAACGACGAGATCCGCCTGGTGACCATGGTCGGCAAGGCCGGCACCGGAAAGACCCTGATGGCCATCGCCGCGGGCCTCCACAAGACGATGGAGGAAGGCATCTACCACAAGCTGCTCGTCTCCCGGCCCATCTTCCCGCTGGGCCGCGACATCGGCTACCTGCCGGGGAGCGTCGAGGAGAAGCTCAACCCCTGGATGCAGCCCATCTTCGACAACGTCGAGTTCCTGATGAACCTCTCGCGGGCCGACAAGAAGGCGGGCCGGAGCTACCACGAGCTGATCGACCTGGGCATCCTCGCCATCGAGCCGCTCACGTACATCCGCGGCCGGAGCATCCCCAACCAGTACATCATCGTGGACGAGGCGCAGAACCTCACGCCGCACGAGGTGAAGACCATCATCACGCGCGTGGGCGACGGCACGAAGATCGTGTTGACCGGCGACCCGTACCAGATCGACAACCCGTACGTCGATTCCACCAACAACGGGTTGATCCACGTGGTCAACAAGTTCAAGACGGAGAAGCTGGCGGGGCACATCTCGCTCTCCAAGGGCGAGCGCAGCGCCCTCGCCGAGCTGGCGGCGAACCTCCTGTGACGCCCGGGGCCACGGCGCCGCTCGGCGGCTCGGAGCTGCGGGGCCCGGCGCGGTGGGCGCTGGTGGAGGGGGAAGCCAAGCGGGAAGCCCGCGTCCGCCGGATCGGCAGGCTCGCCACCCTCTCGCCGGAGAGCCTGGTGGTCCATCTCGGGCCGGAGGTGAGGCACGCCACGCTCTGGGCCCAGGTCTTCGGCTGCCGGACCCTCGTGATCGACGCGCCGCCTGCCCTCGAGGCGCTCCGTCGCGAAGCACAGGCACTCGGCGTCGCGGAGCTGCTCGAGCTGCGGGAGGGCGACCCGCTGGCCCGCGAGCAGCCGGAGCTGACGCCGGCGGCGGACCTGATCCTGGCGCAAGGCCTCGCGGCGGCGATCGGCTTCGACGAGGCCCTGGCGGCGCTGCGGCCCTCCCTCGTCACCGACGGCCTGCTGGCGGTCTTCCAGCGCGCCTGGATCACCTCCGACGTGGCCGCCGAGGTGAAGCGGTACTGGGAAGCGCATTCGGCGGGCCCCGTCCGCACGCTCAGGGACACGCTGGGGCAGTTCACGCGCGCCGGCTACGAACCGATGACCTGCGAGCTCGTCCCCGCGCCGGCGTGGGACGAGTACTACGAGCGGGCGGACGCGCGGCTCGCCGCGCTCGCCTCGGGGGCCGGTGCAGAGACGCCGGAGGGCCGCGCGCTCGCCGACCTCCGCGAGGAGATGCGGATCCACGAGCAAGGCGGCCGAGTCGCCACCTCGATCGGATGCTTCGTCGGACGACGGGTGGAGCCGAACTCGCCGCCGCGCTGGCCCCGTCGCGGATTCGGGGAATGATCGCCGCGCTGGCGCTCGCCCTCGCGGCGGCGACGGCGCCTGCGGAGGCGGGGGGCTGGCTGGTACCTCCGCTACGGCTGGACGCAGTGCCCTCGTCCTCGACCCGGACCTCGACCTCGACCCGGACCTCGACCTCGACCCGCACCTCGACCTCGACCTCGACCTCGACCTCGACTTGGACCTCGACCGCGGTCCGGCGGCGCAAGTCACCCGCTCTCGCGCTCGGCCTCAGCCTCGCCCTCGAGCTGCCGACCCTCTTCATCGGGCCCTCGCTCGGGCACCTGTACGCGGGCGACTGGCAGCACTTCGCGATCACGGGGGGGGCTCGGGTCATGGATGTCTTCCTGCTGGTGCTCCTCGAGAAGTTCACGCCCGGCTTCGGCATCGGCCCGCTGGTGGCGATCTTGAACCCCGAGCATCTGGGCGCGAGCTTTGCCGGCTATCCCGTGGGATTCCCCGTGGACCTCGTGCTCGTCCTCGCGCTCGTGGGCAGCGGGATCTACGACCTCGTCGACGCCTGGATGGCGGCCCAGCGGTTCAACCTGCGCTTCGGCCTGGTGCCACCCCCGGTGCCGGCGCCAGTGGCGGCCGCTCTCCCGAGCCCCACCCGATCCTGAGGCCGTGCGCTCGGGCGGCTGAGGCGTTACTCTGCCGTCATGAAGCTCGTCGCCCTGGTACGCGCGCCTCCCGACCCTGCTCCCGCGGTGAAGCTGCTTTGTGCTTCCGCCGGCTTCGCGCCCGCCGAGGCGCGCATGCGCCTCGCCGGCGAGCCGCCCTTGGTGCTGGCGCGCCTGGAGGATGCGCCGGCCGAGGCCTTGCGATCGGAGCTCGCGAAAGCGGGGCTCGCCGCGCTGGCCATCGACGCGCGCCCACCGGGGGACTCCGAGCGGTTCCTGGTGCGATCCCTCGAGTTCGAGGCCGGCAGCGATCCCCTGGCTCGCTTCCGTTCGTCGGGGGACGTCGTCTTCTCGCCGCGGCTCGGTGAGCCGATGCGCGTTCCCGGCCAAGCGATCCGGCTGATCCTCCGCGGCCTGCAGCTCTCCAGGGAGACGCAGGTGCACACGGAGACGAGCCGCAAGTTCTCGCTGGGCAAGGCCGTGCTCACCCAGGGCCTCGCGATGACCACGACCGAGAAGCGGGAGGTGAGGGTCGAGACCGAGACCGCCGATCAGTTCCTCCTCGTGTACGGGGGCGAGAAGCCCGCGGTGATCTACGAGAGCGAGGTGGCCTTCACCTGCCTCGGCAAGGACGTGCGGCCCTCGCGGCTCGAGAACCTGAACCTCGTCCAGGAAAGGCTTCGCAAGCTCGCGCCGCAGGCTCTCTTCGACGACCGGTTGCTGCGCTTCAGCCGGCGGGCCTCGCCGTTCGACGGCGGTCGGCCCACCGACGTGGCCGCCGAGCTGCTGCGCAAGGCGGTCGAGCTCGGAATGCTCCCCTGAGGCTCAGGCCGCGCCGACGGCGATCTTCTTGGGCTTCTGCGCCGCCATCGGGTCCGCGACCCGCTCGGCCAGGCTGACGTTCTCGCCCACGTAGCGGTAGCGGTTGAACTTCGGGAGCTGCTTGTTGCAGACGATCTGGAAGCAGCCGCCGCGCCCTTCCTCGCCGGTCAGCACCTGCCAGCCGAGGAAGAGGTACCAGAGGCGGAACCAGCGCTCGCCGTAGGCCGCGAGGATCTTGTCCTTGTTCTTCACCCAGTTCTGGTACCAGCGGTGGATCGTGAGGCCGTAGTGCACGTTGATGTTCTCGACCGTGTGCACCTCGAAGTTCGCGCGCTCGAGCTGCCCGGTCACCCACGACAGCGGCGGGCTCGCGTCGGCGCCGGGGAAGATGTACTTGCTCATGAAGAGCGCCGAGGTGATCTCGTTCCAGTCGAGCGCGCCGAGCCGCTGCGGCCGCAGGCCGACGATCTGGAGGAAGAAGAGGCCGTCGTCGTCGAGGAGCGAGTAGATCTGCCGGAGGAACTTCTGGAAGTTCTTCATGCCGACGTGCTCGGCCATCTCCAGGCAGCTGATCTTGTCGTACGTGGTCTTGGGAATGTCGCGGTAGTCGAGCGTGAGCACGCGCGCCTTGCCTTCCATCCCGGCGGCCTTGATGCGGCCTTCCGCGAACTCGCTCTGGTTCCGGGAGAGCGTCACGCCGGTCGCGTCGACGCCGAAGTTCTTCGCCGACTCGAGCACCAGGGTGCCCCAGCCGCAGCCGACGTCCAGCATCTTCTCGCCGGGCTTGAGCTGCAGCTTCTCGCCGACGTAGCGGATCTTGCGCAGCTGCGCCTCTTCGAGCGTGTCGTCCTGGCTCTTGAAGAAGGCGGAGGTGTACACCATCGACTCGGCCAGGAACGCCTCGAAGAAGTCGTTGCCGCGATCGTAGTGCTCGCAGACGAACTTCTTGTCGACGCCCTTGCTGTGGATGAGGAGGGACGGGATGAACTTGCCGAGGAGGAAGGCGACCTGGTTCCAGGTCAGCTGGTAGTTGACGAAGAGATCGCGCTTGCGCATCAGCTCGTGCAGATCGCAGTGGATGTCGATCTTTCCGTCGATGTAGCTCTCGAAGAAGAGGTTCATCGGGATGGGTCGGCCTTCGTACTTCTCCCGGAGAGTCGGATCCTTGAACTCCACCCAGTCGCGAATCTGCTCCACCATGGAACCTCCACCACCGAAAACGGCGCGAACGCTTCGTAGAACGGCGCACCCTAGGGTATTTGCGACAAAAGGTCCACCCCCCCCCTGATTCCGTTGTCATCGGCGGTCGCGCGCAGTAGGTTCCCGCCCCGATGCGCCGTGACTTCGGGTGGTTGCCTCTGCTCGCCGCTTGCCTGGCGGCCTGTGGCCGATGCGGAGGCCATCCGGCTGCGACGCCGGGCACCTCCATCGAAGAGCTGCTGCCGGCGTCGGCCCCGGCAGTGGCTATCGTCCCGTCGATCTCGCACGTGATGAGGGATGCCAGGGGGTTGGCGAAGGTCGTCGCCCGTTTTCCCGAGGGGGAGACGGTGGGCGGCATCCTGGATGCCCTCACGGCGCAGTTGGGCTTCGATCCGGGGGACGAGAAGGCGCTCGCTCGCGCGGGCATCGATGGGCAACGCCCCGCGGCCCTGGTGTTCGAGGGCGGCGAGCCGTGGCTGGTGGTCCCCGTGGTCGATCGCGGGCGCTTCGAGGCGATGGCACGCAAGCTGATCGCCAGCCGGCTCGGCGCGGACAAGACCGAGCAGCGGGGCGAGGTCACGGTGTTCTCGTCGACGGCCGGCCCGGCCGCGGCGCTCGCTTTCACCGCCGGCTACGGGATGCTCGGCTCGGGGCCGGCGGCCGCCGAGGAGCTCGGCCGGGCGCTCGGACGCAAGAAGGAAGAGCGGCTCGCGAACGAGCCGCTCTTCGCACGCGCCCAGCGGACCTTCGGCGCCGACTGGGACGTGGAGGCCTACCTGCCCGCCGGCTCGCCCTACCTGCCCTCGCGACCTCTGCCGGGCCGTGCCTTCGTGGCGGGCCTCTTCTACCGGGAGGGGCGTCTGGCCGCGCGGGTCATGTCCCTGCTGTCGGTGGCGGAGGGGACCGGCATGTCGACCTTCGCGATGGCGGCGGGACAGCCGCTGGTCAGCCTGCTGCCCCCGGCCGATCCGCTGTTCGCCCGGCTGGGCGGCAATCCGGGCGGACTCACGGGCCTCTGGCAGAACCTCGTCCCTCCGGACGTCAGGAAGGCGCTGGCGACGGCGAAGATCGACGCGGACAAGGAGGTCCTCGGCAACGTCGAACCGGGGATCGTCGCCTCGGTGGGACTCGCGAAGCACCTCGATCTCTCGGCCGCGCCTTCGCTCGACCCGCGGGTCCAGAACCCATTCCGCTACGTGACGCTGGACGTCTTCGCCAAGGTGCGGGATCCCAAGGCGGCGCTCGCCACCTTGAAGAAGCTCGGCGAGCTGCCGCCGGGCCTCGGCGTCAGCACGGGCCGCACGAAGATCGGGGAGACGGACGTCGACACCTTCCACTACGCCCTGGGCGACGGGCCCAGCGTCGCGCTCGTCGGCAATACCCTCGCCGTCACCGGCGGCGAGGGCGAGATGAAAGAAGCGCTCGCGCGGCTCGCTGGCAAGGCGCCCGGCTACATTCCGCCCCCCTGGATGCGCCGCGCCTTGCTCGGCCAGGTGAGCGACGGCGCAGTCTTCGACACCTCGGCGCTGCGCCTGGCGATCGAAGCCATCCCCGCGAGCGCGTACGGGGGGCTCACCGGGCTGACCATCCGCTCGCTCGTGCGCCGGTTCGCCAACCCGCTGATCTGGGTCGGTCCGATCACGGCCACCGTCGACGTGGGCCCGGACGCGCTCGTGATCGATGCGGACCTCTCGTTTCGTTGAGCCCGCCGTGATCGACGTGCACGGCCTCGTGAAGACGCACCGGGACGGGCCGAAGGTGACGCGCGTGCTGGACGGCCTGGAGCTGTCCGTCCGGGAGGGCGAGCTCGCGGTCGTCAGCGGGCGCAGCGGTGCGGGGAAGACGACCCTGCTCGCCATTCTGGGCGGCCTCGACCCGCGTTACCAGGGCAGCGTGCGCGTCAACGGAGTGGACCTCGCTGGCCTCGGAGAACGCGAGCGTTCTCGCTTCCGCGCGGGCGGCGTGGGCTTCGTCTTCCAGTCGTACAACCTCCTGCCTCGGCTCACCGCCCTCGAGAACGTGCGCTTGCCGGCGCTCTTCTCGGACGCCCCCGAGCGGCCGGGGCGGGCCTTGGCTCTCCTCGAAGAGATGGGCGTGGCCGCGCTCGCGTCCGCGCGAAGCGAGCGGCTCTCGGGCGGAGAGAGCCAGCGCGTCGCCATCGCCCGGGCGCTGCTGCTCGAGCCTCGGTTGCTCCTGTGCGACGAACCGACGGGGAGCCTCGATCAGGAGACGGCGGCGGCGGTGGTCGGCCTGTTCCTGCGCCTGCGTCGGGAGCGGGGGCTGACGATCCTGGTCGCGAGCCACGATCCGGATCTCTGGGAGGCCGCCGATCGCCAGCTGCGCCTCGAGGGCGGTCGCCTCGCGCCGCGCGGAGTCTCGTGAGGCTGGCCTGGCTCGCGTTCCGCAACTTGCGCCGGGACCTCACCGGCGCCCTGCTGCTGGCCGCAGCCGTGGCTGCCGGCGTGGGCGCGCTCGCGTTCTTCGTGGGGTTGGGCAGCGGCGTGACGCAGGCCGTGCGGGGACTGTTTCCGGCAGCGGAGCGCATGGTCGAGGTCGTGCCCCCCCGCCTGCGCCTGGGCGGGCTGCTCGGAGCCCGCCTCGACGACGGCGCCGTGGCTCGGCTGCGGGCGTTGCCAGGCGTCCAGGATGCCTACCGGGAAATGTTGCTGCGGCGGCCCGCGAGCTCGGTCTACCGTGGACGCTTCTTCGGCGCCGATCTCGACATGGGAGTCGAGATCGCGATGCTGGGGGTCGACCGGGGGCTGATCGAGCCCGACCTGCCCCCGGGCGAAGCGGTCCAGTGGGGCGCAGATACCAGGCCCGCCCTGCCGGCGTGCGTTTCGGACCGCTTGCTGGCGCTGTACGACACGACGTTCGCCCCTCCGCGCGGCTTGCCGCACCTCACCGCGTCCGCCGTCCTCGGCTTCACGCTGCCGGTGACCGTCGGCCGCTCGCTGGTCGGCGGAGCGCCGCCGGCTGCGAACCCGCCCCCGGAGGACGTCGCGGTCCGGATCGGCTGCGTCTCGAGTCGAGCGCTGCTCGCCGGGCTCACCGTGCCCCTCGAGGCCGTGCGCGCGATGAACCGGAGCGCCGGCCTGGACTCCGAAGGGTACAGCTCCGTCGCCTTGCTCGCGGCCACCGAGGACGAAGTGCCCAGGATCGAGGCCTCGGTTCGGGGGATGGGCTTCGAGATCGACGACTCCGAGCGGCGCGGCGCCGCGCTGGCGGGCCGGGTGGTGGCCCTGGTCACCCTCACGCTCTCGGGTCTTTCGCTCCTCGTGACGCCCTCGCCGCGCTCGGGATCGGCCAGACCCTGACGCTGTCGGTGCGAGCGCGGCGGCGGGAGATCGGCATCCTGCGTGCCCTGGGCGCGACTCCGGGGGACGCGGCGGCGCTCGTCCTGTGGGAGGCGGCGACCGTTGGCGCGCTGGGCGGCGCGCTGGGCGGCGCCGCTGCCGCTCTGGCCGCTCGCTGGGCGGACTGGGCCTTCGCGCGCTACCTGCCGGACTTCCCCGGACGTCCGGCGGCGTTCGTGAGCCTGGCCCCGGCGCTCCTCGGCGGCACGGTGATCCTCGCGGTCGGCGCGGCGATGCTCGGAGCCTTCGGGCCAGCTCGGGCCGCCGCCCGGCTCGACCCGGCGCGGACCTTGGCGGGGGGGTGAGGCGGTCGCCCTCCGGTCCGCCGATTTGACGGCCCTTGGAGCGCCAGCTATTTTTCCTCTCAGGGCACCGCCCGTGCAGGGCACACCCTTCGCATGCCCCTCCAGATCACCCCCTTCGGCAAGTACGACCTCCTCGAGCGGGTCAACGTCGGCGGCATGGCCGAGGTCTGGAAGGCCCGACTCTCGGGGGTGGAGGGCTTCGAGAAGATCCTCGCCGTCAAGCGGATCCTGCCGAACATCGCGGAGGACGACGAGTTCGTCTCGATGTTCATCGACGAGGCGAAGATTGCGGTGCAACTCACGCACGCGAACATCGCGCAGATCCACGATCTCGGGCGCATCGACGACAGCTACTTCATCGCGATGGAGTACGTCTCGGGCAAGGACCTGAGAGCGGTCTTCGACCGGGCGCGGAAGCGAAAGCAACACATTCCGGTGCCCCTCGTCTGCTATTGCGTCGCCCGCGTCTGCGACGCCCTCGACTACGCGCATCGAAAGAAGGACGCCCAGGGCCGCGACCTCGGCATCGTGCACCGCGATGTCTCGCCGCAGAACGTCCTGCTCTCCTACGAAGGCGAGGTGAAGCTCGTCGACTTCGGCATCGCCAAGGCCGCGAACAAGGCCCAGCAGACGCAGGCGGGCATTCTCAAGGGGAAGTTCGCCTACATGTCGCCCGAGCAGGTGCGCGGCGCTCCGCTCGACGGACGCTCCGACATCTTCGCGCTGGGGACCGTGTTCTACGAGCTCCTGACCGGCGAACGGCTCTTCCCGGGCGACAGCGACTTCTCGACGCTCGAGAACGTCCGCAACATGAAGATTCTGCCGCCCTCGACCTACAACAACCGGATCCCGGGCGAGCTCGAGCCGGTGGTCTTCAAGGCGCTCGAGCGCGACGTCGGCCGGCGCTATCGAACGGCCGGGGAGTTCGGCGCGGACTTGCAGCGCTTCCTGGTGACCCAGGAGACCGTCTTCGGCCCCAGCGATCTCTCCACGTACATGCGCAACACCTTCTCCGAGGAGATGGGGAAAGAGAAGGTCAAGGCCCAGGAGCTCGCCGCGGCCTCGGCGCTCGTGGCCCGCCGGACTCCGGCCGGGATGCGTTCCTCGGGGAGCTTTGCCGCGGTCCGGGCGGGGGGCTCCGGCGCGCGAGCGTCCAATTCCGGCCCCGGGGCGCGCACCCCCCCGGGTGCTCGGGCATCGATTTCTGGTCCGGTCGGGCGCGGCTCGCCCACCCCGCCCGGGCTGCGCGGCTCCGGCTCCGGACCGCTTGGACGCGAGGGCCTGGGCGAGCCTCCGCCCACCGTCCCGAACGTCGCGCGGCCGCCGCTGCCGCCGGCGCTGCGGCCGAGTCCCCCGGCGGGGGTTCCACGCGATCCCCCGATGATGATGCCCACGGCCATCCGGCCCGTCGTGGGCGAGTCGCAGCCCCGAGCGGCCGCGCCCCGCAGAACCCCCCCGTGGCTCGTCTCGGTCGTGGCCGGCGCCGCGGGTGCCGCCGTCGTCGCCGCGAGCGCCGCCCTCTACCTGGCCTTCAGGCCTCCCCCGCAGGGCGTCCTCGTGATCCGTCCGACGCCGCGAGAGGCGTCCATCACCATCGACCGGGTCGTTCACGCCCAGGGCGCAACGACGCTCTCGCTACCGGCCGGCCCGCACGACATCACCGTCGAGGCCAAGGGGTTCGCCCCGTTCCACCAGAACGTGGTGGTGCAGTCCGACGAGCCCAGGGTCGTGGAGGCGAAGCTGCAGGCGGCGCCGTAGCGCTCAGTTCGGCGTGCCGCCGCCGCAGCCAGCGGCGTTCTGAGCCTGCAAGGAGTTGCCACCCGGACAGCCGCCGCCCGACTGGTTCACCTCGACCGAGGCCACCTCGACCTGGGGCTCGGGAACGCCGGTGGTCGCCTGCATGGAGTTCGTATCGAGGCACTCCGATCTGATCAGGAACGTGTGGTTGGTGTCGACCCACGGGTTGAGCGGCGTCGGTAGGATTTCATCCACGTCGTCGACGAGATTGATGCGATAGGCAGCGCACGGCGGGGCGGCGCAGGTGGCGTTGGGGTCGATGCGGCAGAGCCCCTTCAACCCCGGGACGTTGGCCACGCCACCGATCGTGACGGGACCCGCGATCTGGCAGAGATCCTTCGCGGGGTTCGACAGGTCTATCTGATCGGTCGGATCTGCCAGAAGACCATTGCCCGGCGTTGCGTTGTGGCCGGGAGCCGTTCCCACGAGGATGCGGGGGTCGATGTTGGGGCTGGATTGAATCGTCTGCAGCAGCCAGGCCCGGCCCAGGTTCAGACCTTCCTCGGCGCACGGATGGCCGCTCTGCAGCCTCCGGAACGTCCCTGCTCGGTGCACGACGTTGTCGATGGTCAGGATGATCATCGAGCCCAAGAGGACCAGCCCCAGGACCACCATCAGCGCAATGATCATCGCCGCGCCGCGTCTCGTTCGGTTTCGCATGAAGTCGCCTCAGTAATCAGCCGCGAGGGCAAGGTTGCGCACGAACACCTCGGTCGAAACTTGCT
>Ga0335073_10004130_pt1 | contig 20311 bp, 10 predicted proteins | sample Lox_Sample_22_FD_207093 | JGI IMG/M metagenome (GOLD analysis project Ga0335073, IMG submission 207093) | Soil microbial communities from Loxahatchee National Wildlife Refuge, Florida, United States - Lox_Sample_2.2 | ecosystem: Environmental > Terrestrial > Soil > Wetlands | place: USA...
ATGTCTGCGCCACCCGCTCTTCGCGCTGCGCGAAAAAGCACCAATGGGTATGGACGGCTATCTCCTTCCTCCCCTGGCAGATATAGCACAGGTATTTGCGCATCAGCTTCCATCGGCTTTGGGCATTCTCCTTTCCCGAATATGGGGATGTCGTCTAGATCGCGGAATTCGTACCTAACTATGGTGCTGTCGGATCTTCCGCCGGCACATTTTTGCACTTTCCCAATAGCAACTCGGCCGAAGCGAACTAATCGCCATTCGCGACGAATAAACTTCCCCAAGGCTGACCACTGAATGAGCAATATCAGCATCATCCCAATTTCAAGAAAATGCACGGAAAAAGTGTCTCGCCACTCAGATGGATGATTGACGGATGGATCGGCTGCGAGGAACAGAATTGGGAGATTACCAGTCTTGCAATACTTCCTAACCTTGTTACGGTATCCTCTTGGGACACCCGCTTCGCCTTCATACGCCTTTCCATCGAACCAAAAAGTGTAGCGTACCGTTGCATCATAGTTTCCAATGGTCCACGCCTTATCCGCGTTTGTCGACTGCCCTTGGCGGGCTAGTATCGCTGAGTTGTCAGCATTTCTAACATCAAGGCTAACGTCGTAGAACAAGAGCGCAAGTATTGCCGCGGAAACGAGGCTGCTCCCGAGCAGGTAGTACGCCCCCATCGCAGCGAGACGAACTTTCCTTGGCAATCGCTGCTTCAATTCCGCAGGACAGGCCGCTGCAAGCGCCCTATCGCCGTCAGAACCAGAGGTCTTCTGCAAAGTCATTTGCTGCTCCTACTCCAGAAACCGCGCATCCAAGAAGGCCCGCAAATAAGTTGACCCCAAAATGCTGCGCATCGACTGTGTAAGCCGACGAACCATCTGCATAATCAGCAATCACCTTATTGGCGGCATTGTCTGCGTCAATGGCGGCGCCCGCGCACCCGATGGCTCCTATAATATCAAGAGCGACCCCAGGGGCGCCCTCTACCGAGCCAGGCCAAAACGCCAAAGCACACGCGGCTCCAACTGCGATTGGGGGCAGCGGGTTTTCATTCATCTCATTCAAAGTACCTTCCCACCCAAGCAGTAATACGTCCTCAACGTAGTACGCAAGTCCAACGCCGCAACCAATTGCAGCGACGAATCTTGTCCGCGCCTCTGCGTTGTTAAGTGCTGCGGCATATTCTTCGAGCAGCAGTCCGCGAGGGTCTGAGTAGGTGACGGGATTCGTCCCCGCGTACAAGTATTTATGCAATGTGGCAGGAACACTCTTTCTACCTGCAAAGGGATCCCTGCTCATGAACCTGCCGGTGAGCGGGTTGTAATACCGCGCTCTCAGGTAGTAGAGCCCCAAGTCGGAGTCGAACTGTTCACCACGGTACATGAACTCATTCGGCGTGGTGCCGCTCACCGTGAACTCATTGCCGTAAGCGTCATATTCGTAGCTGTCGGTGATCGTACCGGCCGAATTCGTCAATTGACGCACGTTGCCGCCGCCGTCATAGTCGTAAAAGCTCGGCGTCCAGGCTCCGTTCAACACCTGTTCCTCGTCGATGCGCTGCAAGCCATAGGTGTAGGTGCGCGTGACCACACCGCCGGTCAGCTCGTCGAAGACCTGCGGGTAGCCGGTCGGGTTTACGTCGTCTTCCACGAGGTACCGTGTCGTGGCTCCGTTGACTGTCTTCGCCACGCGGTTTCCGAAGCCGTCATAGACGATGCTGGCCGACGTTCCGGTCGTCGTCATCGTCACAAGCTCGTTCTGCGAGTCGTAAGCGAACGTCTTCCCGCCCGTGGCGGTCACGTTGCCGTTCTGGTCGTAGCTCTCGCTCGACAGTTCGTCGTCGGGGTTGAAGCTCCAACTTCCCGAAGACACTCCTCCAAGACTTGAAACCTCGGAGAGGCGGTTGCCCACCGGGTCAAGCCCGTAGCTTACGCTGCCGTTCTTGTTGCTCGGCGCAAGGCTGATGGCCTCATTGGTCAGCCGGTAAATTCCATCGTAGTTCCAGTTGACGGTTCTGCCCGTCAGTTCCGTCGCATTGGTCAAATTGCCGGATGGTCCCAATGGTCCCAACTTTTCGCAAATTCCCGCTTCAGCATGAGCGGTTCCTCGAAGTTGTAATTGATTGAATTAGAAGGACTAATCAGAGGCTTGAAATGGTCGGGGAGAGAGGATTTGAACCTCCGACCCCCTGGTCCCGAACCAGATTCAGCCAGTTATTGAAATTTGTTGAAATGAGTTGTTTTTAACTGTTTTCCATTGAATAAGTTGCAGCCTCGATTTTGAAAGCTGTGGTTTTGCGCGGCTCTGGGAGGCTTTGACCGCTACAAAATCGACTACACCTAGCTGAGGTGAACCCTTATATTGAGACAGTTTTCTGTTGCTACACCGGCAGCGTTTTTGGTTGTGAACCCTTCACGTGATACAGATCGGGGTTCTGACACGATGACACTCGGCTTGCTCGTTGGAGTCATCTCGTTCATTCTCCAAGCCGGGTAGGGGTGTGGGGAAGGGACGGCGTCTGAGTCCCTTCCCCTACCAGCGCTGTTGTAACTTTCTGCGGATCTCCCGTGAAAAACCGCAGTGTAGCAGATTGTAACTCCGCATCGCTGTTGCCGCGCATTTGCGCTTCGAACTCCTCCGGTGTTCGATAGCCAAGGGCGGAATGCAGGCGTTTTCGGTTGTAATAGCTGCCAATGAATTCCGCGATATGTTCTCGCAGATGCTCAAGGTCCAGATATTCGTTGGCGTAAATCTCTTCCCGCTTGAGCGTCTTGATGAAGCTTTCGCAGCTGGCGTTGTCGTACGGGTTCGCTGGCCGGCTCATGCTTGGGACCATCTCGTGTTGCGTGAGAAGCGCGACGTAGTCGGCCGAGGCGTACTGGATTCCGCGATCGGAATGATGCACAAGGCCTGGCAGCGGGCGTCGCACTTCGATGGCTTGCTGGAGCGCATCGAGGGCCAGACGTGAGGCAAGAGTGCGATCGAGCTTCCACCCCACAACCTTGCGCGAATAGCCGTCTAGGATTACAGCCAGGTAGACGAACTCGGCCTGCAGCCGGATGTAGGTGATGTCTGCCACCCAGAGCTGATCGATCCCGTCTAACTGCATGCGCCGCGCGAGGTTCAGATAGACCTCCAGGGCATGATTGGAATCGGTTGTACTCACGAATTCCTTGGGCTGGACAGCGAGCAAGTTGTCTTCCCGCATGATTCGCAGTACACGCTTATGATTCACGCGCATGCCGCGGCGCTTCAGTTCTGCCGCCACCCGTCGGTAGCCATAGCGTCGTCGATGCTCCAGTGCAATCTGCTGGATAGTGGATCGAACCTCGGTGGCCTCTTCCTGTGGCAAGCGTTCTTGCAGAAACCGGTAAAATCCCGCCCGGCTCACTCTCGCCAACAGGCACATTCGCTCGATACTCAGGCTGCCTTGCATCGGCATCACCTCCCGGATCTGGTCGTAGATGCCGTTCCGCCAGAGCTCTTGCTGCTCTGGCGCCGAGCCTCGACTTTTTGCAAGGCACCTTTGAAAAAATCTGTCTCCAGCGTCTTCTCCGCTAACATGCGTTTCAGATCGCGCACCTGCTTACGCAGTTCACGGACCGGGGACGTGACCCGGGCGCTGCCTTCACCTGAATGCTCAAGCTTTCGCTGCCACTGATACAAAATGGCGCGGTGAACGCCCAGCTCATCAGCTAGCGCTGAGACGCTGGGACAGTCCTTCATCCGCTCCATCGCCATCTTCCGGAAAGACAAAGGGTATTTGCCGACTCGATTCTTGGCCACTTGCAGTTCCTTTCCCTGCCAAGTGTCGCAAAGAATTCTGTCTCATTTTGTGGGGTCAGTCCAGGCCCGTAATTCGCGGGAAGGGGAACGCCCCCTCAAATTCTAATTTGTCTCTCGTTGCGGCCGGCACAGAACTTGCCGGGCACTCCATCGGTGGCACCTCTTTGTGGCATATCCATTCTTCGCTTCCTCTGTAGAGCGATTGCGTTCAAATAGTGGGGTAGCAGGTTGTGAAACAACTCGCACCAAGGCGATGGTGCATTAGAGGAACCGACAACCGACCGAGTATGCTCGGGACACCCACCTGCGCATATATATTTCCAATAACACCTAGAACAATCGCCGGATTTTGCACTGGGTCTGATCAGGTACAGGTTTTCTGTATCTCCCTGAACCCGCGAAAACGCTTGCGAGAATGACGTCTCAAGAAGGTTCTCATTCGAGCTGCCTAATCGCATTTGGCAACTAGCGACATTGCCGCGATGATCTATCGCTGCATATGTCCGGCAGGCACTGCAGATTGCCTCCTTCTTGACCCCTGGTTCCCAGTCGCCGAAGGCGGCGAAGCGTTCAATAGGCATGTCCGCTGGCATGCTCTCACCGAGCCACGCATATATCCCTACAAGCTCCTCAAGGATCCTGTGTTGGAGTCCAGGTCTCAGATGCGAGAGGCTGTCTCTCACCATACTGAGCCTAACTCCGATTCGATTGCTCATGGTATAGCGAAAAAGACCGGATAACCGATCATAGTTCCTTCCTGTAACGGTGCACATAAAGTACGGCCGGATGCCGATTGACATGAGATATCGAACATTCTTGTCGATTAAATCCCACGTGCCCACTTTGGCATAACTTCGACAGCCATCGTCCGACTCAGAATTAAGTATTTTAAAACGAACATCGTTGTGAGCCTCTATATCTCCGTCCACGGATATAGATACTGCGATCCTATTTTGCACGAGAACCTCACAAACTTGCTCATCCAACAACACGCCGTTCGACAACATGGCAAACTTCACCGCGACACCGGAGTGCTCGGCGCATCGATTGGCGATTTCACATGTCAAACGTATCTGATCACCGCACAGGGCCGGTTCCCCGCCTGCGAATTTGATCAGAACGGACTGGAAACCGCTAACTTTACAAAATTCGAAAAGGCTAGCCGTTGATCGCTCGATTGTTGTTGCACTCATAACGTTCTCGGTAGCTGAGTCAGCATCAGCCATCCGCTGCAGGTTGGGAATATAGCAATATCTGCAGGACAAATTACAGGCATTAACGATATGGAGCCACACGGAAAAATGTCGCGGATGAGAGCGAGCGGCAGTACGCTGTTTCGCAGCATATCGCGACCTCGCAATCCCGAGCTTTATAAAATCGGCGTACAACGCTCCGTTGTATTCGTCTACAGTCGGGATTTTTCCCTCTGTTCCCAGCAGATTTCTATACACGGCGAAGGCATGCCTCGCGAGATATCTAACGCCGGATGGGTGTTCCGCATTGAAGACAAAGCCACTACCATCCGGATATTCATAAACGTATATTGGCCTCAATCCGGCTGGCAGCCTATCTCCGTAGGACCTAGCGACGGTGGGCGGGACGTTGCATAGCGTGCTCTCATTTGAGCAGGCAATTTCACTTGATTCGACAATTTGCATCACACACCCCCAAGAGATGGCCCTCGGAATTGCTTTTCGTCCTATCGCTAACATTCACTACAGTCACTACAGTCGCTACTGCATTGACAGTCGCTACTGCATTGACAGTCGCTACTGCACTGACAGTCGCTACTGCACTGACAGTCACTTGGGTGAGCACAATCTGAGGTGCAGTCATTACTGGTTGCTGTGCAGTCGGTAGCCCCGCTATTGCCATACGCATTCACATCAGACGCACCTGACGAACTTCCAGGGTCTGGAGAGTTTGAGAATCCCTGTCCGACGCTATAGGTGAGGGAGAATCCACTCGATGAGTCGGAGGTACCGCCGCTTCCCGTTTGATCATCGAGACCCAGTTGGTAGAAAGAATCGTCCAATTCACCCATGCCCGCCGGCTGAATGTTAATCAACCCTGGCGACGGCGTTGGGCTGGAACTTGGAGAAGCCGGTCCCTGCGTCACCGTTGAGGTCGCACTGCCAAATTGGTTCGGACTTGATGCATTCTGTGATTGCTGTGAAAGATATTGCTGCAGTTTCTGAAATTGCGAATATGTATCGGGAGCTTGCGCGCCGAATGCGGTCGTTGCAAAGAATCTTTCTGGAAAAGTTCCATTCGAGATACCAATGCCAAAGTCGATTATCGTCCCCGCTATACTTTGACCTGCCATTGGATCTTCATAACCACTCCAAGGCGTGCTAACAAATGGCGATACCAGCGCAGTCAATGCAGTCAATGCGAGTGTCGAAGGAGAAGTGAATTCAGTCACCGTGCCTACACCTGATGCTACATCATGGAGAGTCTGTTCATCGCGCGAAACTAATGCAATAGCTCCCAGTGTAAGCAGGACAGGCGCTGCGGCTAAAGCCAAACTGCCACCAACTATGCCAAATGCAGCGAATCCGGAGATCTCGGCTATCTCAACTCCAGCCTCAAGACCCAAAGCCAACCCAGAACCGGTAATTTGCAGGTCTAGGGAGGTCCATAGAGCCGCAATTCCACTGGCCGTCGAGAGGCCAGCGGTAATCAACGAACGTCCTGCAGCTATTCCCGGCGACGGAATTGGTCGTCCATCAGCCATTGGTTAACCGTACCTGCAGGTGAAGTATGAGTCCCTGGACCCAGCTATCATTAATGGAATTGGCAGACTGATAATAAGCGACAACATTCGGGTCAAAACTGATTGACCATGGACCGAGTGGACTCAGCCCTCGGACAGGCGGATCATATGAAAGAACTGGTTCACTGTCTCCCCCGCTCCCTCCTTGAATTCGAATATTGGACATGACAATCGAGGGACGGGAATATTTCGTGCCGTCCTGCGCCGTTTGAGCCGGCGACGTGATTCGAGCCGTAAGCCGCGCCGTCTTTGCCAACTCGAAATTATTCACAAAATCATACTGGTGAGCCGGGACTTTGGTTATGAGCGGATTTGGACCCGCAGGTATCGGTGGGAGCTGCACCTGTGGAAAGCCAGTTGCATATTGAACAGGAGAGGCAGAATCACTCGAGGCTTCAATGGTCACGCCGACCCCCATAACGCGAATATTCTTACACGATGAAGCGAGAGACAGACAATCAGAAGTCAGAGTAAATGTCACAAAACCGGTTGGCGCTGTGCCCGCTTTGCCCGCAAAGGCTTCGGCGATGGCGATGTTATCTACAAGCACCACATTCTTCGTGCCCCACGGTTGACTGAGCGGGATCGACAACGTGAGTGCTGTCTCGGACTGCGAACGTTCATCCAAGTCCCTCGTTACCGCTCGACTCCAGAGAACGAGCGCGTCGAGCGCATCTGGTTGTCGACGACCGATGTCCGGCACTGGAACGACAGCATTAACCCATTTAGTGACATCGCTTGTCGAGGTGAAGAGCGGAATATCTGTCTTAACCGAGTGATTCACCGCGACGGTAAGTGTTGATAGGCCAAGAACCTGTTGGACGCCCTTTGATACGCTAAACAACATGGAGTAGGCGTCGGACAGATCTTCTGCGAGTAACACAAGCGACCTCAGATATCGTTCCGCAAAATTCGACGAATTTCCAGGTGTCACCATTCTCGTGAACTGCGCGAGCTGCGCGTCAGCCTGAAGATTGAACTGTTTTTCTAACAAATGAGTAAGCTTGTCTTCCTTTCTCTTCGCCAGCCCAGCACTCACCGCGGCTCCCTCAGCTTCAGCGGCTTTTGCTTCCAACACATGCTTTTCGAAGAGCCGGTCAACGCCATGTTGCCGTTTGTATCTTTGCGAGACGAACTCTTCTGTTGCTTGATCAGCTGCAGACAAGTCTGCAGAATTAGAGAGCTCCAAAAAGTTTCGTTGGATCGGTTTGAGCTTCAGAAACGCGAGATATGCCAGACCCGCGCTGATTCCTGTCACCTCAAGGCTGCCGAGTTGAGCACGATAGCGGAGGCAACGGTCTAACAACATAGAGGCGTTGCGCAGAAGCGCGTCATAGAGCTGCGGCTCGTAACGCAATCCGGATGGTTGATGTGGATTTGTGACTCGAGATCCTGCCTGGATGAGCATCGACGCCACCCTGTCAACGAATCCTTCTTCAAAGACTTTCAGCCATTCGTGTATTGGATCTTCATCGTCCGCTTCGGTACTCAAGGCTTTCATCAGAGCTACCTTCGTTGCGTTCCAGTCCTGTGGGCGTTCAGCCCCAAGGAGATTTGTCTCAGGATCGGGCGCACCAGTGAGCTTGTATTGAGGGAACAGCTTCTCTTCGAGGGAAGGTTGCGGAATCGGGGGCAAGGTGGGGTCTTGAGATGGGGGATCTTGAGACGACGGAGTGGAGGCCATCGACATATTCGGCCCCGCTAGTACGCCGAGTTGAACCGCCGCAGCCTTCAAGAAATCACGACGCTCGCTCATATCTCCACCGACTCCTTTGGAATCAGATTTGGGAATAGGTTTCCGATCTTCGACAGAAGAAAGCGGACGACATAAGAGATTCCAGTGCAAAAAGCAAGACACATCTTCATGAAGATCGGACTAAATGAATTCTTGCCTCATCGTTTACTCTCTTGAATCAACCTAGGAAGATCAACCGTCGATGTATTGATCGGGCGCGAGGAGTTGCCGAAAATCAGTAAGTCGACAGTCGCCTAGGCGGAAACTCACGGAGGCCTGCGATCCATCCTCTAGGATCGGGAGCTCCCGAGTCAGACGTAAGTCCTCCGCCTCTCCGTTGAAAGTTGGGTCGCCGGTGATGATCGAGGCGATTTGATTTCTTTGTCCCCGCTTCGCCTGAAAGCGGGTAAAAGCAGCGAAGTTCGTTTGCTTTACGCCGAAACCTAAGGAAGCACTGGACATCTCTTTTCGGTGCTAGATGTGGCTCGAGTCCCTGGGCTATAGCGCACTTAAAAGAATCGAGAAGTCTGTGACCCCAACAGACAGCAAATGGCAGCGTACACGATGAATTAGGGGGAATAGCGGGAGGTTAGACTTGACAATAACGTAAGTCAAGAAGAAAGTGGTTATCCCCTTAAAGAGAGGGCTTACGACCGGACAATAGACCTAAGTAAGTAATCTGTGGTTACTAACTCTGTAATAACTGGTTGTAGCAAGCGAATTCACGTTGGGCCCCTCAGTTCGTCGGCCATGTACACTTAAACTGCGCAAATCTCGCAAACTTCGGTGAGATCACGAGACCGCGCGGAGTTGCACGCGGCGGACGAATTGTGCAGCTGGCTTGGAGGCTCTGCTTCTGCAGGTCAGGGGCATCGCTCGTTGCTGACCTTTACTCGCCCTTAGTCAAAGACGAAGAGCGCATTCAACTCACGTTAGGTTGCTAGCGCCATCCTATTTTGAGGATGAATTTGAATTTGATGGCGAGCTTGAAGAGGAGACTTTTGGGGAGTAAGTGAGCGAAATGCCGAAACGCAGAGTGGTGTGGTATGGCGCTGGAACGTTGAAGCTCTGCGAAGAAACAAGTTGACCCACGGCATAGCCGCGCGCGAGGTACTCGGCTTGTGCAATGTGCAACCCGGGAGACAGGTAAACGCCATGCCACGCTATCGCCGGCCCCACGAAATACTCCACCCGTGTCTTGCTTCCGTTGGGATTGATGCCCAACCCGGTTTGCAGGTCGATGTGCGCATTCCGGTTACCGAGAAGGTAGGCATTCAGGAACGCGACGGGAACGAGCTGAATCCTCGACGAGGAAGTGATTCCGATAGCGAACTGCGAGCTGACCGTGCCGCTTGTGACGCTTGTTTCGGATGTGACGACGCCGTAGGTTTTGTTGCCGAGTAAGGAAACGATGGCACCGGCCGACGCGCTGACGGGAGGCATGTTCTGGTAGGTAATGGTGATGGTCTTTTTGGGGACCACCGGTGCGTCACCGCTTGCCATGCAAGAAACGCTGATGGTAGCTTTCTCATTCGATAGCGGCGGGAGGGATATGCTGAGTTGTTCGGCTTGTTTTGGCGTCTCGATAAGACCGTGAGCTGCGAGAGCGCCAGCGAGGAACTTTTCGATGATGGCCCCAAAATCCTGCTCCGGTAATTGAGCAACTGTTTCAGTTGTTGTGCACTTTTGATCCTCGTTTCCATCTTTATCCGCGTGCGGTGTGACGTTCAATTGAATGGCCTGATTATTGGGTACATTCAAAAATACCGGCAAAGTAAGGCAGGGATTTCCGGCCATGCTAATGGATATTGTGATTGTGCTGCCCGGGAGATTTCGGCCTCCAAAGGGAGCAGCCCACTTCGCGAAGTGTTTAATACCCGCAGGAGACGTCGCGTCGCTACAGAATCCACCTGATGTATCGAGGGTCGAGAGATCGGTGCCAACCGGGCTCGATTTGGGCGGTGGATTGTCGCTCCCCAGTGGGGCTGGCGCCTGGGAATGATCTGCTGCCGTGGGCTGGACGGGTGCGGGGTACGGTTCCTCGACTTGCGCGTGAGCCAGCGAGCTATAGGCGAGCGCAAGTGTTGCGAGCGCTGAATACACAATGCCTGCCCTTGAAAGCATCTTGACCTCACAGTTGAGATTTTCCGGAGAGGGCGATTGATATGGGGAAAGTACTACAGAACGAAACCAACATGCAAGAGAAGACTATTACCTTTTGCGTTGAAAGGCCTTTATCTCAAAAAGCGGCGCGACAATCGGCTAGCGCAAATGTCAATGCCCAGAGCCAAGCACACTTAGGGCATTATGTTTGATTCTGTGGCAATGTGGCTTACTCAACCGTCACCTGAATCTGCGTTGATGCAGAAATCGAACCCTCCGTTGCGGTCACTGTAACCGCTGTGTTGCCCGTTGGAGTGAGGTGCCTTTCTGTGCAACCTCCAAGCCCAACCAGGCCAATCGCCGCCACGCCGACAGTGGAAATGCCGATCCAGCGAGCGCTTCGCCTCAGACGACGGAATCGGCTCCTCATCGGTGCAAGGCCAAAGGCGAGAACAGCAAACGAAACGGGCAGGAATGGGGAAAACGGCTTACCGCCGTTCCTGCTTGAGAGGTTAGTCGAAATGGTGAGCGTCACGGTGCCGTTGTCGTAAGAGGGGCCAAAGTCGCATTGCGCATAGAGCGGGAGATTGGTGCAGGAGAAGTTTGCGTCGAGTTCGGGAAACCCGATCAGGGTGAGCGTGATAACTCCGCCCGATCCGTTGCTCGAAACCGTCAGAGCCGACGGACTGGCCGCGAGCGATGGAGCCGGCTTCCAGTCGGCAAGCAGGTTTTGTACATTGATGGAGCCCCAGCCCGTCACTTCGTCGAATCCTGTTTCAAGGGGGAAGCCGGGGGTACCCCCGCTCAGACTGAATTCCGAAGGCGGGGTGTTGTTGCACATACTAGCAACACCGATATCGCAGCTTGTGACGCCGCTGGATGCCGGGGTAGTGTCGTGAAACACCTGGTTGGCGGGATTCAGCCCGAGCTGATAAAGCTCCGGGTTCGCATTGCCTTGCCTGCCGCCCACTGCCTGATCGACAATTGCCATGATTGCGGCCATGGAAGGAGTCGCAGCCGATGTACCGCAGAAGTTCCCGAAGTGAAAGTCTCCCGAGGAGTTCCTGACGCAGCTATCTCCGGTTCCAGCTGACTCCTGGCAACCGAAATACCCATCGTGGCAGGACGAAGAGAAAGCAACGTCGGGCAGAGCACGTCCAAGTAGTGACACAAGCAAGGGGACTTCGGATTGCCATGGCGGCGCCGGCAGGTACTGGCTCACTCCGCCGCCAGTCCCTTCAACGAAATAGCATGTATCTCCGGTTGGGCATCCAGATTCCGAAGTAATTGGCTCAACTGGGTCGTTCCAAGCGCCTTCAGGAATGTATCCAAGGGCTGATCCAAAGCCGGATTGATTGGGACCCCAGTAGGCGGAGTATTTCCCCCGGTCATTAAACTCAGTGCCGCCAACGCAGGTGACGGAACTGCCGGCGCAGTAAGCATTAACGCTCAATTGGTACGTGGACATTGGTATCCCGAATTTCGGCGCAGCGCAGGTTGCGTCTGTATCGCCCGCCGACACAAAGACGCTGGTGCCCTCGGCCGCCAACTGCTGGAAGAGACCATCAAATTCATTTTCGAGTGTAATGCGATCAGCGCTGCTCGACTCGCAGGCATAAAAGCTCATTGTTAGTACATCAGGATTATCGACGTCAGCTGCATACTGGGTATCGAGCAGCGTGCCCGGGTCCCCCTCGCTGTCACCTTCGCTCACAAGCAGGTGCAGGGTTGCTCCCGGTGCCACGCTGCCTGCACGCTCCACATCGAGGGTGGCTTCTCCCTGCCAGGCGAAGTCATCGCACTCCACTGAATTTGTATCCGGCGTGCAGGAAAAAGTGGGTGGAGAAGTATATGGGGTGAGAGCAGACGAAGAGTTCGGATCGAACTGATAGATCGTCGGCTGCGGAACATTAACCCCAGTAATGGCTGCAAAAGCAGGCACATCGGCAGGATCGATGGTCCATTGGGCAACAATATCGATCGTGCGGCCTGCTCCGTTAAGTCCGGTTGAGGATGCGTTTGGCAAATTGTAGATGGTCGCGAAGTCACCCGGAGCGATGTAGTAGGTACAGGTACCCGAGGGACAATTGGAGAACGACGTTCCGTCGAGGCCCTGCCTGAACGCAGGGTATTGGTCTACTTGGGACAACCCCGAAATCGAGCGAATGGCCGTGCTGAGCTCCGCTGGAATGGCGGGGTCGCTGGTAATTGACCAGCGCGTACCGAGTGGACCCTGGTACCTGTGGAAGCTCACTCCCAGAGCGGAAGATACCTGGGAGATTGTTCCCGAGAATTCGATAAATGTCTTCGAGTTACTCACGCGCTGCACGCGAAGGCCGCTTTTCTCAAGCCAAGTAGTGACGGCTTGAATCTGATCGTCAGCTGCGCCAAACTCTCTGCCAAGCTCCGACGGAGTGTACCAATCGTGATATAGCGGATCGTAAGGAGTTTGTTGAGCAATCAGAAGATGCTGGAACGCGTTTTCTCTTGCCGTGGATCGCGCCAGAAAAATCGTGAGATGTCGCAGTTCGTCGGTTGGGCTTAACGGACCGAGATCAGTACTCGATTTCGTCCACTCTGGCACGTGTCCATGGAGAGGAACACGAATTGTGCTGGTTCCCTGGGGAATCTGAGAGACAGCAATCCGCGGCAACGCGACTACTGATGATGACAGAACCAACAAACAGATTGTTTTAGTGAATGGTAGACCTCGGAACATGACTTTCCCCTAAGGCGCCGCACTGCCAGAGAATCGCGAATCAAGACGGCGGAAAAGGCAGAAGACAAAGAACAATCAGTCTGTCTTTGCGCATAAATCAGAACGCGAACTCGGAAAACCGTGCGGACGGTATCTTCGTCGCGTCCGACGCGCTCAAAAGTGCTGACTCGTTGATGCAGAAGCTAGGGAAACCAGCGATTGCGAACACCGCGGAGGAATGTTTGACAACTTGCAGGTGACGTTACATCAGAACAGTCAAAATGTAAAGTGGTTTCTGCGGATTCCCGCGGCTGGTACAGATCTGCTCAACTCAAGCTGCTTTGAACGTCGCAAGTCTGTATTCACTGAGAGTGACGGACCCGCTAGTGCCATGTGTTTCGCCAGACTTCGATCCGGAAACAAATTGCGCCTACTCTATGCTGTGAAGGCGCACAAGTCGCACGTGTAGGACGCTGGAAAACTCATTCGCACTGACTGATCTCGACTATTGGGGTAGTCAATTTTGTGCCACTCAAAGCACCGAAATGCAACAAGGATCAACAAGGGTCGGGCCGAACTAGGTGAACAATTCAATCAAAAACAATTATTCTCTACCGATTTCACTAGGCTTCAATAGACCTTCGATCTGCTTTGGGAGCAGAAATGTTGATTTCGGTTGCAACGTGTTGAAACCTCTTAATGGCGTCTGTCAACTCCGTTGACCCAAAGTGATGAACCTCTTGGTAGCCGCTGCGAGGTGGTCCGCCTCTGGCGAGGGCAGAAACGATTGAGCTGAGCGCAGCAGGTTTTTCAAGTACATGGAGCGGATGAGGCAGCCAATTCTCCAGCTGTTTAGGACCGTGACTTAGGCCGCAATAGATGTTGCAAGGAATGACCTGGCGAGATTTACGCCATCAGGTACACCATTCGGAAAATAGTTGATAGGGCCATTACTTCTCCGATCACAATCAACGTTTTGCACAGCATTTCATAACAATTGCCTTGACAAAGTTTTGAGTCGGGGTATCCTTCCTTTAATTAACGACCCAAGACGGGTTGCCATCCAATTCCCTCTGTCAGGGTTCTCTAAGACCGCAGTACTTGTTTGCACCATCTACCGCCGCCAATGACATGCACGGGCACGGTATGACTTTTCTTACTCCCCAGCTCCTGCAAACGGAAGCTCAGAATAGGCCTCTATTAGGCCCACAGTTCCCTATGTCTCTGTGTGTCCTCAAATATGCCGAACCGCCAAAGTGAGCTAATGAGCTTTTGACAACGTGGAGGGAGCAATGCGACACGAAGCTGCCGTTCTCATCCAACGAGTGCCGTTAATTCCCAGTCTCGGTGCGCTCGGGTCCGTTCAATCCAGACCTTTAACTTTTCCCGCAACTTACGTCTTTGTTCACTATAAAAATCGTTTCATTAGGTTTGCTGCTGTCTTCCTCTTGTTGATTCCTCGCTCTACGTCGGCTCAGACGTTCGCTCCAGGCAGTGATCCGCAGGCAGTCGCCTTAGCATCGAGCGCAGTTGCTGCTCTGACAGGAGGCGCCGTCCTACGTGATGTGACTTTAACCGGAACAGTTACCCGAAATGTCACTGGGCCGGACTCAGGCACGGCACTCCTGAAGGCACTCGGCACCGGCGAGAGCCGCGTCGACCTGGCCTTATCTGGTGGAACGCGCACGGAAATTCGCGATGGTTCCACTGGAATATCACTGGGTAAGTGGATCAATCCCGATGGCGGCACAGGGACGTATTCATTTCACAATACATTGACTGATCCAGTGTGGTTTTTCCCTGCATTGGGTTCGTTAGCAGCCAGTCCAAACATTGTCCTTTCCTACATCGATCAGGAGACCCGCAATGGCGTTGCGGTTGAGCATCTCAGATCTTACCTTTTGCAGAATGGCCAATCTCCTGACCCTTTGATGCAGCGGCTGAGCACAATGGATTTCTATTTGAACGCATCGACTCTGCTTCCGATGTCCGTAATCTTCACGACTCATCCAGACAATAACGCGATTGTGAGCCTACCGGTTGAGGTCGACTTCTCCGGTTACCAAACCCTTGAAGGTGTCGCCGTTCCAATGCATATTCAGCGATATCTCCAGGGCCATTTGGAGGATGACATCGTCGTATCCACAGCCGCGTTTAACACGGGCCTTTCCGTGTCATCTTTCTCCGTCAACTAATCAAGGCATTCCACGCTGCAAGGAGAAAGTCAAGCATGAAGTCCCTAACCAAATCATTCTTGTTAGGACTACTGATATTTCCGGCAGCTACTTCCGCGCAAGTGGCCACTGGCACCCCCAACTTTGGCAGCTTTGGGGGCGGACCATTTGATATTCTAAATCTCGGAAACCTCAACGTTGATCTAAATATTCCTATCTTGAACAAGGCTGGGCGAGGGAGTCTGCCATTCCAATACAACCTCGCGTACAACAGCTCGGTTTGGTCTCCCGTTGCTTCCAACGGTGTGATCTCGTGGCAGCCGGTGGCAAACTGGGGCTGGTCGGGATTATCCGAGGCTGGTCAGTCCGAACTCACCTATTCGGCAACTGTCACCACGAGCTATTGCGTTGAGGGTCCACGGCGATTCACTTATTACACTTACTATTATTCCAATATCGAGTACCTAGACCCTATCGGTGTAATGCACCCATTTGGCGGAAACCTGTCATACATCGAGGGTAACAAAATAACGGGTTGCCCAGAGCCTGGAGAGTCACCAGCCAATGGACAGACCCTGAATGCACTCGATGGCTCAGGCTACAATGTGGTTGTTAACGCTTCCGGGGACACATTGACGATTACGATGACGAACGCGAAAGGTACCGTGATCGCACCGCCGATCGTTGCCAACCCATCACCTGGGACGTATTGGGCGGAGGACGCCAATGGAAACGAGATTACAGTAGACAATGGCCAGTACACCGATACGACTGGTGACCTAGCATTGAGTGTACTTGGGACTGCCCCAAACCCAACGCTGTTAAGCTATACAGCGCCGTCTGGCGGAAGCGCTAGTTATACCGTTAATTACACCGAGTACACGGTCGCGACCAATTTTAACATTACATCTATTGTAGAGTATCCCCCCACCAGCGTAGCCCTAGTCAGCAGCATCGTTCTTCCCGACAGCACCCAGTACACATTCAGCTACGAGACTACTCCAGGATCGTGCACTCCACTTCAAAACACTTACTCGACCAACTGTGTCACCGGAAGAATAAAAGAGGTGACACTTCCAACCGGCGGAGCGATTGGCTACACATACACAGGCGGACCGAGCAGTACCGGAATTTACAGCGACGGCTCGACGGCTGGGCTCACGCGTACGGTAAATCCCGGAGGGACGTGGACGTACGTTCGATCGCTTTCTTCCGGCACTCCGGGACCCGGTTCTACGTGGACAACGACTGTCACCGACCCGACGCAACCCACCGGAAATCAGACCGTCGTTTATTTCTCGGAGGATGATGCGACGGCGCCGGCTACGTATAACTTATATGAGACACAGCGCTATATCTATCAGGGAGCACAGTCTGGGGGCACTGTACTGGCAACGACCGTCCATTGTTATAACAGCAATTACTCGAGCTGTGTGGGCGCGACCGTGAGTTCTCCAATTTCACAAATGGACACCTACAGCATTCTGCCGAATGGGATGACCCGACTTTCCGAGGTCCAATACAATGGATCGTACTCTGGATCCGGCCTTGTTTCGAAAGATTCAGAATATAACTATGGTGTTTCTCAAGGAAGCCTGCCAGGAGGATCGTATCTAGTAAGTCAGACGTCAATTTCTTATGCGTCTATGGGAAATGGGATCACAGGAAAACCCTCCTCCATCGTTGTCAGTGATTGGACCAGTGGTTCTGCGGTGACACTGTCATCAACCTCTTATAGCTACGATCAGACAAGCGTCATTCCGACAAGCGGCACACCTCAACATCTGTCGATTTCAGGGTCGCGGGGAAATCTGACGACCCTTGCGACGCAGGCCAACAGCAGCATTACGCTTTACCGAACCTTTAGCTACTACGACACAGGGACTTTGAACACGTCCACAGGCCTCAGCACGTCTTCCACCTCACCTGGGCCTACCACGACTTATAGCTATAACTCTGAGTCCTGTGGCAACTCGTTTATCACTTCCACATCTGAGCCACTTGGTTTGTCGCGCTCGATGTCCTGGAACTGCATAGGCGGAGTCGAAACAAGTGGCACCGACGAGAATGCAAAGAGCGTCTCAATAAACTATACGGATCCGGAGTTCTGGCGGCCAGCGAACACCTATGATCAAGAAAACAACGAAACCACGATCGCCTATAGCGGTCAAATGTCGACTGAAAACACCTTGAGCTTTAATGGTGGGGCATCGGTAGTCGATGTACGCTTGACCGTAGATGGCTTGGGAAGGCCAATCCTGGACCAACGGTTGCAAGGGCCAAGCGCTACGAGCTACGACACCACAGAAACAGACTACAACAGTGTGGGACTGGTGTCTCGCTCGACGATGCCGTTTAATGCGATGTCCGGCGGTACGAACTCAAGCGCGCCGGGGAAGGTCGTGACTTATGACGCTTTAGGACGTCCACTGTCAGTGACAGACAACGATGGCGGCACAAGGTCATATACCTATACTAACAATGACGTCCTGGTGTCCGTCAATGGATCTCAGACATTTAAGAGGCAGCTTGAACACGACGGACTCGGCCGATTGACCTCAGTCTGCGAAGTGTCAAGCACTCTTCCAGGTGTGGGCGCCTGCGGCCAAACGACACCTCAGACTGGGTACTTGACGAAGTATACATACGACGCCCTTGGTCATCTCCTCTCGGTTAATCAAAATGCGCAAGCTGCCAGCGGAAGTCAACAGACACGCTCCTACACCTACGATCTACTCGGGCGAATGACATCAGAGTCGAATCCAGAAACCGGCAACGGAGAGTCGAACGGAAGTATAGCGTACACCTATGACTCAGTGACACCGTGTGGAGACGGCAACAACTATGTTTATGCGGGAGATTTGGTCCAACGGCGAGACAATGCCGGTGATATCACCTGTTACGCCTACGATGCGCTGAATAGAGTCCTTCAAGAGGGTAACAGCAGCGTGAGCAACACGACGCTCAGAGAGTTTGTCTACGATTCGGAGAGTTCCTACCCGACCGGTGTGACTGTCGCTAACGGAAAAACAAGGCTTGTCGAGGCAAAGACCGTCAACACCTCTTCGCCGAGCGCGGTCGTAACCGACGAGTTCTTCAGCTATTCAGCACGCGGAGAACTCACAGATGTGTATGAGTCAACCCCGCATTCGAGTGGTTTCTACCATACAACGGCCTCGTATTGGCCAAGTGGATCGCTTGAGACTCTCAGCGGAATCCCCTCCATGCCAACTTTATACTACGGCGCGATGAACGGCTCGGGGCTCGATGGGGAGGGGCGATACACGGAAGTCACGGCTTCGTATGGGACCAACCCTATTACAGGTGTGACGTATTCCACCAGCAGCACTACGAACTACCTCGGTGCGCTTACGAACGTGACCTTCGGGTCTGGCGACGGTGACAGCTTTTCGTTCGATTCCAACACGGGTCGCATGACAAACTTCACTTTCTCCGTGAACAGCCAAAACGACGTGGGCTCCCTCACGTGGAACCCTAACGGCACACTTCAGCAACTCGCCGTTAACGATAGCATCCCCAGCACCTCAGACAGTCAAACGTGCAATTACGGATACGACGATCTCCGCCGTGTTTCGTCAGCGAATTGCGGAGCTCTTTGGGCGCAGACCTTCTCATACGACGCAATGGGAAACATTACCAAGAGTGGCTCCGCCTCATTCCTTCCAACCTACACCACATCGCCGCCCACAAATCAGTTCCTCTTGCTCCCGGGCACGACGCCTCGTTATGACGCCAACGGCAACCTTCTTCAGGACAACCTCAATACCTACACCTGGGATCCGAATTGGGGGAACATGCTCACGGTCGATACAGGGTCGTCGACGGTGACTGCGCTTTACGATGCGCTTGGGAGAATGGTAGAAAACAATGCCTCCGGCTCCTACTATGCCTTCGTATATGGGCCAGCCGTGGGTAAACTTGCAATAGCCAGCGGCCAGACGCTTGTCAAGGCGTTCGTTTCACTTCCCGGCGGGGTAAAGGGTATTTACACAGCATCTGGCCTCTCGTACTATCGACACTCCGACTGGTTGGGAAGCTCGCGCCTAACTTCAACCTCTTCAAGGACCCTGTATTCCAGCACGGCGTATGGCCCATTCGGCGAGCAATATGCCACTGCCGGAACGGTCGATGCATCATTCACTGGAATGGATCAGAACACGGTGCCCAGCCTCTATGACTTCCCGGCGCGCCGCTACAGCCCTAGTCAAGGGCGGTGGATATCACCGGATCCTCTCGGGCTCGGTGCGGCACGTCCCGCCAACCCGCAAAGCTGGAATCGCTACGCATACGCTCTCAACAACCCTCTCGCGCTTCTGGATGCAACGGGCACCAAGGTGCATCGTGTCCGCGCTTACGACGCGAGCGGAGGGACAGCGAGCGGGAGCGATAACGGAGATGATGATGACGATGATGATGACGATGATGATGATGATGACGGTGGCGGTGGCGGAGCTTCAAGTCCCGCAGCGGTTCCAAATCCTTCCCTGTGTCTAGGCGTGATAGGTGGACTTGACCAGGATATCGATAACAGTGCAATGAATGCCTACGCCTCCATAACAGGCGCAGAGGTTGTGTTCCCTTACGATAGTTCAGTGGATGGAGCTACGGGGAATGGGCTTATCGATGGGCTTGCTAGTATCGCCGCACAATCGCAAGGTATACCCAATGGAAGCACACTGGTTGCCGCGAACTTTGTGAACCAGATAACTTCCTCAAATAGCAATGTGGTCTTGGTGATGTTTAGCGGTGGCGCACAGGCATTTGCGACGGCTTTATCCAGCGGCCTGATCAGCCAGCAATCATTAGATAATGTCAGCGATATTATCTATGTTTCTCCAGGAGCTCCGGGTGGCCTTGCTTATACGGATATCCCGACCACTATATACATGGGAAATCCATTAATAAGCCCGTTTGATGAGGGTCCCGTGGTCGGCGCCACTTTTTACGGGACCGACAACTCGACATTAGCAAATCTTCCCTTGCCAATTGGAATCCCCGATTGTGGGCATGATTTT
>Ga0335073_10004131_pt1 | contig 20306 bp, 21 predicted proteins | sample Lox_Sample_22_FD_207093 | JGI IMG/M metagenome (GOLD analysis project Ga0335073, IMG submission 207093) | Soil microbial communities from Loxahatchee National Wildlife Refuge, Florida, United States - Lox_Sample_2.2 | ecosystem: Environmental > Terrestrial > Soil > Wetlands | place: USA...
CCTTGAAAGGGCGGTGTCCTAGGCCACTAGACGATGGGGGCTCGACGGCCAATCGCCGCCGTGACCCGTGGCGCCCGCCGTCGGGGACCGCCCCAGCATAGGGGACGAACCACGCTGCCGGCAAAGCGCTTGGCCAGTGCGCCGTACTTCGGGCGCAGCGGGCACCACACCCGCGGTCAGCGCCGGACCAGCGAGCGGGACCGGACCGCGGCCGGGGCGCCCGAGCCCCGCGCGGCGGCGAGCCTATGGCCTGCGGTTCTTGTTGACCAGGTTCTCCGCGATCGACGTCTTCTCGCCTTCCTCCGGGATCACGATCCACGCTGCCAGGTAGGCCAGCGCGCCGAAACCAGCAGAGAAAACCGTGACCACGGCGAGGATCGCGCGGATCAGGTTGGCGTCGATGCCGAAGTACTCGGCCAGACCCGAGCAGACGCCCGCCACGATGCGGCCGTCGCGGGTGCGAACCAGCTGCCTGTTGCCGTTAACGTTGCTCATACTGTCATCATGCCCGATTACGGGTGAGCTAGCGAAACCCGGCAGAGACAGGCGGCATGGCGCCCGCATACCCTGGCGGCACGGGTAACGAGGAAGGAATCGGCCATGCCGCCAAGCACCGAGACAGCGACCGGCATCGCAGCAACCGACCTGCTCCGCATCGACGATGAGCTGACCGAGGAGGAGCGCCTGGTCCGCGACACGGTCCGGGCGTTCGCCGCCGAGCGGATCTTGCCGTTCATCGCGGACTGGTTCGAGGCCGGAACGCTGCCCCGGGAACTCGCGCCGGAACTGGGCAAGCTCGGGCTGCTCGGCATGCACCTGACGGGGTACGGCTGCGCGGGCATGGGCCCGGTCGCCTACGGCGTCACCTGCCGCGAGATGGAGGCCGCCGACTCCGGGCTGCGCAGCCTGGTCTCGGTGCAGGGCTCGCTCGCGATGTTCCCGATCTGGAAGTACGGCTCCGAGGAGCAGAAGCAGGAGTGGCTGCCGAGGATGGCGGCGGGCGAGGCGATCGGGTGCTTCGGCCTGACCGAGCCCGACCACGGCAGCGACCCGTCGAGCATGCGCACGAACGCGAAACAGGACGGCAGCGACTGGGTGCTGAACGGCAGCAAGATGTGGATCACCAACGGGTCGATCGCCGACATCGCGGTCGTGTGGGCCTCGACGTCCGAGGGCATCCGCGGTTTCCTGGTGCCGCGTGCGGCGCGGGGATTCACGAGCAGAAACATCCACAAGAAGCTGTCGCTGCGCGCGTCGGTGACCTCTGAGCTGCACTTTGACGACGTCCGGCTGCCTGCCGACGCCGCGCTGCCCGGGGTGACGGGGCTGAAGGGCCCGCTGTCCTGCCTGTCCGAGGCCAGGTTCGGGATCGTGTGGGGGGTGACCGGAGCGGCCCGGTCCTGCTACGAGGCGGCCGTCGAGTACGCCACGACAAGGGAGCAGTTCGGGCGCAAGATCGGCGGCTTCCAGCTGACCCAGGGCAAGCTGGCCTGGATGCTGGCCGACCTGGCCCGGGCGCAGCTGCTCGCGCTGCACCTGGGACGGCTGAAGGAAGCCGGGAAGATCACGCCGCAGCAGGTCAGCCTCGGCAAGATGAGCAACGTGCGGACCGCGATCGAGATCGCCCGGCAGGCGCGGACGGTGCTCGGGGCGAACGGGGTGACCCTCGAGTACCCGGTGATCAGGCACGCCAACAACCTGGAGTCGGTCCTCACCTACGAAGGCACCGAGGAGATCCACACGCTTGCCCTGGGCCAGGCGATCACCGGGATCTCGGCCTATCGCTGAGCATGCCCGGCAGGGGGATGGGCCAGCGGGAGATGCGGTGAGCACGCAGCTCGCACGCCTGCTCAGCGACGTGGCCGCGGGCAGGTACCCGCCGCCGGACGGGAGCGTCACGATCCTGCCGCAGCCGTCACGGCGGGACGCGGGCGTCATCGCGTTCACCGCGCACTCGGTGGTCTTCGTCGACCTCGATCCCGCCTGGATCCGCGGCCTGCTGCCGCCCGGGGACCTGTCCGGGCCCTTACTGCCCCCGTTCCTGCAGGCCCTGTGCACGGCGACCGGGCGGCACGTGAACAACATCGACCTGCTTTGCGTCGCCGCACCGCGGCCCGGCCCGCCGGAGATCATGCTGACCCCGGCCGTGCCCTCCGGCCACCCCCGGGTCACGCGGGCGCTGCGGCACCGGGATCACGTCCGGGTCTGGGAGACCCCCGGCGCGATCGTGTCGATCGGCTTCGGTGTCGCCGGCCGCTGCGAGGTCGCGCTGGAGGTCGAGCCCGGCTACCGGGGCAAGGGACTCGGCCGCGAGCTCGCCTTCGCCGTCAGGCACCTGGTGCCCGAGGGCACGCCGCTGTGGGCCCAGATCGCGCCCGGCAACGCCGCCAGCGTCCGGGCCTTTCTCGCGGCCGGGTTCCGGCCGGTCGGCGCCGAGGCACTGCTCCCCCAGGCCTAGCAGCCGTCAGGGCCGCAGGACAATCTTTCCGAGCGTGTGCCCGTGCTCGAGCTCCCTGTATGCGTCCTGCACCTTGTCCAGCGGGTACACGTTGGCGATCGGGATCTCCAGCAGCCCGCGGTCGACCAGGCCTGCCAGCTCGCTCATCACCTCGGCACTGGCTCCGGCGGCGTTGCCGTCGGTCTTCACGCCGTACTTCGCCCCGGCCTCGAAGTCCGCGATCGTGTCGATCCGTTCCGCCTGGACGCCAAGCTCCAGGGCCAGCTCCACGTAGCCCCCGCCGTAAGTGTCGAGGAACGCATCGACCTGGCCGCCGGCCGCGGACCTGATACGACCGGCCACGCCCTCGCCGTACGTGACGGGGACCGCGCCGTGACGGGACAGCCAGCCGTGGTGCGGCTCGCTGGCCAGCCCGATCACTGCGGCCCCGGCGTTCTTGGCGAGCTGCACGGCGATCGTGCCAACGCCTCCGGCGGCGCCAGAGATCACGACGGTGTCACCCTGGCCGACCGAGACAGCCCGGACCATCGCGTACGCGGTCGCGCCCGCCACATAGAGCGACCCGGCGCCCTCCCACGAGACGCCGACCGGCTTGGGTATGAGATGCCCGGCCTCGGCCAGCACGAGCTCGGCGTGCGCCGCGCGGTTGTCGGTCCACCCGAAGACCTCGTCGCCGACCGCGAACCCGGTGACGCCCTCGCCGCGCTCCTCCACGATGCCCGCGAGGTCACTGCCCTCACCGGACGGGAACGTAGAAGGCCAGCGCTGGGCCAGGGCCCCCGACCGGATCTTGGCCTCGCCCGGGTTGATCGACGTGGCCTTGACCCGGACCAGCACCTGCCCGGGACCGGGGACCGGGCGTTCCACCTCGACCACCCGCAGCACGTCGATCCCGCCGTACTCATCGAACCTGACAGCCTGAGGCATCCCGGGCTCCTTTCCACGGCGCACCGGTACCGGGAAACCGCCGGCCGCCCCGTTCTATGCCCCGTGCGGGCGGGTGCGACGATGATGCACGTGAGCGATGCCCCTCAGATCACCGACAACCAGGCGGAGTCCCGGTTCGAGCTGGACACCGACGGCCACGTCGCCGTGCTCATCTACCGGCGCAACGGCAAGCGGCTGGTTCTCATCCATACCGACGTACCCGCTGAGCTGGAGGGACGCGGCATCGGCGGCCGGCTGGTGGTGGCCGCCCTCGACCGGGCCGCCCGTGAGGGCCTCACGATCGTGCCGCTGTGCCCCTTTGCGCGAAACTGGCTGGAACGCCACGCCGACGAGGCGGCCCGGGCCACGATCGACTGGGGTTAGCAACGGCAGGTTCCAGGGGCCTAGGCACGGCCGCTCCCCCGCAGCAGGACGTCAGCGACCAGCGGAGGGTCATCAGTCATCGGTACGTGGCCACAGCCAGGCAACGGAACGAGCAGCGCCCTGGGCAGACGGGCCTTGGCCACCCTGGCCTGGCCGGGGAACAGCAGCCGGTCGCGCAGGCCCCAGGCGATCATCACGGGCACGTCGGCCGGCACGGCGCCGCTGAAGCTCGTCATCCCGGCGAGCACAACATGCAGCGCGTCGGTGGCAGCGACGAAGCCGGCGGCGTCGCCCAGTGCCTGCTCCGGCGTCAGCCGGGACGGCCTGTTCACGATCGCTCCGTAGAGCATCGCCCGGCCGGCTGTGCTCCGGACGAGGGCCGGCGCGAGTCTGCGGGTCCTGGCCCCGGCGAACTCCATGACCTTGAAGACGGCCCGGTCGTAGGCGATCTCGCCGCGGTTGCGCCAGAACCCGGCCGGAGACAGGGCGGTGACCGTTGCCGCACGGCCCCGCACGCCGGCCTCCAGGGCCAGGCGGCCACCGAGTGAGTTCCCCGCGACGTGCGGGCGGTCCAGGCCCAGTTCGTCAAGCAGCCGCGTCACCTCGGCGAGCATCGCGTCGAGCACCGGGCGGCCGACCGGGGTCAACGGCGGCGACTCCCCGTGTCCCGGCAGGTCAACCGCGATGACGTCGCGGTGCGGCGTCAGCCGGCCGAGGACCGCGTCCCAGGCCTGCCTGCGGTGCCCAATTCCATGCAGCAGCACCAGTGGCGGCCCGGAGCCGCAGCGCTCGTACGCCAGACCCAACGACACTCCTACTCGGTGGTAACAAAGACATGTTATCCCGCTCGCTAGGCACCCAGCGCGATGAGGGTGTTGCCGCCGGCGAAGTAGACCAGGCCGTCGGCGACGGCGATCCCCGAGTCGATGACCGCGGAGGACTGGAACACCCAGATCTTCCGGCCGGTGCGGGCGTTCACGGCGTACAGATTTCCGGAGGAGTCACCCGCATAGACCCTCCCGTTGGCCACCGCGATCCCCGACTGCACCTGGTCGATGGTGGGGAGCTGCCAGACCACCTTGCCGCTGCTGGCGTTCAGTGCGTAGAGGTTGTTGTCGTCGCTGCCCGCGTAGACGATCCCGTTGGCAACCGCGATCCCGGATGCGACCTGGCCGCCGGTCTGGTACGTCCAGACCTGACGGCCGTTGCTGGCGTTCAGGGCATAGATGCTCTGGCCGAAGGTGCCGGCGTACACGACGCCGTCCGCGAACGCGACCCCCGCCGTTATGTCGCCGTTGGCGGGGAAGCTCCAGATCGCCTTGCCGCTGCCGGCGTGCAGGGCGTAGACGATGCCGCCGCTGCTGCCCAGGTACACGACGCGGCCGACCACGGCGATCCCCCGCATCCCCTGGCCGTCCTGGAACAGGTCCCACTTCTTGGTGCCGTTGCTGGCGCTCAGAGCCATGATGACGTTGCCGAGACCGCTGGTATAGACCGTGCCGTCGGCCACCGCGACCGACGCGGCGGAGACACTTTGGGCGGGATAGCTCCAGATCTTGCTGCCGCTGCTGGCGTCCAGGCGGTACAGATTGCCTTCGAACGTGGATGCGTACACGGATCCGCCCGCCACCGCGATCCCCGTCTCCGCCGCGTCGCCGGCCGGATAGGACCAGACCCTGGCGCCACTGCGGGCGTTTACGGCGTAGACGTTGTCGTCGATGCTGCCGAAGTACACAACACCGCTGGCGACCACGACCGGCGACTCAATCTGGTTGCCGGTGCCGAACGACCAGACCTTCTTGCCCGAAGCGACCGCACCCGGCGAGGCTGACGGCTGCGGGGTCGGCTGCGTAGCGGCATGCGTCGCCGCGGGTGCGTGCTTGCCGAGGCTGGCGTTGCCCTGGTTGCCCGCCGCGTTCCCCGGTGTGCTCCCGCGGGTGAGTTCCCAGGCGGCTCCGGCCGCCCCCGCAGCGGCCGTGAGGCCGAGGGCAACGAGCATCCTGCGCCGCGTCACGCCGCCCTTGGACCCGGGGCGTCCCGCCAGGTCGCCCGGCAGGGCCGGGAACCCGGACTGGACGGTGGTGCCGCCGCCGTCAGGAAACGCGGCAGGCGAGCGGGGTGCCGGCGTGCCGTACGCCGCGTAGACGGGACCGGCGTACACCCCGCCTGGGCCCGCCGGGCCGGCCGCAGAGCCCGGCGGCTGCGTCGCCCCGCCCGCTAACCCCGGGGACGGCCCGGCCGCGCCCAGTCCAGGCTCCGCCACGCCAACGGTCAGCGCTCCGGGACCGATCGCCAGTTCCGCGGGGCCGACGGTGAGCGGCCCCGGGCCGCCAGACGCCACCTCCGCGTGCTGCGCCGCCATCGTGCCCGGCTGCGGAGCCAGGGAATCCGCCTGCCCCGCCGCCGCTGATTGCGGCGCCACGGTCTCGGCTACCGACGGCGGGGCGGGCATCTGGGTGCTGAGCTGGTCCTGATACGAGCCAATCAGGCGGGTCACCGCCATCGGCCAGAACGAGGTCAGCCCGGTACTCGCGTCCGGCTCCAGCCCGGCGGCGACCGCGTCAACCAGCCACGCCAGCGTGGGGCGGTCGGCGGGCTTCTTGGCCAGGCAGGCCGCCGCGATCTCCCGCATGCCGCCGGGCACCCCGTCGAGCACCGGCTGGGTGTGCACGACGCGGTACAGCACGGCCGCGAGCTGGCCATCACCGAACGCGCTGGCCCCGGTCGCCGCGAACACGATCACGCAGCCCAGCGAGAACACGTCGCTCTCGGGCCCCACCCTCGCGCCCTCGGCCTGCTCCGGGGACATGAACGAGGGCGTGCCGACGATCAGGCCGGTCGACGTCATCCTGGTGCCCTCGAACGCCGCGGAGATCCCGAAGTCGATCACCCGCGGCCCATCGGTGGCCAGCAGCACGTTGCCTGGCTTGAGGTCGCGGTGCACCAGACCCGCGGCGTGCACCGCCTGCAGCGCCTCCACCAGCCCGGCCGTCAGCTTCCACAGCGACGGCTCGGGCAGCGGGCCGGCCGCGGCGATCACGCCGGCCAGCGATGGCCCCGGCACGAACGCGGTCGCCAGCCACGGCGGGTCGTCGTCCGGCCCCGCCGCCGTCACCGGGGCGGTGTAGGCACCGCTGACCGCCCTGGCCGAGGCCACCTCCCGGCGGAACCGGGTGCGGAAGCTCGGGTCCTTGGCCAGCTCGGGATGGATGACCTTCACAGCGACCGCACGGCCAGCGGGCGAGTAGCCGAGGAAGACCCGTCCCATGCCGCCGGACCCCAGCCGGGCCCGCAGCCGGTACACCCCCACCTGCCAGGGATCTCCTGCCGCCAGTGGCTCCACGGGTCTCTCCTATCGCCGACCGGGTGCGACATCACTGACACGTTGCGGGGGGCCGATGTGTTCACCCGGGTTTGGGCCGCATTTACGGTGGCATCATGAGCAGGCCGCGGGCGGGCTGGGCGGCTGGCAGGCTGGCCGGCGTTTCGGCCCTGTCACCGCGGCGCAGGCTGCTCGTCGCCGGGCTCGGCGTCGTCGTGGCCGCCGCGATCGCGGCCGGCGTCGTCGCCGCGATCGGCGGGCCATCGGGCCCGTCCGGCTACCCTCCGCAGAACCGGCCAGGCCCGGTGCTGCTCGTGCCCGGCTATGGCGGCCAGACCGCATCGCTGTCCGTGCTGGCGGCGCGCATCCGGGCCACCGGCCGGCGGGCCATCGTGGTCCGCATGCCCGGAAACGGGACAGGAGCCCTGAACGCCGACGCCAGCGCGCTGAACGACGCGGTCACCCGGGCTCTGGCCGGGGGTGCGCCATCGGTCGACGTGATCGGCTACTCGGCCGGCGGCGTGGTCGCGCTGCTGTGGGCGCGCGAGGACGGCGGCTCCGGCAAGGCACGCCGGGTGATCACGCTGGGCTCGCCGTACCACGGCGCAAGGATCGCCGCCGGGGCCGAGGGGTTCGTGCCGGGTGCGTGCCCGCCGGCCTGCCAGGAGCTGGTGCCGGGCAGCAGCCTGCTCGCGGAGCTTGACGCGGCTCCGGCTCCGGCGCGGCCGCGCTGGATGTCGCTGTGGACCACCGGCGACCAGGTGGTCACCCCGCCGGGATCGGCAAGGCTGGCCGGCGCGATCAACGTTCCGGTCCAGTCGATCTGCCCCGGCGAGCGGATCAGCCACGGCCAGCTGCCGACCAACCCGGTGGTCACCGAGATCGTGCTGCAGGCGATCGGTCCCGGCCCGCTGCGCGACCCCACCTCGGCCGACTGCGGCGCAGTGCCGTAGAGCGGCGCGGCGCGGTGGATAAGTTCGCGGCGGACGGCACCAGTTCGGGCTCTTCCGGCGCTGGGCCGGGCGGCCCGCCGGGCAGGCGCGGGGTCCACCGCCTGGTCAGGCACAGCACGACGAGGCCGAGGGCGGCCGCGAGCAGCACCAGCGGCCCGACTACCACGATGCTCCAGTGGTGCAGCAGCCCGAGCACGTGGCCGGGCGCGTTTGTCGGGTTGCCCGGCGTGTTGGGCAGCGAACCCGCCACGATCCGCGCGATCACCAGCCAGTCGATCCTGGTAGCGGGGTAGAACATCAGCAGCACGATGATCATCGTGTCGTACCAGGGGAACTGGTACGGCCAGAAGAACAGCCAGGCCACGCTCAGCACCAGGGCGGCCCGGATGACCGGCCGGGTGGTGTCGCCCATCGGCATGCGCTTGTAGGCCAGCACGGCCACGGCGATGACCAGGACCACGGCGATCTCGGCGAGATGCGGGCGGATGTGGGTCCCGAAGAGCTGGGTGTAGAAGCTGTCCGCGCTTGCCCCGTTGCGCCGGGCGGACAGGGCGTGCACCGCGGGCATCCCGAACCAGGCGTAGCCCGGCACGAGCACCACGAGCGCCCCGGCCGCCGCCGTGGCCAGGCCCGTCAGCGACCGCCGCAGCACCCAGGCCATGCCGAGGCCGAACAGCACGAAGTTGGCCTTGATGTCCGCGGCCGCCCCGATCAGCGCGCCGGCGGCCAGCACGCGCAGCAGCGGCGGCCGGACGGTCTCCGAGTGCTGCCCGAGCACCAGCACGCCGAGCAGCCCGAACGCCCCGGCCAGCACGTCGATGTGCCCGGCCGCGATCAGGTCCCACAGCAGCAGCGGGTTGATCGTCCAGAGCAGGTGGGCGCGCAGCCGCTGTGCCGGGTTCGAGCGCAGCATCCGGTCGGCCACGTACGCGACCACGCCGAACGCGATCGAGTTCCACAGCTTCAGCCAGAAGGTGATCCGGGCGGCGGAGGTGCCGCCGAGCTTGGCCGCCAAAAACTGCTCGAGCGTGCCGAGCGGCCCGTAGACGCTGTGGAACTTCTGCCAAGTCGTCGGCACCGACCGGGCGATGGCGTCGTGCGTGACGCGCAGCAGGTGCGGGGTGTCCACGTAGGGGCTGTGGCCGAGCAGCGCGAGCCGGCCGTAGGCCGCGTAGTCGAACGCGTCCGTTGACCCGGCCGGCGGGAACACGGTCAGCAGCACCACCGCGACCGCCGCCGCGATGAGGATCATGCGCACGCTCGGCCTGGCCCCGCGCTGCACCGCGCCGAGCCCGGCAACCACGCCGAGCCCGCCAATGATCAGCGCGATCCACAGGGCGGCGGTCGCCACGCCCACGGGGATGTGCAGGCCCGTCAGGTCCCACGGCGGCCCGGCACCCGGCAGCGTGATCGGCGGGTACATCCAGCTGTCGCGCACCGCGGACGCGGCGATCATGATCAGGATCGAGGAGCCGATCCCGATCATGGCCAGCCAGCCGAGGACGCGCGCCGAGCCTGCCGAGGGCAGGGCCCGCCCGGCGGACGCCGGGCTCGAACTCGCCCCTGTGGCACTGCGCATCCGGTTGCTCCTCCAGCCTTGCGGTCGGTCTCACCTGCTGGCGACGACCGTCGCACACAGCCGTGCAGGAGGCTGATTAGGGGTTTTGTCATGGCCTTGGCTGGGCCCGGGCCGGCAACCGACCCTATTCGCGCTTTTCTCCTGGAGGCTTACCCAGGAGAAACCATCATAGTTGCACGCAGAAGGGTAGCCGGGTCATCCTCACCGAGGATTTCCTAGCTTTGCCGAGGGATTACCTGCGTGTGATCCTTCGGCCGGGCGATCAGCTAGTTATGTCCTTGGTGGCGAAGTTGGCCCAGGCGGCGGCCAGCAGCACGACAACGTACACACCCTGAACGAGGAACCCCCGGTCGATGTTCCGCCACAGGATCGGCTGACGGAAGAAGTCGACCCAGGCCAGCCAGTACCGGGTGGGCAGATACGGGCCGACCGCCGCGGCCGCGTTGAGGGTGACCAGTACCTCACTGGTCACCAGCGCGGCGAGCGCACCGAGGGCCGCGCCGAGCGAGGAGTCGGTGACCGTCGACAGGAACAGCGCTATCGCGCCGACGCCGAGCATCGACACGCCGATGAACGCGATCGCCCCGATCGTCCTGGACAGGATGTCGGCTGGGGTCAGCGCGGTGCCCGAGAGCGACGTCGCCGCGTGCGCGACGATGATCGTGGGCGTGATCCCGCCGCCGGAGTTGGTCACGGCTACCGGCTGCGACCCGAACAGCAGCCGCCCGGTGATGTACGCCGTCACCGCCACGGCCACGACCGCGGTCAGCGTGTAGACGATGAGCGCGATGAGCTTGGCCACCAGCAGCCGGGTCCGGCCGACCGGCCGCGCCAGCAGGTACCGCAGCATTCCGGCGCCGGCCTCGCCCGCGATCGCGTCGCCGGCCACCACCGCGACCGCCACCGGCAGGAAGATCGGCAGCACGATCGCGAGCGCGGCCGCCGGGTACAGCGACCCGTTGGACAGCACGGCCGACAGCAGCGTCGGCCCCTGGCCGGGCGGCGGCACGACGTGGGTGACCGCGACGAACACGGCTACCAGCACCGGGAGCCCGCACAGCAGGCCGATGCTGACCCAGCTCCTGGGCCGCCGCGCCAGCTTCAGCAGCTCCACCCGGATCACGGCTCGGCTCCGTCCCGGCCGGCAGTCTCTCGGGTCGCCCCGCGCTCGGCCGCCCCGGGTTCCGCCCCGCCCCGGTCCCCGGAGTCGATGCGGTCCGAGCCCGAGCCGGTCACCGACAGCATCAGCTCCTCGAGGGAACGGCGCTCCGGGCCGATCTCGGACACGCGCAGCCCGGCCTCGACGAGGCGGGCGTTGACCTGGGCCGGGTCCGCCTCCGCGACCACCAGCCGGTCGCCGTCGCGCCGTTCCACGCGCCCGTCGAGCAGTGCGGCGGCCCGGTCGGCGTCGGGCGTGCGGACCACGACCCGGCCGGTCGGGGCCCGCAGGGCGTCGAGGTCCTCCTGCAGGACCAGCCGTCCGCGGTCGACGATGCCGACCCGGGTGCACAGCTGCTCGACCTCGGCGAGCTGGTGGCTGGACAGGAAGACCGTGGTGCCGGCCGCGTTGAGCTCGGCGAGCAGGTCACGTATCTCGCGGATGCCCTGCGGGTCGAGGCCGTTGGTCGGCTCGTCGAGCACGAGCAGGCGCGGCTCGCGCAGCAGGGCGGCGGCGAGGCCGAGCCGCTGGCGCATGCCGAGCGAGTACTTCCGGACCGCGCGGTTGTCGACGCCGGCCAGGCCGACCCGCTCCAGCGCCTCATCGATCCGCTTCCGGCGGTTGCGCAGCCCCTGGCCCTTTCCCGAGGCGTCGATCAGCGCGAGGTTGGCGCGGCCGGACAGGTGCCCGTAGCAGGACGGCCCCTCGATCAGCGCGCCGATCCGCGGCAGCACATCGGCGACCCTGGACGGCACCGGCTTGCCCATGACCTCGATCTCGCCGCTGGTCGCGTACACCAGGCCGAGCAGCATCCGCACCACCGTGGTCTTGCCGGACCCGTTCGGCCCCAGGAAGCCGTACCGGTCCCCCTCCCGCACGTCGAGGTCGACCCGGTCGACGGCGAGCACCCGGCCGTAGCGCTTGGTCAGCGCCCGAGTGACGATCATGATCCGCTCTCATCGTTGAGCAGGACCGAGCCCGCGCGGACCAGCAGCGCCGGGGTGACCGCGCCGGTGAGCAGGTACACCGGACCGCCGAACTGCGACTGTGCGAGCAACACGGTCAGGAGGGGCGTCTCGATCAGCGCCCCGGTCCCGCCAGAGAGGCTGACCCCGCCGGCACCCGCGGACTGCGCCGCGTTCAGGGCACTTTGCCCCACCCGGCTGGGCAGCGGCAGGACCGCGAACCGGGAGAACCCGGCGCCGTACGCGGCGACGTCGGCGAGGCCGCTGGGGACGGGAACCCGGGTCATCCGCGCGAGCGTGCCGGGCAGCGGCGGGCCGAACCGGTCGAGGATGCCGCTCACGTCGGGCAGCGCGGTGACCGTCGTGCCCACGCCCGCCGCCGGGGCGGGTGTCACGTCAGCGGCCGGCGGGCGGCTCTCGCTGAGGTCGAGGAACCGGGCGGTCAGGATCGGCTTACTCGCGCCACGGCCGATGATCGCTACCTCAACCGGCAGGCCGTTGCGCGGGTCGGCCCAGATGTCGACGGCCCCGACCGTGCTGTCCGGGTCGTCGGGCAGCAGCCGCAGGCCGGCCGCGTCCACCCCGGCCACCCGCTGCGGCGGCAGCCTCACCACGCGGGTGCCGGACGAGGCGAAGCCGAGCAGCCGCAGCGCCAGCGCGGGCGGCAGCAGGTCGGCGGCCCGCGGCAGCCGGACCGGCTGCGACCCGGTGACCTGGGTCATCAGGTTGGCGGAGTAGTTCCACTCGAACGTCCCCGCGCTGGTCTGGTACGTGTCGTCCTCGCCGGTCTGGGTGATCGTGTCGGCGCGCCACTGGCCGGGCGAGAGGTACCAGGCGTACTGGTCGGTGACCCCGTCGAGCAGCGAGCTCACGTCACCGAGGTCGGGCAGGCTGGGCAGGTCGAGGTCGACGGAGCTCTCCACGTAGCCCTGGTACGGCACGTCCGCCGACGCCAGGATGCGCGCCCGCAGCGCGGCCGCGGACAGCGCCGAATTCGGGACCGGCCAGGCGCCGACGACGGCCGGCAGCCCGCACAGCAGGGCGATGCCGCACGCCACGACGAGCCATCGGCGTTGCGCCTGACGCCGGACGACGCTCACCGGCAGTGGCAGCCGGGGGTAGTCACCACGCCTCCACAGTACGACGCGGATTCCGGCTTGAGCCGCCGCGACGGCGCAAACGGGGGCCGGTTGCCGGGCGCGCCGGGCGCAGCGGACACTGGAGTGGACCTGCCAGCCCCGGGCGGGCGCAGCGAGCGGCCAAGGAGGACTTCGTGCGGATCGGCAACCTCGATGGCCGGCTGGTCATCATCCTGAACGACGCCGGCGCCATCGACGTGGAACGGGCAAGCGGCGGCCAGTTCGGGCCCGACCCGCAGGGAGCGTACGACCGCTGGGCCGAGTTCACGGCCTGGGCCGCGACCGCTCAGGGTGACGCCGAGCCGTACGACCTCGACGACCTCGGCGCGCCGTCGCCGGCGCCACGCCAGGCGTTCGGCATCGGCCTCAACTACGCCGAGCACGCGGACGAGTCGGGCTTTGGCGTTCCCGACTACCCGAGCGTGTTCACGAAGTTCCCGAGCTGCATCACCGGCCCGTACACGAGCGTCGACCTGCCGCCCGGCGGGCACACCGACTGGGAGGTCGAGCTCGTCGCGGTCATCGGCACCGAGGCCTGGCACGCCGACGCGGACGCCGGCTGGAGCTACGTCGCCGGCCTGTGCGTCGGCCAGGACATCTCCGAGCGGATCACCCAGATGGCCAGCAGCCCGCCGCAGTTCAGCATGGGCAAGTCCTTCCCCGGTTTCGGCCCGACCGGGCCGTGGCTGGTCACCCCCGACGAGTTCGGCGACCCCGACGACCTGGAGCTCGGCTGCGCGATCAACGGTGAGGACGTGCAGAAGTCCCGCACCAGCCACCTGATCATCTCGGTGCCACAGCTCGTCGCCAGGCTGTCGGCGGTCGCCCGGCTGCTGCCCGGCGACATCATCTTCACCGGCACCCCGGCCGGCGTTGGCCAGGGCCGCAACCCGCAGCGCTGGCTAGCGCCCGGCGACGAGCTGGTCAGCTACATCGAGGGCATCGGGGAACTGCGGCAGCACTTCACGCTGCCGGCGTGACTCAGACCAGCAGCGAGCCGCCGATCGCGACAGCGGCGATCGACCCGGCCAGCCACAGCAGCACCCAGAACCCGCGCCAGATGTGGGTCATGCTGGCGAGGCTGATGGCGTCGCCCGCGTCCAGGTTGTCCTCGAGCACGACCCGGACCCCGGACAGCAGAAGGAACCAGGCAATCGCGTAGGCCGTAATCGTTTCAGCGCCGACCGAGCCATAACGCGCGACGAGGTAGATCACCAGGCCGGTGGCGATAACCGGCACGTAGCTGAATACCTTGCGCAGCACGAACAGGAGCAGGATCAGCAGGATCAGGGTCAGCCACAGCACCGCCACGCTGTGCCCGACTTCGATCAGCTTGGCCGCACCAAGCCCGAACAGGCTCGGGCCGAGGTAGCCGACGAAGCGGGCAGTGAGGTGTCCCGGGAACCTGTAGCCGCTTCTCTCGGTTGACCCAGTGGCGTCCGGGTTCAGTTCCACACCCACGATCCGGTGGCCGAAAGCGGAGCCTGTCATCGCGTGCGCACCCTCGTGCGCGATCGTGTTGACGTGCCGGACGATCAGCCAGATCATCTGCAAAGCGACCGCGGCGAGCGCCAGCAGCCCGATGAGCACGGATTCCGCCGCGGATAACGGGGTTTGTATCTCGCCGATCCGGCTCAGCACGTCGCCGAACGACGACGCGGGCGTCACCGCCGTTCTCCGCTCACCAAGGCCTGCCGAATACTTGCCGTGGGCCAACCTTGCTAGATTTTCGCACAGAAATATCGGCTGTCAGTAGCCCAGACTGTGCGATTTCTTGGCAAAAATGACCGGGCGCCGGCCGCTGCGGGGCGCCTCCGTGCCCGCCCGCCGCATCTTTTCACGCGTTCCAGTCATCACACGTACCCATTTGACCCGTTTTGGGGTTACCGAACGCGTGAAGACTTGAGCTGATCTTCAGATTTGGACCCAGACGACCTTTCCCGAGGGCTTGCGGCAGGCCCCCCACTGCTTGCTGAGGCTCTCCACGAGCATCAGGCCCCGGCCGTGTTCGGACTCCGGGGCCGCGTTCTGGCGCCTGGGCATGTGGACGCTGGCGTCCCACACGCGGATGATGACGTCGTCGTGCTCGGCGACGAGCCACAGCCGGACCACGGGCGCCGGCAGGCCGGCCGAGGCGTGGACGGCGTTGGTGACCAGTTCCGAGACAAGCAGTTCCGCCACGTCGGCCACATCGGGGCGGCCCCACTGCACGATGATCCGCTTGGCGAGGGACCGCGCGCAGGGCACCGCGCCCGCAGTGGCGCAGAATTCCAGCCGGCACGTCAGAGGCTGGCACGGGGTGGGGGCTCGCGCCTGTGTGCCGTAGGAAACGGCCGTGGACATAACTCCAGACTGACAAAGATGGCCGAAGTTTGGCGATCGACGGCGCAGCGGAGGTAACGCCGTGCGACATGGCACGTATGCGCGCCCCCGATAACGGCCCGCCCAGGAGCAGGCCCGTGCCCGCTACGGAACCTCAGTCGTCGAGCGCGAAGCTGAGGTACCTCTCTGCGGAGCGGGAGATCGCCGCCACGCCGTCGGCGGCGACGTTGCGCCGCCACCAGCCGCCGTAGACGCGCTCGAACAGGAACGGCTGCATCAGCGACAGCGCGCGCCGGATCGTGCGAGGGCGCTCCGGGATGTGGTTCGGGTAGCTGTACATGAAGCTGACCCAGCGGCGGTCCGGTACCACCGTGAAGATGTCGCCGGAGAACAGCGCGCCGCTGCCGTCCGGGTCGGCCGCCCAGTGCAGCACCTGGCCGCCGTCGAAGTGGACCCCCGCGTTGATCAGCGTGAGGCCGTCGCCGATCTCGCGGGTGTCGCCGTCCCAGAACACCACCGAGTCGTCCGGGCGGGCCACCCACTGCCGGTCCTTGCTGTGGATGTACACCGGGGCGTTGAACGCGTGCGCGTACTCGATCATGGAACCGTAGAAGTGCGGATGGGAGATGGCGATCGCGCTCACCCCCCCGAGGTCGCCAATCGCGGCGACCAGGTCGTCGTCGATGTAAGTGATCATGTCCCAGAGGACGTTCCCCGACGGGGCGCGCACCAGCAGCGCGCGCTGCCCGATCGACGTCGGCGGCTCGGCGCCGACGCCGACCACACCGGGGCCCTCGGGCTCGACCTTGCCCCGGTGACCAGCCCTGGCGAGCTCGGCCAGGCTCGTCCACTGCTGCCCGTCCCAGCCGACGTACTGCCGCTGGTCCTCACAGATCGGGCAGTTCACGCGGGGGGCCGGGTACTGGACGCCGCAGGTGCGGCAGATCGGCAGATCGGATTCCATGCACCTATCTATACACGGCGCTGAGCAGGGACTCTTCACCCGAGTAACGCACGGCACGGCCGTATCGCTCTAGGGGTGTTATCTGCCGCCCCGGACGGTATTGCCGGGGCCCAAACTCAAAGGAGTGCCATGCGTGCATCCCTGCTGACGCGAGCGGGGTCCGTTGCCGCCGCTGCTGCGCTTGCAACCACCGGGGTTATGGCCGCCGCTGGCGCCGCGGATGCGTCCTCGGCGCCTCCGCGGATCGCCACCCACCTGGGTGTCGCCAAGCGACACGCCGTGGAGCACCACCACCACGTCACGTTGCTGCTTGGGCGCCTGTCCACGAAGCACCACAACATCGGGCTTCGCGGGCGGCTGGTCTTCCTCGACCGCGTCACCAAGAAGGGCCTGGTGCAGGTCGGCCACGAGCGCACCGGCAAGCACGGCCGCGTCGCCTTCGCCGTGCACCCCAAGGGGACCGTGGTGTTCGTGCTGGTCTTCAAGGGCACCCCGCACCTGCGCTCGAGCCACAGTCACGCCGTCGTTGTGAGGCACTAGCACCATGCATGGTCACACATCGGCGGACTGGCTGACTGAAGGCTGTGAAATGCGTAATCAGACGCTGAGAAGTGTCACGTGTTCGCACGCTCAGTCCGCCGATGTGGGACTCTTGCAGGCGCTATGGGGACAAAGGCTGGTGACGTGGGCGGGCTACTCGCACGCGCCCGGTCGGGCGACGAGGCTGGCTTCCTCGAGCTCTGGCGGGCGCTGCAGCCACGCCTGCTGCGCTACCTGCACGTGCTTGGCTGCGACGACCCGGATGACGTCGCCGGCGAGACGTGGCTCCAGGTGGTGCGCGACCTGCACAAGTTCGTCGGCGCGGACGAGGACTTCCGCCGCTGGCTGTTCACCGTCGCCCGGCACCGCGCCATCGACGCCGCCCGGGTGCGCATGCGGCGCCCCGTCAGCCCCATGGCCGACGGCCTCGACGGGTTCGCCGACGGGCAGCTGGTTGAAGACGAAGTACTTGACGGAATGTCGGTTAAGAAGGCGGTCGCGATGCTCGCCGGTCTGTCACAGGACCAGGCGGAGGCGGTGGCGCTGCGGGTCATCGCCGGTCTCGACACGCCCTCGGTGGCCAGCATCCTCGGCAAGTCGCCCGGCGCGGTGCGGGTCGCCCTGCACCGCGGCCTCCGGGCACTGGCCGCCGACCCCCGGGTCCAGGCGCTGGCCGCCGACCACGGATCTGGGCTGCCCGGCCAGGCACCGGGCCTGGTTGCTCCCTGGGGAGGTGGGCTGAATGAGTACTGATCTCCCAGGCCACCGTCCCGACGACCTCTCCGGCGACGTTCCCGGTGAGCACCTCGGCGACTTCGTGTCCAGCGAGCCGGGGCTTCAGGCCCTGCTCGGGATGCTGGCCGCCGACGCGACGCCGGACGAGCTCGCCGGCGAGGGCGCCGCGCTCGCGATGTTCCGGGCGAGCAGCCAGCCGACGCGCCCGTTCGAGCCGCTCGCGTTCGGTCCGCCCGCGGCAGAGCCTCGCTTCCTCGAGGGTCCGCACACGCCAGGCGCGCGCATCACGCGCACCGGCGCTCCCGGTGGCCGTGGCCCGCGCCGGCAAGGTCGCCGGGTGGGCCTGATGGCCGCCGCGGTCACGCTCGCCGCCGCCGCCGGGTTCGCCGTGGCCGCCTACACCGAGGCGCTGCCCTCCCCGCTGCAGCAGGCGGCCTACCAGGTGCTCGGGTTCGCGGGCGTGCCGGCCGCGCACCACACGGCGCCGAACGCGACCTCGTCCCGTGCGCCTGGCAAGACCCACGGTCACGGCCCCTCGCACCAGCCCGGGCCCTCAGCGTCGGCCTCTGCGCAGCCGAGCAGTTCCAGCCCGGTGACCCTGACCGGGCCGGCCCGGCTGTCCGTCACCGCCGCCAGCGGCCGCATCATCGCCGGCCACAGCGAGACGTTCACCGCCCAGCTGACGGATAAGTCTGGCGGCGTCACCGGCGCCAGCGTCAACCTCCTTGAACGGGTAGCGGGCCAGAAGGCCTGGCGGCAGGCCGGAACCGCGACGACGGGCGCCAACGGCACCGCGGTGATCACCGCCCCGGACGTGACCGTGAACGCCGCGTTCCGGGTCAGCGGGCCGGACGGGACGCTGAGCAAGCCGGTGCTGGTCATCGTCACGCCGCCGGTGTCGGCCAGGTTCAGCAGCTCCAGCGCGATGACCCCGGCGATAACCGCCAGCAGCCCGCTCGCGGAGCCCGGCAACACCGTCGTGCTGCAGGTCCTGGCCGGAAAACACTGGATGAACGTGCAGATGGCCAAGCTGAACGGCGCCAGGCAAGCCCGGTTCACGGTGCGTTCCCGGCTCATGCAGCGCCGGTACCGGGTGGTGCTGCTGCCCACCGCGTCTCACGGCCTCTCGGTGAGCAACGCGGTCATGGTCCCGCCGCGCTAGCCGTCGCCGCTCGGCGGCTAGCGCGGCGCCACCAGCAGGGTCTGCACCGCTGTGCCGCACCGCGCGTACACGTCGGACAGGGCCGTCTCGGCCATGCCGGTGCCCTGTTCGCCGATCGCGGAGACCGCGTCCAGCAGCAGCCACTCGCCGACCGGGTCGCGCGGCAGGATCACCGTGAGGTCGGTGTTGATGAACAGGAACTTCGCCATGTCGAGGGTGGCGCTCACCCCGCTGCCCGAGTCGGCGAGCAGCAGCGCGCGGCACATCGGGGACAGCTCCTCGCCCGGGAGCAGCGGGATCTTCGGGCGGGCCCAGACAGCGGCCGGGCCCGGCGCGTCGAAGCCGCCGCCCGCAACGTAGCGCCAGTCGATGTTGTGCAGGTACCCGGTCATGTGCCCGCCGGGAAATGCGGCCAGCGGGTGCTCGTCCGGGATGTCCGGCGGCGGCGGGCCCGCCGCGACGATCGGGACCTCGCCGTCCGGGATCGCAAGCCGCCAGCCACGGGCGTGCAGGACCTCCTGCCCGTCGGCTTCGAGGACGGCCTCGAGCAGGGCGACCCTCCGTCCCGTCCGGACCGTCCTGGCCCTGACCGTGATCTTCCCGAGCGGCACCGGCCGCAGGATGTCCACCGCCACCCTGGCCAGGCGCTGGCCCGCGTCCGGCTGGTGCAGCTCCAGCGCCCGTGCGGCGAGCGCGGACGGCGGGCCGCCGTGCTGGGCCGCCGCACTCCAGGGTCCCGCGGTGGCCGGAGTTGCCACGAACGCATCCGTTCCGGCCGGCTCGAAGAAGACGTTAGGCACGCTGTGGACGCTACCGGACGACGTGCGCGCCGCCGTCAGCCGACGGGTGGCAGGCAGCCGGCAGTAGTCTCGGCGCGGGCCCCCTGCTGGACGGAGATCTGCGTGAAGATTCTGCTGGTTGGCGCCACCGGCACGCTCGGCCGCGCCGTTGCTGAGGCGCTCGCCGTCAACGCCGAGCTGATCACCGCCTCGCGGGCCGGCGAGCACCACGTAGACCTGACCGACCCGCTCAGCATTGCGGCCCTGTACGACAGTGCCGGCGTGGTCGACGCCGTCGCCTGCGCCGCAGGCGTCACACCGTTCAAGCCGCTCGGTGAGCTCGCCCGCGAGGACTACCTCGCCGGGCTCACCGACAAGCTGCTCGGGCAGATCGAGCTCGTCCGCCAGGGGATCGATCACGTCAGCGACGGCGGCAGCTTCACGCTCGTCAGCGGCGTTCTGGCCTGCGACCCGATCGTCACCGGCGCCGTTGCCAGCGTCGTCAACGGCGGGCTTGACGCGTTCGTCCGCGCCGCCGCCATAGAACTGCCGCGCGGCCAGCGGATCAACGCGGTCAGCGCGACGGTGTTCGAGGAGGCCTGGGACGCGTACGGCGAGTACTTCCCGGGGCACAAGCCGGTCGCCACCGCGGAGGCGGCACGCGCCTACGTCAAGTCGGTGCACGGCCGCCAGACCGGGCAGGTGTACCGGGTCGGCTACTGACGGCCCGGCGCATCGAGCGGGCGTCGGGGTCGCCGGCCTTCCGGCCACGGAACGTTCGCGCTCCGCGACCGGAAGGCCGGCCCGGAAGATCTGGTCAGGCGTGGCCGACCAGCGCAAGCATGCTCAGTTGACGCAGCCCGGGACGGACTGCGGCGGGGCGCAGTTGTCAGGGTCGTTGTTGTCTACTGGGCTTTG